>ERZ824598.2594-NODE-2594-length-18253-cov-3.885372_pt1 | contig 18253 bp, 8 predicted proteins | sample MGYA00519934_ERZ824598 | MGnify/ENA primary metagenome ERZ824598 (study PRJEB31778, sample SAMEA3449177) | human gut metagenome | biome: human gut; feature: human-associated habitat; material: faeces | place: United Kingdom | collected 2010/2012 ...
GAGCCTTCCGACGGAGATGACGCGCGGCAGGCCGGCGGGAAGGTGCGCAAAAACGGTGTCGCGCCCTTTTTCGTCTTTGTGGGAGGTAACGAGCCCGGCAGGCTTGTGGTAGAGCCAAAGGCGGGTTTTGTCTTTCGATTTGATTCTTTCACCGTCGAAGAGCACGGTTTCGGAGCCGTCGACCAGAAAGGTCGGCGCGGCTACGGTTTCGCCGTTGACGGTGATGCGCCCCTGTTTTATCAGTTCTTCGGCTTCGCGGCGGGAGCAGACGCCGGAGCGGGCCAGAAATTTTGCTATGCGTTCGGGCATTTAAGGTTCCTTATTTGTTAATCCGGAGCGCCGGAGGTGTTTGGTGCCGGGTAGCCGGAGGGTTAATCCGGAGCGCCGGAGGTGTTTTGGTACCGGGTAGCCGGAAGGGTTAATCCGGAGCGCCGGAGGTGTTTGGTTCCGGGTGAGCCGGAAGGGTTAATCCGGAGTGCCGGAGGTGTTTGGTGCCGGGTGAGCCGGAGGGTTAATCCGGGAGTGCCGGAGAAAGGATGCCGTACGGAACAGGCGGCGCGTGCGTCAGGTCCAATGTTCCTGTTCCAAGAGAATGCAGGCTTTCTGCGATACCGCCAGATATTCGTTGACGACGGCATTAATTTCCTTGACGCGTTCGGGTTCGATGTGCATTGCCGCGGCGATGTCAAGAATATAGTCGATTTCGCTGTCTTCAAGGCTGCTGTCGATATTGGCGACCATACACATATCCTTTATCAGCATCAGCGCCTTGGCGCGGTCGGTTATCATCCTCGCCTGCATCATCAGGGCGGTGCGGTCGGAAGACTTTATCATATTGGCGAGGCTTTCGCCGCTGACTTCATATTTCAGCGCCGCCTCTTTCAGATAAAGCAGTTCTTCGCGGCTGACCTGGCGGTTGGCGGCGACCGTGCCGCAAATGATTTTCAGAAAAATAAAACGCTCGCCGTTGGAAAGCGTGTTAATAAAATTCTTATCCGGGTAAAACATTGCAGACCTCCGTTGTCTGACAGGCATTGTAGGCATTTTTTTGCACGATGTAAAGAGTTTTTTTACTGTCGGCGGTTAGACTGGAAACAAATACGGCGGAGAAAGCGGCCGGGAAGAGTTGCGGAGAGGGGCGCAAAGCGCCTGGCCCGGCTTTGGGACGAATAATGCAGCCGGGAGTAAAGCCGGGTGCGGTAACGGAAACAGTAACAGAATTATCAACGGGAGCGGAACGTTATGGAAGGAATGAGAGGTTCGGTATTTAAGGCGGTGTTTTTGAACCCGCTGGTATGGATAGGGCTGGTGCTGACCGGTTTTACGCTGCATTACGAGGGGTATGAGGGGGCTTTTAACGTTTTCTTTGAACTTGAAACCTATCGCAATCTGGCGCTCGGAGCGGCGGTTTACGTTGCCCTGTTTGACCGGCGCTATAAGCCGGGCGGGGGCAGGCTTGACATTTCGGAAACGCTGGCGGCAGTTTTGGAAGCGATGTACGTTATTGTTCTGACATGGGGAATTACGCTGTTTGCAATCGTTAACTACCATCTGGGCGGCATGAGCTACAGCGCGGGGCTGCGCGAGCGTTACCGCGCCAACGGCTGGATTAAAAACGACAATGCGGCCGAAGACGCCGCGGCAGTTCGCGAGATGACATCCGGGGTTTTGGAAGACGGCGGCGTGGAGCTGGAAAAGGGAAAACGCTATAGGATTATGCCGCAGGAAGACGGCAGCATGGTGATTGAAGTTATTGAGGAGTGAGCGGAGAGAGGCAACAGCCGGAGCAACCATAAAAAAAGCCTCCGGAAATCGGGAGGCTTTGGGGTTAGCAAGGCGTGTTTCAAAGCGGTCGGACAGCTCCGGAACCGCCGGAAAACATTGTGTTTGTTAAAACTTGAACCACGGTTCCATTTCTTCGGCCTTTGTCCAAACCGAGGCAATGAAATCCCGAAGTTCGGGCGACGGAGCGCTTAAAGGCTTGGCGTCGCGGCGTTTGATTTCTTCCATAAGCGTTTCCGGAACAGCGGCGATGTTTTCAAGCATCGGGCCGGAGAAAGCTTTGCAGCCGTCATAAAACTTTCCGTGAACGGAAATATTGCCGTTTGCGGGGTTCATTGTTATAAACGCTTTGGCATTGTTTTGTGCTTTTCTTGCAATGTAAATTGTTTCCATAATAAATATTTTAGTTTGTTTGACATAATTTTACTGATTTCGGTTATGTTTATAGCATATTTTGGAGAGGGTGTCAATAGGTTTTTGTTTATTTTGTCATTTTTTGTTTAGAATGTGGCAGGGCGGACGGAGCGGCAGCTTACAAACATCGACACCCCCTCGGAAATTTTTAAAAAAGCGTCTGACGGCGAAAAAAACGGGGTTTATGGGGATAAATCGAAAATCAAGCTTTTTATTTTGGGGCGTTGTGGTAGTCTGGGGGCAATAAATCGCACCGATACGGCGTCCGGGCGGAAAGTTCGCGCGGCGGTTTTGGGGCGGCAGATTATGTTTTAACGAGAGGTTTTTTATAAAATGGCTGATGAGAATGACGAGATGAACGGCAGCAACGGGGATAGCGGCGCGGCAAGTGCGGGCGCGCAGAATGGCGCGGGCGCGGACAAGGCAACAGGAACCGGCGCGACGGCGGCGGCGATGGTGAATCTGCCGAAGGAAAACATTGCGCCGACAATGATTGTCGAGGAAATGCGCCGTTCGTATCTGGACTATGCGATGAGCGTTATCGTTTCCCGCGCGCTGCCGGACGTGCGCGACGGCTTAAAGCCGGTGCACCGCCGCATTATCTACGCCGCGTATGAAAACGGCTATGACTACAACAAACCGTTTAAGAAATCGGCGCGTATCGTCGGTGAGGTTATGGGTAAATACCACCCGCACGGCGACAGTTCGGTTTACGAGGCAATGGTGCGCATGGCGCAGCCGTTTTCGATGCGCCTGCCATTAATCGACGGGCAGGGCAACTTCGGTTCGATGGACGGCGACTCGGCGGCGGCAATGCGTTATACCGAGGCGAGGCTGGCCAAGGTGGCGCACGCGCTGATTGAAGACATCGAGTGCGATACGGTCGATTTTATGCCGAACTATGACGAATCGTTACAGGAACCGACGGTGCTGCCGGCGCGGTTTCCGAACCTTTTGGTCAACGGCACGAACGGCATTGCGGTCGGTATGGCGACCAACATTGCGCCGCACAATCTGGGCGAAGTTCTGGACGCGTGCACGGCGTATGTGGACAATCCGGACATTACGATTGAAGACCTTATCCGCATCGTGCCGGGGCCGGACTTCCCGACCGGCGGGCTGATTCTGGGCTACGGCGGGGCGAAAAATGCGTATCTGACCGGGCGCGGCTCGATTATGATGCGGGCGAAGTGCACAATTGAGGAAATCCGCAAGGACCGCGAGGCGATTGTGGTGCACGAAATCCCGTACCAGGTCAACAAGGCGATGCTGGTGCAGAAAATCGCCGAACTGGTGAAGGAAAAGAAAATCGAAGGCATTTCGGACATCCGCGACGAATCCGACCGCCAGGGCGTGCGCGTGGTTATAGAAGTCAAGAAGGAATTTCAGGCCGACGTGGTGCTGAACCAGCTCTATAAATATACGCAGCTGCAAACGAGCTTCGGCATGAATATGCTGGCGATTAACAACGGGCGGCCGATGATGATGAACCTCAAGGACATTATTGCGGCGTTTGTCAAATTCCGCGAAGAGGTTATCCGCCGGCGCACGGTGTTCAAACTCAACAAGGCGCGCGACAGGGCGCACGTGTTGGTCGGTTTGGCGATTGCGGTTGAAAACCTTGACCCGGTCATTGAGCTTATCCGTACCGCGGCAAACCCGACGGAAGCAAAAGACGCGCTGCTGGCGAAAGCATGGCCGGCAGGCGACGTCGAAGCGCTGGTTAAGCTGATTGCCGAGCCGGGACGCGAGGTTGTCAACGGAACATATCGTTTGAGCGAGGCGCAGGCCAAGGCGATTTTGGACTTGAAACTGCAGCGCTTAACCGGTCTGGAACGCGACAAGATTCACGACGAGTTGCGCGCCATCGGGCACGAAATCGAAGAGTACCTGTCGATTTTGGCAAGCCGCGAAAAACTGATGGGGATTATGAAAGACGAGTTTGCGGCGATTAAGGCCGAATATGCGAACCCGCGGCGCACGGTGATTGAGGACATTGAGGTCGATACCGACATCGAATCTTTAATCCAGCGCGAGGAAATGGTGGTTACGGTTACCGAGGCGGGCTACATCAAGCGCGTGCCGCTTAATGCCTACAAGGCGCAGAAACGCGGCGGCAAAGGCAAGTCCGGCATGACGACCAAAGAGGAAGATTTCGTTACGCGGCTGTTTGTGGCGAGTACGCATACGCCGGTGCTGTTCTTCTCGTCCAAGGGCATTGTGTACAAGATGAAAGTTTACAAGCTGCCGCTGGGGTCGCCGACATCGAAGGGCAAGCCGTTCGTCAACCTGCTGCCGCTGGTTGAAGGCGAAAACATCACGGCGATTATGAAACTGCCGGAGAACGAGGACGAGTGCAAGGATTTGTCGATTATGTTCGCGACGGCAAGCGGGAATATCCGCCGCAACTCGCTGATGGATTTCGTCAACGTACAGGCGAACGGCAAAATCGCGATGAAACTCGACGAGGGCGACAAGCTCGTCAACGTGGCGCTGTGCGACGATGCGTGCGACGTTATGCTGGCGGCGAAGTCGGGCAAGTGCAACCGCTTCCCGGTTGCAGACTGCCGCGTGTTCGTCGGGCGCAATTCGTGCGGCGTGCGCGGAATTAAGCTTATGGACGGCGACGAGGTTATCTCGATGTCCATCCTGAAGCATACGGACGCAACGACCGAGCAGCGCGACGAATATCTGCGCCTGTCTTCGGCATTGAAGAGAATTGAGGTTCCGGAGAACGGCGACTTTGACGAAGAGGCCGCGTTTAACGGGCTGGAGCCGCAGATGAGCTTTGAAGAGTTTAAGGCTATGCGCGAGAACGAGCAGTTTATCCTGACGGTTACGTCCACCGGCTACGGCAAGCGCACCTCGGCCTATGAGTACCGGATTACGGCGCGCGGCGGCCAGGGCGTGGCGAATATGGAAATGTCCGAGCGCAACAAGGCGGTGGTCAGCTCGTTCCCGATTGAGGACGACAACCAGATTATGATGGTTACCGACGGCGGCAAGCTTATCCGCATGCCGGTCGAGGATATCCGCATTGCCGGACGCAAGACGCAGGGCGTTATCCTGTTCCGCACCGCCGAAGACGAGAGCGTGGTTTCGGTAACGTGGCTGGACGCGGACGATGACGACGAAGACGCAGAGCTGTCTGAGGAAGTCAACGAGTTTGACGGCGTGGCTGCGGCGGACGAAAGCGAAGAGTAGCGCGGGCTGCGGACGGCAGAACAGGGAAAGCGGCGGCAGATGACAAATTATGCAATCGACATAACGGAGCTTTGGCCGCCGCTGAAAAGTTTTAACGCGGTTCGCGGAGCACGGGTGCTGACGCCTGAAGCGGCGCGGGATATCCTGACCCACAGCAATCATCTGCGGGTGATGGACGAACTGGCGGCAAAAACCGGGCAGGCGCTTGCCGGAGGCGCGGATTACGGCTTGTGGCGGGAAGTTGTGCTCGGGATTGTTGCCGGGAGGGCAGGGCGCGATACGACGCGGGAAAAAATGCGGGCGCTGGCGGAAGCGAACGGCGACGGCGAAGCGTTTGCCGCGGCGGCGGGTCAGAAAGTTTTTATCGGTTTGGGCGGTATGCGCAGAGACGTGTATGATGCGCGCGGCCGGGGTAAAAACGCCGAGCTGAACAATATGGAACTGGCGGACTATGCCGACATCGTGTTTGCGGCAGACGTTGAGCGGATAAGCATTCAGAAAAGCAACGACGTTCCGGCGGCAGTGCTGGATTTCCGGCCTTATCCGAAACTGGAAGTGCTGGCGTTGGGGCTGTCGGCATTGTCCGAAGAGGCCGAATTAAAACTGCCGCAGGGCATCCGCTGGCTGGACGTTCGCGGCAATGTGCGGCTTTTGGGCGATTTGAGCGGGTTTGCAAAGCTGGAAACCCTGTATGCGGGGCTTTTTGACCGTACCGATTTCGACGGGCGAGGTTTTGCGCTGCCGCCGCATTTGCGGGAGCTGTCGCTGCCGGGGGCGACATTTCCGCGGGACGTGCTGGCGCAGCTTAAAGGCTGCCGCGATTTGAAAAGGCTGATGCTTTCAGGCAATAAGACGACGGCGGGAGAAAAGGCGGTTTATTTTGAGCTGCCGGAAGGGATTGAGGAACTGGAACTGTCGTCGGTTCACGGGCTGCACGGGGATATGTTTAAGCTGGAAAAGTACCGGCACTTGAAGAAAGTCGATTTGTCGCATACCAATCTGGAATTCAGGGAACTGCGCCTGCCGGAAGGGATTGAGGAGCTGACCCTCAACTATACCGGCGGTTTGGCGCGGGACGTGCTGGATTTGAGCCGGTACGGACAGCTGAAAAAAATCGGGCTGCGTACGTGCAGACCGTCGTTTAAAGAGGTTTTGGTGCCGGCGGGCTGCGCGGTCGACCGGGGAATTGAGTCCGGGCTGGAGAAACCGGACGTCAAAGTGCGGAAAACCGGAGGGCTGAACGCGGGAAAGATTTTCGGCAGGCTTTTCGGGCGCGGCGGAAACGGCGGTTAAGAGGCATGGGCGTGTTGTGACAGGCGCGGCGGAGACGGTGGTTAAGAGGTGCGGGCGTGTTGTGACAGGCGCGGCGGAAACGGCGGCTGCGTGAGGGAAATGCAAGTGTGCGGATTATGGCAGCAGATAGTGCAAGTGCGGCAGAAGATGAAGCGAATGGGGAGAAACAGCAGCAAATGAATTTGACAGTCGTTTGGAGACAACCGGGAATGTAATGAGCATACAGTCATAAATGTATGTTTTAAAATTTTGTTTTCTAAATGTTTTTTTATATGGCATTGACAGGGACGGAGAAATGTGGTATCCTTTTTAAAAGGCTTTGCTTTCATTGCAGTTGTGCGGGCAGTGCGCCGGGAGGCGGCCGATAACGGAGGAGGATACAATTATGACTGATAAACGGGATTATATCATAGAAATTACGGCAAGGAAAGATCCTCTGACTTGTTTTAAAATGATTGAGGAACAGGACGGTAAAGGGTTTTCTCCGGCGTTTGGCGAGAAAATGCTGACCCATACCAATAATCCAAAGATTATATCCATGCTGGCGGAATGCACTGCGGCGGCTTTGGCGCAGGGGGGAGATTTTGCCGCGTACGAAGCGCTGGTTTTCGGCATTGTCGCGGGGCGGGAAATTAATGACGATACGCGCGGAAAATTGCAAGAAGCGGTTGCAGCCCACGGGAGAAAGGCGGATTTTGACTATATTGACGGTTTGCCGAAGTTTATTGATCGCGACGGACGGCGCAGTAATCTTTTTGACGCATGGCATATGGGAGAACACGCCGATTTGGCCGGACGGGATTTTACCGGTTATACGGGGATCGGGTTTGCTCCGGAAGTGCGGGAAATTAATCTCTCCCAGGCGAAGAATCTTCCGTCGGCAGCGTTTGATTTCAGCGGCTGCAGGAACTTGCGCTCCTTATCGCTCCGCGGTGCCGACGCGCGGCGGGCGGACAAGGTAAAACTTCCGGAAGGGCTGGAAGAGCTGGATTTGTGCCGCAATATGCGTCTTGCCGGCGATTTGAGCGGACAGAAAAAGCTGAAAAAACTGGTACTGGAGGGAGAAAACCTGATTGAAAACAAATTAAAGCTGCCGGAGAATCTTGAAGAATTGCATTGCAGCGAGACAAAGGGAATTTTGGCGATTACCGGCAATTTGGCGGACTGTACAAAATTGAAAAAGCTTTCGCTTATCGGGTGTGATCTGAAGGGATGCGGCCTGTCCCGCCTGTCGGAAAGCGTAGAGGAGCTGGATTTATCGTTTTCCTACAATATGAGCCGGTTTATGACAGATATTACGGCATATAAGAATTTGAAAAAAGTTACGTTTAACGGTACGGATTTTGCCGTTGGGGATTTGAAGCTGCCGGAAGGCTGTGCAGCGGTGATTAACGGAAGGGCGGCAGTAGGCGCAATGTCCGGCATAGAGACGGCAGAGGCTGTGCGGATGGATAAAGTTGTGAAGGCCGGCAGGTCAGAGAAGGCGGCGCCGGAGCGGAGCAAAGTCTTGCACGGGATGATTGCAGGAAAGCGGGCAATGATGTCGCGTAATCGGGCGTGAGCGCTGCAGCGCAGCCTGACCGGACAGGCGCAGCGGCGTGTCCGGCAGGTATTTTATGTTGTTGAAAAGCGGAGTGAAGCGAAGAGAGGCGCGGCGGAAACAGCGGTTAAGAGGCGCGGGCGTGTTGTGACAGGCGCGGTGGAAACGGCGGGTAAGAGGCGCGGGGCGGAGCCGGTATGGCCGGCGAGAGAACGATGCGATTCGGACGCCTTGCATTTAAAAGGTTAAATTCAAGTTAAAATCTGCATAAAACCAAAAAATATGTTGAAAAATTATTTTAACGGCGCTATACTCCGCACGACTTTAAAAAGATAAGAATTTGTAATTACAAAATTATTCTACATCATACCGGAGCTGACTAGCCAACCCTTTGAAAATAAACAGTTTCAAAGGCGCTTGCGGACTCTGGGAACATATTTTAAACTTAAGTTTTTCGTATAACCTTCTGCGGTCGGGGTTGAAAATGGCCCGAGATGTTTCCGATTTGGGCGCGAATCGTGCCAAACGGCGGGAGTCCGGGTGCATATCATAAGTATTGTCGCAGAATCTAACCAGTAAGGATTAAAAAAGATGAAAGAATCTTATACGAGCAAGAAACGTGTAAGAAAAAATTTCGGGCGGATTGATGCCGTTATCGACATGCCCAGCCTGATTGAGGTTCAGACCGGTTCGTACAACAGCTTTATCAACAACGTTGACATGTACGGCAACCATTGCGAGTTCGGTCTGGAAGAAGTATTTAAATCCATTTTCCCCATCCGCGACTTTTCCGGCAACGGCGTGCTGGAGTTTGTCAAGTACGAACTGTCGCAGCCGAAGTACGATGTCGAAGAGTGCATGAAGCGCGATCTGACATACGCGGCGCCGGTAAAAGCGACGCTGCGCCTGGTCGTATTTGACGTGGACGAAGCCACGGGCGCGAAATCCGTGCACGACATCAAGGAACAGGACGTGTTTATGGGCGATATCCCGCTGATGACAGACAAGGGTACGTTTATCGTCAACGGCACCGAGCGCGTGGTCGTTTCGCAGATGCACAGAAGCCCGGGCGTATTCTTTGACGACGACAAGGGCAAAACCGTCGCTTCGGGTAAGAAACTGTTTGCGGCGCGCATTATTCCGTACCGCGGTTCCTGGTTAGATTTTGAATTCGACGCTAAAGATTTGGTTTACGCGCGTATTGACCGCCGCAGAAAGCTGCCGGTTACGACGATTTTCTATTCCCTGTATTCGAAGGAAACCGAAGAAAAAATCGCCGAGCTGAAAAAGCAGGGCAAGCGCATTGACCCGTCGGAAATTACGGGTATGAGCAAAGAGGAAATCCTTTCCTACTTCTATGACATCGACCATGTCGAAAAGCTCAAAAAAGGCTGGAAAGTCGCGTTTGAACCGGCACGGGTCAAGGGCGTCAAATTCCCGTTTGATTTGGTTGACGCCGACACCAATAAAGTTGTCTGGGAAAAAGACAAGAAGCTGACGGTGCGTTCGGCACAGAAGCTGGTTGACAAAGGGCTGAAGAGCTTTTTGGTTGACGACAACTACCTGTACGGCAAATTCCTGGCGAAGGCTCTGGTTATCGCCAAGACCGGCGAAGTTATCGCCGACGCGGGCGCCGAGCTGAACGAAGAGCTGCTGACCGCAATTAACGAAGCAAAAATCAAAGAACTGGATTTGCTCTATATCGACAACGTCAATGTCGGGCCGTATATCCGCAATACCCTGGAAGCTGACCGCAATACCAACCGCGAAGAAGCTCTGGGCGACATCTTTAAGGTTATGCGCCCGGGCGAACCGGTTACGCTGGAAGCGTCGGAAGCGATTTTCAAGATGCTGTTCTTTGATGAAGAAAGATACGATCTGTCTTCGGTCGGCCGCGTGAAGATGAATTCGGCGCTGGATATTCCGTTTGCGGAAGCTCCGGATACCTGCCACATTCTGCGCAAGGACGATATTCTGCGCGTGGTTAAGCACATGGTTGAGCTGCGCGACGGCAAGGGCGAAGTTGACGATATTGACCACTTGGGCAACCGCCGCGTGCGTTCCGTCGGCGAGCTGATGGAAAACCAGTACCGCATGGGCCTTTTGAGAATGGAAAGAGCCATCCGCGAAAAGATGAGCTCGGAAGTTTTGAACAACGTCAAGCCGCAGGATCTGGTCAATGCAAAACCGATTGCCGCGGTTATCCGCGAGTTCTTCGGTTCGTCGCAGCTGTCGCAGTTTATGGATCAGAATAACCCGCTGTCGGAAGTTACGCACAAGCGCCGTCTGTCGGCATTGGGCCCCGGCGGTTTGAGCCGCGACCGCGCCGGCTTTGAAGTCCGCGACGTACACCCGACGCACTACGGGCGTATCTGCCCGATTGAAACGCCGGAAGGCCCGAACATCGGTTTGATTAACGCTCTGTCCACATACGCGCGCATTAACAAGTACGGCTTTATCGAATGCCCGTACCGCAAGGTGGTTGACGGCGTGGTTACCGATGACGTGGTTTATCTGTCGGCGGACGAAGAGTCCAAGTACATCATGGCGGAAGCAAATGCAAAAGTCAAAGAAGACGGACACTTTGAAAACGATTTGATTACCTGCCGCAAAGCGGGCGAAGTCATTTTTGCAAAACCGGAAGAAATCAACTTCATCGATGTTTCGCCGAAACAGCTGGTTTCGGTTGCGGCGGCATTGATTCCGTTCTTGGAAAACGACGACGCGAACCGCGCGCTGATGGGTTCGAACATGCAGCGCCAAGGCGTGCCGCTGCTGCGTTCCGAGGCGCCGCTGGTCGGCACCGGCATTGAAGCGACGGTGGCAAAAGATTCCGGAGCGACGCTGGTTGCCAAATACGACGGCGAAGTTGTGGCGGTTGACGCGAACCGTATCGTTATCCGCAGCCACAACAACGACAACGTGGCCGATATGGGCGTGGAAATTTACAGACTGTCCAAGTTCCGCCGCTCCAACCAGGATACCTGCATCAACCAGGTGCCGCTGGTTAAAGTCGGCGACCAGATTCACGCCGGCGACATCATTGCCGACGGCCCGTGTACCGATATGGGCGAGCTGGCGCTGGGCAAGAACGTTCTGGTAGCGTTTATGCCGTGGAACGGTTTGAACTACGAAGACGCGATTTTGCTGTCGGAACGCATTTCCCGCGACGATGTTCTGACCTCGCTGCACATTGAAGAATTTGAAGTTATGGCACGCGACACGAAGCTCGGGCAGGAAGAAATCACCCGAGATATTCCGAACGTCGGCGAAGACGCGCTCAGAAACCTGGACGAATCCGGCATTATCTACATCGGTGCCGAGGTTAAGGCCGGCGACATTCTGGTCGGCAAGGTAACGCCGAAAGGCGAGAGCGTGGTTACGCCGGAAGAAAAACTGCTGCGCGCCATCTTCGGCGAAAAGGCAAGCGACGTCCGCGATACGTCTTTGCGTGCCCAGCCGGGCATTGAAGGCGTCGTTGTTGACGTTCAGGTGTTTAACCGTCGCGGCGTCGAAAAAGACGAACGCGCGCTGGCGATTGAGCAGGGCGAAATTTCCAAGCTTGCCAAAGACCGCGACGACGAAATGAACATCGTCCGCAAGAGCTACAACCAGCGCCTGAAAGAAATGCTTTTGGGGCAGACGGTGGTTGACGCGCCGAAGGGCATTGCGAAGAAACTGGTACTGACCGAGGAAGTCCTGAAGAACATTCCGGAATATCAGCTCGGCAAAATCGTCATCAAAGACGAAGACCTGATGAGCAAAATCGAAGAATTCACCAATGCGTTTAACGCGCGTCTGGACAGAGTACAGAAGCACTTTGAACAGAAGGTTGAAGAAGTTCAGCGCGGCGACGACCTGCTGCCGGGCGTTTTGAAACAGGTCAAAGTCTTTATCGCAACCAAGCGTAAGATGCAAACCGGCGACAAGATGGCCGGACGCCACGGTAACAAAGGTACGGTTTCGCGCGTTCTGCCGCTGGAAGATATGCCGTATATGGAAGACGGCACCCCGGTTGACATCGTGCTCAACCCGCTGGGCGTGCCTTCCCGTATGAACGTGGGGCAAATCCTCGAGACGCACCTGGGCTGGGCTGCCAAAGAACTCGGCAAACAGCTGAATGACCTTTGCGAACAGTACAAGCGCGGCGAAAAGACGATTGACGAACTCAACGCGAAACTCAAGGAAATCTATGGCGAAAAGCAGTACAAGAAAGAAATCGAGACGCTGACCGAACCGGAAAAGCTGGAAATGGTCGGCAACCTCAAAAACGGTATCCCGATGGCGACCCCGGTATTCGACGGCGCGAACGGCGACGACATCAACCGCATGCTGAAGATGGCGGGACTGCCGACATCCGGCCAGATTGACCTGTACGACGGACGTACCGGCGAGAAGTTTGACCGCAAGGTTACGGTCGGCATTATCTACATGATTAAGCTGCACCACATCGTCGACGAAAAAATGCACGCACGTTCGGTCGGCCCGTACAGCCTCGTTACCCAGCAGCCGCTGGGCGGTAAGGCGCAGTTCGGTGGCCAGCGTCTGGGTGAAATGGAAGTCTGGGCTCTGGAAGCCTACGGCGCCGCCTATCTCCTGCAGGAATTCCTCACCGTCAAGTCTGACGACGTGACCGGACGTGTGAAGATGTACGAGAAGATCGTCAAGGGCGACAACTTCCTGGAAGCCGGTCTGCCCGAATCCTTCAACGTTCTGGTCAAGGAACTCATGAGCCTGGGCCTCGACGTGACCCTGCATCAGGAAGACGGCAAGAAAAAGCCCAAGCGTATCGGCTTCGTGCGCGACCAGGAACCCGAGGAATAGTTCATGGATGCGCCGGGCATCACGCCACCGCGCGATGCCCGGCCGCGCCATTCCCCGGGGACGGAGCGTCAACCATACGCCACAACGACTGTAACGAGCTTTTGACAAGCAAGGTAGATATATGAGCCTGGACGATCTCTTCACTGCACGCGGCACGTCGGCCAATGTGACCAACATCCGCAACCTGAAAGCCATCCAGATTTCCATCGCCTCGCCCGAAGCCATCCGCGAATGGTCCTACGGTGAGGTCAAGAAACCGGAAACCATCAACTACCGTACCTTCAAGCCGGAGCGCGACGGCCTGTTCTGCGCCAAGATCTTCGGCCCCGTGAAGGACTACGAGTGCAACTGCGGCAAGTACAAGCGCATGAAGCACCGCGGCATCGTCTGCGAAAAGTGCGGCGTTGAAGTCATTGCCTCCAAGGTGCGTCGCGAGCGCATGGGCCACATCGAACTGGCCGCGCCCGTGGCCCACATCTGGTTCCTCAAGACCCTGCCTTCCAAGATCGGTACCCTGCTCGACATGACCATGGCCGATCTGGAAAAGGTCCTGTACTTCGATTCCTACATCGTGCTCGATCCCGGCCAGACCAATCTGCAGCGCCGTCAGGTCATCTCTGAAGACCAGTACCTGCAGATCCTGGACCACTACGGCACCGAAGACGCCCTGACCGTGGGCATGGGCGCCGAAGCCGTGCGCTCCCTTCTGGAAGAGCTGGATCTGGAAAAGCTGCGCACCGAACTGCGCGAAGAAAGCGAGACCACCAAGAGCCAGACCAAAAAGAAGAATCTCACCAAGCGCCTGAAGATCGTCGAGGCCTTCCTGGAGTCCAACAACAAGCCCGAATGGATGATCATGGAAGTCATTCCCGTCATCCCGCCGGAGCTGCGTCCCCTGGTGCCCCTGGACGGCGGCCGTTTCGCCACCTCCGACCTCAACGACCTGTACCGCCGCGTCATCAACCGTAACAACCGTCTGAAGCGCCTGATCGAACTGGGCGCTCCCGACATCATCATCCGCAACGAAAAGCGCATGCTGCAGGAAGCCGTGGACGCCCTGTTCGACAACGGCCGCCGCGGTCGCGCCATCGCCGGTACCAACGGTCGTCCGCTCAAGTCCCTGTCCGACATGATCAAGGGCAAGCAGGGCCGCTTCCGTCAGAACCTGCTGGGTAAGCGCGTGGACTACTCCGGTCGTTCCGTTATTACCGTTGGTCCTTACCTCAAGCTGCATCAGTGCGGCCTGCCCAAGAAGATGGCCCTGGAGCTGTTCAAGCCCTTCATCTACTCGGAGCTGGAAAAACGCGGTTATGCCTCCACCATCAAGAGCGCCAAGAAGATGGTGGAGCGTGAAGAACTGGTGGTCTGGGATATCCTTTCGGAAGTGGTGCGCGAATACCCCATCATGCTCAACCGTGCCCCTACCCTGCACCGTCTGGGTATCCAGGCTTTTGAGCCCCTGCTGGTGGAAGGCAAGGCCATCCGTCTGCATCCCCTGGTCTGCTCGGCCTACAACGCCGACTTCGACGGTGACCAGATGGCCGTGCACATCCCGCTTTCCGTGGAAGCGCAGATCGAATGCCGCGTGCTCATGATGAGCACCAACAACATCCTCTCGCCCGCCAACGGCGGTCCAGTCATCGTGCCTTCCCAGGACATCGTTCTGGGTCTGTACCACATGACCTCCGAGCGCAGCTTCGAGAAGGGCGAAGGCATGACCTTCTGCGGTCCCTGGGAAGTGGAAGCCGCCTATGATGCCGATGCCGTGTCCCTGCACGCCCGCATCAACGTGCGCATGCCCGACGGCAAGACCTACCGCACCACGCCCGGCCGCGTGCTGGTGAGCAACATCCTGCCCAAGGAAATGTCCTTCGAGAACGTCAACCTGGTGCTGACCAAGAAGATGATCGCCAAGCTGGTGGAAAACTGCTACCGCCAGTGCGGCATCAAGGCCACGGTCATCCTCTGCGACAATCTGAAGAACATGGGTTATGAGTTCGCCACCCGCGCCGGTGTCAGTATCGGTGTGAAGGACCTCATCATCCCGGCCCGCAAGAAGGACATCCTGGCCGCTTCCCAGGCCGAGGTGGACGACATCGAACGCCAGTACCGCGACGGTATCATCACCCGTACCGAAAAGTACAACAAGGTCGTCGATGTGTGGACCAAGGCCACCCAGGACGTCTCCACGGAAATGATCAAGGAGATCTCTTACGATATCCTGAAGGATCCCAAGACCGGCCGTGAAGAGAAGAACCAGAGCTTCAACTCCATCTTCATGATGTCCACCTCCGGTGCCCGAGGCAACCAGGACCAGATGCGTCAGCTGGCCGGTATGCGCGGTCTGATGGCCAAGCCTTCCGGTGAAATCATCGAAACGCCCATCACCTCGTCCTTCCGCGAAGGCCTGTCGGTGCTGCAGTACTTCACCTCCACCCACGGTGCTCGTAAGGGTCTGGCCGACACCGCCCTGAAGACGGCCAACTCCGGTTACCTGACCCGTCGTCTGGTGGACGTGGTGCAGGACGTGATCGTCTCCGAACACGACTGCGGCACGGTGGACGGCATCGAGCTGACCCACCTGCGCGAAGGCGGCGACATCAAGACCCCGGTGTGGGAACGCGCCATGGGCCGTGTGCTGCTCTACCCCGTCTACGATCCCGAAGACGCGGAAAAGGTGCTGCTGCCCGAGAACACCCTCATCGACGAGGCCGAGGCCGCTGTGCTGCGTGAACACGGCGTCAGCTCCATCACGGTGCGTTCGCCCCTCACCTGCCAGGCCGAGCGCGGCATCTGCGCCCTGTGCTACGGCCGCGACCTGGCCCGCGGCCACCTGGTCAACACCGGCGAGACCGTGGGCATCATCGCTGCCCAGTCCATCGGTGAACCCGGTACCCAGCTGACCATGCGTACCTTCCACATCGGTGGTACCGCATCCAGCACCATTGAAAAGAACAAGTTCGAAGCCCAGAACACCGGTCGCGTCATCCTCAACCGCGTGCGCGCCGTCACCAACCGTGACGGCATCCAGCTGGTGCTGGGCAAGAGCGGCCAGCTGACCATCGTGGATCCGCAGGGCCGCGAACGTGAAAAGTACATCCTGCCCAACGGCGCCCGCCTGCATGTGACCGACGGTCAGGAAGTGACCAAGGGCACCGTGCTGGCCGAGTGGGACCCCTTCAACGAACCCTTCGTGTCCGAAGAAGAGGGCATCATCCGCTTCACCGACATCGTGGACGGCAAGACCGTGCAGGAAAAGGTGGACGACGTGACGCGTCAGGCCTCCCTGACCATCATGGAATACCGTACCACCAACTACCGTCCGTCCATCTCGGTCTGCGATGAGAACGGCAACGTCAAGCAGCGCCCGCACAGCGTGGCGTCCGCCGTGTACAGCCTGCCCGTGGGCTCCATCATCATGGTCAAGGACGGCGAGGCCATCCAGGCCGGTGACATCATCGCCCGTAAGCCCCGCGAAACTTCCAAGACCAAGGACATCGTGGGTGGTCTTCCCCGCGTGGCCGAGCTCTTCGAAGTCCGCAAGCCCAAGGATATGGCCGTGGTCTCCGAGATCTCCGGTACCGTGTCCTACGCCGGCGAATCCAAGGGCAAGCGCAAGCTGGTGGTGACCCCCGAGATCGGTGATTCCAAGGAATACCTGGTGCCCAAGGGCAAGCACATCACCGTGGCCGACGGCGACTTCGTGGAAGCCGGCGATCCGCTGACCGAAGGTTCGCCCGAACTGCACGACATCCTGCGCACCCGCGGTGAAAAGTACCTGGCCCGTTACCTGGTGGACGAGATCCAGGAAGTGTACCGCTTCCAGGGCGTGGGCATCGACGACAAGCACATCGAAGTCATCGTGCGCCAGATGCTCAAGAAGGTCACCGTGCTGGATTCCGGCGGCACCAGCTTCCTGGTGGGCGAACAGGTGGACAAGGCCGAGTTCAAGGCCGAGAACCACAAGGCCATCGCCGAAGGCCGTCAGCCCGCCACCGCCGAACCGCTGGTGCTGGGCATCACCCAGGCTTCGCTGACCACCTCGTCCTTCATCTCGGCGGCTTCCTTCCAGGAAACCACCAAGGTGCTCACCGAGGCTTCCCTCAAGGGCAAGATGGACTACCTGCGCGGCCTCAAGGAAAACGTCATCGTGGGCCGTCTCATCCCGGCCGGTACGGGTTATCGCGAGTATGTCCACGGCGACATCACCGTGCCCGACCAGAAGGAACGTCCGGACAAGTTCCTGGAAGATCTGGAAGAGAACCCCGTGCTGGTGGATCTGGGCCAGTAGGCCCTCCCCTCCGCTGAACATCAGGGCGACCGTCATATGGCGGTCGCCTTTTTTTATGCTTGCCCGACGGTCCCCGCATGGTCATGCCATGTCCCGGGAACCGTAGCCCGCCACATTTCCGGACTGCCCCCAGGCCTCCGTATCTGCTGCCGCCGTCTGCCAGCGCCTGCAGCCTCCCAATGCAACAAAATGTTGAGGGCCCCTTCCCTCCTCCCTTTTTGTGATTAATTCCTGATAAGAGAGAAACGAGACCTTCCGGCAAAAGCCGGGAGGACCTGTGGCAAAGACGCATCCCCCTCCGCCGGAGCCGACGTGTTGTGAAAAGGAGGTCAAAAAATTTTTCATACGCGCAAAACATGGTTCCGTTCAGGTTAACATACTTAAATAATTATATAAACAAGAAAACATAGCCAGGTCGGAGTATTTTGGGAATCTGCGTGCCATCTTTGCATTTCTTGCATTTTACGGTAGAAGGCAGGAATTGTTCCGCGCCTGAGACCAGGCGGCGAGAGGTCATGCCTCGGCATGATCCGACCCGCCGGATCCCGGCGCACTGTTCTGGAGAGGTTGGTTCCTGGTGCGCTGCACCTCTTGCTCATGACCGGATCTGGCTCGGCCATGCGCAGAAACCACGATGCCGCAGGCATCTCGACTCATGGGAGAAAACGCATGACAACTCTGTTCTACATCCTGGCCTACCTTGCAGTAATCGGCTTTGTGGCGACTGCCGCCATCAAGGTGAAAGGCTACCTGGCTGCCAGCCCCCTGCACGCCCGCTGGGAGCTCTACCCCGTGCCGCATGAAGGCCCCAAAGGCTCCTACGGCGGCAGCTTCATGGAAGAGACCGACTGGTGGACCAAGCCCCGCCACGTCGACCACATGGGCGACATCAAGGCCCTGCTGGA
>ERZ824598.2605-NODE-2605-length-18161-cov-3.505854_pt1 | contig 18161 bp, 20 predicted proteins | sample MGYA00519934_ERZ824598 | MGnify/ENA primary metagenome ERZ824598 (study PRJEB31778, sample SAMEA3449177) | human gut metagenome | biome: human gut; feature: human-associated habitat; material: faeces | place: United Kingdom | collected 2010/2012 ...
CCGTTCCTGCGCAGCCATCCGGCATCACGTAGCACGGCGGCGGCCCGGCGTGGGGAGTAGCCCTTGACCACCTCTGCCCGGAAGGGCTCCGGCAGGATCAGGTACTCCGTCATGCCGTCCGCCCTCTTTTGCCGGAAACCAACACGATTGATGCAGGTGGCGGCGTTGGTGTTCATGTCCTGGAAGCGGCTTGCCCCGTGCTGCTCGATGAACAGACGCACCGCCGCAAGGATGGCGGCATCTTCAGCGGCTCCGGCCCCGCCCCTGGCCTCAAGCCAGTCGTCAAGGCAGCTCCGGACGTGGGGCAAGATCTCCATATCAGGGGGCAGCAGCCCGGCCCGTTGGGCGGCCAGGCCACCGGCAAGGACAAGAGCGAAGCGCTTTGCCACCCGTCGCACCTGTTCCGTGGCGTCCGGCGGGCAAATACTGTCCACGATCAGGGGGATGCTGGCCTGTATATCCTTGCCGGTTTCCTCACGATGGGCGCACAGCCATTGCAGGAAGGCCCGCCCGGCATGTCCGTAGTGTTCGGCGCAAAGCATCTTGAGGCGGTCGGCAACGGCCCCGGCGTCCGGCAGGCCGTGAAAATCCGTCAGCATGGCCTTGTCCACGGGCAGGCCCACAAAGCGCACTTCCTGGCCGCCTCTGGACTTCAGACCGTTCTCCGCAAGCTTGTCCGCAAGCCCCAGCTCACCGGATGACAGGAAGAGCAGCCGCCACGTCAGCAGGGCGCGGGGTGTACCGTCGCGGGCGGCGCGGCCCTTGGATTGTCCGTTTGCCAGCATGTAGGCGGCCTCAGACAGCGCCGCCGCCCCCACCTGCCCCACCTCGTCCAGGATCAGCACGTTGTCATTGTGGAGCGCCGCCACGCCTTCCAGCGCGTTGTCCGTCGTCCTCCATGAGCGCACATGCTCCGGCCCGCCCCAGACGGACGCCGCCACCTGCAAGGCCGTCGTCTTGCCGGAAGAGCTCCCGCCTTCAAAGCTGAAGCCGCCCCCCTCCATGCCGGACAGGCGCAGCAGGGGCCCGGCAAAGGCGAGGCACAGCGCGAAGACAAGACGGGAATTGCCCGCGCACAGGCCGGGGATCTCGCGCCAGCCGTCCAGCGTGCCGCCCGTCCTGAACATCTTCGCATGCCGGGCGGACTGGAGCACGACGGTATCCGCAGGGACGCCGTAGGCCACATCCGGCATGACATAGGCATCGGAATGCCAGCCGATGCGCTGAACGCAGGTCACAAAGCGATCCGTCCGCACGCCCTGGATGAATGCGGCGAACTTGGCCGCCTGCCCGGGGGCGATGGAGTACCCGCCACGCGCAAGGATCTGGGCATACTCGCGCCCCTGTCCCTGCAACAGGTCATCCGGCAATGCCCAGCGGTGTTCCGTCCCGGCCGGGTCTTTCCAGGTCATGAGCGTGCCCCAGTTCTCCCACACGTCATCAAAGGTCTTGCCGATGATCCGCAGCGGCGGCCCTATGCGCAGGTCAAAGCTATCATCCCCCTTCGTCTCCACCTTGAACAGGCCCGGATGCTTGCCGGTTTCCCGGATGAAAAAGCCTTCTGGCAGATGGACGGCGAAGGTTTTCCGGCGGGCCTCCTCTATCACCCTGCGCACCGCTTCAAGGCTCCGGGCCGTGTGCAGGTCGTTGAAGTCCGCCTTACTGCCGTCCAGGGCGGGGCAGACGGCCAGCGTGCCGCCGATGGCTTGCGCTGCCCTGGTTGCCGCCTCCACACCGGGGTTCCTGTCCCCACCGCCGCCACAATCGTTGTCGGCGCAAAGGATGATCTCCCGGTCCGGGTACTTGTCCCGGGCCATGCGGGCCACGGGCAGGAGGTTCCCGGCATTGAACGCCACAAGGCAGGCGTGGCCCGTGGCAAGGTGCAGGCTTGCGGCGGTGGCGTAGCCCTCCGCTATGAGCAGGGGGGCGTCCTTGCTCCCGTCCTTTGCCGGGATGGGGCAGTAGCCACCCGCCGTCCTGCCACCCTTCAGAAAGCGCTTGTCCGCCCCCTCAGAGGGCTTTTCAGGTAAGATGAACTGAAGGCTTGCCAGCATGCCGGAAGCGTCCAGAACGGGCAGCAGAAGCTCCGTTACGCCCCGCCATTCACGTTGCCGGATACCGGCAAGGGCAGGGACGCCTTTCCGTTGCAGATAGGGGTGTGAATCCGTTTCACCCCCAGCCTTGTCCCAAATGGCCCGGGCCACCTTGGCGGCCGCCGCATGGCGTCTGGCCTGTTCCTCTTCGGCCTCCTTACGGGCGGCGGCGATGCGCTCCCGCAGGGCCTTGCGTTCGGCAGGGGTAAGGTCTTTGTCCGGCTTGGTCGTGCGCGATCCTTCATCACCGCTGCGCCAGTTCTTCCACCAGCAGCAAGCCGGGGCGTCCAGATGGATGCAGTAGGCCCCGTCCGTGCCGCGTGGTCTGTCCGTGGTTCCGCAGCGGTGCAGGTGGCCGTCCGCCTGGACGTGCTCCACCACCAGCCCGGCGGAACGCAGGCTTTCCGTGAAGGCGGTCAGAATGTCACTGCTCATTCGCGCATCTCCTGCTGATCCAGACCACGGGCCAGCCGCAGCAGGCCCAGGGCCGACGCTTCCGCCCTGTCCCCTGTCTCCACAAGGGAGCGTTCCACGTCCCAAATCTGGCCCATGATTGCCCCGCTCAGGCCATCCGCCACAAAAGCCCGTGCGTTGCCGGACAGCCCCATACGGTCATAGGCCAGGGGCAGCAGCTCACCGGCCACGGCCCGCATCTCTTTCACCGCCTGTTGGTATTGATACAGGTCGGCCCTTGCGGCCCTCAGACGCTCCAGCGCGGCGCGTGCGCGTTCTTCAAGCCCGGCATGGGAGTTGGGGCGGGATTGCTCTTCAAGCCACCGCAGCGCGTCCCCCAGGGCCATGGCGGGCATGTCCTGGGGGCGGTCGATGCCGTAGCGGCGGAAGAGCTGCCCATACAGGGCGTTGCAGCGGCGGGACTTCCCGGCATGGTCAAGGCCAGCACCGGCAGGGGAGAGAGCAGCGGCCAGCACCGCAGCCTTGAGGGTCTTCATCTGATCGGGGGCAATGGTGGGCAGGTCGTTACGCATGGCGCACCTCCCCGGCAGGAATGAGGTTGCAGGGAAGGGCCGCGACGGTGTGCCGCAGGGCGGCGGGGATGAAAGGAATCATGGGGGCCTCGTGAGATTGGGGATGATGGAAAACAAAAAAGGCAGGGCGTAACGCTCCCCGGCTCTCACATAGCCGCCGGTCCTCACGGATACCGGACGTTACAACCCTGCCAATATGCGAAAGCAGCCCGCCGGGCATACGTCCGGCAGGAGCTCCAACAGCAAAAGCAGTCTGTGTGACACGACTTCTTCCGGCATTGGGGATGCTGGAAAGGCGCGTGTGACGCCTTGTGAGATTTGGGGCCACCAGAAGGCCACAGAGGCCCGCAAAAGTCAAGGGACGGCCACCGGCAAGGGGGCGGCTCATTTCATGCCGGAGAAGGGAACTACGCATGGCGCACCTCCACCACGGTCAGGACATGGCCGAGCATGGCCCAGCGCACACGGGCCGACGTGGACAACGACGTGCCCAGCAGGGCCACAAGGGCGGCAGTTTCACCGGCACGGGCCAGCTTGCGAAGAAGGAAGGACAGGGACGCACGGCCACCGCAGGACGCGGGGCGGAAAAGGGGGATGGAATGCATGAACCACCTGACTTGTTTGGGGTTTTGAAGGCGCAAAAAAAGACGGGACACCCTCCCCGGCCAGTCAGAGGCCGCCAGTCCTCGCGGATACTGGAGGTGTCCCGTCAATATGGAGCGCCGCTCACAGGATACACCTGTAGCGGGAATGCTGACGAAACAAAAAAGACCGCTCTTTTCCTGCATGTGGGGCATGCGGAAGGCGTCGGTTACGCCTCTGACTGTTTGGGGAAGTTCAGTCTGCCCCAGACAGCGGGCGCGCGTCAAGAGCCGCAGTTCTTCCCACTTGCCGGGCGCGAACAGGTCACACCACCCGGCGGCGGTACGGAGCTTTTCGCCGGTCATCATGCAGAGCTTGCGATCATGGCCGGAAGCCAGGGCCACAACGCGGAAAAACTGGCAGCGGTCGCAGCATTCGGATTGCGAGGAGCGGGGCGGTGTGGCAGAATGGGGGCAAGCAAGATTGACCACCTTGTCGCCTTTTTTACCTGCCCCCACCGCCGCCAAGCTGGGGGCTTTTTTATTACGCATTGGCAGCCCCCTCACCGGCATTGAGACGGTCGATCAGGGCACGCACATCCTCCACGCGGTAGCCGCGGGCACGCTTGCCCAGGGCCACGGGCTGGGGAAACAGCCCGGACTTCACACCGTTGTACCAGGCAGTCCGGCAGACAGGTACGAACCGCAGCACGTCTGACAGGCGCAGGAATCCGGTTTCCGGCAGGGTAGGGGCGGAAGGCTTTTGGACAGTAGCGGGCATGAAAAAACCTCCTTGCAGCTTGATGCATTTGCAAGGAGGTTAGTTTGCCCCTCCCCCCCAAAAAAAGAGGGAAAAACCTAAATTATAATATGGGAAAATCAACAACACACTGAAATAGTTTAAAATGGAACGCCTGAATCGTCCATATCCCGCCTGTGTGGGGGTCTGCCTACTCCGTTCTTGAGACTTTGAGGGAATTCCTGCCAAGCAATCTCTTCCACCGCCACCAGCGGATTTGAAAATGCTTCTACCCTGTTTTTCATGAAATCAAGAAATTCACTCTTTGTTACACCGCCTCTCATGGGGTTGATAACATAAGCCGCAAACGCCTTTGCAAGACACCGGCAAGAATTCTTCCATCGTTCAGCGTTGACAGGTGAACTTCTATCATAGTCTATGGTCATCCGTTCAAGCTCTTCTATTCGTTTGTCCTTTTCTCCTATAATTTCTTCAAGCTCCTTTATCCTTTTTTGCGCATCTGCAAGCCCTTCTGGCGTTTGAGGAATGTTATCCGCACTATTTTGAAACAAAAACTCTGGGAGCTCATTTCTTGGAAGTGCAGAGTTCTCAAGCCACTCTCTTGCTTTGTCAAGGCGTAGGCACATTCTTGACCATGCAATATTTTCATTTCCTCTAAAGTTTCCTAGTTCGTCACAGCATTCAACACGGTTTTCCCTTATAGCATCTATAATAAATCTTATTCTAGGTTTAAGGCATGGGAAATCATCGCTTTCTACTATGAGACTTCTCATTGCCCCACTGCCTCCACCATATGTATTCTGCAATACAATGTGAAGTTCATCTTCAGAAGCACCACACCATAATGCTGCAAATTCTTGGATTGATCTTATTGTGGTAAACCTTCTAATCGTCGAACACTCATCATGTTTTTTCATACTGATCCCCCCTTGCAGGGTTTCCCTTGATTGATCCCCGGCAGGGCGGCAAGGGTTCCGCCTTTTCGGCATGGTTCATGACGCCATGCCTAGCCGGGGAAAAGTCCAACAAATCCAGCTACGGCCCATCACCGCAGCGGCCTGCCATCGAATCCCAATTTGGATTCGATGAAGATTTCAGTAGCTTACGGGCAGCGCGCCCAAAGTTGGGCGGGCCGAATCCGGCGCCCTCAGATTTGAGCTGGCCGAAGATTTCAGGGGGTTACATTCAACGCCCCCAAAGTTGGGCCGGTTATCCTCAAGGCCGCTGCGCTGATATTTCAGCTCAGGGCCATAATCGGACTATGCCCCCACGATGCCGGAGCATCCCGCAAGCAATGCCCGGAGCATAGCCAACGCATTCAGATCTGGGGGCGACTCACTGAGCCCAAAGTTGGGCGCAGTGCCCAGGGGGCCGCATATTGCGCAGATCCTTTTGCCGGGCAATAGAAGGGGGTGAAACGGATTCACACCCCTGGCAGCAACTCAGGCCACCTTTCCCGGCAAGGAGAGGGGCAGGCCGTCCTTGCATCCCGCCGCCTCCCATCCAAGACAGGCCAGCCACACATGCCGGGGGATGGGCTTCCGGGCCGTGCGGTAATAGGAGACCATGCGGCGGCTCATGCCCAGGGCAGCGGCGGCGGTAGTCAGGGAAAGGCCGTTGCGCCTCATCCATGCCGCCAGCATCTCATGGCTTGGCTGCCCGGCCTGCTCCTTTGCCCAGGCATAGACGTTATCCGCGCCCAGCTCGCTGTCAAACCATTCCACCGTGCCGCCCCATTCCCCCACATGCACCAGGGCGAAGGTCTCCGGCTCCAGCAGGGGGGCAAGCTCCGGCAGGCTGTGGAGTATCCCGGACACGTCCACGTCCAGCACTTCGCCGGTGCTCCAGCGCGTCCGCAGGCGATAGGGGGCCAGCGCCTCCACCCCCTGCAATTCGGGAAAGAAAAATCTGCTCATGGGTGGTAGTTCCTCCATATCGCCATCAGCTCCCCCCTGTTGTCCGCGATCCATGCCAGGACCTCGGCAAGGTCATGCCTCACACAGCGCCCGCCGCACCACGTCCGGGGCGACCTCGATAACACGCAGATAGGCCCGTGCCGCCGGATCGGGCTGCCGTCTGCCCTGTTCCCAGTTGCGCAGGGTATAGAGGGACAGGCCAAAGGCAGCGGCAAAGACGGCTTGGGAGAGGCCCAGCTTTTGCCGGATGGCCTTCACGTCCACCCGTTCGGGAGCACTGGCCGGGGGGAAGTCATGCACGCCGTATTGCGCCCTGTCCGCCGTCCCGTCCATGTAGCCCACAGCTTCGGTCAGACCGGCGATGATTTCTTGTCCTATCGTGCTCATGGCTTTTGTCTCCCATATGCTGCAAGCAGCGCCGTCAGGCGGCGCATGGTGTGTTCATGGGTATATTGTATGTCATTGGCTTATAGCGTCAAGGGAGAAACGTCCGGCAGGAGCAGGGGCTTGAGGCCCAATTGGGGGGGCAATCGCTTACACCTTTACACCTTCAAAAAAGGTGTAATCCGAAAGGTGTAAGCCGCAAACCCTTGTGGCTGTAGGGCGCTTACACCTTTACACCTTTTACACCTCCAAAACGGCCAAGGTAGGCAATTCACCGGCAAGGGCAGGGGCTCATTATTCGTTACCCCCTTCACCGTCCCGCAGGCTGTCCAGGTAGTCGGCCCACTCCTGCATCATGCGGCGGCGCTCTTCCACATACTGGGCACGGTTGTAGGCATCCCTTACGCTGTTCTTTTCGGCATGGGCAAGCTGTGCCTCGATCACGTCAGGGCGGTAGCCCATTTCATTCAGCCGGGTAGAGGCCATGCTGCGGAAGCCGTGGACGGTCATTTCATCCCTGCCGTAGCCAAGGCGGCGCAGGGCGTTGAGCAGGCCCACATCCGATATGCAGCGCGTGACGGAAGCCGTGCCGGGAAAGACAAGCTCCCTGTTGCCGGTGATGGCGTGCAGGGCGCGGAACATCCCCACCACTTGCCGGGCAAGCGGGACAAGGTGGGGCCGCCGCATCTTCATGCGTTCGGCAGGTATCAGCCATTCCGCCCTGCCCAGGTCGATTTCCGTCCAGGAGGCCCGCCGCAGCTCGCTGGAGCGGACAAAGACATACGGCATGATCTTCAGGGCGAAGGAAACGGACACGTCCCCCGGATAGTCATCTATGGCCCGGAGCAGGGCGCCGATCTCCTGCGGTTCGGTGATGGCGGCATGGTGGCGCACCGGCTTTGTGGTCAGGGCTTCGGTCAGATGGCTTGCCGGATCTGCGACGATCATCCCGGCAAGGCGTGCGTAGCGCGTCACCTGTCCGCATATCTGGGCAAGGCGGCGGGCTGTCTCTAGGTGGCCTTGCCGCTCCACCTTGCTTAGCACAGCCAGAAAGTCCGGCGCCCCCAGTTCGGCAATGGGTCTGCTGCCAAGATCAGGAAAGGCCAATGTCTCCAGCCGCCGGATGATCTGCCGGGCATGGTTGGGCGTCCAGCCCGCCAGCTTCTTCTTGTGCCATTCCCGCGCCACCACTTCAAAGGTCAGGCTCTTGGCGAGGGCTTCCGCCTTGGCTGCCTTGCGTGCGGCACAGGGGTCTATGCCGCGTGCGATCATTTCCTTTGCCGTGACCGCCCGGGCCCGCGCCTCCTTGAGGGAAACGGCAGGATAGGCGCCGATGGCAAAGAGACGTTCCTTCCCCTCAAAGCGGTACTTGAGACGCCAAAGCTTGCCGCCGCCTGGATTGACCAGCACATACAGCCCGCCGCCATCCGCCATCTTGTACGGCTTTTCCTTGGGCTTCGCCGTCCTGATGGCGGTATCCGTCAGTTTCTTGGGCATTGGGGGTACTCCTAGTTTCACAGGGGGTATGTTTTTTCAGATACCCCACAAAAGTACCCCCTCTTTTCGCGGCTGTCTATGAACCTTGGCGGACTTCAACGAACCTCAAAAACGAAGAAAGTCCGCGCAGCTCAAGGCTTTGCGGACTTCTACGAACTTTAGCGAACTCTAGTTTGGCGGAGGGGGAGGGATTTGAACCCCCGGAAGGCGTGAACCTTCAGCGGTTTTCAAGGCCGCCGCAATCAACCACTCTGCCACCCCTCCGTGCGGAGCAGACCGCGCCGTCACCTGCAGCCACCCTGCGGGCGGCGATCATGGCCGGGGACGGTGTTTCGTCTGCGGGCTGCCGGGCCGCGGCACAGGGCCTGCCCGTCAGAACAGCCAGAAGCATATAGCATTTTTGGCCCCGGAGCGTAAAGGGAAAGCTGCCGACGGGCCCGCCGGACCATAAAAAAAGCGGCGCCCCCAGAAGAGGACGCCGCCGGATCCGCTGAGCGAAATACTACTTGATGGCGTCCTTCAGACCCTTGCCGGGGGTGAACTTGGCAACCTTGCTGGCAGGGATGGTGATCTCCTTGCCGGTGCGGGGATTGCGACCCTTGCGGGCGGCGCGCTCAACCACCTTGAAGCTGCCGAAACCGGTGAAGGTCACGGATTCGCCGGAAGCAAGGGCTTCGCGCAGCGCAGCCACGACGGCGTCGAGGGCTTCTTCGGCCTTGGCTTTGGTGGGCAGGCCGGCCTTGGCATGGATCTTTTCAACAAGCTCAGCTTTGGTCATAGTTATACTCCAAAAAAAGAGTTTCGGGTTTCAATCTGTAGGCCAGACAGGGCATCCATACGTTATGGGCTTGGCCCGTGTCAATGGAAAATGCCCATATATCAAAGTTTTCCGGGCATCAGCGCCTTTTGGGGGATGCGCTTCGCATCCCCTGCGGGCGGAGCGCCCGCCATGAGGCATCCGCGGGTGGTCAGGAAAGATCCACCAGGCTGACTTCGGCGCTCTTGAGCGGGTGCCCCAGGAAAAGGCTGCCGGTACGGATGAAGCGCAGCACGTTGTCCGTGGTCATGAAGCGGTGGGTACCGGGGGCGTCTTCCCGGCGCAGCAGGTCCAGCTCGCGCAGGCGATCCTCCACGGCCACGGCGGCCGTCTCGGCCGAATCCACGATGCGCACGTCCTCGCCCACCACATGGCGCAGGGCCTCCCGGAACAGGGGGAAGTGCGTGCAGCCCAGCACCAGGGTATCGGGCCTGTCGGGACGCTCCGGGGAGAACAGGTCGCCCAGATAGCGGCTGGCGATGCCCTCGACGATGGGGCCGTCCATCCAGCCTTCCTCGGCCAGGGGCACGAAAAGGGTACAGGCCCTGCCCTGGACGCGGGCCTCGGGGCACAGGGAGGCGATGGCCTGCTGGTAGGCGCCGCCGGCGATGGTGGCCTCGGTGGCGATGACCACGATGCGCTTGTTGCGGCTGGCGGCCACGGCAGCCTCGGCACCGGGGCGCACGACCCCGAGGACGGGCAGGGGCGCGAAGTGTTCGCGCAGTTCCGGCAGGGCGGCGGAAGTGGCGGTGTTGCAGGCCACCACCAGCATCTTGACGCCCTCGTCCACCAGACGGCCCGCAGCCTTGAGCGTGTAGCGGATGATGGTGTCACGGCTTTTGGTGCCGTAGGGCAGGCGGGCCGTATCACCAAGATAGAGCAGGTTCTCGCCGGGCAGGCGGCCGGAGATGGCTTTGAGCACGGTCAGGCCGCCCATGCCGGAATCAAAGATGCCGATGGGCAGGGAAGCAGAGGGGTTCATGACGTTCCTTCGATGGGGGACGGCCCCGGTGGGGCCTCCCCGGGCTGGCACGTTGTGGGGACGGAAGGGCGCAAGGCGCCCCTGCCTGCCGGTAGGACGGGACGTGCCGCTTCCGGATGCGGCGGCATCCGGTCAGGGGCATCATGTCCCGACTGCGGAAGGATGGCTTTTTTCACGCGGCAGGGCAAGGGAAAACGGGCGCCGGAGGTTTGGAGGCCGTCCTTCCCCTGTCCCGTCAGGCTCCCGGGCCGGGCGTCGCGGGCCACTAGAGGCCCTGCCACAGATAGCGCAGGGACGTGAAGAGCAGGATCAGGGCCAGCCCCCACTTGATGCGGCGCGCAGGCACGAAGCGCTGGCATCGTGCCCCCAGATAGCTGCCCATGAGCCCGCCCAGGCCCAGCAGCAGGCCCAGCAGGGGATCGGCGCCGACGCCGTCCAGCGAGGAGAACAGGCCCAGGAAGCCATAGCCCAGTACCCCGGCCAGCGAAGCCAGGAAGGTGCCCAGCAGCAGGGCCCCGGCGATGGCGTGGACGGGCAGGCCGAAGATGCTGACCAGGAAGGGGGAAAGGATGGCGCCGCCGCCGATGCCGTAGATGCCGCCCGCCAGACCGATGCCCAGGCTGAGGGCCGCCAGGCGCGGGCAGCTGACGGAATACCGTGCCTCACCGAACGTGAAGACCAGACGGGAACGGTCCCAGCGCTCCACATGGATCCGGGCCATGCCGCCGCCCTTGCGGGCGGGCGCGGCGGGCCTGCGCAGGTCGCGGAACATGCGCCAGAAGATCCAGAGCAGCAGCAGACCGGCAAAGACCTTGAAACGGCTCTCGTCCGGCAGCCAGTAGACGCGGATCAGCGAGCCCAGCACGATGCCGGGCAGGGTGCCCACGGCCACGGTCAGGGCCAGCGGCCAGAGCAGGCGCCCCTCGCGGGCATAGCGCACGATGCCGCCGGGACAGGCCAGCACGTTGAAAAGATGGTTGGTGGCGCTGACGCCGGGGCTAGTGTAGCCCAGAAAGCTCATCTGGAAGGGCAGGAGCAGGAAGGCTCCCGACAGGCCGCCCATGGACGTGACGAACGAGATGCCCATGGCCGCCAGGACGGGCACCAGGGGGTGACACTCGATACCGGAAACGGGAAAGAACATGGACCACCTCCACAGGTTGTGCGACGGGGTAAAAGCAGAGTAAACTGATATGGATATTTTTGTCACGTTTTATTTTTTTACTAACATATGGAAAATAAAGAGATAAAAATAAAATAAGCGTGATTTTTTAGGGCACTTTCATCACTATTTTATATGAAATAGTGATGAATTAGGCTGTGCGGAGGCCCTCCGGCCCCGCAGGGCCGGGCCTGCGGCCCGGTCACGCAGCACGGCCCCCGGGGGCGCATTGCCTGTGCCGGGCGAAACGCGTATATTTCAGGCTTTCCCATCACCGTGCAGCAAAGGATTTCTTCATGCTCGCCATTCTCGAATACAAGGCAGGCAACCAGACCAGCGTGCGCCGTGCGCTGGAGCACCTGGGCATCCCCTGCCGCATCACCGCCGATCCTGCGGAACTGGAGCAGGCCCAGGGCATCATCTTTCCCGGTGTGGGCGCCGCCGGGCAGGCCATGGAGGCCCTGACCTCCGCCGGTCTGGACAGCGTGCTGCGCCGTGCCGTGGCCGAAGGCCAGCCCCTGCTGGGCATCTGCCTGGGCTGCCAGATCCTGCTGGAACACAGCGAAGAGAACGACGTGCGCACCCTGGGCATCGTGCCCGGCCGCTGCGTGCGTTTCCCCGATCATATGAAGGAAGAGGACGGCAGCCCCGCCCCTGTGCCGCACATGGGCTGGAACAGCCTCGATGTGGTGCGCCCGGGCCGTCTGCTGCACGGCATCGAACCCGGTGCGGAATTCTATTTCGTCCACAGCTACTATGTGGAGCCCGCTCCCGAACTGGTCATGGCCACCACGGTCTACGGGAAGGAGTTCTGCTCGGTCTACGGCCGCGACGGTCTGTGGGCCGTGCAGTGCCATCTGGAAAAGAGCGGCCGCCCCGGCCTGACCGTGCTGCGCAATTTCTACGATTACTGTGACGAGGTGCGCCATGCTTAGCAAACGAGTCATCCCCTGCCTGGACGTGCGCGCCGGCCGCCTGACCAAGGGCATCAAATTCCAGGGCAACGTGGACATCGGCGACCCCGTGGAGAGCGCCCGCCGCTACTATGAGGAAGGCGCGGACGAGATCGTCTTTTACGACATCACGGCCTCGGCCGAGGAACGCGGCATCTTCCTGGACGTGGTGGAGCGCGTGGCCTCGCAAATCTTCATCCCCTTCAGCGTGGGCGGCGGCATCTCGTCCGTGGCCGACATGCGCGCCGTGCTCAACGCCGGGGCCGAAAAGGTCTCCATCAACTCCGCGGCCGTGCGCAATCCCGACCTGGTGGCCGACGGCGCGGCGGCCTTCGGCTCGCAGGCCATCGTGGTGGGCATGGACGTGCTGCGCGTGCCCGTGAGAGCATCCCCTCCGGTTACGAGATCGTCATCCAGGGCGGCCGCCGTCGCATGGGCATCGACGCCATCGAATGGGCGCGCAAATGCCAGGAGCTGGGCGCGGGCGAGCTCTGCGTCAACTCCATCGACGCCGACGGCACCCGTGACGGCTACGAGCTGACCCTGACCCGGGCCATCGTGGACGCCGTGTCCATCCCGGTCATCGCTTCCGGCGGCGCGGGCGCGCCCGAGCATATGTACGATGCCGTGAGCAAGGGCGGTGCCTCGGCGGCGCTCATCGCTTCCATCGTGCACTACGGGCAGTACACCATCCGCCAGTGCAAGGAAGTCATGGCCGAGAAGGGCGCCAAGGTCCGCCTGACGTGGTAGCTCCCGAAGCCCGCTGGCAGGCCCTGCTGCCCGTGCTGCGGCCCTGGCCGCTGGCCGTGGCCTTTTCCGGCGGGCTGGACAGCCGTTTCCTCTGTTTTTCCCTGCGGCGTGCGGGCTGCGACGTGCTGGCCCTGCACGCCACGGGGCCGCATGTGCCGCAGGCCGAGAGTGCGGCGGCGCGGCGCTGGGCCCGGGCGCAGGGGCTGCCCCTGCTGGAAGTGCGGCACGATCCCCTATCCCTTCCCGAAGTGGCGGTGAACAGCCGGGAGCGCTGTTATGCCTGCAAGCGGGCCCTCATGCGCCGTCTGCGTGAGGCACTGGCCGCCGTGGGCAGCTGCCGCATCCTTTGTGACGGCAGCAACGCCGACGATCTGACTGCCTTCCGGCCCGGACAGCGGGCCGTGCGCGAGGCGGGCGTGCTCTCGCCCCTGGCGCTGGCCGGGCTCCGCAAACAGGAGCTGCGCGATCTGGGCGCGTCCTGGGGCCTGGACGATCCGCAGCAGGCCGCCCGGCCCTGTCTGCTGACCCGTCTGGCCTACGGCATGCATCCCGAACCGGCCTTGCTGGCCCGTCTGGCCGCTACTGAGGCCGATCTGGCGGCCTTGTCCGGGCTGGGGGATTTTCGCCTGCGCCTGACGCCGGAGCCCGTCCTGCAGGCGGCCGTGCTGCCTGACGGCCTGCGCCCGCAGGTGATGCGGGTGCTGGATGCCCATGGCTTTGGCGGGGCCGGGATGGTGGAAGGGGCGGTCAGCGGCTTTTTTGACCGCTGAGATGATGTTTTTGGGAGGGGCTCCCCATTCCTGCTGCCGATGCCCGCAGCTTTCTGCATCGTGCAACGGGTACGGCCTTTTGGTCCCGGTCGCTGCCGGTACACGAAGGCCTTCCCCGGCGCCCTGATAAAGGGGGGGAGGATATTTTCTTCGGAAAAAATAAAACGCGCCCGCGAGACAAATTCTCGCAGGCGCGTTTGTTTTTGACGGGGATATGCCCTCCAATGCGCTGGAGGGATGTCCTGTCATGAAAGCGCGCTGGGGAAGGGGGAGTTTGAGGGGGGAACCCCTCTCGCGCTAGCAGCGACCGGATGGCGGCCCGCAGGGCCGTGCCCGTTGCGACGCAGGAAGCTACGGGCATCGACAGCAGAGATGAGGGGTTCCCCCCTCAAAGATTCCTCCCCGTCCTTCGCAGATATGGCCTTACCGAACGCGCAGTGCCTCGGTGATGATGGCCGCGTCTTCCTCCGGCCGGGCTTTGACATTGAGTTCGGCGTTGCCGCCGTGGCAGACGAAGCCCTCGGGGCCGTGTTCCACCACACCGGCGGAGATGACCTGCCCGTAGGGGAGCTGGTCGCGCATGTCGGCGTGGTCCACGCGGCGGGGAAAGATGAAGGGCACGGGCTGGCCGGAAAAATCTTCCATGATCAAATACTTCATGACCTGCCTTCCTGTTATTGCTGGCGCTGGGCGCGACGGTTCTTGAGGTACTGGCGCACGGCGCGGTTATGATCGTCAAGGTTGGTGGAAAAAGCGTGGCGGCCGCCATCGGTGATGGCCACGAAATAGAGGTACTTGTGCTCTTCGGGCGTGATGGCCGCGGCCAGGGCGCTGGCGCCGAACGAGCAGATGGGGCCGGGCGGCAGACCGGGACGCTGGTAGGTGTTGTAGATGTTGTTGGCGTCGTCCAGATGGCGGCGGCGCAGGTTGCCGTCAAAGTTGGGCCCCAGCCCGTAGATGACCGTGGGGTCGGCCTGGAGCGCCATGTTGATGCGCAGGCGGTTGGCATAGACGCCGGCCACGCGCGGTCGCTCGTCGGCAAAGGCGGTCTCCTTCTCCACCACGGAGGCCAGGATCACCAGACGGCGCAGCTCGTCACGGGACGGCCGTTTGCCGTCGGGCCAGAGGGCGTCGCCCTTGCGCCAGAAGTTGTCCACCATGCGACCGGCCACGGAACGGGCCTGGGCCTTGTCGGGCACGTCGGCCTTTTTGAGCAGATAGGTGTCCGGCATGAGGAAGCCCTCGGCCGAATCGAAGGGGATGCCGTAGTGGCGCAAAAAGGCCGGGTCCGTGATGACGGCCCGGAAATCCTCGAAGCGCACCAGCCCGGCGTCTTCCAGCACCTTGGCGGTCTGCCACCAGGTCAGGCCTTCGGGCACGGTGACGCGGAACAGCACCGGCTGGCCGTTGACCAGGGTATCCAGCACCTGTTCCGGCAGCCAGCCCGTGTTGAGGGCGAAGCGTCCGGCCTGCAGGCGGCTGTCCCACTTTTTGTAACGGGCCAGCAGCAGGAACTTGCGCGCATCGGTGATGAGCCCGCGCTCTTCCAGTTTGTCGGCCACACGGCGCACGCTGGCGCCGGGCTCCACGTCGAAAAAGGCTTCCTGCCCCGGTGTGGCCGGGGGCGTCTTGAGGAAGGTCCAGGCCTCGTATCCGACCCAGCCGGCAGCGGCCGCCGCCAGCAGGACAAGGACAGCCACGATGCGCAGTGCGGTCTTCATGCCGGTCTCCGCTGGTCAGGGCTGAGGGAAAGGAAGGACTCCAGGATGCGCACGGCGGCCTGCTGGTCCAGCACGGCCTTGCAGCGGCGGCCCGTGCGGCCCACCTCGCGCAGTTCGCGCTCGGCGGCCTCGGAGCTGAGCAGCTCGGACATGAAGTAGAAGGGCAGGGGCACGCGGCGCTTGAGGCGCTCGGTGACGTTGCGCACCTGCCGGGTGGTCATGCTCTCGGTGCCGTCGGTGAGCAGGGGCAGGCCCATGACCACGGCATCGGGGCGCTCCTCGAGGATCCGCCCGGCCAGCGCCGCCAGGAATTCCTTGCGGTTGGCGTAGTCGGCCAGGCGGATGGTGGTCAGCGGATAGGCCATGATGCCTTCCGGGTCGGTGGCGGCCAGGCCCGTGCGGGCCAGGCCGTAATCAATACCTACCCATTTCAAGGCGTTTACAGCCCCATCTTGGCGCGCACTTCGGCCAGCGTGGCGGAGGCGAAGGCGCGGGCGCGTTCGTTGCCGGCGGCCAGGATCTCGGCCACGGCACCGGGACGGGCCGACAGGGCGGCGCGGCGTTCCTGCAGGGGAGCCAGGAAGGCTTCCAGGTTCTTCAGGAAGCGCTTCTTGCATTCCACACAGCCGAAGCTGGCGCCGGTACAGCCGGTGCGGATCTCGGCCTGCTCTTCGGGGCTGGCCAGCAGCACATGGTAGGGGAAGAGGTTGCAGACGTCCGGGTTGCCGGGATCGCTCTTGCGCAGGCGGGCCGGGTCGGTGAACATGCCGCGCACCTTGGGCTCGATGTCGGCCATGGTGTCACGCAGGAAGATGCCGTTGTTGTAGCTCTTGGACATCTTGCGGCCGTCCAGGCCGGGGCACTTGGCAGCGGGGGTGAGCATGGCCTGCGGCTCGGGGAAGAAGTTACCGCCGTAAAGGTAGTTGAAGCGGCGAGCGATCTCGCGGGTCAGTTCCATGTGGGGCAGCTGGTCTTCGCCCACGGGCACGCCGTGGGGGCGGTACATGAGGATGTCCGCGGCCATGAGCACGGGGTAGCAAAGGAAGCCCGCGTTGCCCAGGTCCTTGTTGGTGATCTGCTGCTGCTGTTCCTTGTAGGTGGGGTTGCGCTCCAGCCAGGAGACAGGGGTGATCATGGAGAGCAGCAGACTCAGCTCGGCGTGTTCCTTGACCGCGCTCTGGCGGAAGATGACGCACTTTTCGGGATCCAGCCCGGCGGCCACCCAGTCCTTGACCATCTCTTCCACGTTGGTGGCGATGTTGGAGGGGTCGGCATAATCGCTGGTCAGGGCGTGCCAGTCGGCCACGAAGAAGTAGGCTTCCTCGGTGTGCTGGAGTTCCACCCAGTTCTTGAGGACGCCGAAGTAGTGACCCAGATGGAGCGGCCCGGTGGGACGCATGCCCGAAACCGTACGCGGACGAACAGTGCTCATTGCAAGATTCCTTTAGAAGTTCCGTTACTTACTTGATACCGACAAGCGAAAGCAGCAGATCGCTGCCCCCGCCGATAAGAGGCCCGAGGATGTGCCCCAACAGGCCCGTGGCCAGCAGGAGCACCAGGATGATGAAGCCGTAGCGCCCGGCGCTCATGTAGGCCCAGGCGGCGCGCGGCGGCAGGAAATAGGCCACGATCTTGCTGCCGTCCAGCGGTGGGATGGGCAGCAGGTTGATCCAGGCGAGGCAGAGGTTGATGTTCACCCCGGCCACCAGCATGAGCAGGAAGTAGCGCGTGGTGTCCGAGATGTCGGGGCCGGGCAGCATGGCCACCACGGCGCCCAGGACAAGGGCAAAGCCGATGGCCAGCAAAAAGTTGGTCACGGGCCCGGCCAGGGCCACCCACATCATGTCGCGGGCGGGGTCGCGCAGGTTGCGCACATTGACCGGCACCGGCTTGGCCCAGCCGAAGATGAAGCCCGTGCCCAGACTGGTGAGCAGGAACACGGCCGCGCCCAGGGCGTCGAAATGCGAGACGGGATTGAGGGTCAGGCGGCCCATGAAGCGGGCGGTCTGGTCCCCCTTGCGGGAGGCCATCCAGCCGTGGGCCACTTCATGCATGATGATGCCGAGCAGGGTGGGGATCAGGTAGACAGCGAAGCGCTGTGCGTTGAATGCAAAATCGAACATCTGCCGCAAGTACCATGCAACGGGGCAAATGTCGATATGAGGGGCGGGAAGGGCAGGGGGCCTCCCCGGCCCCGTAGATGTCATTTGGCAAGGGGCATCCTGTGGCGGCGGGGCCGCCGGCTCTGCCGCCGGTCAGGGCGTGGTGCCCGCCGGTAAGGGCGAACAGCTCCCGGGATGTAGTACTCCGTCCGGAAGGATGGAGGGCCCGTGCCTTTTGCCCGTATGCAGGCGGGCAAAAGGCCCTGTCTTCGCGGGGCCGCTAACCCACGCTGGCGACTTTGCGGACCAGCAGCTCGTCGTTGGGCCAGATCTGGCGGTCGGGGGTGAGCAGTTCGCCGTCGCGGGCCACCAGGGCGCATTCTTCGGCCAGCCCCAGGGCCGTCAGCAGCTGGCGGGAGGTCTTGGGGCGGGGGATGGAGAGCCAGTGGTCCTCGGGCTGGAGGCGTACGGTGACGCGCGCGCCGGTGTGTTCGGGTTTGACGCAGTGGATGTGGCGGGGAGTCTCGCTCATGGCTAGTTCCTTCGGGGCCTGTTGCCGGGACCTCGCGGCCGCACCGGCAAAGCCCGTTCTGCAGTGACGTCCCGGGCGGCGGGGCGGCCCTCCCGGGATGGATCTCCGGGAAAGACGCGGGGCCGGGGACAGGAAAGCTCAGCATACATACGTTG
>ERZ824598.2613-NODE-2613-length-18075-cov-4.312930_pt1 | contig 18075 bp, 24 predicted proteins | sample MGYA00519934_ERZ824598 | MGnify/ENA primary metagenome ERZ824598 (study PRJEB31778, sample SAMEA3449177) | human gut metagenome | biome: human gut; feature: human-associated habitat; material: faeces | place: United Kingdom | collected 2010/2012 ...
AGGTTAGAATGAGAAAAACTCATTTTAACTTGTACTAAATCTTGACATAGGACCAGATAGACAGAAAGAAGATAGAAACAGGAGAGGAAGTTCTATTGATGGTCACGGATCAGGATCTGGCAAGTTACTTTAAGGTGGGGGACAAGTTACCATTGGTAGACTTTATAAGAGATAAGGCGTTAGATGAGAGCACAGAATGCATGTTAGGACAGATTCCAAAAGGATACGAGAATCAAAAAAGCAGTTATAAGGTTACCGTGCAAAATGTGACAAAAGAATTTTTGTGCTTTGAAAAAATGATTCCATTGGATGCAAGGATAGGTGGAATTGTACTGGTTGATGCTGATTTGGATTCGTTTTATTTTGAGGACGATAATGGCGTGAACACTGTTAATGTTCTAACATCAACAGATGCATTTACAAAATGGAAACTTCCTAATAAAAATTATACCAGAGTAGGAGTTACACTGAAAAAATACAACGATACTGCATTAAAATCCTTTGATAAGACATGGTCAAAATATGTCAGCGAGGCTAAGTATATGGCGCAGATAGATGTGTTTAGCATACTTCGGGAAAAACAGATGATCAGCAAAAGAGTGATGGCTATTTTTTACCTGTTGCTTGCTGTGTTAATTTTGTTAAGCATTCTCAGTGCGGGCAATACGATATCCATGAATATTTTTTCCATGAAAAAAGAAAGAATGTTATTAACTGATTTGGGAATGACAAAAAGGAAAATACGACTTCTTCTTTGGATGAGATTTGGAAAAATAAGTGTTTTGGGAGGATGCATCAGTTTACTGCCTGTATGGGCCTATTCCAGAATTGCAGCATATGCAAACGACTTAATACGGAATGCGTATGAGAACGATACATATGATGCACTCATACTTAGCAAGCCATGGGTGGAGGCAATTCCTAAGTATGATTTATGGAATGGTAATCTTCTACAGACAGTATTGGTAAGTGTAGCAGTTTCATTATTTATTATTGGTACAATTGTTATTATCTGCACATGCGGACAAAAGGAAGGGAGGAATAAATGCGAATGAGTGCTATGATTAAGATTGAAAACGTAAGTAAGGTTTATGGAAAAGGCAAAAAGAATCAGGTCCAGGCATTAAAGTCGATTGATTTAGAACTTGAACAGGGACATAATTACGCTATTATTGGGAAAAGCGGTTCAGGAAAGTCGACTTTGATGAATATGATCGGGTTACTTGATCTGCCAACAGAGGGGAAGATCTTCTTTAAGGGATCTGATATTAGCCATTATAATGCGGGGCAACAGGCGAAATATCGCAATATGGAGGTCGGGTTTGTATATCAGGATTTTAGACTGATTGACGAACTCACGGCGAAGGAAAATATTTTGCTTCCACGATTAATTGCAAAGAAAAAAATAGATATGGAATATTATCAATCTCTTATTTCCATGTTAGGATTGGAAGAAAGAGAGAAGCATTTGCCAACAGAACTTTCAGGTGGACAAAAACAGCGTGTCGCAATCGCAAGAGCATTAATCAATGATCCGGATCTGATACTTGCAGATGAGCCAACCGGTAATGTTGATCAGGAAACTGCCGGAGAGATTATGGATATTTTTGTCCAGATGCATCAATTGAAAAAAACAGTTGTGATTGTAACGCATGATATGGATGTTGCAATGAAATGTGAAAATGTTATTAAACTATCGGATGGAATGATTTGTGAGTCATGACCAGTGATAATGGAAGCACCAGAGACGCAGGGGAAAGATTACCAGTAAATAACTAACTGGCTTTCATCTGCGTCTTTTCTGTAGTGATAATAAATACAAAAAGAAAATAACACTTGATATTATCAAAAATGAGAATATAATCAATCAAGACAGATTACATTAGTTTCATCACCTGTTGATAAAACACAAATCGTAAATGAGCCAGACGCTAAGACGCAGAGCTGATCTGAAAAGAAAAATGGATTGGTTCTGCGTTTTGTTTATGACGATGAGAAGGGAGAATAGGAAATTGTTGAATTATTATGCATCTTGGTATCAGTTTTATGTATGTTAGTTGTCTGTACATCGACAATGGAATTAAATTGCGGTAGAGTAACCCTGTAACTGTAGTAACCTGGAAGGAGGCTAAGTTGGAAAATCAATCAAAAAATTATAAGATAGTACAGAAGATTGCAAAAATAGGGAAAATACTTAGCAAGGTGGCTTTTGTGTTTTCGATGATAGGTATTTGTGGATGCCTTGTGGGACTGCTTAGCAATCTATTTGGAAGTGGAAAGGTTTTTAAAATCGGAGGTGTTACCATTTACGGTTTGCTGACAGATTTTGATGTATATAATGTGAAAAGTATCAGTGTGACTTTGGTGGCATGGCTGATTGTATGTATTGGTCAGGCAGTACTTGCAAAGTTCGCAGAACTTTATTTTTGCAATGAACTGATGGCAGGAACACCATTTACCGAGACAGGAGCAAGAGAATTGAGAAGGCTTGGAATTATGGCAATAGCTATCCCAACAGGATGTGTGGTTTTAGCGGAAATCGTACAGGGAATCATGAACGGCTTTATGAATGTGACGGCAGATGGAGGGACAGACTTAAGCTTTGCTAATGAGGCATCTATCATTGTGGGCGTTATGTTTATTGCCTGCTCGTTTCTATGTGGTTATGGTGCAGAAGTATTTATTGGAGCATAAGCCGGAGGATTGGGCGGTCAGTTTGGAACTGATCAGTACAAAAGAAGCGGTTGGATTTTATAATAAGCATGGGTTTGAGCAAAGAACATGTTAGTGGGATGTCACACAAGATCCGGGTGACCTTGGCTTGCGAGGATCGAAGTGGAGCGTAGAACTAGGAATGTTTAAAATGATACGGAATAATGCAATTTAAAAATTGAGTGATATTAGAAAGGAACAGAAAACATGAAGATTAGAAAAATGGTAATAGAAGATTACGAAAAAGTGTATCAGTTATGGATGTCATGTGCTGGTATGGGACTTAATAACCTGGATGATTCCCAAGAAGGAATCGAGAAGTTCCTGAGAAGAAATCCGGACACCTGTTTCGTGGCAGAAAATCAAGAAATTGTTGGTGTGATCTTAGCGGGAAATGATGGCAGGCGAGGATATATCTATCATACGGCGGTACACCCGGATTACAGAAAACAGGGAATTGCTACAAATTTAGTAGATCATGTAGAAAAGGCAATGGTCAAACTTGAAATTCACAAGGTGGCTTTGGTAGTGTTTGATCGAAATGATACAGGAAATTTGTTTTGGGAGAAGCAAGGATTTACAGTAAGAGAAGACCTGATCTACCGTAATAAAGCGTTGGCAGAAATCGTCAGGATTGATACATGAAATCATTTTGCGCAAGAGGGCAATAAGTGATTGAGAGAAGATTTTTAATGGAGGAGTAGCTATGACGAGATTATATATTGTGGAGGGACTTCCGTGTTCCGGAAAAGAGGAGGCTTAAAACATGGAATTAGTAAGCGATTACATGCGTGAGGATACCATGCGCCACGCACTGAATGAATTGACAAGAAAAACATTCTTCTTCGATTTTGAAGACTGGGTGACAGGTGGATATTTTGAGGGAGATTATATTCCCTATTCCTTTATTGAGGATGGAAAAATAATTGCAAATGTATCCGCAAATCGGATAACTTTTCTTCAGAATGGTGTAGAGAGAAATTACATACAGATCGGAACGGTCATGACCGATGAGGCATATCGCAGACAGGGCTTGGCAAGAAAACTGATCAAGCATGTGGTGAAACAGTACAAGGATAGTTGTGACGGATTTTATCTGTTTGCCAATCTGGATGCGTTAGACTTTTATGATAAGTGTGGCTTTTCAAGGGAAACGGAGTATCAGTATAAGGTCAAAGAGGAGTTTTGCAGGAACAGGTCTAAGGGAGAGTGGTTTGTCCCGGTAAATACTGCAGATGTGCAGATGAAGCAAAAATATATGGACATGATCCGGCACAGTGCAGCAAATTCTTCTATGGAGCAGATCAACAAATTTGGTTTGCAGATGTTTTACACCGCAGATATGGAAAATGTTTATTATGCAAAGGATATAGATTGTTTCATTGTTGCTGAGACAGAGGAGAATACCCTGCTTTTGCAGAGTATCATATGTGAAAATAAGGTGGCACTTTCGGATGTTTTGCAGAGAGTGAGAGGGGAATATCATAAATGTCAGCTTGGTTTCGTGCCGGATCTGAAGGACATGGATATGTGCGAGGCAGAGAAATATGATGGATCCGACGATTACAGGCTGTTTTATTTCGGGGAGCAGCTAAAAAGTATCGAGAAGGAAAAACTTTATTTTCCGAAACTTTCACATGCATAAAGAAGGATGCATTTTGGTATCCATTTTATGCATGTTAGTTGTCTGTATATAGACAATATTATTGTGGATTCCTACAATCATTGTGAATATTGCAAAATTGGAAGGTGCATATGTTAAATATTTGCTGGCAATCTGTGTGGTTATATTTGTAACTATTGTGACAGCAACATTAGGATATCATGTTGTACTTTTATATATTTATGCGATTGCGATTGGCAGCCTGTATTTTTCAAAGCGGATAAATATATTAACCACAATACTGTCCGTCATCGGAGTATCCGTTGGGCAACTAGTCTGTTTCGCATTTACAATTTTCCCGGATAAGAATTTTACCACATATTATAAATTGATTGTGTACGGGATTATTCCAAGAGCAATGGTGTTAATTGCAGTTGCTGCTATTTTTACAATGCTCTGTGAGCGTACCGCAGGTAAATGTTAATACACGGAGCAATTACCAGGCAATTGAACATGTAACCGCAGCAGCGCAGGAAAATAGTGCAGGGGCAAAGGCTATAGAAGATATGGTTGTGAGAATAAGGACATTAGCTATGGAGCCGGAAAGGAAAAACGATGAGAGTAACGGAAGAACTTGTGAAAAGTCCCAATGAAGAGGGAGTAATTCTTCAATACATAAGACTTACCAAGGATTTTGAAGAGGTAAAAGAATATGTGCAACATAAAGGGGAGGCTTTGATCGGATATACGCAGAACAAAGAAAGAGTATCAGTCAGAGTAGAGGATATTCTTTATTTTGAGACAGTGGACGGCAAGGTGTTTGCATATACGGTGGATAGTGTTTATGCGATCAAAGGCAGACTGTATCAGGTGGAAGAAAAGATTGGCAGAAGAACCATATGCAGAGCGTCTAAAGCAATGCTTGTCAATGTAGACCGTATTACTTCTGTCCGAACGGCGTTGAATGGAAGATTATATGCTAAAATGGAAAACGGAGAAGAAATACTGATTACAAGAAGATATGCGAAGGAAATAGAAGATTGTTTTATGGAGGATGATGACGATGAAAGAATTTGATCCGAAAAGAGAATTCTTGCAGATGAGTAACAAGTTGTTTGTTTTCTTGAAATCAGTCGGACAGAATGAGCGGTTACTTGCAAAAATGGGGGTGTAGAAATGTCAACAATTAAGTTGAAAAAGGATATAATTAGACCATAGACAAGGAGGTGCATATTATGCCACAAATAATCCCAATTAAAGACTTGAAGAATACAGCGGAAATATCTGATATGTGTCACCAGGCAGAGGAGCCAATTTATGTTACAAAAAATGGTTATGGTGATATGGTAATTATGAGCATGGAAACTTATGAATCAACCATGGGACAGATTGCCATGTATGGAGATATAGAGAGATCTGAAATGCAAATAAAGGCAGGACAAGTCAAGGACGCTAGAACAGCACTAAAAGAAACGAGGGCGAGGTATGGCTTATAAAATAAATGTTACAGAGCGTTCCGATGAATTGCTTGATAATCTTATGTATCATTTAATTTTTCGCTTGAAAAATAAACAAGCGGCGAAGCATCTGTTAGATTGTATTGATGTAATCTACGATCGATTGGAGGTAAATCCTTTTCAATTCGCAGAATGTGGAGATTTATACCTTGCCAGGAAAGGGTACCGGGAGGCTGTTGTTTCATAGATGAATTATATTATTATTTTTGATGTGAGAGATGATGTTGTAAATGTAGTTGGTATTTTCCACCAGTTAGAGAATTATCCAAGTAAATTATAATATACTTGGGGGAAGATTGGAGTCGGTCGAAAGGCTGGCTCTAATTATCTTTTAGAAATTTTCTATATTACTTCTATCACTTACCTATATATACTTAGTACCTGCCATTTGGAATGATGATAGGTGCAGTGGGAATGAATATTGTCCCAAAAGAGTATTTTGGTATTGTGGAGAGGTTTAGTGTATTTGCAGCTACAGGATATAATGCCGTGCTTGGGATAGAGCTGTATCGGATGAATGATTATGTTAATGCTTGACATACATACAAAATGTGATATACTACAAATTAGTTTATAGTAAATGGATTTATAGTATTGGAGATATAATATATGCCTAGTAGCCCTAAGATCAAAAAAGAAGATATACTGCAGACAGCATTAGAGATTGTTACTCAGAATGGGTATGCAGCTCTTAACATTAAAGCAGTAGCAAAGAAACTGGGATGTTCCACGGCACCGATTTCCTGGCAGTTTGGAGGAATGGATGGATTGCGGCAGGAATTAATTCCTTTTGCAGAGAAATATGTGGAGAATACCTACTATAGTTTCAATGAAAATGAATTTGTCGCATTTGAACAAAGAGGAAAAGGAACTATAGATTTAGCGTTGGAGAGACCATATCTGTTTCGTTTTCTTTATACGGGTGAGAGAAGTCAGCTTTTAAGCAATGGTTTCGAGTTGCAGCAGGATCCTTCGGGTGGACCCAATATGTATGAGAAGATAGCAGATATGTTGGAAATTACGATAGAGCAGGCAATGGATTTTGCCATGACGATGATGGTATATACACAGGGAATGGGAACATTGATTGCCTCGGGAATTGTTCAGGATACAAAAGAAAATATGTATTGTATGCTTCACAATACAGGGATGACATATTTAAAAGGCTTGGGTGTCAGGAAGGATATTTTACAAGCTTTATCGGGAGGTGATGGTTCAGATGCAGACAGTAGTAACGGATAAATGGATCTTATGTCCGGTATGCGGAGCAAAGACCAGGACACAAATATTGGACGATACGGAATTAAAACGTTTTCCACTGTTTTGTCCAAAATGTAAGGAGAGTTTTATTATCAATGTGAAGGATCATATAGTGGACTATCAATCGATTGCCAGACGCTAAGACGCAGAGCAGAAAACGAATGTTTTTGCCTGCGTTTTTGTTATGGAATAGGAAAATGCTCGTAATGTAGAGGGAAGCCACCAAGAATTGCTTTAGCAATTCTTGCAAAGCAAAGCGCTGGCTTTGCTTTGTTACTACGAAAGTCGTTATATTTATCAGTGATACCTTCTGCGTTATTTGTTGAGAGTGGTATTATCAGTGGAAACATTATGTTGGTTATAGTTGCAATTATATTTGCCCTATGTCATATTCGGATCAGTTATATGAATGCCGTTTATAAGAGTGATCATTAAATTTAGAGGAGGAAAGCAGAATGGATGCAATTACGAAAAATTGGATTTCCGAGGAGCAGATACAGCAAATGACAGATCAGGCATTAGGTCATCCGGTTGCAATAAAAAACATTAAGAGATTATCCGGGGGATTTTGTAGTGCCGTATATCTGGTAGAAACGGCTGAAGAAAAAATGGTACTTAAGCTTGCATCCGGAATAGGAGTAAAGGTTATGCGCAATGAAGTGAAATATATTCCAACGGAAGCGGAAATGTTGAAATTATTTCAGGAATGGCTGGATATTCCGATGCCGAAATTACTCTTTTATGATGACAGTGGAGAAATATGTGATGTTCCGTATTTCTTTATGAGTTATCTGGATGGAGTGCCGTTGTGTGATGATCAGACGATTACGGATGCTCAAAGAGCAGATGTTAAGAAGGAAATGGGAGAGATCACACGAAAGATATGTTCCTTAAAGGCAGATATCTTTGGGATCCCCAATATACCGGAAAGTTATTGCAGAAAAACAGTGAATTTATAAATCTATTGTTTGACTGGCTGTTATGCGATGCCGAAGAAAAGGGAATTGCTATTCCTGGAATTACATCGGCTGACCTTAAGAAACTGATTCGGAAGTATGGAAAAGAATTGGATGAAGTAACTGTCCCGGTTTATGTACATACCGATACATGGGATGGTAATCTTTTGATAAAAAAAGGCAAGCTGACAGGACTTATTGATTATGCAGCAGTGTTATGGGCAGATCCATTATTAAGCCATGATTTTCACGACTTTGGAGATGTTCCTAATCCATATTTTCTGCAAGGCTATGGCAAAATAGAATTTACCGAAAATGAGAAAATTCGTATTCAGATCTATCGTATTTGGCAGCGCTTGGGAATGGTGGTGGAGCGGGGATATCGCGAATACGAAGATCCGCATATGTATGACTGGGTGCTGGATGATTTTGCAAGAGAAGTGGGGAAGCTGGAAACGGCTGTGATGGATCACAATTGAAAAGAGCAAAAGAAAGCACAGGCACAGGAGGATTAAAAGATGAAATGTTCAAAATGTGGTAAAGAAATGAGAAAAGGATATTTATTTAGCAGTAAGGACGGAGCATTCAGCTTCGCAAATGAAGTACCAGGAGTTTTCCAAAATGCAAAAAACGCAGATGGTTTTGTAGAGATAATAAAACTCAAGCCAGGTCACAGGACAAGAGTGGAAGCAAACTGCTGCGAAGAATGTAGAAAAATAGTGATTAATTACTGAGAGTGACAAGACGCTAAAACCTAGAGCAGCGATTTCATTGCCTGCGTATGCAACTATATAGGAAACAGAGGAACAACGGACAGTAAGTAATATTACGGTTTTGCACTGCACTGCGTCGTTTATATTATGGAGGTCAAATAAGAATGGAGGAAGAACAGATGAAACTATATTTTGGAGATACGGTAACAACAGTTACTACACTTATGAATTTATCGCTGATGGGATTTGTTGGATATTCAATAAGTAACAGAAGCAACATAAATTTTTGGGGCAGAAGAAGTCTGTTTGTTTTGATATATGGTCTTGTTGTATGCTGCTTTGCAGCTGCAAGAGACGGACTGGATAAAACAATTCAGTATACGATAGATAGAAGCTGTAATCCCGGAATATTTTCGCTTATGAGCATTCCAAACATCATTGGATGTGTCGGGGCAGCTATCATAATTATTGCAGCAATAGCAACACCAATTGCAAAATCACAGTATATGCGTGAGATATGGTTCTATGTAATGTCTGGTGGCGTAATGCTAAAGGTTGCAGTTGTGGAGATTGCAAGAATTATATAGATGTGAAATGAATCATTAAATGAAGCTATAAATGAATCACTCCCTCAAAGGAATAGAAAGCCCCAGTGCAAACACACCGGGGCTTTTCGTTCTATTCAAATTTGGCCACTTTGATTTCGCGTATCATATCACGTAAATGTTCTGCTTCGCTATTCATTTCCTGGCTTGCTGCAGCACATTCTTCAGAAGTTGCCGAATTGCTTTGTACAACATCATTAATCTGTTCGATTCCTACATTTATCTGCTGGATTTCCTCTGTCTGGGTTGCAAGTGTATCTGCAATTCCTGATACTTCTTCGGTAATCATTTTCGAACTTTTTGCGATTTCTTCAAGCTGTTGGGCAGTCTCTTCTGCAAGCAAGACTCCTTTTCCGACAGCATTGACAGATGTTTTAATTAAAGCAGCCGATTCTTTTACTGCCTGTGCACTTTGATCTGCCAGCTGATTCACCTGATTAGCTACAACTGCAAATCCTCTTCCTGCTTCTCCGGCTCTTGCTGCTTCAATGGAAGCATTTAATGCAAGAAGATTCGTCTGCGATGCAATATCATTAATTGTTTCAATAATCTTATCTATCTGCATAGATGAATCCTTGATTTCAAGCATGGATTGAACCATCTCATGCATCTTAGAATCATTTTCTAAAATATGATCTCCTAGTTCCACTACCTTTGTACTTATTTCGCTGGCTGTCTCTGAATTATGTCTTACCTGTTCTGAAACATTCTCAACTGTTGCCGTCAATTCTTCTACGGATGCTGCCTGATTCGTAGCTCCATCCGCCAACTCTGTTGACCCTGCTGACACCTGTTCTGCGCCACCTGACACCTGATTGGAAGCTTGTTGTATCCCTTTTACCATCTTCGCCATACTTTTTTCAAAATCCATGAAAGAGTGTAAAATTCCAATAAAGTCGCCCTTCCATTCTACATTAGGCTGCACATCAAAATTTCCTTCTGAAAACAGTTTCATCGCACGATCAATATCATCTACATATGAACCAAGAATCCGAATAGATTTACGCATACTATGTGCCAATCGTCCAATTTCATCTTCTGAACGATAATCTAATGTACTATGCAAGTTTCCTTCTGTTAATTCTTTTGCAACATCCTCAATGGCATGTAAAGGCTCTAAAATACTGTAAAGAACTTTCTTGCTCGTTTTTCTTGCACTGATCCATGCCAAAGTTAAAAGGAAAATAATAAAAATAATGCCTATAACAGCATAAAGTATGGTGTTTCTTACTGCCTCGCTGCTGACTTTATCAGTAAAATCATCTAGTTCTAGGGCAAGATTTACCAATTTATTTAATGCAGGAGTACATTTTGTAAGAATATCCTCAGTCCCTTTCTCTTTCTGTCCCGATTTGATCTCATTCAAAATAGATGAACATATAGTTTCCCAATCAGATAAGGCTGTTGCATATTCCTCATACTTCTTCTTTGGAACAACGCCCGATCTTTTTATTATTTTCAGCTGTGAATCAATATCGTCAAGTAAGTTTGCTATGGTCTGTTCATAACTAGTATAAGATGATGTGTCATCCTTTAGTGCCATTTCTCTCACATTTCTTGCTGCAGCATTTACATCTACTCTGCACATCTTAACAGCTATATCAGAAGTATTAATTTTATTAACATAATGTACAAGACTTGCAAACAACATGCCTATCGCTGCAATAGAAAGTATTCCAGAAATAAGCATCATTATAATTACTTTTTTATATCCGTAGCCTATTCTTTCTCGTAACTGCATATTTTCGATTTTTTTCTTAAAAAATTTAGTGTACATTATTCTCTAGTTCCTTTCTTAATAGTTTGTATTCTTAATTCTGCAAGATTTTATCATTCTCATATATATATTTCTTGCATAATTGTGTTTATAAATGATATAATTGTGTCGAAAATGCATTAGGAGGCATCTAATATGAAATATGTTGATTACAGTTATATCGCCACAATGATAGGTGATTTTTCCAGAGTTCCTGTACATATTTATAAAAACAATGAACTTATTTTTTATTATTCTATAACTCATTTTATAAAAGATCCCATTTCCATACATCAGTCAGATATTCTTAAAATCTCTGATCACATCGGTTATTTGCTGACAGATAATTTCAGTTGCTATGGCATTGTCAATTCTAATGAATATAAATTTGTGATCGGACCAACAAAACAAGTTTCCAGCACTGCTTCAAATCTGCTGGAACTAGCAATTCAATTAGATATCCCAAAAGAACATATTGATGAATTTATAATTGCCATGCAGGAAATTAAACACATACCTTTTGAAAATCTTATGCAGATCATGTGCTTTTTAAATTATATACTAAACAATGAAAAATGTTCTCTTGAAGATATTTTTATTGATGATTCCTTACAGAAGCATTTTGCAAAAAAAACAAGCCGTCATGGAACAGACCATTCTCTCTCGGATAAGCTTTCTGAGCAGGATATAATATTCCACAGTACGTATGATCTGGAAGAAAATTTTATGAATATGATTCGAAAAGGAGATTACATTTCTATATCGAATCTACTTGAAAACTCACCGATATTCAAGAAAGATGTAATGGAAAGTAACCATCTGCGCTTTTTTAAAAATTCATTTGTTGCCGTTGCAACACTTGCTTCACGTGCAGCAATCCAGGGTGGTATGAATCCTGACGATGCTTTTACACTAATTGATAACTACATTCTTATGTGTGAATTACTAGATGATTGCAATCGGATCAATAATCTTGGTCGTCTTATGGTCATAGACTTTGCAAAACGCGTAAATCAATTATACAAAGGAACACAAGCATCGCACCTTATTTTAGATGTATCAAATTACATTAACCGTCATATGTCAGAGGCAATTACCGTAGAAGCAATGGCAAAAGATTTTTTTATGAGCCGGTCTTATCTTTCAAAACGTTTTAAGGCTGAAAGCAATGTTACTTTAACAGATTTTATTCTTACTAAAAAAACAGATGAAGCCAAACATCTGCTCCGTTACACGAAACAATCTCTAACTGCTATCAGTCTTCATCTTGGTTTTTCTTCGCCCGGACATTTTTCGCGTGTCTTCCGGAAATATGCTTCTATTTCACCTAAGGAATACCGTGAGAAATACACGAACTGACATATGTTAAATCTTTATACAATCTTAATACCGAATTAGAGACTTTTATACTATCTTTGAAAGCAACTATATATAATAAAAACAGCACAAAGATAGCAGTATTTAGAATCAATAAGAAGGAGTGCTGATTATTTATGTTAGAAAAAACATATAAGAAAAAACATCTGACATCCTTTCAGTTAATTATTCTGGGGTTTGCAGGAGTGATTCTTTTAGGAACCGTTCTACTGATGCTTCCATTTTCCACTTTGGATAAAGTATCAACTCCATTTCATGAGGCCCTTTTTACAGCCACTTCCGCAGTGTGTGTGACAGGTCTGGTGGTGAAGGATACTGGAAGCTACTGGTCCATGGCAGGACAGACGATTATTCTTGTACTCATACAAATTGGCGGGCTTGGCGTGGTAACGGTGGCAGCATCTGTCTCCATTCTTTCCGGGAAAAAAATATCTCTTATGCAAAGAAGTACTATGCAGGATGCAATATCAGCACCTAAAGTTGGTGGAATTGTCAGACTAACAAGATTTATTTTAAAGGGGACATTTCTGCTGGAAGCTGCAGGGGCGCTGTTGTTACTGCCAGCTTTTTTACTTGATTATGGTGGAAAGGGAATCTGGATGTCGGCCTTTCATTCAATCTCAGCTTTTTGTAATGCCGGGTTTGATATCCTGGGAACGGCTGACAATCCCTTCCCTTCCTTGACTAGATATTCTGGAAATGCCTTTGTAAATGTGGAAATTATGCTGCTGATCATTGTAGGAGGGATTGGTTTTCTCACCTGGGATGATATTTATACGAATAAACTGAACATTAAACGTTACCGTATGCAAAGCAAGATTATTCTGATGACTACTGCAGGCCTGATCTTAATACCTACAGTTTTTTTCTTTGTCTGTGATCTAAAAAATTTATCCGCAGGAAAACGCCTGTTAGCTGCGGTGTTCCAATCGGTAACGACAAGGACAGCTGGATTTAACACGATAAATATTTCAAAGATGAGTGAGGCTTCAAAAGCAGTTATGATCATGTTGATGCTGATCGGTGGTTCGCCGGGTTCTACAGCAGGTGGAATGAAAACGACAACATTCACGGTGCTTATTTTAAATGCGATTGCGACATTTAGAAGCCAGGAAAACGTAGAGGCTTTTGGAAGAAGATTGGAACATTATGTGATAAAAAATGCAGCAACGATAGCTATGCTTTATTTTAACCTGTTTTTTTTAGGTGGAATCGCAATCAGCGTATATGAAGGTCTTCCACTTTTAGATTGCCTGTATGAAGCTGCTTCAGCTGTAGGTACGGTAGGACTGACACTGGGGATTACACCGGGGCTTCACGTTTTTTCACAAACTGTGCTGATTATACTAATGTATCTGGGACGTGTGGGCGGTCTGACCTTAATTTATGCGGTGTTTTCCGGAAGAGATAAGGGGAATGCAAAACTGCCCTTGGAGAAGATTACAGTTGGATGAGAAGGAGAAAGATAAAATTATGAAAAATGTATTGCTTATTGGACTTGGAAGATTTGGAAGACATATTGCTATGCAGTTAAGCCAGCTGGGCCATGAAATTATGGCGGTTGACTGGAATGAAGAAAGAGTGGACAAAGTACTGCCGTTTGTGACCAATGCGCAAATCGGTGACAGCACTAATGCGGAATTTTTACGCTCCCTTGGGATTGGAAACTATGATATCTGTTTTGTGGCCATTGGGGGAAGTTTTCAAAATTCCCTTGAAACAACGTCACTTCTAAAAGAGTTGGGAGCAAAACTGGTAATCTCCAGGGCTGAACGTGATGTTCAGGAAAAATTTCTTTTACGTAATGGTGCCGATAAAGTGGTTTATCCCGAAAAACAGGTTGCAAAATGGGCCTCTATCCGTTACACAGATGACCATATCCTTGACTATATGGAGGTAGATGCGTCCAATGCGATCTTTGAGGTAGAAGTGCCAGAAGGATGGGTTGGAAAGACAGTAGGTGAGATGGATGTCAGGAAACGTTATAACATTAATATCCTGGCGGTAAAGGATGAAGGGGAATTCAGTATTGCGATTTCCCCGGATACATATTTTGCAGCGAATAATAAATTACTGGTGTTAGGAGAATACAGGGCTCTTCAGAAATGCTTCCATATATAATTAAGTTGCCAGATAGACTGATAAAGAGGTGATGGTAATGGGACAGGGAATGCTAGTGGTTGCTGTATTTTGTATGTTTGGTGTTGGCTTTTATATTGCAAATAAAGTAGATCAGTTTTTGGATATCATCAGGAAACAGAAATTATGATTTTTGATAGACAGGCCGAAGAGGCAGAAAAGATTTTGACCATAACACAGTCGCATGATATAATTTCCAAAACAGCAGAAAAAGGGGATAGGCAGGATGAATCAGAAAATGGAAGATGATATTCAAAAGGCAGATGACCATATTCTTGTTTGTCTGTCCGCAGCACCCTCGAACCTAAAAATAGTAAATACTGCAGCAAAGATGGCAAATACGCTGCAGGCTCGTTTTACAGCTCTGTATGTGCAGACAGGTACAAAAGCAGAAGCTAGGGATAAAGAAAAGCTGGAAGAACATATCCGGTATGCGGAAAAACTCGGGGCAGAAATAGTAATGACCCATGGAGAAAATGTGCCCGTGCAGATCGCAGAATATGCCAGACTTTCTAGCGTTACAATAATTGTTATCGGACAAAGCAATGCCAGACGAAATCACTTTTTCAGCAAATCAACTTTGACGGAAAAGCTAATTGAAATTATACCGGACATTGATATTCATATAGTTCAGGATGCGGTGAAAAATAGAACCTATTCGAAACGATCATTTACAGAACTTGCGGAAAAACCATCTGTAAAAGACTATGTCTTAACAGCTTTTATATTTGTAGTATGTACTTTAATCGGTCTGTTATTTCAAAAGCTGAATTTCACGGATACAAATATTGTAACTATATACATTTTTGGGGTTTTGATTACTTCAATCGTGACAGACGGATATTTTTGCAGCATAGCCGGGTCTTTTTTAAGCGTATTTTTATTTTGTTTTTTTCTTACAGAGCCGAGAATGTCTTTTCAGACGTATGCGGTGGGATATCCGGTAACATTTCTTATCATGCTTATTTCGTCTGTGCTTACAGGAACACTTGCGGCAAAGCTGAAAACACATGCTAAACTGTCCGCACAGCTTGCCTTCCGTACACAGGTTCTGTTTGACACAGATCGCCTGCTGCAAAGGGAAAAAGGAGAAACGGAGATTCTTGGGGTTACCTGTACACAGCTGATTCGCTTATTAAACTGCAATATTACAGCATATATTGTGAAAAATGGAACTTTATCAGAGGGAAAACTTTTCTCCGGGGAAAAAGAAAATACTGAAGATTTTTTAACACAAGAAGAGCAGAATGCAGCCAGATGGATCTATGAAAACAGCCAGCGTGCCGGTGTAACCGCACACTATTTTTCACAGGTCAAATGTTTATATCTGGCAATCCGAAGCGGGAATAATGTTTATGGCGTAATTGGGATACCGATGAAAAAAGAAACACTGGATTCTTTTGAATACAGTATTCTGCTTTCTGTAATAAATGAATGTGCGCTTGCCATGGAGAACGCACAAAATGCTATGGAAAAAGAGAAAAATGCAGTTTTAGCCAAAAATGAGCAGCTCCGTGCAGATCTTCTCCGTGCAATCTCTCATGATCTTCGGACCCCGCTCTGTTCCATTTCCGGCAATGCAGATATGCTTCTTAGCAACAGCGACCGCTTGGATAAAGCTACCAGGCATCAGATTTATACCGACATCTATGATGATTCCGAATGGCTGATCGGAGTTGTGGAGAATCTTCTTTCCATTACCAGGCTGAATGATGGAAGGTTGAAATTTAAATTTACGGATCAGCTTTTGGATGAAGTGATTGCAGAGTCACTTCGGCATATTAGCCGGAAGCATGATGATTATAAAATTATGGCAGACTGTGAAGAACTTGTTCTTGTACGTATGGATGTACGGCTCATTATACAGGTTCTGGTAAATTTAATTGATAACGCAATAAAATATACGCTGCCAGGTTCTGTAATCTGCATTCGGGGAATCAAAACAGAGGGAAAAGCACAGATAAGTGTAGAGGATAACGGTCCCGGAATTCCGGAAGAAATGAAGCCGCATATTTTTGAGATGTTTTATACAGGGAAAACAACAGTTGCAGATAGTCACCGGAGTCTGGGACTTGGTTTGGCACTTTGCCATTCTATCATAGAAGCACATAACGGAACTCTGATCCTTACGGATCATGCTCCCCATGGGTGCAATTTTATTTTTACATTGCCATTAAGTGAGGTGACATTAAATGAATAAAGCATTAATACTTGTGGTTGAGGATGACAGGCCCATACGTAACCTGATCATTACTACATTAAAAACACATGATTATAAATATCTGGCAGCAGAAAACGGATCTTCAGCTATTCTGGAAGCTTCGTCTCATAATCCGGATATTGTTCTTCTGGATCTGGGTCTCCCGGATCTAGAAGGAGTAGAGGTAATAAAGAAAATTCGGACATGGTCGAATATGCCGATTATTGTGATCAGTGCCAGAAGTGAGGATACGGATAAAATAGAAGCATTGGATGCAGGGGCTGATGATTACATTACAAAACCATTTTCAGTAGAGGAATTACTTGCACGTATCCGTGTCACTCAAAGGAGGCTTGCTATAACACAGACAGGGGATCAGCTGGAAACCTCTATTTTTGAAAATGGGGAATTAAAGATAGATTATACTGCCGGCTGCACATATCTGAAGGGAGAAGAACTACATTTGACGCCCATAGAGTATAAGCTGCTCTGCCTTTTATCTCGCAATGTGGGCAGGGTACTGACACATACCTATATTACCCAGCGGATTTGGGGACGATGTTTGGAAAATGATGTCGCTTCTCTTAGGGTTTTTATGGCAACACTGCGGAAAAAACTAGAACCTGAGAAAAACGGGGAAAAATATATCCAGACGCATATTGGTATTGGATATCGTATGCTTAGAATTGAGAAAACAGAGCATGAGACAAACAGCTAAGAAGTAGTTTCTTGCTCGAGTATATGCTCAAATTTTTACTTCAATTAGTTGCGTGACACAGTATCTGAGATGATGTTGTCATATCCGGTATGAGGATTAAGTCATATGCTTTTGGTATGAGCAGAAATGTTCAAGCAAACTGCCAGTGGTTATTCAAAGGGAAGCGTTTTCGCTTCCCTTTTTTTGGGGGTGCGCCTAGCGGAGAACGTTTCTAATGGGAGAAAGTCCCTGATCCACCCTGGTAGTGGGTAAAATTCTTCCGGTAAGACTTCCAAAAGTTTATGAATGGGAATGTTGCAGGTAATGATCTTATCAAAGCACACAAGTTCCGTTTTATTGCGCTGGCTTTGCACATAGAGAATGGATGCAGGTTGAACATATAATTTTTTTATTTCGTGCCTATTATAAATGTATAAAAGAGAAAAAATGCAAGAAAATTTTTGTTTGACTTTTTCGAAAAAGAAAAATATAATACTGATAAACGAGTAGCAGACTAGCGTAAATCCAGTTTTACTACTC
>ERZ824598.2636-NODE-2636-length-17960-cov-7.918961_pt1 | contig 17960 bp, 16 predicted proteins | sample MGYA00519934_ERZ824598 | MGnify/ENA primary metagenome ERZ824598 (study PRJEB31778, sample SAMEA3449177) | human gut metagenome | biome: human gut; feature: human-associated habitat; material: faeces | place: United Kingdom | collected 2010/2012 ...
GTCATTATCGCTCGCTCTAAATACGGATTTGTCTTAAATGTTGAATTAAAAAGGCTTCTTGTAAAAGCAACAAGTTCTTCCCAGTATCCATTTACATATGCCTCCTGCATCGGTGTGTCATATTCATCAAGAAGAATTATAACCTTTTTTCCATAATATCGGCTGAGATAATTTGATAATTCATTTAACTTAAATGAAACATCTTCTTCCAATGGTTTTTCTAAAAATGATATATATCTTGCTTTTTCCGTATCACTCATACAATCAGATTTTAGCAAAAACCTGTTACTTTCATACAATTCAATAATTTTATCGTATATCTGTTTCTTAGATAATTCAAATGTATTCCCCTTAACTCCCGCAAAGCTCAGAAATATCACTGGATATGTTCCCTGTATCTCACGATATTTCCCATCTTTCCATATCTCAAGTTTCTCAAATAATTCCCCTCTGTCCGCATACTTATTTGAAAAAAAACAGTTCAGCATACTCATGTTTAATGTTTTTCCAAAACGGCGTGGTCTTGTTATAAGTGTAACCTCATCTTCACTCTCCCACCATTCTTTTATAAAACCTGTTTTGTCCACATAAAAACAGTTTCTCTGTATCATTTTCTCAAAGTCCTGAGTTCCTATACTTACCGTTCTTGCCATATCCATCCTCCTGTTATTTTGTTATTGTCACTGTAAATCCCTGCCATTGTCCAATGTAATGTTTTCTTAATACAATTAAGCAGCTATTCGCAATCCGCTCTGCTGCCTACCGATAACACAAATAAAAAACTCATTTTGTTTAGCTACATTCTAACATTTGGACATATTTCTGTAAAGAATAAGCCATCTTGATATACTCAAAATGACTTATTTTTTAAACTTTATTTAAATCTATATCCCATAAATTCAACATACCTGCTCATATCTTTAAATGTCAAAAATTCAATTTTCTCATCACCTTCTCCCGCTGCCGCCTGTATTCCCGTTAATACTTCAACCGCATCTTTCCCTTTTGCAGCCGATGATATAACCGTATTATGAGCCTTGTTCAAGTTCCCCTGTAAACAAATATCCGAAACATCTTTTCCAAGTTTTAAACTGCTTATATTAAGTGTTTCCGCCGCTTTTATCCTGAATGTATCTACACCATCTTTCACCGTAATCTTTTTAAGAGCCGCACATCCCGATATATCCATATAAATCCTGTCACAATTTTCAGAAATCGTAAGTCCGGTAAGTCCTCTTGCCTCTGTAAATGCAAACATATCCATCAATGTCGTTTCATCTGGTAATGTATAATTACCTTTTTTCTCCTGCGGATAAACATAAAGCTTATTCATGTCCTTACTAAATAATACTCCGTCTTTTGACACATACAATAAATTTTCTTTTTCTACGCTTATGTCCGAAAGACTATTATTTGCAATATTGTCCTCTGTCTCTCCAAAAAATCCATTTAAAATTCCTGTTATATCATTGACTGTTGCTGGCATCTTATAACTTGTCATTTTACCCGGTAATAACATTATCTTTGTTATATCCTTGTCATATAAAACACCGTCAACTGTTACAAAGTATTGATTTTGTGAAGATATATTTATCTCTGAAAATGAATTTTTTGTCAGAACATTTTTATATCTGTCATTTATCATATCCAAATAAACTATGCTCTCGACCTGCGGTGCAAGTTCTAAGCTGCTTTTTCCAAAAGGCATTACATAAAGTGTCTTGTAATCTTTTGAATATAATGTATCATCATATATTGAAAAATATTTATTACTTTCAGACAATGTCACTTTTTCAAGAGATTCTAATCCACTATACTCCACATATGAATCAACACTCTGCAATTCCGGTGGCATATTTATCCTTTTCAGATTTGCACATTTATCAAACCACCCCATATCAACAGCATAAATATTTTTTCCAAATGTTATTTCTGTCAATCCTACGCTATTACTAAATGCTCCCTCACAAATATCGTCAATCGTATCAGGTAATATATATCTGCCCTGTTTTGTGCCGGGATATGCAACCAGCCCTGACATATCTTTTGTAAACAATACACCTTTATTAGATGAATAATCTATATTGTTTCCTGCTACAAAAAATTCCTTTCCGGCACCGCTAAACGCATAATCCTCTATTTCACTTACACCTCTTGGAATGTAAATCCTGTTCAGACTGCTGCACTGCTTAAATGCTCCTGTCTTAATGTTTTTCACATTATCCCCAAGTTTAATTTTTTTCAGACTATGGCACTTTTCAAAACATCCGGCAGGTATAGTCTGTGCCTTGCATTTCCATGTAATATTTTTTAATCTGCTGCACTCTGAAAATGCTTTGGTACCCACATATTTTACATTTTTTCCCATGTTTAACTGCTCAAGAAAATTGTTATTTGCAAATGCATATCTTACTACCCTTGTCACTGTTGATGGAATAGTAAATTTTTTGTTTTGTTTCATTGCCGGATAATAGTACAGTATTTTCATATTTTTACTGTATAAAACTCCATCTTGTGCTTTTAAATATTTATTCTTTTTTGAAACTTTTACTGAAGAAATATGGTTATTAAAAAAATAAGCATTATTTTCGACTATTCCCTTTGCTTTACTGCCTATTTTTAATGTACCTTTTCCTCCAAAATTTATATACCGACTGTTTTTATTCTGCTTTGCCACCACTGCTGCATCTGCATTTTTTACTCCTATGTCGTTAAATAAACCTGTTGCAGCGACAGAAATACTTAGTGATAATGCTAATAATTTTTTTAATCTCATACTCATAATAATTCCTCCCTCCCAGTGTGCATCATTGATATTTCGCCAAATAGCTTATATAAATTTCAATCTACTTTATTTAACTGAAAATCATTGATACAGTACACTAAATAAAATATCTGCCTTATATTTTTATAATTATTCTTATAATATAAGACAGATATTTTTGTGTTTTGTTGCAGTTATTTTATTTATTATGTAAATCATTTGCCCTGACAAATTTTAAAATATAAGCACCTGCTGCTCCACCTTCATCTAAAGGAGACTCTTTTAGCAATTCTATTGCAGTCAATAAATCTGATAGTTGTTTCGCATTGTCTTTTCTTTCCTCCAAAATATCATAAGAAGCTTTAAGCCATAAAGCCAATGTTTTAGCATCATCAGAATTTTTTTATTTTTTTTTCTTTAAATACATTTTATTTAATTCTTTAAGTTTTTTATGAATGTTTCCCTATCAACTTCATTTTTTCATTCTTATACCTGTTTTTTGATAAAAATTTAATCATTTTTACTATCCCAATCTACAATAATTTAAAATATATTTTTCCATTTTTTTCTATAAACTTAACACATTTTTTCAGAAATTTCAATCCGCCATCTATATATCCTAAATATTCGTATTCATATCTTACTTTTGGAACTTCCGATATTTCCCTGTTCGCAACAAATCTCACGCTCGTTTCTCCTTCAGTGGAACCTACTGCTATGTCAAAGTCTGATATTTCTTTATTTGTTTTGTTCCCTAATGATATTGTCACACTTTGAGGATTGCATCCCATAATTCCTATTTTCTTCATATTAGTACAATTACTTAAATCTAATTCATTTATTCTTGAACCATTCATATAAAATTCTTTTAAACAGTCTGTTTTAGGCATCTTCAACTCGTCAAGCGGAGTATCAGAGATATTAATTGTTTCAATTTTACAGTTACTTGATAAGTCTAATTTTTTTATATTGTATGTCATTCTAACATAAAAATTTTCAAGATTTTTGCACCCTGAAACATTTATTTCTTTTAATTCAGCATATTCCTGCTCGTCCCAATATTCCCCGTATCCCTGTTTTAAAAAGAAATATTTCAATGTCGGATTATTTCCTAAGTCAACGCTTTTCAAATTATTTCCGGTAACTGAACCAAAATACTGTATCTTTTTAAATGTTGGCAGTTTTACATCTGGTTCTATATCATATCCTATAAAATATGGTGTTGTTATTGACATACTGTCCAAAACAATCCCCTTTACATATCCGTAATCATCCCATGATACCCAGTCTGAGAACCATTTTAATTTTGTAACATCACTGTTTTTTCTCCATCCCCAATCATATGGTGACTCTTCCTGTGCTTTCCAAAAACAATCTATATATAATTTTCTAAGCTGTTTTACTTCTGACTTTTTAGGTGCCTGTTTTTTTACTGTTATATCATAAGTAGTTTTTTTCTTCCCCTGTTTTGCCTGCAACTTTACACTTCCAGATTTTTGTGCTTTTATCTTTATTTCTCCTTTGCCTTTTTTTATCACCGATATATTCTGCTTTCCACTTAAAATACTCCATACTGCCTTTTTCTCACTTTTTGGTGCTTTTATCGTCTTTTTCTGTGCAACCGTAATCTGTACTTTTTTTACTTTAACCTCTGTTGTTTTTGATGCTGCTGCCACAAATATACTATTCTCTCCAACATCAGTAATAATACCTGTTGCAGCTAAAGAAATACTCAATGATAGCGCCAATAATTTTTTTAATCTTATGCTCATAATCATTCCTCCCTCCCAGTGTGTAATCATTGATATTTCGCCAAATAATTTATATAAATTTCAATCTACATTATTTAATTGAAAATCATTGATACCGTACACTAAATAAATTATCTGCCTTATATTTTTATAATTATTCTTATAATATAAGACAGATATTTTCTAAAGTTGTTGCAATTATTGCTATTTTATTGTAATTTACCACATACATTGTGTTTTTCCGTTTTTATTTGCGGTAACTTGAGATACTCTTCTCCGTTTTTTCGCATATTTTATATGCAGTTACGCAAAAAATCTAATCCACCATCTATATATCCTAAATATCCGTATTCATACCTTACTTTCGGAACTTCCGATATTTCCCTGTTTGCAACAAATCTTACGCTCGTTTCTACATCCGCAGAATATACATCTATATCAAACTCTGATATTTCCTTATCTGTTTTGTTTCCTAGTGATATTGTCACACTTTGAGGATTGCATCCTATAATCCCTATTTTCTGAATATTGGTACAATTACTTAAATCCAATTCATTTATTCTTGACCAATTCATATAAAATTCTTTTAAACAATCTGTTTTAGGCATTTTCAATTCGTCAAGTGGTGTATGAGAAATATTAACTGTCTTAATTTTTCTGTTATTTGATAAATCTATCTGCTTTATATTAAAGACCGAATTTATATACACTCCTTCTAAATTTTGACATCCTGAAAAATCTATTTTGTTTAAATATGGATAATTTCCTTCTTCTGCAGACTCTCCATATCCAACATCTAAAAAGAAATATTTCAATGTCGGATTATTTCCTAAGTCAATGCTTTTCAAATTATTTCCGGTAACTGAACCAAAATACTGTATTTTTTTAAACCGTGGTAAATTAATTTCTGTAAGTATTTCTTTAGCCTCAAGTGACATTCCTCTGATATATCCATAATCATCCCATTCTATCCATTTGTCATGCAGAAAATCATCTCCTTCTGCATACCAATCATTTTCCATCTCCTTTGAACTCTTTATAAAACACTCCTTATAAAATTTCGTGAGCTGTTTTATTTCTGATTTTTTAGGTGCCTGTTTCTTTACTGTTATATTATAAATAGTTTTTTTCTTCCCCTGTTTTGCCTGTAGCCTTACACTTCCAGATTTTTGTGCTTTTATTTTTATTTCTCCATTGTCTTTTTTTATTACTGATATGTTCTGCTGTCCACTTACAATACTCCATACTGCCTTTTTCTCACTTTTTGGTGCTTTTATCGTCTTTTTCTGTGCAACCGTTACTTTTACTTTTTTTACATTCTTCTTGTCCTTAGCCTGTTTTGTTTTTGATGCTACTGCAGTCACACTTCTCATTCCAACATCAGCGAAAATACCTGTTGAAACTAAAGAAACACTCAATGATAATGCCAATAATTTTTTTAATCTCATGCTCATAATCATTCCTCCCTCCCATGTAAAAACATCTGCCTTATATTTTTATAATTATTCTTATAATATAAGACAGATATTTTTGGATTTTGTTGCAGTTTTTTATTCAATAACTATTATATTATTCTTTTATTCCTGTTGATAATTGATCTATACTTGCCATATTGGATTTAAAATAACTTGGACTAACTCTGTTCATATATTCAGCATATCCAATTAATGTAAATGCTCCTTGATATGGCTTATACACAGAACTGAAATTAAAATCAGAAGCCGACAACTCTCTTTCATTTTGATATTTTTTCAATATACTTTTTGCAACCTTTACAGCTCCGTCTACTCTATTAGGATAATACGAAGCATCATCCGCAAGTTTCTTTCCTGTTGAAGTATTTTTATCATGTTTAATTAATGCTCCATCACTGCTACATGATGAATGAGAAAATGTATCCATCGCATTATGCAATGCCAGTCCTAAAATTACTATTGAGCGATTTTTATTATTATTAGATACTGTCGTATTTGTATTGCTCTGCTTTACACAAAAATTAAATATTTTATCCCAGCTAACTGTTTTTTTGTTTATTAAAACACCTGTTTCTTCTTTTTCTTTCTCGCCATTTTCTTTTACATTTATTTTTACAGGTCCTCCGCTCGGACGCATTGTTTTTACAATTCCATTTTTTGAATCTGCATTTAATCTATCCATAATTACTTCATAATCAGAATCGTAAATTCCTGCAACTTTATCTGGTCTGGTATATATTCCATTTTTATAATTCATAGCCAATTTATATATCTGCATAGTATTAGCAATATAATTTGACCTAATCTTTGTGCTATGTTTATGTAAAAGTTTTCTACTCGAATCAAATGTATGATGCTGTCCATATCCATAACCATGAAAAGTCCAATTATATGTCATTCTGGAAATTCCGGCATCATCTCCTAATGTATCTGTAGTATTTGATTTATCCTCATCATGGTCTGAATATATCAATGCTCCATACAACAATTTTAATTCTACTCCTGTCAATCCACTTGAAGATGAAACACTTGTATGTACAGAATCTCCCCATAATGCTTCAGCATTATCAGCTTCACCAAAATTTTCTACTTTCTCAGGATTTTTCTCTATAATATCACTATTATCATTCCCTTCCTGATAATTTTTGGAAAACTCATCATACTTATTTTGGGCATATTGTAAGTCTATTAATCCACTTCCATCCTCTAGTTTTTTTGATGTTTCTTTTAATAAATCTCTTATAAATTCCTTTGATTTACTTTTATCTTTTGCCCATAATACTGCCGCTACTCCCGTAACATGAGGAGCCGCTACACTTGTTCCGCTCACCTGCAGCGTACCATCTAAAAAACAAGCAGATTTAACAGCTTCACCCGGTGCAGCCAATTCTACTCTCTCGTCATCGGCACTATTCTTTGATATATCTCCATCCTTCGATACCGAACCAACTGCTATCACCTCATCATAAGCTGCCGGATATTGAATTTGTTTATCATTTCCCGCTGCCGCTATTATTAACACACCTTTTGAGTCTGCATATTTTATTGCCTGTTCAAGTATATCTGCATTGGTTTTTGTTCCTAAACTTAAATTGATTATATTAACACCCTTATCAACTGCCCAATAAATTCCATCAACTATTCTGCTTAAAGGTGCTTTATTCTCGCAGTCTAAGGCTTTAACTGAATATAATTCAACATTATCAGGTGCTATTCCTGAAATTCCATCTTTATCTTTTGAATTTGCTGCAATAATCGCCGCCACTGCGGTTCCATGCCCGGTTCTGTCCTCATATATAATATTTATATCTTCTTCACCCGGTACAAGACTATATCTCTCTGCAACCTTTATACCATTTGTATAATCTACACCTGAATCAATTATTGCTACTTTAATCTTATCTTTGCTTTTTTCAGTATTTTCATCTGCATTTATCATCTGCATATTCCACTCTGATACATCCGTAAGATTATCTTCTGTTTCTCCTAATCCCTCCATTTCACAATCAGGTTCTATCGTTATCCCCTGCTTTTTTTCCAATTGTTGAGCTTCCTTTTCAGACAGTTCTAAAACAGTTGTACTATGTTCTTCTAAGCTCTCTGCTTTTTCAGCTTCGTCCGATATACAGTCACCATATTTAGTCTGTATATCCTTAAACAATTCACCATTTTTTGTAGAAACAATATATTGTTCACTAGCTTCTGTCCCATCAGCATCCACATTTTCAAAATTCATATTAAATGATGTTATAACCATAGAAAAAATAATTCCTATTGTTAAAAGAGCTTTCTTTTTCATACGCACTTTCTCCTTTTTTCTTTTACAATCCCTTATGCTTACTAATGAAATCATCAAGTCCCTCAGGTTTCTCCGGCTCATAAAAAAGTATTCTGCAAGCCCTGCCTGCTATCGGTGCAATAAGCACTGCAAATGCACATAATACATTTGCTGCCTTATAAGTAAATTTCTTCACATTCTTCACCTCCCATTTTACTATAGTCCCAAAAAAATATTAACTCCCACATTGTCCTATTTATATTTCATATATCATACCACACTTTCTTCTAATATCTGTTTTTTTCAGACGAATGGTCAAATTTTATCGACTTTCGGTTATAGTTTTCTTTTCATAACAACACCACTTATCCACTATTTTTGACCATTCGTCAAAATTTGTAGCTTATAGGTATATTATCTGATATAATAACTCCAAAATCCTATATCATAAATTTGTGCATTTATTTTGCATACAATAGAATTTTGCATAAACTCTTTATATTACTTTATGCGTTCATTATTTTATCCACTTGGAGGCTTTCACATGATACTTAATGTTGCTATTTGCGATGATGAAGAAAACGATATTGACATAATATCAGATTACCTTTTTAAATATCAAATGATACATGATGTTGATTTTAATATCAGCCGCTTTCAATCCGGTCAAAACCTTTTAAATACATACTCAAAGCATGGCGTGTTTCAGCTTTTATTTATTGATGTAGAAATGCCTGAATTGTCCGGTCTTGATGTTGCTAAACGAATAAGAAAACTTCCTGACCGTGATGTAAAGATTGTTTTTGTGAGCAATTATCCGGAATATATGCAAAACAGTTTTGATGTTCAGGCTTTTCAATACCTGTCAAAACCATTATCATATGAAAAATTCAACATGGTTATGAACAATATAATTGAAGATTTTAATTCGACACATACAGTTCAATTTATTATAAAAACTGATTTATCAGAAGAAGTCATATATTTGCACAAAATAATTTACATACATACGATTGATGCACATTTAAAAAGACTCGAAATAGTGTTAGAGGATCATTCTATAGAAACTATAGGCACTTTATCTGAGTGGGAAATATCTTTAAAAGATTATAATTTTATATTGTCCCACAGGGGGTACCTTGTCAACACTTCACAAATACATTATTTTGAAGATAAAAAACTTATTATGAATAATGGTGATGCAATTCCCGTAAGCAGGCGAAAAGAAAAAGAAATCCGAACTCTTTTTGCCCATATATGTATAAGCGGAGGTTTATAATGATTTACACTTTAACATCTGATATTTTTGATATTTTTACTATGAACATATTTTTTAATACTATTTTTCAAAAGCGTAATAAAAATATTCCTTATCCTATATTTATATCATTCTTTGTACTATATGAATTTATAGGATTTATAACCAACAGTTACTTTAATCTGTCAGGCAGTAAACATTTGTATATTGTCTCTTTAGTAAGTATATTAACAATATTTTTACTGACATTTTTATATAATGCAAACCTTAAACTGCGTTTACTTAGTGCCATATCTTATCATATTCTGGGCGGCTTATCAGAAGTTGTGATATATATTATTATATCCTACTTTCCAAAGGAAGACAGAGCTAAAATACTCTCCCAAAACGGTATCTGCCTTGCTATATCACAAATTTTATTTTTTGTGTTTATAATGTTTGCCGTTCTTTTTGTAAAAAGAAAAAAGAGTGAATTACTTACATTACAATACTCAATACTTATTTTGTTTACACCGGTTTTAACTAATATACTTATTTTAAGTATCTCTAATGCACCACAAAATAATATTTTTCATAAAACAATGAATACACTTGCAATAATAGGACTTCTTGCTGCAAATATAGTCAACTACTTTTTACTTGACAGCCTTTTAAAAATAAAAGAATTGGAAATCACCAAAAAACAGTTAAATGATAAACTTGAATATCAGACAAAGAAATATCTTCTTTTATCAACAACTTATAAAAATTCACGCAAGATTATCCACGATGTTAAAAAGCATTATTTTTTCATCAGGGAATGTCTGCACAAACAACACTACAATGAAATTGATGATTATATTAATACATCTATCGGAGATATGGAGCAGACTTTCAACCGCATCAATACCGGAAATCTTGTTATTGACTCTTTTGTAAGTAACTATATGATGCTTGCGGAACATAATAATATCGTATTTAAAACAAATATTAAAGTTGACCTTGACAATATACAGATATCCGATTATGATTTCAGCATTATTCTCGGAAATCTTTTGGATAATTGCTATAATGCGTGTGAAAAAATAATGCCACCAAGAAAAAGAGAGATTGATGTTGACATTTTCACAACAGAGCGTGAACTTGTAATTCATTTATACAATACATTTCTCACTGACACGATAAAATACGATGATGATGAACTTGTTCACGGTTATGGTACTGCTAATGTTTTTAATATAACACACACTAACCGTGGTAATTATAATAATTTTATCAAAGAAAATTTTTATCATGCCGTTGTTACTATTCCATGTAATATTGATAAATATAAGAAAATATAATTTGATACTATTCAAGGATTGGTACAAAATAGTAACAGTTCAGCCATAAAAAGATACTTGGCAATACAATGAGCTTGTTCATTGTATTGTTAAGTAGCTTTTTATGGTAGAATAGCCTTTCATTTCTTACATCTGATATTACCGATAATAATTTCAGCCATATACATATTCAATATATATGGCTGAAATCATATAAATTTTATTAAGTTATTTCCTCAAAATACTGAAAACTTTACCACTACTCCGAGCACTACCGCATAGGCTGCTACCGTCAGGTAAGCTATCACATCCTGTTTTTTATATTTTAAAGGCTTCATCTTTGTTCTGCCCTCTCCGCCGTGATAACATCTCGCATCCATCGCAAGTGCAAGGTCATTCGCTCTCCTTGCCGCTGATATGAAAAGCGGTATGAGGATTGGAAGCATTGCTTTTATCCTCTGAATGACATTGCCCGACTCAAAGTCTGCTCCTCTCGCCATCTGTGCTTTCATTATCTTGTCCGTCTCATCGACAAGTATCGGTATAAATCTGAGAGCTATCGACATCATCATTGCAATCTCATGTACTGGTACTTTTATCTTATTCAACGGTTTTAAAAGTTTTTCAAGTGCATCCGTGAGCTGATTTGGTGTTGTTGTGAGTGTCATAAGTGATGAACCTATGATAAGAAATGTAAGTCTGAGTGCCATAAACACTGAGCGTTTGACACCTTCAAGCGTAATAGTAAATACCCACGCTTTTACAAGCACTACCTCTCCGGGTGTCCAGAACAGGTTTAACGCCGCCGTAAATATAAGCATGAACATTATAGGCTTAAGACCTTTTACCATGAACTTAAATGGCACATGGGATATTTTTACAAGTATTGCAAAAAATAATGCTGCGATTATATATCCGCTAAATTTATTAAAGCAGAATAATGATATTAGATATGCTAATGTTCCAACCACTTTTACTCTTGGGTCAAGCCTGTGTATTACTGAATCTGTCGCATAATATTGTCCAATGGTAATATCTCTAATCATTTGTTCCCTTTCATATATTTATTAAAAATAGCATCTGCCGCTTCTTTCGGTGTTATACATTCCTGTTCTATCCCTGCTCCAAGTGCATTGAGTTTGTGTATGACATTTGTTGCCTGCGGCACGCCCAATCCGATTTCTTCAAGTTCCCTCTGATATTTAAACACTTTTCTGGGTTCGCCGTCAAGAACTATCTTTCCGTCATTCATTACAATCATTCTGTCAACATATTTTGCCACATCATCCATGCTGTGGGACACAAGTAGTATCGTCATATCGTTTTCACGGTGAAGTTTTGCGAGAAGCTCAAGTATCTCGTCCCTGCCTGCCGGGTCAAGACCTGCCATCGGTTCATCGAGTATGAGTATCTTTGGTTTCATCGCCAGCACACCCGCTATCGCAACACGCCTTTTTTGTCCTCCCGACAGTGCAAACGGCGACGCATCAAAAAGGTCATCACCTATGCCGACCATTTTAAGAGCCTCGAAAGACCTCATCTCAACTTCAAGATTATCAAGCCCTAAGTTTTTCGGTCCAAACTTCACATCCTCTATAACAGATACCTCAAACAACTGGTGCTCCGGATACTGAAACACAAGACCGACATTTCCTCTAAGCTCTTTCATCGAAAAGCCTTTATCATAAATATTCTTCTCTTCATAATAAATATTTCCCGATGTTGCCTTTTCAAGACCATTTAAAAGCTGTGTCAAAGTCGATTTGCCCGAACCCGTATGACCGACAAGCCCGATAAACTCACCATCATTTATTTTTAAATTTATATCATCCAGAGCCTTCTTCTCCTCAGCAGTCCCTGCGGCATATACATAATCAACATTTTCAAGTCTAATTCCCATATGAGCCTCCAAACCAACATATGATACACATTTACAATATTAATATATAAAAAATTATATACTATTTCACATACAATAAATATATCATACAATATACTTATTAAAAATAAAATATATTGTCTAAATGAATTACTATTTCATAATCTATCATAAAAATATCAACATCAATCTTTCTTTTCCCGATACCGTTAATAGATTTTGCAATGACAGCAAATAATATTAACAGGTATTCTGTATCCGTCAGTACTTAATGGTGGTCTTTTCACCATTTATGTACTGCTACGGAGACAGCATAGCGGGAGCGTACCTGTGTTATTATTGCTGTCATTGCAAAATCATCACAACCTATTCAAATAATCCACAAGCTCCTCCGCACTCAAAATATCCTTTGGTATATTCATACCCTTTTTATTTAATTCAAGTGCTATCTTTGTTATCTCAGGTATCGTAAGCCTGTACTGCTCAAGTTCCTCCGCATTTGCAAATATCTGTCTCGGTTTTCCCTGCATCTGAACTTTTCCGTCTGACATTACATACACATAATCTGCTCCGACTACTTCCTCCATGTAATGCGTTATGAGTATGACCGTTATCCCCTCTTTTTTGTTAAGTTCGGTTATTGTATCTATTACCATCTTGCGGCCTACCGGGTCAAGCATTGCCGTTGGCTCATCAAGTATGATGCACTTTGGTTTCATTGCCATTATACCTGCTATTGCAATCCTTTGTTTCTGACCGCCTGACAAATGATTTGGTGAAGATTTTCTATATGAATACATCCCTACTGTCTTTAGGCTTTTTTCTACTCTCTGCCATATTTCTTCTGTTGGCACTCCGACATTTTCAGGACCAAATCCCACATCTTCCTCAACCACATTTGATATTATCTGATTATCGGGATTTTGAAAGACCATTCCTGCAGTCTGTCTTATCTTTAGGTCATTGTTATAATCAGAGGTGTCCATTCCATTTACAAACAATGTTCCCTCTGTTGGAATAAGAAGTGCATTGAGATGTTTCGCAAAAGTGGATTTTCCTGAGCCGTTTGCTCCAAGCACTGCGATAAAATCTCCTGCTTTCACTTGGATGTCAACACCGTCAAGTGCCCTTTTTATCTCGGTTATTTCTCCATTTTCATCACGCCTTGAATACTCGTGCACAAGACCTTTTGCTTCTATCATATTTTCCATGCTGTCACCAACTTTCGATTTGCCAATTTTCATATATCAAAACAGGCTACCACATATGTGATAGCCCTATTTTATATTTTCTTATTTGAATTATACTAACTCAATAAGTACTTCCATAGCTGCGTCACCTTTACGCTGACCAATCTTTACGATACGTGTATAACCACCGTTGCGGTCTGTGTACTTTGGTGCGATATCATCGAGAACCTTAGATACAACATCAACTTTCTTTGTATCTTTTCTGCGGCTCTGCTTGTCAGTAGGAACTTCTGTAACTGTGAAAAGAGTTTTCTGCATCTGTCTTCTTGCATGAAGTCTTGAAGGCTGATCTTTCTTAATCTCCCTCTCTACTTCGTCATAAACTGTAACTTTCTTACCGTCTACAACTTCTTTAACTCTCTTTCCATCTTTATCTTTACGAGCTACCTTAGCAGTAACTTTCACTGTATCAAAATTATTGCACTCTTTTACGCCTAAAGCAATGATACCTTCTGCAATCTTACGGATTTCTTTTGCCTTAGCTTCCGTCGTAACAATCTTGCCATAGTATAACAAATCTGTTACCTGATTACGAAGCAATGCTTTTCTCTGACTGGAAGTTCTTCCAAGTTTTCTATAGCCTGCCATGTGTGCTTACCTCCTAATTAATCTTCGCTTAAGTTAAATGAAAGGTTTAACTCTTTCAATTTAGCTATAACTTCTTCTAATGACTTACGTCCAAGGTTTCTAACTTTCATCATGTCCTCAGATGTGCGGTTGCAAAGTTCACCGACAGTATTGATACCGGCTCTCTTTAAACAGTTGTATGAACGAACTGAAAGTTCAAGCTCATCAATGTTCATTTCCTTCACCTTATCTTCAGTATTGTCCGGTTTCTCGGCAATAACCTGAATATTAGATGTCTTATCTGAAAGGTTGATGAATGATTTTAAATGATCGCTCTGAACCTTTGCTGCAAGACTTACAGCGTCTGTAGGCTCAATAGTACCATTTGTATATACTTCTATTGTTAACTTATCGTAATCAGTTATCTGACCAACACGAGTATTCTCAATCTTGATGTTTACTCTCTCTACCGGTGTAAAGATAGAATCAATTGCAATTACATTGATAGGTAAATCTTCTCTTTTATTTTTATCAGAGCTGATGTAACCACGACCATTTACAATTGTCATCTCGATATATAATTTGCAATCAGGTCCGCCACTAAGCGTAGCTATAACCTGATCCGGATTCATAATCTCGATATCCTGATCTACCCGAATATCTGCCGCTGTTACCACGCACTCACCTGACGCTTCGATATAAGCTGTCTTTGTCTCATTTGTCTCACTGTTGTTTTTGATAGCAAGACTCTTGATGTTCATAATGATCTCAGTAACATCTTCCTTTACTCCCGGAATTGCAGCGAATTCATGAACCACGCCGTCAATTTTAATATGACTAACGGCTGTACCCGGCAATGATGAAAGCATAATTCTTCTAAGAGAATTACCCAAAGTTGTACCATATCCTCTTTCCAGAGGTTCAACTACAAACCGTCCATATCTTTTATCTTCTGAAATCTCAGCTATCTCAATATTTGGTTCTTTAAAATCAAGCACTCTAAGTACCTCCTTTTGGGTGTTATGCTTTGCTGCCAGTTAATATTACTTAGAATATAACTCGACGATAAGCACTTCATTTACAGGAACATCAATCTGCTCTCTTGTAGGAATTTCCTTAACAACTCCTGAAAGTTTTTCATGGTCTGCTTCAAGCCACTCCGGAACGATTCTTCCGTCTGTTACTTCAAGGATATCCTTATATCTCTGAGCACCTTTGTGCTTCTCTTTGATTTCGATAACATCACCCGGCTTTACTTCGTATGAAGGGATGTTTACGCACTTGCCGTTTACAAGTACATGCTTGTGATCGATAATCTGTCTTGACTCTTTTCTTGTACGACCATAACCCATTCTGAAAAGTACATTGTCGAGACGAAGCTCAAGAATAATCATAAGGTTTTCACCAGTTGTACCGTATTTTAATTTCTGAGCTCTTGCAAAGTTATTTCTGAAAGGCTTCTCTAAAACACCATAAATGAACTTTGCTTTCTGCTTCTCTTTGAGCTGAAGACCATACTCGCTCTGCTTTCTACCAGCTCTAGCATTTCTATTAGACTTCTTATCAAGACCAAGGAATGTAGGGTCAATTCCAAGACTTCTACATCTCTTGAGTACTGGAGTCATATCTCTTGCCATGTTTATTTCCTCCTATATAATAATACACAAATAATTATTCATCTTTATATCTGCCACTGTAGGCAGACCGTTCTTAAAATCCTGTGGTATATTCCACAAAAATCATACACGACGACGCTTTGGTGGGCGGCATCCGTTATGTGGTACAGGTGTTACATCTCTGATGCTTGTTACATCGATTCCACAAGCCTGTAATGCACGAATTGCTGCTTCACGACCAGAACCTGGTCCTTTTACCATAACATCTACAGAAGTTAAACCATGAGGTACTGCTGCCTTTGCTGCAGTCTCAGCAGCCATCTGTGCTGCATAAGGTGTAGACTTCTTTGAACCTCTGAATCCTAATCCGCCTGCACTTGCCCAAGAAATTGCATTTCCTTCAGCGTCTGTGAGCGTAACGATTGTATTATTAAAGGAAGACTGAATGTGTGCCTGTCCATGTCCGACATTCTTCTTGACACGCTTCTTACTTGCCTTTTTTGCTACCTGTTTAGCCATTGTCAAACCCTCCTACTAGAATTTGTACATATTATCTATATTATTTCTTCTTATTTGCGACAGTACGCTTTGGACCTTTACGAGTTCTAGCGTTTGTCTTTGTCTTCTGTCCACGAACCGGAAGACCTTTTCTGTGACGAATGCCTCTATAGCATCCAATTTCCTGAAGTCTCTTGATGTTCATAGCGATTTCTCTACGAAGATCACCTTCAACTGTCTGTGACTCATCGATCACACTGCTAATGCGCTTTACTTCGTCATCAGTAAGATCCTTAACACGTGTGTCAGGATTGACATTAGCTTCTGCTAAAATACGATTTGAGCTTACTCTACCAATACCATAAATATAGGTAAGTCCGATCTCAACACGTTTCTCTCTTGGTAAATCTACACCACTAATACGAGCCATGTGTACTTTACACCTCCGTTAATTTTCTAGATTGTTAGTTAAAATTGATTACAGTGCATTTGCACTGTCAGCCGCTTTAAATTGTAATCCTATTGCATAGACGATTCCTTTTCGGACACCACTATGGTGAACAAATGTCGAGCTGCCTGCGAAATGGCAGCCGGTACTACGCCGCAGTCATCAATCTGCCGTTGATAAGACCAGCTCCAATTGAAATGACACAACCTTCCGCTGAAACAGGTAATCAGCCTGTCTACAATATCATGATACATATAGTATCATAACGAACAGAAAGCAAGTTCTATATTATAACAACAGAAAAGCCAAAGTAATACTGCTTTGGTTTCCGTCAACTAATTAGCCCTGTCTCTGTTTGTGTCTAGGGTTTTCGCAGATAATTCTGACTTTACCCTTTCTTTTGATGACCTTACATTTTTCGCAAATTGGTTTTACTGAAGATCTAACTTTCACAGCAATAACCTCCTTTCATAAAGTCCATTTGCTATTTTACCATATATTTTCATTGGATGCAAGCACTTTTTTTGATTTTTTTATCTTCGTTTTTTATTATTATTTATGTTTATTTTGGTAACAGCTAAGCTTTTCATTTTGTAATAATCTTCAACTTCCCAATAAACACTCTTTATATAAACTACCATAATTTTCTAAACAATGCACTAAGCAAATTCATAACTCAGCAGTCTATTAGTAACAGTTCAGCCATAAAAATATAATCGGTAATATCTGAGCTTACTCATTGTATTGCTGATTATATTTTTATGGTAGAATAGCCTTTCATTTATTATATGAAGTAAACATAAGCTGCGTAGCAGCGACTGACAGTTTGCTGGCAGGTTTATGAATGTAATAAATGGAAGGCTGAACTGTTACAT
>ERZ824598.2643-NODE-2643-length-17913-cov-6.885989_pt1 | contig 17913 bp, 16 predicted proteins | sample MGYA00519934_ERZ824598 | MGnify/ENA primary metagenome ERZ824598 (study PRJEB31778, sample SAMEA3449177) | human gut metagenome | biome: human gut; feature: human-associated habitat; material: faeces | place: United Kingdom | collected 2010/2012 ...
TCACTTGTATAGGGTTAGAAGTTGAGGTTTTAACAACCTTTTTGGCAGAGTTTCTTTAAGATTTTGTATGATTGTCTAATAGACAGAGCAGTGATGACTTTTGTTTTTTGCATTATCACAACACGATGCGGTAGGACGTGAATCACGACCTACCGTAAAAAGTAAGGTGGTAAACATCTATGATCCGACACAGAAAAACCACTGCCGTGTTTTCCGACAGTGGTTCGAGAGAATGATTTTATTATGTTCAAAAAATGATATCTCTTGCCGTGAAGATTTACTAGGCTAAATAATTTGTCACAGCTTGCTTCTTTAAAACAGGAGCGGGGTAATCCCCTCGTACACCACAACAATCGGCGTGTGTCGCCCTTTTCCTCAGAGGATGGTATGTTTACTCTACTGCGAGTTAGGGACAAATATCTCCGTTACGCTGTGTACTTTCGAGAGCACCTTTCGTTGACAGTAACTCTGAAATTTTGACATTGAAACTCGTCTTTGATTTCTACCGTCACGCCTCACAAAGCAAAGATTTTTAAGAGTTTTTAAGCTTTTGAAGCAAGCTGATTGACCATAGAATTTTTATTGTCAGTACTATCACTCTGACGATCATAATGAAGAATAATCAGTCCGAAACCTCAAACTCATCTGAACTAAGATATGTTACTTCACTGTCCTTAAAATTATATTTCCAACTGTATGAATGTGACAATGTAGGTTTATAAATTAGCTCAAAGCAATCATCTGAACTCCAACTTATTTTCACCGAATCAGACAGATCAAAAGTACCCGCTCGGCAACCAAGGCATTCAATTTTTTTAAGTATACATTCTCCGCACGAAGACGCTGTACTTCTGCAATCAGATCTTCTTTCTTAATTTTCGGAGGTCGACCTGTGGATTTCCTTCCTCTGCGTAAAGTCCCTCCGCTCCTTCTTCAAGATAGATTCGTTCCCATGCTGCTACTCTATCATGATCGCATATGTCAAATTGACGTGCAGTTTCACGATAGCTTAACTTTTCTCTGTGCATTGTTTCCACTACTTTGATTTTGAATTCCGGTGTGTATCTTTTGTTCGGCTGTCCTTTTGGCATAAAAATGCCCCCTTTTGTTAGATTTTTATTGGTATATTTCTATTATACCACATTGTCTAACAAAAGGGGAGCATTTCAACCTTTGGCATCTTTGAGTTTCGATTATTTTATAATTAAAGGACGGTTCATCACAGATTTCGATGAGGCATTACAGGGTTACATGGTAAATTTACAACTATCGGTGGAGAGACGTTTTTAAGTTATTATTTAAAATGAGATCCCATGAAGAATGCCATTACATGTTGGAACAATGAAATCAGTTCTATCCTGTTTTATCAGCTCTATATCACGTTTACCACTATCTTTAACAGGAAAATTTTTGCGAATTTTGTATCCACAAGGAACAGCTTGCATAGACAATTTTTGCTGACAATTACTGTGAATTGTTGCGATAAGCTCGTCTTCAGATAATTTACATTTATCCCTTACTATTATGTGAGCAACAGGAATATCGTGACCGTTTGATGGAATACCTACAACCTCACAATCCGCAACATTCTTATTTTCTCTTATTGCAGCTTCAATGTCAAAACAATATATTTTCTCTCCTGATTTGGAAGTAAATGTGTCGCTTGCTCTGCCCAAAACAAATAGAAATCCATCTTCGTCGACGTAACCGATATCACCTGTTCGTCCCCACATAATCCCATTTTCATCTGTATAAAAAAATTCTTTTGTAGCTTGTGGATTTTTGTAGTATTCTTTCATACGTGCAGGGGAATCCACACGTATTTCCCCACGCTCGCCATACATCATTTTCTTATTTGTCAGAATATCAAATGTGGAGATATTTACACCTCTGATCGGATAACCTACTGAGCCATTCTTTCTATGTAATGGTGTATCGGTGGTAACTGTACTTCCCAATTCACACATCCCATACCCTTTTAATAGTTTTACCTTGCAGCCTGCATTCTGAAGAAATTCATTTATTTCTTTCTCAGAATCAGCGGATATATACTCTCCTCCTGTTATAGGTAGTGTTATGAAAGATAAGTCAATTTTTTTTAATTCAGGGTTTCTTGCAGCATAATGCCAAAGGGATGTTGCCCCTATTAGCATATTAGGTTTATATTGTTTTATGTCTTTAACAAATATCTTTTGATTATATAAAGGTTCAAGTATAACAATAATGCCAAAATATAGCGGCATTAATAAAGAAAGAACCAAGCCCGTTGATGCAAAGCATGGAATAATTTGTAAGAATTTATCACCTCGTTTATATGAAAAGTTTGGACTATCATAATGTATTATGGTTGAATTAATTCCTTTATTGGTAAGAACAATTCCTTTAGGGCGATTTGTTGTTCCAGAAGAATTCACCATAACAAGCGGCATATCATTTTCATACATAGCGTCAGTTGTTTTATTAGTGTTCTTTCCTTCAGAAATAAAAGTACGCCATCGTACTATTTTATCTGAATATGGTATGTGTTTTTTCGTTTTCACTGAAGCAACCATTTTAGTAACCGCAGGCATTTCATCAAAAGCTGAAATGATAACAATTTTCTTTATGCATAATTTAGGAAGTATTGGCTGTATTCTATCAAACAGTTGGTCAAGCACAAACATAATTTCAGCATCAGTTTCATTTACTCGATCTATGATTTGTTCATGCGTAAATATTGGATTTATCATGTTCGCAACTGCACCAATACGGCATATGGCAAATAGTGAATATACTAATTCAGGTGAAGAACTAGTAAACATTATAACGTTATCACTCTTTTTTACTCGATTAGCGATTAATGCAGCTTTCGTTAATTCAATTTTTTCAAACATTGTTTTATATGTTATTTTCTTTTTAAAGTATTCAAGGGCAGTGTCCGTAAAGTGGTCACAGTTATTTTCATAAATAAGTTCATATACAGTCTTTTCAGGAACAGGAGTGCTAAGTTCTTCCTCACTAAAATATTTAAGCCATGGTTTATCAATGCTAGGAAATCCAGTTAGATTGTTTTCATAATTCATGTTTATTTTTTTCCTTTCATATGAGATTAATTTATACGTTTACAAGTTCTAGCAAAAAAACTCCTGCTTATGGAATGTTCAGAATAAAAGAGAGTTTTTCAATTGATTACAAACCAAATTTGCAATTAGAAAATATGTTTGAAAAGATTGCTTTCAGGCGAAATATATTCAAGAGATTCTTTTGTTTAGATTTGTATTTATGAAAATACAGTCAAATGGTGTTTTCTTAATGTTAACACCTTTATTATACCACTTTTTTCTTTGTTTTACAAGGTGTACGGTGTTAATTTGGCAAAAAGAATTACGTGCTTACTAAATTATGTTTGTATTTGGTATATGTGTATATTGCACTTTTATGTCATTATATGAGTTTTAATTACATTTTCTTGACAATCTCATTTTATTTATGATATAATATAATCATATACAGAGATTTTTATACGGAAAAAATTATTTCTTTTCAACAAACATTTAAAATGTGCATTAAATGGTCTAATTGACTGTTTTTATGCATTGTTTAATTTAAAAATAAACCAATTGAGATAATATTAGATTTTTTTGATATTGAAAAATTATATATGATTAGGGAAGTGTAATAAATGCCTGATGGGAATAAATTGTTTAGAAATCAATTTTATGAGATCTGTAAAACACAAAAAAAGAAAACTGCAATAACGTATATAAAGAAAGATCAAACTTTAGTTGAATGTTCTTATGAACAAATGAAAGATAGAGTCGAAAATATCATCGAAAAATATACAGATATCGGAATTAATAATGGAGATCGTGTAGTTGTGTTAATACCATTGAGTGATAATGTATATTTGGACATTTTGGCATTAGCGTGTATAGGAGCAACGGCGGTTATTTTAGATTTTAATTTGCATAAATCAGAACTTTTTAGAATAATTGATGACTCAGATCCAGCTTGTATAATTACAACAGAAGATATTTTTACTGAAAAATTGCAAGAAATTGATCTGCCTATTTTAGAAAGTTCTGACGAGTGTCACTTTCTAAAAAAGCGGGTATTAGAGCATACTAAAGATCCTAATTATGATGCGATAGCAATATTATATTCTTCAGGTACTACTAGTCAAGCCAAAGGTGTTGTAATAGGTTATGAACAGGAAATAAATGCATTTAATCGTTTATACAAGGTTATTGGTAGTAATAATGTAAATTATCTAATGTTGTTTCCAACATCTCATATCTCTGGTCTTACCAGCTTTCTTGTTGTTCTTATGAGAGGCGGTTCTTTAGCGGTATTAGAAGAATCATCAGCAATTCAACTAATGAATGGTTTTCAAATTTATAAGCCTAATTGTTTTGGAATGGTTCCTAAAATATGGGATACATACAAGGGCAAAATTGAAGATTCAATAAAGCAAAAAGGTGTATTGCGTGCGAAAATTATTAACGGTATGATTAAATGTTGCGGTACGCTTCGATATTATACAGGAATTAATTTGGGAAGAAGATTTTTTCATAGCATCAATAAACAAGTATTTGGCGGACGGCTTCAACAAATATATTCTGGCGGTGGAAAGACTAATCCTGATACATCACGTTTTTTCTGGAATTTAGGATACGACTTTTTTGACTTTTATGCATCAACAGAAGCCAACATACCGATAGTTGTTACCGACGGAATTAAATACATGAAAAGTATTGGAAATATTAACGAAGATCCAAATTCTAGTGTGAGAATATCCAATCCAGATAATAATGGAGTTGGTGAGATCCAAGTAAAAAGCAATATGCTGATGTTGGAGTATTTTCATTCGCCAGAATTAACGCAAAGTGCATTTGATGGCGAATATTTCAAAACTGGTGATTACGGCAGAATAGAAAATGAAGAACTTTATATTACAGGACGAATTAAGGAAAGCATTCATCTATCTAATGGAGAAAAAGTATCGCCTGAAGATATTGAAAATAGTTACAAAGAAACAGTAGGTCAAGAAATTGAATTTGCAGTAACAGGTATAAAATCAGATGATGGATATGACGAAGTTTATGTCTTTGCTGTTGGAAAGTCGGGACAATTTGATGAAATATTCCAACAGGTCAAACAAACTGTCAATGCTAATTATAGGTATAAAAAAATCATTTATGTTGACGAGTTGCCAAAAACGTCAGTGGGAAAAGTTAAACGATATAAATTGAGTACATTGGTAGACAAAGAAACAAACTCAGGAAGTATAGGCTCTGTTTTAGAAGACAATGTAAATAATATTGAAAGTATAGAAAATTGGCTTTGCCATGCTTTGTCAAAATATACCGATTGCAATATTACAAAAGATAAAAAAATAAGTTCTGATTTAGGTATTGACTCTTTAAGTATGTTTGAACTATGTGTTGATATAGACAATAAATTTAAAATCTGTGTAGAAGATTTTATAAGTCAAGATTTAACAATAACAGAACTTGCTAAGTTAATATCAGGAAAAAATAAGAATAATGATGAGTTTAATTATAGTTCATTTCCGCTTCATAGGAAAAGAACTGATTGGTTGAAATTTGAATTGTTTAAAAAATGGACAAAATTTAATTATAACTTTTCTTGTTCAGGATTGGAGAATATTGATTTTAATGAAAACTATATTTTTACGCCAAATCATGAAAGCCATTTTGACAGTATGTGGATGATGGCTTTTTTCCCTAAAAAAATGCAAGTAAGAATGTGCAGTATGGCGGCAGATTATTTATTTAGGAAATCAATTTATAAATATGGGGTAAGAATAATGGGCGGTGTACCAGTTCATAGAAATGGTAATACTTCTATTGCGATGAAAAGAATATATGATTTAATCGCTTTTGAAAACAGGTCATTAATGATACATCCAGAAGGAACACGTTCTCGTAATGGGCAACTTGGCGAGTTTAAAATTGGCGCAGCAGAATTGTCTATAAAAACAAAAATAAAGATAATACCCGTTGGAATTAATGGAGCAAGAGATATTTTTCCACCAGACAAAAAATTTCCTAAATTAAGAACTATTGGTGAGAAGAAAAGATTACATTTTGCTTTTGGAACACCATTAGATCCACTTAATTATTCTAACGCAAGAGAACTAACTAGAGAGATAAAAAAAGAAATTATTAAATTGAAAAATATTTAAAAGCAGGGTGATGAATATGATTATTGGCATTGATGTAGATGGAGTGCTGTCTGATATTGGAAATTATCAATTAAAATATAGTAAGCCATATTTTAAGAAAAAATACAATAAAGATATTGTTAATCCTGATAAATTTGATATAGAACAGATATATGACTGTACACATAAAGAAAGAGAAATATTTTGGCAAAAGTACATATGGGGATACTGCTTAACAGAACCAGCTTTCAAAAATGCATCAGAAGTATTGCTAAAGCTTCACGAAGAGGAAAACAAAATAGTTATTATTACCGGAAGGGCACACACTACTGAACAAGGTATAACAGGAAAACTTTTTAGAAAAATGTTGACATATTGGCTTAAAAAGAACAAGATATATTATGACGAAATATATTATTGTTCTGAAAAGGAAAGTTCCGTAGATAAATATGATATTTGCCAAAAACTAAAAACCGATGTAATGATAGATGATTCACCAGAAAATCTTGAAGCAATAAAAGATATTTCAAAAGTGTTTTGTTTTACTGCTGCGTGGAATAAAAATTTTGAATGTGAAAATATGGTTAGAGTAAACAACTGGGATGAAATTTATTCCGCAATCCATAGTCTGTAAAAATTCAGTCAACTGTGGTAGAATACAAATAACACAGTTGACTCATTTTTTATGGCAAGAAGAACATCATTGCAGAGCCTAATAATTGAGACTTTTAATCATGGTTCTATCAAATAAACATATAATCTGGAGGATTTTGCAGGGCTTTTTAAAGACTCATAAATACAATGATAATAACTGTGATATTTTATCCTACTAACGATAGCTAAAAACATAACGAACGGCTTTTACAGGTGTGCATTTGTATTATAATAGGTCTTTACTTTCATAGCAGGACACCGATTTTGATACAATGCGTATCTTGATTGTTCCCGCCTAATAACATACCGCCCCTAAATAAAAGATCCCCAAGCTGCGGTTCGAGGATTACTCATGTTGCTTTACAGATTTTCTGCACAGATATATTCCACGGCAGCAGTTCCTCAATGATATCCGGATTGGTCAGAAACTCCATGCTCGGAAGAACTGTCAGCAACAATTCAAAGTATTTGAACACATCAAGCCTGTTCGCTTTTGCTGTCTCAACGATGCTGTATATATCAGCGCTGGCTTTTGCTCCGTTCGGAGTATCACTGAACAGCCAGTTCTTTCTGCCTACAGTAAACGGCCTGATCGCATTTTCCGCTGCGTTGTTTGAAATAGCACAGTCGCCGTTTTTGAAATAATTCCCGAGATACTCTCTGCGCTTGAATGCATACTCAAAAGCCTTTCCGAGCTGCGTTTTCGGAAGAACTGTAGGTGCGACTTTTTCAGCCCATGACCAGAAAGCCTCAAACACGGGTTTTTCCTGCATAAGACGCTTGTTAAATCGTTCCTCGGTCGTGAGACTGTCAAGCTTCGCTTCTATCTCAAAAAGCTTATCGCAATAATCTCTCGCGACCCTTGCTATGCTGTCTTCACTGTTCACTACCATCGCTTCATGGAACTTTCGCCTAACGTGTGCCCAGCAATTGCAGTGCGTGACCTTGGTCAGCTTGTTGTAGCCTGCATAGCCGTCGGTGTGCACAAAACCATCGTAGTCTCCAAGATACTTCTTTGGCGCGTCGCCAGACCTCGACTTGTTGTAGTCGTAGATCACGATCTGCCTGTCCGAATGCTTTCCAGTGCGGTACACCCACATATATTGCTTGCTTTCGGAGGAAACGTTTCTTTCCTTGAGGACCTTGACGTATGTTTCATCGCAGTGAAGAATTTTTTCTTTCAGCATCTCAGCTTTGAGTCTTTCGACAAATTTGCTGAAATAATCCTCACTGCATCTGATGATCCAGTTTGCCATAGTTGTTCTGCTGAGTACATATCCAAGACGTTCCCAGTCCTTTTCCTGACGGTACAGCGGAACAGCATTGACGTACTTTTGGTATATCACCCACGCAGCCGTTGACGCAGACGCAAGCGAATGTGGCAAAACAGGTGCCGGCACAAATCCGTGCAAAAATACAGGCATATTCTTTTTCTCGCACTTTTTGCAGCCATAAGTATTGCTGTAATACTTCTTTACAACCAGCTTTGCTGGTATCAGTTCAACTTCTTCACGGACATATTTTTTGCCAACGACCTTCATCTTACTTCCGCAGCGAGGGCATATCTGCTCATTTTCGGGGATAGTGCAGGTGATGACCTCGGTCTCGATGTTCTTTATGATCTCATCACGTTTTGTCTTTGCACTTTTTCTGACATAACCCTTGACATCCTTCTTTACAGGCTCTTCCGTTTTCTCTGCATATTCCTGTTCAGCTTCATTGAAAAATGACTGCTGGTCCTCAAATTCCGTATGTTCGCTTGATGCTCCGAATATTTTATGCTTAGAGAGTATCAGTGCTTCAAGGAAGATATGATTATCTTTTCTGAGACATTCATTTTCGACCTCTAATTTGTCGATCTTTTTATCACGCTTTCTGATCTCTTTTTCAAGTACAGCGATATATTCTGCGTCTGTCATATTACCTTTCTCTATCACTGCACTCGCCTCCAAAAGTAAGATATCACTGTATATATTTTACCATAAAAAGCCCGAAAAGTCTATTAAAATCAGACGTTTCGGGCATAGAATATATATCAACAAATATGTTCATTTTTTCTGTTGAAAACTCAGCAGACTTTTCCTTTCTTTGCAGGTTTGATGGCTGTTTTTTGATCTATCGAAAGACCTTCCATCAGCCAGCGAAATTCCTGCCGGGTTATCAATTTCGCTTCATTGGAATCTCTCGGCCATTTGTATTTACCGTTTTCCAAGCGTTTGTAAAGCAGGACGAATCCGTCCTCTTCCCAGAGCAGAGCTTTGATGCGGTCACATCGTTTCCCGCAGAACAGAAAGAGGCTTCCTGAAAAAACATCGAGTCCAAAATTCTGCTGCACGATAGCCGCAAGTCCGTCTATTGCCTTACGCATATCAGTGTATCCGCACACAATGTAGATATGCTCCGCATGGCTCACATCACCTATCATCGAAGAACTCCCAGCAGCCGTTTCAGAGTGTCCTCATTGAAATCATCGGGCAGATTGACGACTACGTTTCCTACGAACAAAGATATCTGTTCGTGTGATACTGCGATTTCCGGTTCAGTACTTACCGGTACGATATCATGCTTTTCAACTTCGCCGCACAAAGCCTTACGCACCCGATTCAGGCGGTAGTAATAGGTTTTCTGATTTATGCCATTCTGTCTGCACCACTGTGAAACGTTCAAGCCGCTTTCATTTCTTTGCCTGACCATTTCAGCCCATTGCTTTAGTCTGACTTCGTTCTTTATCCTTACTATTTCGTTCATTCTGATCAACTCCAATTAGACTTTTTTCTTACTTCTAGTTTAGTCTATTTGGTGTTCGTTGGGTAGGGTGGTGGGTTGTTGGGCAGGGACGATCAAAATCTCCAGTTGGTAATCCAACATATAAAATCTCATGAGCAAAAACAGAATTATCAGTGACCAGCACCTGTATTCTTTGAACAGTCATTACATAATATCTTGATATTACTATTTCATAATCACTATGGGTAAACCTTAATCGTTCCGTTTTATAGTTAAAGGGAACGTTAATTAACAAGATCAAGGATAAAAATAATGAAATAATAGCTTTACATGAGTATTTAAAAATTTTGCTTTTATTTTTGGATAAATGAAGAAAAACAGAAACTACTGATGTCAAAAACAAGACTACTGTGCAAAGCGAAACAATGAAAAATTTGGAATGATTTTAATGCTTATATGAAACAAAAACTCAAAAATCAAATTCAAAGCAACAACTAAAATTGTTGCTATTTCTATTCTTCTTATTATTTTCATAAATTCTCACAATATATAATTTTACAGAAATTTATATTAAATAATTTCTGCTATCCGAAAAATAACGCCATGTGCAAAAGCAAATCATACATTATCCTCAAAACCATACGAAGTGATTTCATAAAAACAATGTGCTAATATTGTTGGAAATGAATATCTGCGCAGTGTTTCCTCATCAATAGTATAATTTAAAAAATCCGCATAAGGCGATGATGCTATCGAATAAATTGTTTTTGAAGATAACTCGTAGGCACTTACATCAAAATCAATTGTTGAATCATTCTCGTCAAATATTTCAAGTTTTCTAATATCATCATTTTCGTTTTGAATGTATGCCGTAATAAATATACATAGTTTTTGCCCGTTATATGTCGGATTCATATTAAGTAAATCAAAGAACAAATCTTTATAAAGATCTATATACTTATTGCCATAATGTAGCTTAATTTTTGATATAACATCTTCAGGACTTGTCTTTTTTAATATTTCATATATTCTCATTTATGTGTTTTTTCGAAAACCTCCCAAAATATCTCTCCATTTTCTGTTTTATTACCAAGTAGCCTATAGGCTCCTCCTTTTCCCATAACTTTAACCTCATACATAAATCCTTTTATGCCTTTTCCACTAAGCTTTTTTATTCCCATTGTACCTTCTTTCGTCGCTTGCTTTACCATAGATTTAAGAAATTTTTTTACAACTCCTTCATCACATTTTTCAAGCATTTCTTTTTTAGCTTTTTTCGAAATAAGTTTCCATGCATCATCTGGAGATGGCTCAAGTATACCTGCAATGAACATTATTGAATGAAATACTTTTTCATCGCTTATGCTAATAGAAGGATTATACTTATTAACTTCGCTTAACCAATAATCTCGTTCCGCAGCACTGACATCTCCGCCTAAAAACCAGGCAAATTCATCAGACGCTGCACCTGAAATTGATTTTGCAATATCTAATATTCTTCCTTTTCCAGAAGACATAATATCTCGTATTTCATCAGCCCTATTAGCAATATCTATTTTATCAGTATCAGTAACTGCTAAGTGCCATGCCAGTTCCAGTTTTAAAAGTTCGGCTTGAACAGTAGTAGAAAACTTTTCATCTGACGCTGTCCATATACCCGTGCATAAATAAGGATTACATGGTTTTGAATCATTGACATCTAATATACCATCCCCATCCGTATCCCCATTATTAGGATCGGAGCTATACTTGAAAACAACGGTAGAATACGTGATATATCCGCCGTCCGCACTGCCGACCTTAACGGTCTTTGACTTACCTCCGTCAATAGAAATCTCCTGACCGTCTAACAGATCGTCATCGTCGCAATCCGAATTTTCAGGGTCGGTATAAATAACCTGTGCATTAGAAAGAACCAGTCCCAAAACCTCAAATTCATCTGGTAGACGGTCAAAATTGAAATGATTATCTATAACGCATAATTTTTATTTTTGCCGTACAGATTTTAGTCTGTACGGCAAAAATAATAGCAATAGCTAAATATTATAGTTAAGTAGATATTGAAGAGCTTTTTCATCCGATAATATTACGGGTGTTTCGATTGTTCCAAAATTAATGTTCTCAAAAAATGCGTTTTTTAATCCCTTACAGTTATTTATTGTAATATCGTGAAATAAACAATCTGAAAAATAACTATTCTCGAAATTAACATTTTCAAACATAACAGATTCAAATTTGCATTTTTCAAAATTGTTTCCACATATTAATGAATCAAAAAAGGAGATAGAACTAAGATTAATATCATTAAACTCATTTCTTATAAAATTAGTATGGCAAATACTGCAATTAGATAATGATGAATACCCAAATTTATTTTTACCAATACGAGCAGTTGAAAAAGTACAATAATCCAATTGGCTTTCGAAAATCATTGAATCATATAGTTCAAAATTGCTATGATTTACTTTAAAAAAATTACAATCTGCAATATAAATAGATTCGTAATGAGGTTCACTAAGATAAGAAAATGATTTATTTTCGTAATTCCTAAACATATAGCATCTCCATTAATAGTACCACAAGATATACTCAGAATATCCCATTTCTTCCAATGCAGCTTTAAGTTCAAACAAATGCTCATTTGTTAAACCAACAGTATCTATTATTACATAATAACCTTTCTTGATTTCTTTTGTAACATCCGCCGTTGCGTTTTGTAATTTAAATGCGCCTTTTCTTGGAGCGGTTTGACCATTTGGATATGAGCGAAAGCTTTTTATATCATATTTTTTATTTGTTGATGTATCAATATAATCTGCACCACCGTTTGTTACTAAGTTTTGTTATAATACAACATATTTCCATCTCTTATCCAAACAACTGTTGAAATAGTTCTTGTATATTTAAAATGATTCTTACTGTCTGAGCCTTCGTGGTTTGGATCAATCTTACATTGCGGACAGCAATACCCGAAATTGATTATTGATATGCTCTATTTCATTGTACTGGGTGCTGGTTAAAATCTATTGCAAAACATATCTGTGATTTCCCCTGTATCCATATCTATTATCAAGTATCTTCCTAAAGTATCAACGACTGTCAACCCTTTGGTTATTGTGATGCCCACATACGGAAGCTGTTTTTGACCAATAAATTTGCTGTCAGGCTTTTTGATTTTCCACAACTTGTGAAGTTCATTATCAAAGCAATAAACTAAGTTATAGTCGTCGCCTGTGAAGTCCTCAAGTATAATCAGATACTCTGACATAACGATATAATCTATTATTTTTCTTTTCATAGTTACCGACTTATCGTTATATGTGAGAATGTTATTCATAATGGATACTTTCAAAAAAACATCTCCTTATATTTTTCTTTTATTGTAAAACCATTCAGCTTTCTCTTGACCCAAAAGGTTATACTGTTGCGCTCCCGAATCACCGTCAAACAATGCATTTGGAATATGCTGGCCTTTTGATTCGTTTATTTTAGTGTAAATATCTTGCCATGCTCTATACCATTCTTTTCCGTCAACAATCATATACTTACTGAAGTGTGTAGTCTCCACACTTACAGTTGAATTCTCCTCGTCAAGAATGGTATCCAGCTCAACAAAATTGTCATTTTCTTCATCATACCATAAAAACAGTAGGTTGTCAAACTCAGTATCACCAAGCTTAGACTTATCGATCACATAAGTAAGCGTAGCCTTATCGAACTTCGAAGTCGTTTCGATCTCAAAAGGCTCTCCGACCAGCCCCACAACATCAGTGCAGAGAACATCTTTGTTCATAATGCTTTCAACAGTTGTTGTTTTTTGAATATTGCCTGTACCCTCCATAGCTACACGGACTTCTGTAATAGCACAATCTTCATTTTCTACTTTATGGACAAACGTCTGTGAACGCTTTTCATCGCCATCGGAAATGCCGTTGCCGTCGCTATCGGGATTCAGAGGATCGGTTTCAAAGTAGATCTCGTCTCCGTCATCAAGTCCGTCATCATCGGTGTCAACCTTGAGAGGGTCTGTTCCGTAGGTATAAATTTCTTCACCGTCCTTTAATCCGTCACCGTCCGTATCATCATTGTAAGGCTCTGTACCCTGCTCGTATTCCTGAAGATTTGTTAAACCGTCTTCGTCAAAATCCTCATCACAGTCAAGTACGCCGTTATCATCGGTATCGGGTTTTGTGGGATCGGTTCCAAGCGTTAACGCTTCGTACCCGTCAGGAAGATTATCTCCGTCAGTATCGGGATTGTAAGGATCTGAGCCTATTTCCTTTTCAATAAGATTAGGCAGACCGTCTTCGTCAGTATCGGCGAGATACTGCCAGTCATCAAACGTCCAACTAAGTTCTTCGGATTCTGTACCGACAAGCTCTGCCCACGAGCTACTGTAGTTAATATTCGCTCCATATCCGTCGATAACAACATTCTGAGCAATGATAAGTCCGTTCATATTGAAGTTGTCGCAGTCTATGGTAACAGTTCCGAACGGAGCATAGATCAGTCCGTTTACCGAAGCCTGACTGTTTGAGATGTCAATATCGCCGAACTTTGAATAGATGACCGTGTTGTTGCCGTTAAGATTTCCGCCGGAAAGATCAACGTCCGAAACAGCTCCCACAGCGTTATTCAGGCTGATATTGCCGTCTAGACTCAGTCTACCCGTAACGTAGACAGAATTATTTATATTAATATTCATATCGGAATATGTATAATCTTCGTTGTATGTATCGCAGTTTTCGGTAAAATATTTGTCTGCAAGCTTGGTATGAATGAGTATCATATCCTTGTTGACGTCAAATACATCTTCGGTTTCTTCTCCCTCCGTATTATCTTCAATATCGTCATAATCTGTAACAGTGCCGTTGATATTGGGATACTGAGCGGTTGTCGAAAACACGCCGTTTGTATATGCATTGCCGTTTAAAGTAAAGCTGTCGGTGTTTACGCTAATGCCGGCAGCTTCGTCGGCAGCAAAAATCGCATAAGGATACTTTGCTGTTTCTTCCGCTGCCGCAGGCATGACCGCAGCTAGGCTTGCGGTCATAGCTAAAGCCAGTGCTCCTGACAGCGTTCGCTTTAGCCGTGACTTTGTTTTTGGTTTGAACATATTTACTACCTCCATAATTATTTATTCTTGTTAGTTTACTAACTCCATAAAAATACTACAAAATCATGCTGTTCTCAACAAATTTCTTGTAAACACCCCCTTTTTCCTTGTAAAGGAACAAAAACGAGATCAGATTACTAAAATCCAACCTCGTTTTCGCATTTCATAAAATGTTCTCATTGATACCAATATACACATCATAAATTTTGTTTTTAATATCCTGAACAATGAAGTACGGAGGGGTAGCGGGCAAAAAAGACTGGTCTTGAATATACTTCTTAAGCTCCTCCACTTTGTTTTGAATACTGTCGAAAGAACCGTAATGTCTTGTCCTTATAGCATTTACAAGTTTGAACTCCGGTTTATAGCGGTAATGCTTGCTGCTTGAAAATTGTTTATCTACAGGAATCAGAAACTCAAGAAAAGGGGATTTTTGAGTAATAACAATTTTCCCGTCACGGGATAGATCTAAAACGTCAAGACTATAATCGATTCTTTGGGCAAAGTCCTCTATTTCTCCGTAATCAAGCTGCATTTCAAAACATAAAACATTTTTATAATGTAGATACTGGTGTTCAACTATCGGCATAACCGCACCGCCTTACTTTAAGAATTTATAAAATGCAAGCCAAAAATTATAGAACATATTATTTGCCTCCTTTACAAATCGATGCCATTAAGATAACACCGATTTCTAAAACAGGCTACAAAATTCTTGTAAACACCCCTTTTTTTCTTGTAAAGCTCAAAATAGCTTGAAATTAATGTCAAAATATTGTATAATAAGAACAACAAAAAATATCAGAAAATAATAGGGAGAGGTTATTATGCATATAGCAGTTTGCGATGATGAGTCTTTTTTTCGAAAAACGTTGTCTGAAGAATTATACATATATGCAGATAAGCATGGTCTTAATTTTATTATATACGAATATTCCGACGGCATGGAACTCTTAGCTGCCGATATGTCCTTTGACTTGATTTTTATGGATCATCAAATGACAGATAAAAACGGACTCGATACCGTTTCGGTATTGAGGAAACGCAATGTTGATACTACCGTAATATTTGTGAGCAGCTATAAGGACGTTGTTTTTGACAGTATGAAAGTTAATGCTTTTCGCTTTCTCGTTAAACCGTTTGAAAAAGAGGATTTGTACGAAGCTTTGGATTCTGTTATAAAAAATCTAGCAAAAACTGCTTATATAGTAGTTAAGGATACTGTTAATCAAAAGAATATAACGATACCCGAAAACGAAATAATATATGCACAAGCCGACAATATCTATGCGGAAGTTGTCACAGCTCAAGGAATTTTTCTTTATTCAAACAAAATTTCTTTGTTGGTGAAAAAATTGAATGAAGAGTATTTCTACCGCTCAAATCGCTCGTATATCGTCAATTTCAATTACATAATCGGCTACAGTAAAAAGGAAATTGAATTTTCTAACGGTCAAAAAGCGCTTATTTCAAGCTCTAAATTCAAGGACTTTAAAAGCAAATATCTGAATTATCTTAAAAGAAAAAGTATAGGAGAATAGAAATGAATTTAGTACACACATTTGAATTTACAGTAATATCTATACTATATTTATTTACGATTATCCAAACCATGAGTCTTATTTATGGAACCAAAGAGTACAGGAGAAAATATGTGACTGTATTTCTTATGTATTTGATTTCCGGAATTATTTGCTCCTGGTATAGAAATCATGACAAACCTGTTATTTTCCTAACGGCAACAATATGTTATTATGCATTTCTACTAATTTGCATTTTGTCAATATTCAAATCAAAAAAATTATGGTCTGTATATATTTCGATTATTGTACTGATTTTAGATTCTATTTTCCAATCAATTGGATGCATACTGATTGATTTATTTGTACAAGATTTTGACAGAGCAACGGTTTTAAATTTTTCATCTATGATTTTTAATATTGTTGTATTAATCCTACTCAGATTTCTTCAAAAAAATCATCAAAATCAAATCAGGAACAGCATAAGATTACTGCCAAAACGATTATATATATTGATATTAATTGTCCTGGTTTTTATCGGAGAGCTTTGTGGAAACATGGCTGTTGAATCTAGCGAGTTGTTCTTTGATAATAAAATAAACAGTTTCTTGACAGTGCTGACCATTATGGCTTTTTTGACAATTATTATTTCATTTGTATTCAGCAGTATTTCACGGCAATACTACGAAAGCATATTAGGAATAATGGAAAAACAGATGGTAGGTCAAGTTGAGCATTACCAAAAGATCAATAAGCTTACAGACGATTTGAGAGAATTTCGTCATGATTATAAAAATCATATGATATGTTTGCAGGCAACGCTTGAGAAAAGACAGCTTGATGAAGCACTTGACTATGTAAAAAGTATAACCAAGCAGAAGATAATTGATGCAAATAAGTTTTCAAGCGGAAATCAGATCGCTGATTCGATACTTTCGGAGAAAAGCGAATCAGCCGCAAATATCGGCACTCAGATTCAATTCAGCGGTTTTATTTCCGATGAGATTCCTGCAGTCGATCTATGTACAATGCTTTCCAACGCTTTGGATAATGCTATCGAGGCTTGTGAAAAACTCAGCTTAACCGATTCGGCTGTTATAACGGTGAAATGTGCTGTTGTACAGAATGTTCAGGTGATTAAATTATCAAATCCAAATCCAGACAACAAAAATTCCACAGAAACCTCTAAGCTCGACAAAGATAATCACGGCTTTGGGTTATACAACATTCGCAGGACTGTCGAAAAGCTTGGCGGAGAGATGAGAATACCAAAGCAGTTCCCGGAGTTTGTTCTGGAATTGGAGTTTCCAATCAAATGATAAAAGCTGTTGTATGGTTATGGTGACATACAACAGCTTTGTAATAGCTCCTATTCGGTTCATTTTTATTTTTCTTCGTTAATGGTATAACGCAAGTGCATACTCGGCGAGATATTTGTATTGTTCGTTTTTGAAGGCCGCATAGATCTGAGACGTCAGCTTATCCGGACGGCATTTGAGATACTGCAGATTTTCCGCCTGACAATGATATTCTTCCTTATGCTTGTTTGGTACAGCAGGCAAAGCATAAACGCCATTCTTCTCCTTTAGCACCTCGTTCCAATCTTTGTACGGCGGTGCAAGGCGTTTTACGTTTGAATATCCGTTCTCATTTAGGATATCCCTTAGACGGTCAGCAGCCTCGATACCGCCCTCGTCATTATCAACGCAGAGAATGACTTCTGACAGGTT
>ERZ824598.2662-NODE-2662-length-17758-cov-3.757103_pt1 | contig 17758 bp, 11 predicted proteins | sample MGYA00519934_ERZ824598 | MGnify/ENA primary metagenome ERZ824598 (study PRJEB31778, sample SAMEA3449177) | human gut metagenome | biome: human gut; feature: human-associated habitat; material: faeces | place: United Kingdom | collected 2010/2012 ...
TGCTCGGAATACGGTATACACCATTTCCAAGATATTCAATATCCGTAAATGCCTGTGCCTCAACACCGCCGTTATAGAAGCTTGTTGCAGGCTGATAGTCAGCAGACTCAACACCGTTTAATGTCGGAACAGTAGAAACAACGTAGTAGTTTCCATCAGATCCATGATATACCGGCACGGTCTCTTTAAACATCTCCGGGTTTAAGCCCAGAATGTAATCGTTTGAGTACCAGTCAGCATTAGAGTCAAGCAGTCCGTCAATGGTAGTAACACCTGCCTGAACATTTGAAGGGTCAACATAGGTGTTGTAGAACTGCATTACCTGCTCGGTTCTCTGTAATGATACACCTGTCAAGCTTTCTGCAAACGCATCATAACTCTCATAGTCCCATGTGCGATCAGCCGTAAACTCTTCCTCGTCAATGACATCAGTGAAATCCTTTTCGTCCATCTCTGCCATCATTTCTTTGATGGAAAGATATCTTCTGTACTGCTCAAATGTCATGGACTCAATAAGATTATACAACTCATCCTCAGTCAGCTTGTGAACATACTTTGCAATCTCAAGGTCACTTGCATTGTCATAGTCAAAATCAAAAGTAGATGCAATAACATCCTCTTCTGAGCCAAACTGAGCAATCCACACGAGCTGATAATCTTCCTCGCCAAGTCCGCCTAAAAACTCATAATAGGCATCGCTCTCGGTTCCACCGATAGCTTCGATATAGGCAAGGATCTCGTCCTTTGTTGCCGTGGACAGATCGATCAGAGCTTCTTCTGTGGAAGCTTCCGTCTCTTCTTCAGATGCGGCATCAGTCTGCGCTTCTGTTTCAATCTCTGTCTCAATTTCTGTTGTTAATTCTTCGTCCGGACCGCGAGTCTCATTTGCTTCTGACTCTTCGGTATCTTCTCCGGACGGATCGACCTCGGCAGAAAGAGTGGTTTTCTCTTCCTCGTAGGTCACTTCTGCGGTTGTTTCAGCAACAGTTGTCTGCACTTCGTCTGATACCTGTGTGGCATCCGTGCCTGCCGCTGCGCTTGAAGTTTCCAGTGCGGTGCCTGTCTGTGTTTCAGCTGCTGCCTGTGTGACTGTCTCAGACTTAACCTCTACAGACGAAGCTTCTTTTGTTGTCACTTCTTCGATCTGGCTTTCCACTGCTACAGACGACTCTGCTTCTGATGCCAGTGCAATATTTGGCATCTGGAATGTCGTTGTGGCTGTCATGACGATTGCCATTAACGTAGAAGTCAACTGTCTCGCATTTGGCTTCTTTGAACTTCGCATAAGTTTTCCCTCCTTGTTTTTGTTTTTATGCAAACGGGTTTTACCCCGAAAGCAATCACTGCTATTGCCCTTTACGACAACAAAAAACACCTCTCAAACAAACCGCTTTTTCGCAAATCTGCCTGAAAGGTGTTTTTTTCTATGATTGAAGTTAATCTTTTTTAGAATTGACGTTACTTTGTAGCACCGCAACCAGAGCATTTGTATCCGGTTGTTACCGTTTCATCCCACGCTGCCTGTGTCACTACGGTTTCGTAGTGTCCAGTTGCATCGTGATGAACAACGGTCGTCTCGGCATCATGGTGGACTGTTGTGTATACGGCATCGTGATGGACAGTGCTATAGACTGCATCATGATGAGTTGTACCAACTTGACGATTTTCTCCATGCCAGCTAGACCAGCAACCAGCAGCCATATGAACCAGCACATCCTCATTTGGATCTAAAAATGCATGACCACATGCATTGCAAACCTCAACATATGCATACACCGGCTCATCATATGCTTCTGACACCAGCACCTGCTCATCATATGCCTCCTGAGAAAGAACCTGTTCGTCCCATGCTGCTTTCGTTACTACAGTCTCATCCCACGCTGCTGTATCCTCTTTCCACACCTGGCTTGTAACTGCATCATGGTGGACAATTTTTGTTACTGCGACCCAGTTGTGGGTGTGCGCAGTGGTAGTCGGTGCAGTTGTTTGAGCGGCAGTAGTCGTTGTTACTGTCGGTGTTTGTGTGGTAGTTGGAGCCGGAGAAGTAGTAGGGGGTGCAGTTGTTGCAGCAGTTGGCGCTACTGTAGCAGCTGTCTCCGGTGCTTTTGTGGTTTGAGCCGGCTTCGTCGAAGCAGGCTTGGTTGTTTCAGGTGCCTTTGTCGTTGGCTTTGTTGGCTTGGTTGCTGATTCAGAAGACGATTTTTCCGATGGTTTTGATGGTTTTGTCGGGTCTGCCTTTGCGACATCTTGTGATGTTGTTTCAGAAGTATCCTCATCCACTTTTCCTTCCAATGACTGGAAGGCTGCCTCGTCGGTTTCTTCTTGGTTTTCACCGGCTGCACTTGACTCGTTTGGTATAGACTCAGGAATCAAATGCACAATTAACCAGTGGTTAGTATTTGCATCCAGACTGACAGCCGAATCGCCGTACTCATTTACGAAGGAATCAACAGCAGTTTTTTGAAGTGTTCCGTCTGACATGCTGTAATGCACGACATCAGCTCCCTCCTCCTGCTGCAACAAAAGTCTGTACATTCCGCTTTCATCTGCCTGCTGTAAAGAGGCTGCTTCACAAAATTCAACGGCTGAGTATATATCATACCCGGCATACTGATCAAGCAGGTAAGAAATCATTGGCTCTCCTGCGCGAATGTCAGAAACGGCATATGTCAATGTACCGGCAATATAAGGATCAGTTTGGGACAAACTACTCTCCAACCCATCCAATTTGTCAAAGTAAGCAACTTTGGTTACATCAATTGATGAGAGGGACAAGTAATAAGGGAGTGTTTCTTCCAATACGGAAGACTCCGACTGATCCGCCAATTCCGCTGACATTTCAAACTCATCCTGCTCAGACAGGCTTGATGAGTCTTCTGTTAACTGCGTATCGTCAGGAATCAGGGCATCCACGTTGTTTTGAGCCTGGGCAAGTGGGATGTTTTCCAAATCAATAATCATGTACTGATCCGCTACCTGTGCTGTAGGCTGCATTTCCTGTGTTGCAATCGCCTGAGTTGCAAAAAAAGCAGTATTACCTGCAAGGGCTCCTGCAAGGATTGTAGTGATTGTAGTAAATCGTCTTTTCATCATAGAAATTTCTCCTTTCTCTTGTCAACACTGTCTTTTCGTGCGATAATACCAGTAAGAGTATCGCACCAAAGGCGTGAGATTACTTTTCTTCTACATCATAGCAAAAAAGAAATACTGATGCAAGTCGAAGAAAGTATTAATTGCTACTGGAATGTTACCAAGAGAAAGGCAAATTTGCGAAAATATTAGGTTTTCAAGGTGCCGAAAAAATTGGAATAAAATAAAGATTGTAATGTTGCTATGCTTTGACTGGTCGTCTATGCAGGCGGGCCTCTAAAGCATCCGTGCTCGATCAATATTTTCATTTTTTAAGCACCTCCGTCCTTCTTTTCAAAAATTAACCATGTATCGACAACTGCCTGGATCGCATTGCATACGTCTTTGCCGTCGTCAGGTTGACACGCGAAAAAAATCTTGCCATCTGTTGTAATAGCAAGATCGTATATGTCGTCAAGGCTAGATCCTTCTTCTGCTACCAGATAGTTTGCAAGATCATTATGGTTTTCGCTTCGTTTACCCGTGATTGCCAGACGATTTTTTTTGATATCGGCTACCGCTGGGATCAATCCTTGTGTTACATCTTTCGTCCCTTCGCTGGCCAGCAAGCCGGAAAGGGGATATTTTTTGCAAATGATAAGCATATTGACTCCTCCCCCAAGTGTGTCGTTTTGCTCGGTAAAATCTAGCTACAAGATTATCTATAATTGTAATTATATTGATAGTCTGCTCGTGATCTACAAATTAAGGCGAATCTTGTAACCATTTGTTGCCTGTATCATAACGCAAGTACTATGATGAGTCAAGCAAAAAATGGTTAAAAAAGGTATTTTTGTCAGTTTTAACCATTTTTTTGCTGCGCAGAATTTGACCCTCAATGCTTATTTGTTGTCGAAAATTTGAGATTTCAAAATTTTTCTTGACTTTTCGTTGATGTCGATGTACGCTAGAACCCTAATTAACAAATACCTCAATTCTTTTTGGAAATCCATTGCGAATCATTTTTGGCAACGGACTTTTATTTTAGAGTTTTTTGTTTTAAAATATAAACTTTTATTTTCTAAAGATTTCTTCTTGACAGAGCAAATTCCCTGTGATATATCTACCAATGCAATTTGCGTCTTGGGGGAAAGGTGGCTACCACGACAATCCAGCGTGGTCTTTCCCTCAAAGTCTCAAAAAAATCTCATAATACAGAGAAAACTACATTTGGCAACAATCCCGCGTTCTTAGCCAACACCACTAGGAATGCGGGATTGTTGTTTGGGGTTTTGAAACACTACGATTTGCAATATCTTTCAATGGTACACGAATGCTGACCGTTACCCTTTTTTCTGTCCTTATTGTAACTGATTCCTACAAGCAAAATATCTCCTGTATATGTCGTTAACGATTCTGGATACTTCTTGTCTTTGATCTGCTGTAAAGCAGTCTGCGCACTTTTATTCCACTTTAGTTCAATAACCAATGCAGGATATTTGCTTCGGCATTCTGGCTGCGGAATAAATACAAAATCAGCAAATCCACAACCAGTTGGCAACTCTCTGATTGGGCGAAAATAGTATTTCATCGCACTTAGGTATGCAATTGTTAATACGCTGCTTAACGAATTCTCGTCGTTGTACTGAATTACAGAAGCATACTCATTATGGATTTTTTCAAGCTGCTTACCGACAATCTCTCCATCCATTTCCCAAGTTGCTCTAAGCAAAGCATCGGATTCTTTCTGAAGCCCAATCAACTGACTCCACTTATTTGATCTGATCGCTTTTGCAAGCTCCTGACGCACTTCTTCATTTGGTACAAAAGCAGTCTCAGTATTCTCATCATATCCTAGATATCCCAAATGTATCAGATATGTTAAGACATCATCCTTATTTGCAAAATTAACCGTATCGTTTTGAAATGACGTTACATCCACCTCAACATTTGCACCTGAAAGCATTTCAATCGTGACGGCCTTTAAGCCATCAAAATCCATGCCAAACAAAGGAATGATTAATCTATACGATCCAGTCTCAGTCCAATAACTTCTAAACTTTCGCTTTGTCAAGACACTTACAACCGCCCGCGGATTGTATATCTGATACTCACCGAGAACATATCCGTCATACCATCGCTTGACCTCAAAAAAGTCAATTCCGTATTTTTGGCAAAGATCAGACACTTCTTTTTCTGTAAAGCCTATATAGGGAGCAAACTCTCCTGCATCCAACATGGAGAACTCATCAAAATTGTTTAGGGCAGACTGTGTTTTCACCTTCTTAATTGGCAAAATACCTGTCATATATGCCAATTGAATATATTGTGTCGGAGCAACCCCCTTAAACATGCCTCTCAAAAAATTGATGTACTGATCCTGGATCTTTGAATCAGAAGTTTCGTCGCGAATGAGAACATCCCACTCGTCAATAATTACAATGAATCTAGTCCCAGTCTTTTCGTTAATTTTGCGCAATGCGTCTGGCAATGATACTGTGTCTTGCGCCAATATATTCGGGTAATACTGATTCAATTCGCCAATAACTTGCTCTGAAATATACTCAACAACATGCTCCGGTCCTCCGGCCGGCTCAATGCACCATTGGACATCAAAATGGATTACATCATACTGATTCAAATGTTTCCGAAAATCCCTTGATTTTCCAATCTCCAGATTTGAAAACATTTTCTCTGAATCGCAGCCTTTGCTATAATACGCAACAAGCATATTTGCGGTAATGGATTTTCCAAATCTGCGTGGACGGCTATTGCAAATATACGCATCTGTAGATGCCAAAACGCCATTTGTGTACTCAATTAAACCACTCTTGTCAACATATATCTTTGCGTTCAGTGATGTCTGAAAAGCTGAATTGTTTGGATTTACAAAAAAAGCCATGCGTTTCCTCCTATTTGGGGTTATCTACGGTGGACAAACAAAGGTTTTAAGTATATCTAGCTTATGATCATTTTTAGCATGATACAGGGCTGTCCGCAACCATGCTCGCGGATTGTATATTGGTTCTGCCGGATGGGTAAAGTTGTAAATGACATTTACAATGTCTTCGCAGTTGAGTGCCAGCAATTTAGCAACTACTATTGCTGTTGATCGTCGCTCTCCGGCAATAGATATGCTATCCTGTTGACAATTAACCATATCGTAAAGTACGTCAAATACAGGGTCAACAGCATCTCTATTCACGCAATAACCGTTTTGCAAAGCATCAAGTTGCTCAGCCTCCATGGATACACTTGTGTAGTCGTAATGCTCATGCAAAAATTGCATTGTGTACTGGTTAATTTTAGCCTCTTTTTTGGTAATATTTTTATCGGCAAAAGCTCTATTTTTTACAGTTTTCTCTTGACTTTTCTGCTCCGATAATGTATTATTAACACATAGGTTAATATATTTTTTCGGGAGCGATTCTCTGTCTGGTGCGCCAACACCTGCTGAGGACGCTTTCTTTTTTTCATCCTTTTTTGGTGTTTTTTCGTTGCACTGCTCTTCTGCTTTTTTCTTTACTTCATATCCTTCTGCTTGCAATTTTGCTACCATTCTAGTTATTTCGTAATTAGAACTAGAATTTGCTGTCTGAGATTGCCAAATCTCTGGGCTGTCATACACAACATATACATTACTTGTTTGCCCACCGTTACGATCATATCTTGCATATTTGCCAATCAGTTTACGATCTATTAATTTTGCGATCACATAGCGCACACTGCGAACGGACATTCCAGTTTTTCGCGCTAGTGTCGCGGCACTCGGAAATGCCTTGCTGTCATTACCACTAGCACCACCATAGCGCATCAATAGCAACAATATTAGTTTTTGTTTTGATTTCAGTTGTTCGCAATCTAAAAAATCATTGTAAATAACCGAAAACGAGCGTTTTTCATATACTAAGTTAATATCTTTTTTCGAGAGCGATTCCTCGTTGTATGGTGCGCCAACACCCAATGAGGATGCTTCTTCTGGACTTATTACCTTATACCCCCTATAACGTAATAAGTCAATTGATCTATTTGTTGCGTCTGCCATATCCAGATCCATACTATTATTGATTGTGTCTGGCAACCACATGGATGGTACGTCTCGCACTGTATACACATTAGACAGATGTGCGTTTTTCCCAGCCATGTATCTTGCTTGTTTTTTGATTATTCCCTTATCTTCTAATGCTTTTAAAGTGTCCTGTACAATCCTCTTTGCCAGTCCTGTTTTTTTTGATAATCCAGTTAATCCAGGATAATTTTCTGGCGGCGGACCATCGTTATAATTATATCTCATTAGGATTACCAGCAACATCTTTTCATTAGCTGTAAGTGTTTCGCAATCTAAAAAATCAGTATGTATCATCGTAAATGGACGCACATTTTCCCTCTTTAATGTGTCCATATAATCCTTAAATTGTTACAACATATCGATTTGTAACATCTCTCCTTCCTGCATTTTTTCGATAACATTTAACATATCCTTTTTCTTCCAGAGCTTTAACAGTCGTGATTGCAGTTGAGCGGTTAACACCCATCAGTTCAGCCAACTTATCGTAGCCTATATTGACAATTCCGTCAGCATCCAAAAACATCAGCATAGCTAATCTCTCCTTACAATTAAGCTCTTGATCATATAAGATTGCATGCAAATTTGGTATTACTTCTTTCTGCATTCGCACTGATCTCCTTTCTGTTCTCTGATTGGATTGTTTATTTGCTGATATAGCGAGTATATCATACCGCGTTGAAAAATTCAACTTAATTTTAAAAAATTTTAAGAACAAAACAGACATTGTGTTTCAAGTTGAAGTATCATCTTCTTCAATCAGCACGTAGCCAATCGAAGAATGATCTACCAAGAAGATGATGTAGATAAGCGTATATATCAAGAATATATATATGAGTATACTTCGCTGGCAAAAAATAGTGGATGTGTTGGCAAAATAGAGTAGAGAGCACGGCAAAATAGAGTGTTTCCCATGGCAAAATAGAGTACGTTGCAAAATATAATATATCCCTATGCAAAATATAGTATATCTCAAAGATTAGGACACAGGCGCGGGAATCCTCGGCCATTCAATGACCGAGTTGTTCACATGTTTCGGTGCATACAATTGACATACTCCCACGGTTAAAACCGTGGGCTTTCCCGCCTAATTTTTGTAAACCTCTCCCACCTAAGTTTGCAGAGCAAACGATAGATGGGGCTTCTGCCTTATGATTGCTCCCTTTAAAGGAACACAGAATTCCTGACTCCAGATAAGGCTTCCACTCAGAGACTTAGTGCGCGAAAATTACGCAGTCTTTTCAGATTGTGCAGCCCCCCCCTTGGTTGCACTAAGTTCTGCATCAAGCATCATTGCTGCAAAATATGATATATCCCGGTGCAAAATATAGTATACCTACGGTTACAAACCAGCTGCATCAGAAAAAAAGGTTCCAGAAAGGCAAAAAAAACACCATGCTCCGCTATGGGAACATGGTATTTTTCCTTGCTATTCGAGCCAGCCATCCAGTGCCTGGACACTTTTTTTCGAAAGAGAAAGCTTTGCTTGAGGTACATCCTCTTTTCTTGTAGTCTTCGTTGATGCAGTAGGGCTTGTAGAAGTATTTTTTTGAACTGGTACTGTTTTCTCAGATGCAACTTTGATTGCCGGTTCTGATGTCTTGGCACCTGTATCTTCCACGCTACGCTTATTCTCAACCTTGTGGGAGTTAACTTTAACTTTCTGTAATTGTGGCGTTTGCAGAGTGCTTGGGCTGCTTGTTGTCCCTGTTTTGTACAGTGGAAGATTCATTACATGGAGATCCCAAGTCGATGCAACTTCCTCTGTTTCGCCCTCATCAATTGCGCGACTAAGTAACCCCATCAGAAATGAATTAAACTCTCTTCTTGAGCGCAAATAGTTAATGTTTTCGATAAAACTAGGATCATTTGATGATCGAATCGAAATGGTGGTTATCCACTCATTCTTACAGCTGCAGAGACTCGAATCAACAGTCGCGATATGAAGTATCTCTTTTGTAGAGAAAAAAGTATGCAAAAGCAAGGTGAGGATATCACTCAAATACCCTCTCTCCTGCTCTTTGCAAAGTTCTAACCATCGCAATAATTTGGTGTTTTGTTTCGGAAAACGAACTAAAAAGCGCTCAACTGTGGCAGCCATTACTCTTTATCCGCATTTGCGCGGACAATACCAACAAGCATCTTGTAACCACCATATGCAACTCCATATACAGATCCAATATCTTCTCCATCGAGATTGAATCCTGTAATCAGGGATACATCCTTGACGTTCTTCCAGTTCTTTAAAACATCAGACAAGTAGTTAAACATGATGCTTCCACCAGTTCCACCCGTGATGAATGCTGAACGCATCTTCTTCATGCCAAATTTTTTGTTCAGATATTGAATAAGGCGAGCTTTTTCATCCTTTAATACTTCTTCACGAATAGAGGCAACATTGACTGGCTCTGATCCATTATCCGTGCTGGCGAATAGTTCTCGATCACCATTGCAGTAGTCATTTACAAGTGCCAGAGACAATTCAGAATCAGAAACTGCTGTTTGTGTATAGCGAGCACGGAGTCTTTGTGCAGTTTTCTTATCAAACTCTTCCATCGAAAAGATTTCTTCGGTAACAGTAGGATCACCCTCCAACACCTCAAGTGCGTTTGTAATAGTGACCATGGCGCAAGTATGATATCCTGCATCAATTAAAATCGCAGGCATTTTCTGCAACATTTCAGCCTCAGCATCATCCGAATAATCACCAAACTCGCTCAAAAATGTTCCTCGGAAGGCTGCAAGCACCTGTGGCTGGAAGTATGCCTTAACGATAGGCAGTTTTGAGGTTAACTTTACAGTCATCTTTCTGGAAAGGGTGATCTCAGCATCAATTGGCGCATCCAGTAAAACACGGATATTCTTCTTAGCTTCCTGCTCATATGCGTATGGCAAAGTAACCAACAGATAAATACCCCAGTCAGATAGATTATTGGTTAAATCATCAACAGTAAATTCAACCTCGTTATCTTCTGCTGCATACAGCCACAAAGCACGGATCATAGCACTATAGAATGATGCACGGAACTGAGGGGTTGAAAAACGATCTGCGTCGGTGTAAAAATCAGACACATCACTGACCGTTCCATCTGTGAGGGCTGCTCTCGCATTCTGTCCTGTCATGTACTGCACGATCTTTCCAGAGTTGAAATCTCTCATCTGAACAAAAGTGCCATCTTTAATCGTTGGGCGCTCAATGCGTTCAAATTCATCGGTCTCTCCTGTCTTGATAACAAGTGACTTCGACAGGTAATTGTGTCCGTTAATGTAAATTTTAAAACCATCATATCCCGGATCTACTGACATCAGCAGCAACTTGTTTTCACTCAAGTAATTAAACACTGCTGTTTCAACACCTGCATCGTGTGACAATGTTTCTCTGTTTTCTCCCATAGAAAAATTACCTCCATTTTTCTTTTTTTTGTTCGAAATAAATTATAGCACAAATGATATATAAAGTCAACAGGTTTAAAATATAAATATATCATTAAGATACAACATGCTGTTTCTAAGAATTAAAATATAATTTATATGTAATCCACATGTAATCTAAAATAATCAAATACATACAATATATAGCTTATATAATACATAAAAATTACATAAAAACATATTTATGAATTAATAACTATATAGTTATGAAGCAGAAAAATACAAGAAGGTAATAAAGCATGCGAATAAGTGCAATATATACATGCAGAAATGAAGTATAATATAGTATTTGTAAAATCAATATATACAAGAATAACTTATAAAGATATCTAAAACATATAATTATAAGTCAGATTTGAGAAGAGGACTTATAAAAGAAATCGAATAGTAAAATAGAATGTTTTAGAAAAATTTATATAAAGATTATATAAGCCAAACAATGATTATATGAAATTCTCAAGATGTTTTGTGAGAAAAACCAGTGAATATATAGCATTTCAAACGGTCAAACCTTATATTTTCTCAAACTTTATCATATTGAGAATACATGAAAAGTGATAAAGGTATCCAAATTCTTTGAGAATTTTCTGACTTGTTTTTTTGAGAATCTTTGAGAAAATCATCTCACAAAACCGTATCTTCTTCTTTGAAGAGAAATGGTTAATTCTTGCAGGCAAGAGGGGGAAACCGTTTCTGCCTGAAGCCTCACCTCTAAGACATAGCATCACATCTGTAGGAGCTACGCACCGCATGGGCGTGAGACTTTGCCTCAACTAGCTGCGGATTGCGGATGTTGCCAGAACCTGTCTCACAGCTATCCGCGTACATGATACTCCCGTGCGCGTTCTTGCGAACAGTCGGGATTTTCTGCGCTGAAATATTATAATAAGGAAGCAATGTGGAATCTGCTTGCTATATCAGTATCTGGATGCAAGCAGATTGCTTCCAACTTTTAGAACTTCAGGCAGAAAACTTTCTTAAAATAAATAAAAAAATAATATGGAATGATGCATCCACGCAAATGTATGTACACCCCAAGCAGGTCTTTGTCTAGCCCGATAATATACCCAAACTGTTTCAAACGTGGATTTTTCTGCCCAGTTTTGTAAGATTTGGCACGGCCAAGTGGGAATCATCGGCTATTCAATGACTGAGTTGTTGGTTGCTATGTGTTGCAGCTATATTTCTGACTTCTTTCTAATTTCTTCAGAACCAGAAGAAAAATGCCAACTGTAGATAGCCAGTGTAACATAGTTTTCTCATCGCAAAGTATAATTTTTTGTTTTGATATCCAAAAGTTTAATTATACAAAATGTCAATAAAAGTATTATAAAATATATCACTATAATTATTTTAAAAAAGATAATTAAATATGAAACTTTTGATAATTTTTTTGATAAATCTTCTCAAAAATAGTTTGAAGTTTGATAAGAACTTAGAAAGATAAATTCTCAAAGATTATCACTTCAAAATCGTTGAAAACACTGGGTTTTAAACAGCTTTTATACAAAATTATCAAAAAAAATAATGGGGCAGCTACGCTGTTTTACAGAAACGGAGAATACCTAAAAACTATAAAAAATGTGATAAATATTCTCGTTTTAATTTGATAATGTATGATAATGAATGATAAAAATTATCTAAAGTAAGCAACCATATTTTATCAAGGAAAAGCATTAGTATTTGTAGATATTTGTGGATGCATGAGAAGAGTTCCAGAAGTGTAATGAACTAAAATGCTCGAAGATAAAAATGAGAAAAATCAAGAACTTTTATATGATTTTATCGTTGATAATCAGATCAAAGATAACTGCCATTATATAACTTTATCATTTTAATATAGTGACCAAAGCCTTTATTTTACTGGATAAGTCAATCTATAAAAGTAGAAGATTATCAAAGATTCTACAAAACATTTTGGATGAAATTTATCTTTATAAACTTGCATTGCCTAAAAAAATATGATAAGATTTCTGCATAAAAGATTAATAACGACAAAGAAAGGAGTACCACATGCCAGAAGAAAGAAAAGAAAATGACATTATCATTGATGTCGAGGCCAGCATAAATGATGATATTGACGATGGCATAGACCCAGTGGCATCTGAAAATATAGATTGGAAAGAGCAGTCTGTATACCTGATTGAACTTGAACAGCTGTTAAAAGAACCAATTCCAGAAAATGAAATGGAATATACTCAAAGTCAGGCAGCCACAAAAGCAGATATCCCAAGACCAACAGTGCCAAGATTGATCGAACAATATGCAGAAATAACTGAGCCACTAAAACTAATGGTTAAATCTGGAAACAATACGTTTGTTACTGAGAGAGGTGTGGAGTTTCTGCGTTTAATTCGGAAGCTAAGAGATACCAAATTAACGCACGCCTATCTAAAAATGTACGTTCAGAGCGTAATCGAGAATCGACCGCTAACGCACACATTAAATCAAGCAGATTTCGAAACGATAGCTACGATTATCCGTCAAATGATGCAAGCGTACACTGAAAAGATCATTGTTCCATCAATCAAGGAAAAGGACGACCAAATTCAAAAGTTGACAGCCGAAAACGCAGAATTAAAAAATGAAAAAGTAATGATTGAAGACCAATCGCAGACGTATCAGTCCTTGTTGGACAAGAATGAGGAATTGGCATCAAAAGTGAACGAATTATCAGAGCAGAACAGTGCAATCTTAGCAAAATTAGATAACATTGAAGCTTCCAGAGAAGATGCCTCGCAAGAAGAACACAAGGGATTCTTCTCAAGGATTTTTGGTCGATGAAATACAAGAAAGGAAACTATATGCAAGAATTTGTAATTGAAGTCGTGCAAGGGAGTGATCCAGTTAAAATCCCTACCAAATTCTTTGAACACGACAAAAACGCTGGAACATGGTCGGAGAATACTGCAATGATTTTAAGAAGTTTTGAACGGTCAGAATACTGCGCTCCGATAGAAGATTACTACTTGCAGATGCAGCAGTTCGATCAAACCATCAAATTGGAATCCGTTGACTGTGCTTCTTTCTTTTTTAAAGTAATCAAAGTAGTAATGGATCAGGCCGTGGCGCGAAGGTATGATGGACCGTTGCCGCAAGCTATGACATGCAAGAATAAGCAAATGGTGACTTCAGCCATGGTTGTAATGCGAAGGATTCAAAATGCAAGGTTGCGCATTCTCAGAAAAAACGGAGAGAAACTGTTGGAGACAGGTATTTTTGAAAAGATCGGTCTTACCTACGGTTTCCAAAGTAAACTGCTTGCCCCCAATGTAATTTCTTTCCAACTTTCAAAAGAGTTCTTTTGCTGGGCTTGGTTGTGCAGCCAAGCCAAAAGAGCAAAACAAAAGCGAGAAAAACAGATCATTCGAGAAGAAGATGAGCAGGGCTTTAAGCAATATTGTCAAGAACATGGCACTCCTCAAATTGACAAAAATATCATAGATCTAATGCGAGGAACGAGAGAGCAGCCAAGTATTGGAAAGATTGTCGCGAATCAGCACGACTATTTTTCCATTGATTTCAAACTCAACCCAGAAGATCCGTTTGGACCGAGTTTTCCTGTTCTAGTAACTGACAATGACGAAATCCCACTGGAAGATGGAGATAGGCTCGCCATGTTGGATGATAATTATAGGGAACATCGCTGTATTCTTCAGAAAAGCACCTACGGAGCATTGTGTTTGAGACTGGATGTGCCTGAAGAAAACGGTGTAGATTGGGCATCACACTATCGCTTGATGCCAGATGATTCAGTCCCGTTTCGGTTGATTGAGTAATCGGCAGATGGTGATGAGCAGTTAAGGAATTGGATAGTATGTGTTTCGGCGCATTCCTCCCCGCCCGACACGTCGGACGAGGTTTCCTGCGCCAGTGTCAATTGCAAAAGAGGATCGGTTGGAATACTACAATGCACTGGAAGCATATGCAACACTTGGAAATTTGGGGTCTTTTGCAGATCTTGTTGCAGAATTGGAAGAAAAACAACTGGATATATATAGGCCTGATTCGGTAGGTATTTGTTTTCCCCGCGCGAGAGGGGGTGACCCCATACAATATTAACAATTACATTTTCCCTGCAAGCGCAGGGTGTGAGGGGCTGATTAGTCTTGTCGTTAATGGCGGCAAGACTATTTTTTTTGCGCAAAAAAGGCGCAAACCTTGTGGAAAACACTTCTTGCAAAACTCTTTCTTTCTGCTATACTTTGGGTATACAAACGCAAAAAATATATCAGAAAGAGAGGAATATGTATGCAAATTTTTGGAAAACTTACAGAAAAACGACGGCTGCAGATTCGAGCGGAGCAAGACCGATTCCGAGAAGTGGTACTGCCAGATGAGGCAACAGAAAAGTTAGAATCACAGACAACTGCTGAGAAATTTAACAAATACTTCTCCAGTAACAAGGATGAGATCATCCTTGCAGGATTGTATATGTTGTTTGTTTTTAATTTGATTGTTTTACTCATGCGAGTGACATTATTCTTGGCAACACTGAATTCTGGCTATCTGTGGAATAGCGCGGTGTATACGATTGTCTTTTCTGTCGCACCGTTCTTTTGCTGGATCAGAGCAACCGAGTATGAAAATTTCAATTATACAAGCCGAAAGATGTGGTTTTTATCTATCTTCTTGATAAACGCATTGCTAATGGCGGTTACACCGTTTCTCCGCTTTGGACTGTATGCGATATGCCCGTACATCCTGCAACATATCAAAATTTCAGAAGTCTTCTCGTATGATAAGGCGGTGTGGCTCTGTCGCTTTGCGGTTTTGCTGCTGCCAACACTTATTCTAGCATTGTTTGGGAAGATCTTGTACTCAATCTACACGTCTGATTTTTGTATGGATATGCTGCAGGTGTTCAAGCTTTCTCATGTGATTGATATCAGAAAGGATAAGAAATGGTTGTATGACTTGTGTATCGTTAACAACCTGAGCACGGGAAAGCCAATCATCGTGCAAGAAGGTGATCGAGGAACACACTGCACATTGATCGGTCAGACTGGTACCGGTAAGACGGCAACCGGATTTTACCCAGCAATCGTCTCTGATATGAATAACAAGATTCGTAACGACGATTTGCGCGAGCAGGCATTATACATGATGGTTCGAGACGGAAAGGCAATCTTAAATCTTCCTGAGCATGCGGAAGGCGAGAGAGTGCGTTTTCGTAACCGGTATGTGGTTCCGAAGCCTGGATATGAAAAGGAATACAGCGAAATTTGCAAAAAGTATAAGACATGCTGTATCATCGCAGTTGCACCGGACAATGACCTTTGCGATGGTGTAGCCCGTCTTGCACTGGCACGAGGTTTACAACCACGCTTTATTGATGCGACATTAGAGTCCGAGCCAGAACGTATGCGAGAATTTGGTAAATACTGGTTTGGTTTGAATCCATTTGCAGTACCGTACGGAATCAAAAAAGATATCAATGCCGAGGCAAAGTACATTGCGGAAACCGCCAAAAATGTCGCAACCATTCTGGAAATGATTGATTCGAGAAATGGCAAGGGTGATCGTTTCTTCTCATCTGTCAACCGCAACATCACGAGCGTGGTATCTTCAATCTGTATTTTATTTTGTACTCATGTTCTTGATCGCGATGCGACGTGGACAGATGTACAAAGAGTTCTTGTTGACTTTAACGAATTGAGAAGAATGCTACCAGCACTTGAGGATCGTTTTGGATCGTGTGTAGGAAAATCGCGTGGCAAGGAAGAAGGAACACTTGACAACAATGGTATTTTGTGTGGAACACCTGGTAGTGAGAGTGGAGTTCCGCTGCAATACACCCCGTGGGAAGCAACCTTCAATTACATTTGGGACGAGCTTCTAAGCGAATCTGGTTCGAAGGTCAAAGACTACGCATACGGCCTCCGAAACATGGTTAATGAATTTTTGGCGAATCCTTATGTTAAGAGACTGTTTTCTGCACCAGAAGCGAAATGTATCCACATTGGAGAATCTTTTGAAGATGGTGATGTAATTGTTGTTAACTATGGTCTGAAGCTTGGAACAGATACCGCAATTGCAACTGGTCTTGCATTTCAGCTGATGGTCAATCAGGCAATGTTAAATCGTACTCTTCCAAAAGATAGAGGTCAAAACCCTTCTCCAGTTTTTGAGTATGTTGACGAGATGCCAGTAATCTTGTCTGCAGATTGGTTAGAGCCGGCACTGGCACTGGGCCGTAAGTATGGACTGGTTCTTTTTACAGCGATGCAGACACTGGCACAGCTTGATAAGAATGATACGAGTAAATATCTCAAAAACCTGCTTCTTGGTGTTGGTACAATCATTTGCTTTGGTCGTGCATCTACAGCAGAAATGAAGGAGATTTCCGATCTTTCTGGAACAGAGAAGATTGAGGTGGTTCAAAAATCCAAATCATCTTCGTCTATCGTTGAGGAAAATCCGAACTCTACAACATCAGAGAGAATCACACCTGATCAGAAACCAATTGTCGAGGCAAGTGATGTCAGAAACCGTGATTTCACGGAAGTTACAATTTTGACGTTACACAATCATCGGGTACTGGCAGCACAGGTAGGAAAGACACACTTTATCAAGAAGACTGACTGGGAAAAGAAGCCAAGACATCAAATCAATTGGGAGAAGATTTCAAAGGAGATTCCTTTAACACAAGAGGATAAATCCTACATTGAGCAGCTTCAAGAAAAGCTGGATGCAATGCTTGAAGAGCCGGAGGAAGATTTCCGCGTAACCTTGCTCGAAGAAGATCCAAACGAATTGCCACCATCATTTTATCCAGAGAAAGATGAATCTGGTGCTAGCGCTTTCTCTCAGAAAGCCACAGGAAGCCATCTGCCGGATTTTGATGATGTACCCGAAAGTGGTATCACTAACAATGCTCAAAGCCCACAGAATGGCACACAGAGCGTTTCAAGAGGAAATGCAGAAGATGAATTTGCAGAAGACTTCGAAGATGATATCGAGGACGAGATCGACGACTAAATGACAAGGTTAAGGCATTCGGACAGACAGGTTGGGTTACCGGATTCAGCGGTACAAGCCGCGTGTATATCAAGAGCAGAGAGGGAGAATACATTACCGTTCCGGGGAAGAATTACAAGATGGTTCCATTAGTCGAATTGTTAGTGAGAACACACTTTGACATACTCCCACGGTTAAAACCGTGGGATTCCTTAGATTCTGGCAGCATCA
>ERZ824598.2669-NODE-2669-length-17732-cov-3.363297_pt1 | contig 17732 bp, 14 predicted proteins | sample MGYA00519934_ERZ824598 | MGnify/ENA primary metagenome ERZ824598 (study PRJEB31778, sample SAMEA3449177) | human gut metagenome | biome: human gut; feature: human-associated habitat; material: faeces | place: United Kingdom | collected 2010/2012 ...
AGGTAAAACGATACCTCTGCGATTCGTGCGAAAAGACATTTACAAATATACCGGAATGCATCCTCGAAAACCGGCAGATGACAGACCGGCTTTTTGAGTTGATACAACGAGAATCTTTTCGGCATCCTTTCACCGAGGTGGCGGAAGAATACGGTTATTCCATCACCACTATCGCTACTATATTCGACGACTACGGCGCGAAGCTGGAGGCCAAGCGCGGCCCAGTCGTTGCGCCACGGGTACTCGGTATCGACGAAAAACACATTGTAAACAATATGCGTGCGGTCTTTGTGGACGGTGAAAGCGGCTGCCTGTTGGAAATGTGCGAGGACAACAAGCGCGACACTATCCTGCATACGATAGAAAACATGGTCGATTACGACACAAATATTGAGATAGTCACAATGGACATGGCCTGCGGATACCGTAGTTATATACAAGAATGCCTGCCCCGTGCAACCATTGTCGTGGACAAATTCCATGTGTACCAAGACTTTCTCACAAAGGTCGGCACGGTGAAAACGAAAATCACTGAACGCATCAAAAGCCGCATCAATGCCATGCCGGAGGGCCCTGAGAAAGAGCACCTGAATGCCATAATGAAGATGGCTCAAGCGAACAACTATCTGTTCAAATATGGGGAGGAGAAAATAGCGGAGGACTCCAGTCGCCTCTCCAAGATGGCTAATATCTGTGAGGCTTTCCCTGAGTTCAACCACCTGCGGCTTATCCGCACCGGCTTTGAGCGCATCTACGCTTCCACAGATAGAGCTTCCGCAGAAGCTGTCTGCGACAAGTGGGCGAAGCTGATTCCGCCTGCAGGTCAAAAGCAAATCACCGCATGGGAAGAGCACTTCCATGTGGATGCAGAGCTATTTGCAGAGCTCAGACCCTTTCGCAACACGATTACTCGCAACTGGCGGAATGAAATTTTCAACTACTTCAATGTGAACTGCCAGTTCACCAACGCGGTGGCGGAAGGATTGAACTGCTTTATTGAGAGGATTAACCGGCAGGGAAACGGATACGGTTTCAAACGGCTCCGTATCAAAGCACTGTTCTGGGATACCGCAGGTGAGCGGGTCAAATATGTGGTAAAGGAAAATCGGCTCTGGAAGTCGTCCAAGCCTGTTCACTCCTTCTTTACCGGTTCCGGCAGCAGCTTTTCCTTCAATAATGGCCACTATGAGACCTCCTATAGCATCGAGCCGGAGGAAATCCCGCGAAGCCGGACGGCGCCATTCTCCGTTTTGGAGTATTATCAGCTACTCAAGGACGCCGGCTTCAATATACTTTAGTAAGGGGGAATTATTATGGCAATAACAAACGTGCGGATTGACATGGAAACCACCCTGTACGAGCAGATGGCCGCGCTGTGCGCCAAACTTGGCACCACCGTTGAGGCGACGGCGGTACGGTTCTGCGAGGAATTCGTGCGGACGGAAACGCCTCCCGTGCCTGAGTCCTACGCATCTATGAGCGTGGAGGACAGAATCGACTTTATTGCTCAGAATATTCTGAGGGAGTACAATTCCAAATGACAGAAAGCCTCGTGAGAGTAATTCTCACGAGGCTTTTACAAAGCGTTTTAACTTGAAACCCTTGTGCTGCAACGCTTCTTTGTATATAATTACTGTAAAATTAGCGAACGGAAATTCAGGGAGGCAATTATGGATAAAACATTTCAGAAGTTTTTGCGGAGTGGAATTGACCTTTCTCCTGTAGGGGTGGAACGTCGTGAGGGTAATAACCCTTATTTCTGCACACCGAAAGGTGCCTCTATATTTGGTTGGGCAGGCGTGGATGGTATCCACTTTTGCTTTATACGAGGATTCGGCGGTATGGTCTTTGCTGTCAGTCCCATGAACTCCGCGCCTGATTTTGTTCACCCTTTGGCGAAAGATTTTGCAGACTTTTTGCGGCTGCTTCTTGCTTGCGGTGATGTAGCAGCACTGGAGCAGGCTTGGATGTGGAACAAAGCACAATTTGAAGCCTTCTTGCGGAATAATCCACCGACGCAAGCACAACAGGTGCGGCTATCTGAAGTCGCTGCACGGCTGAAATTGACTCCGATGGAGCATCCGTGGGCATATCTCAAAGAGCTGCAAGCATCCTTTGATTACGGGAAAATCAAGTATACAGAGGACTACTACGATATTGACATGAACCCTGCGGCAGAACCGACTGCTCCGGAATGGAAAGTCTACTTTGAAGGGAATTTCTGGGGGCATTTGGGAAAAGACCGTGCTGGGACAGAAATCAAATTGAATAAACAATTTGATTGGGCGGAGCATCATTGGGTTATCCCTGCGGTGTATTCTTGCAGCAAGGGGCTGGTCGTGGATTTCTGTATGCGTGCCGAAGCGGAGGACATCCGCAGGTTCATAGCAAAATGGAACCTGACTGCTGAGAATGATTCAGCGGAAAACTTTACGCAGGAACAGCAAATGCAGATGGAACTGGAAAATCCGCTTGACCTTGATTTCAGCGCCAAAATAAAGCTGAACGGGAAAACAATACTGCCTTCTCATGGTTGTGCAGTAAGCATTAGTCCATGCTTGCCAGATGGAGTAGCAAACGAGAAAGTGGCGCAAGCAGCAGCCGCGCATTATGGCTTAGACGACTCCTACGGCTGGATGATTTACAGGGAGTCTTATCCGTGGGGCAGGAAACGCCGCCCTGAAATAAAATCACTTTCTCTTGCGATGGAGCAGCAGCCGTGCCACGTACCCGGCCCGCATTTCAAGACGCACGCTCCCGGCGATTCGTTTTCTTTCTCCCATCCGGTCAGCGGAACGGAATACACATTGACTGTGCAGGAGTTGGAAGAACAGGCGATTTCTCAACAACAGTTTGACTCGAATCGTTGGTGCTACCCGACACATTTTACTGCCATGAGCTATACCATTTCTCCTGAACCAGATGATGATATTTCAATCTGCGATTGTGCTGAGGGCGACAGGCCTTTGGAAATCGCCCCATGTGCTGACAGCTATGCGCCGGAGGCCAGAAACGGTATTGTCTGTGTCGGTGTTATCGGTGGCGCGGTTGGCCCAGCCGCAGTTGTGTTCGGAAAGAACGCTCAGGGACATCTACACGCTGTCTGCTCCGCGTTGCATTTTGAACCAGTGGCGGAAGATATTGAATGGCGCGTCGAGTTTCATGTCGCTCAATTTTCAAACAAAACATTCTTACTCATATAATACACATTCAACAAACTGCCGTTTTTTGCATAGCCTAACCAGCATTTTCTCAGGCGCAGGAGCGCTGCTGCATAGGAAAAGCGCCCCTGCGAGGATCAACCTCGCGGGAGCGCTTATTCGTTTCATGTGTCCAGAGAACCGCGCTTATTTGCTGATGCCATCCAGCGCCAGCACCTGCTCATAAGAGTCCGCGCCGGCGATAGAGCCGATGGGCAGAACAACATGGAGCTTTCCGGCACCGTCAGCGTATGTGCGGACGTCCATGTTGATGTTTTCATCGGACAGCGTCCAATCGCGGCGCTCCGTCAGAAACTCATCCATATCGCCGCCCGCGATAGTTCCCCACTGTGTGTCGAATGTTGCAGCGGCAGCGCGGCGTGCCGCCTCCAAGAATGCCGCTTCATCTACATTCATTACCTTCAGCAAGTCCGCTGTGGTAAGCTGCTGGCCGCTGGCGATGTCATACAGATACACATTGTACTCGTTCACATCTGCATCCCAGCCACAGGAGACGACCAGCGACAGGATGTTTTCATACTGATATTTCTCCCACGCTACGTAGAAGCAGGACAGGCTGACCTTATCCGAGACATTTTCGAGCACGCCATTCACGATAGGGCTGTACTCATCGGAGATAGCCTTGTTGATAGCCTCCGCGCCCTGCGTATCGGCTTCGATTTGGGGCACACGGTAAGTATAGTACCCGCTGTTGCCCACGCCGTCGGTATAGTCGAAATCCTCGTTATACAGTTCCGTGATTTGAGGCGCTTCATAAGACGTGTCGGGCGTTTCGGCCTGATGGTCGTTCTGTTCGTTGTTCTTATTGTTGTCTGCCTCGTTGGGTGTCGTGCCGCAGGCGGCCAGCGTAAAAAGCATTGCTGCGGCCAGCAGCATGGTCAAAATCTTTTTCATTCGAATATCCCCCTTACTTCCACGAGAACCGGCCCACAACGGCCTCCGTGTACTGGTCGTCTGTGATAGCCGTATACCGTTCCCCGTCATACCAGTCGGTAAAGCCGTTGTCCGTCTGATAAATTTCGCCGGTCTCCGTGTCCATCACACGCTCGAAGCCCATGGTGGCATCGCTCTGCTTCTGGCTGATGATGTCCTGACTGGTGTTCCGGCTTTCCCACGAGGACATGATGGCATCCTGCATCTCATTGGCGGACTGGCTCAACTGCTGGGATTGCTGCATCACCGCATCGCTCTGCGCCATGGCGGAGGAGGTGTAGCTGCCGGAATAGTCCAGGCTGCCCAAGCTCCGTGTCAGAATGTCCTCCCAATTCTGGAACATTCCCTTTTCAGCGGAGACGATGGTGGTGCTGTACGCCATGTAATACCCGCCAAGGCCGGGGATGGGAAAGGGAACAAGCTCTGCGGAGCACATACCCTCCGCCTCGATGCCGTCCTGCGTGAACTCCGCACGCAGCACGCCGGCTGTTCCGCCCAAAGAGCCGGTCGCGTCAAAGGTCTCCGTCACCGTGAAATTCTCATACTGTGGGAGGGGGAGGTCGCGGTAAAACGGTTCTTCCGCCACCGCCGCCACATACTGCGGCAGCACATCGAAGTAGCCCTTCACGGATTCCTCCGCCATCACAGGATACGCCGCGTAAGCCGCATTCCAGTAGGTGTAATTCTGTTTCAGAAAATCATCCACAAACAGCGGCTCTGCCTTCAGGATATACAAAATTTGATTTACGCTGCACGCGGGGTCGTATGCCCGCAAAGCGTGATACATCCCTGCGTTGGACGTAGCGGCTTCCACCGCCCAGCCCTGGGGGATGCTCATGGAGAAATCCGCGCAACTATACGGCACAAGCTCCAGCCCGGACGCCATGGGGGTAATGACAAACTCCTCCGTCTGCTGTGTGTTTCCGCTATCCTGCGCGTCATCTCCGCCGCTTTTGCTGCCGCAGCCGCACAGCAGCGTCAGTGCCAAGGCCAAGATAAGACAAGTAATTTTCCTCATAAGGCTCCTCCCCGCACCAAGTATGCCTTGAGTATATCATAAGTTTCACCCCACCGCAACGTGCTTGAAAAGCGATTGACACGCTTTTGAGGAAAGCATATAATACTCACAGGAGCAGTAATGCTTCCCAGTGTGAGAGCACTGCAAAAAGTTGTGCTGGATATGGGACAGGGTAAACACCCATAACTGTTGGCATCTTAACTGGATGCCGTGGCTGGCAACGAGCAGCAACCGTTGTAGTCCACGCAGGGGACTTAAACTACTTGTGCCAACAGACGTTTCGCTGAGGAATGTCACGGCTGACAACCAGCAGAAAACTCTCAATCAAAAAGTGAGGGAGGAGTGAAACTCACTCCTCCCTATTTTTTCAAGCGAATGCCGAGCAGAGAGGCTTATGGCAGGCAACGTGCGTAAAGGAGTGTGTCTGTTAAACTATGCGGGTATCCGCTGCCCTCCCGCCCATACGAGGCGTTCCGGCTATATGCTGATCAGCAGCGTGCGGCGGCGTACCCGCTAAGGGCCTCAGACGGGGCACGGCAAGCGCGGAACTGTCCGTGTGCCTGAAACTATACCCAACTCTGCGGCGTGGCACAGCGGGGTTCTGAGGGGGTGTCTCGTTGTTTCGGATTCCTAAGCGTCCACGAGCACCAAAGCATAATGACTTTCGTGGCGAAGCGGAAACTATGAAAATCAGTGATTGACCGCAGATTGTCCTAAAAACACAGGGGGCGTGTTAAGTCATATATAACACGACAGCCTGATTGAAAATTCTAAAAGCCCGTCGAATAGTTTTACTTCACGCAACGCAACGCAGGCCGCATGATCTGTGCCTCCGCACAGATCATGCGGCCCGTCTTTCTTGACTGCTACAAAGGCAGGCGTTAAACCTGCCGTTTCGTGCAGTATTAAAAACTGCATAGCTGCCGTTTCGTGCAAATATCGACATTTTTAACTTGCCTTTTCGTGCATACCTGTGTTAAACTAAGGAAAACAACACGACTCTGAAAGTCAGGAGGAATCGGTATGCTGAGGCGGAAAATTTATAATGACCTCGTCGCGTGGAAGCAGCGAAGCGGCGGGACGACAGCGCTGCTGATTGACGGAGCAAGGCGCGTTGGCAAGAGTTTCATTGCCAAGGAGTTCGCAGCGAACGAGTATAAAAGCCATATCATTATTGATTTCGGAAATGTCCCGAAGGATGTGCTGGACATCTTTGAAAATGACAGCACCGACCTCGATATGTTTTTTGCCAAGCTGTCCGTCTTCTTCGGAACACAGCTTTACAACAGAGAGTCCCTCATCGTGTTTGACGAGGTGCAGCAGTTCCCCCGCGCACGGCAGCTTATCAAGTACCTTGTGGCGGATGGGCGCTACGATTATTTGGAAACCGGTTCTCTCATCCGGCTCAAGAAGAACGTCAAGGACATTATCATCCCATCGGAGGAGGAACATCTGGAGATGTTCCCCTTGGACTTTGAGGAATTTCTATGGGCGCTGGGTGATGAGGTCACCGTTCCGTTTATCCGGCAGGCATTCGAGGCGCGAAAACCCTTGGGTCAGGCGGTGCATCGAAAGGTCATGAACAGCTTCCGGCAGTACCTGCTGGTGGGCGGGATGCCACAATCCGTCCTCGCCTACCTGAACGGGAAGGACTTTGCCGCCTCCGATGCGGTCAAGCGGAACATCCTGCGGCTCTACCGCGACGACGTAGCCAAGTTTGCCGAGGGATACGAGGATAAGGTTTATGCGGTTTTCGACGGTATCCCCGGTCAGCTATCCAAAAAAGAAAAGAAATATCGCCTGAGTTCGCTGGGCGAAAATGCGCGTTTTCGTTCCTATGAGGATTCCTTTATCTGGCTGAACGAGGCGATGGTGGTCAACACCTGCTTCAACGCCACCGACCCCAATGTAGGGCTTGCCCTCAGCGCCGACCACACCACACAGAAATGCTACATGGCAGACACGGGACTGCTGGTAACACAGACGTTCATGGACAAGGGCTATACAGACAACGAGTTATATAAAGCCATTCTCTTTGACAAGCTGGATGTAAACGAGGGCATGATTTTGGAAAACATGGTGGCGCAGATGCTCCGGTGTCGTGGGCATAAGCTCTACTTCTACTCTCGCTGTGATAAGGAGCATCGGGAAAACCACATGGAGGTCGATTTCCTGATTGCCGAGGGCAAAAAAATAGCCCCCATCGAAGTAAAGTCCGGCAACTACCGCAGCCACGCATCGTTGGACAAATTCCGCGCAAAGTTTTCCTCGAAAATAGGTGAGTCCTATATTCTCTACACAAAGGATGTCATGCGCTCCGATAACATCCTCCATCTGCCCATCTACATGGCAATGTTTCTGTGACCAATATGCAGCCAGCCGGCTGCCATCTAGGCGAGAGGCGATCCGCAATGCGGATCGCCTCTCGCCTTTCATTCAGTCCGCAAAATCATAAAGTATATCATCCCCGAACACTGCTCGATAATAGGGGACTTGATGTCGGTAGCAGTAAATCACTACAGGCATTCCCTCATCCGCTTTCTCTTTGATGTAGTGAATGTTGTAAAGCTCCATTACCGTTCCAAGCGCTACATGGTAAATTTCCCCCTCCCGACACGTACGGAACGGAAAGGTGAACGAGCTTGTGTTTCGTTCAAATCTTGCATCCTCTTCCAGTTTGGCAATGCAGTTCTCACACTCTCTATCGAAGCCTGTTGTCACGGCTATAGAGTTGTCCTTGCGCCCCTCGCACTTCATTGGGACGACATATAGCCGCCGCATTTTAATTTTCCTGCCGGAGAAATCCTTAATAGACCGAAACAGCGCCGCAAAGTCACGAGGGTTACGAGCAAAGAGGACAGCATAGCACTCCTTCATTTGATGCATACGGATTTTACTGCGATAGTCGTAAAACAGCCGCCACTCTTTTTTTGCAATTTCTGTTTTCCATCTCATGCCGCCCTGCGGAATGACATAGATGCTGAAATCATTTTTGGAATACGCCGCGAATCCGACCTGCCGAGTAAATCTCTGGGAGTGAGAATCCTCTGCGTCTGCGTCAATACACTTCCGCTTCACCTCGATGGCGTTGTAGTATACTGTACTTTCCTCCGGAGCGAAATCACCCACCGCGTTCGCAATGATAGCCGTCAGCGCAGGTTTCTGACTGTCCTCGTCATCACCGAATACCAGCGGGTGAACCTCAAAACCTGCGGCAGCGTAAAAGCAGTTCGCCCCAGCCAAATTCAAGCGGCGGTCCAACGGCGCTTTCCGCGCCAGCGTACCACCGCGCAGGTTGACGCTTCCGATGATACTCTTGGGGATTCTCTCCAGCCAAGGGAACAGTGCGCCGCCGAACTCCAAAAGAAAAGCCAAGCCTTTGTTTGTGATACAGCAGACGCGGCGCACCCGCTTCCGACTTCTTCCCCCAATGCGAATATCAACCTCTGCGCTCGACTCCTTCACAAAACCGGCGCTAATCAAATCCATAATGTCGTGGGAACCTGCGTTCATTGTCTCGGAAAAAATCGCAAGGTCATCCCGACGGACAAGACCACATATAGCGAGGGCATATAACATTTTCATTTTCACGTTATAGTGGGTTGGCATTCTCCATCCTCCTTTTACTATTTTCAGGATGCCCGCCCCCGAAAATGGGGTAGATCAACAGCGTTTTTAGTCTCTCAGGGGCGGGCATAAATTTCTTGCTGATTGTACCTTGGTCAATATCGGCAATGGCATTTTTCGATTTTAAGGCTCGTAAAATCCAGTAAAATCAATGGATTGCACTTGCACCACGTTCTCACCAAAGCGGCCATTGGAGCGGTCGTTTTGATGCGACCAATTTAGCCCTCTTTTAATGGCCTACAGCAGCCCCGCTGCTTCGCTGGCGAGCCTCCCATATTCTGATGATATTTTCCGGCGTTGGAAGCGGCCCTTCCATGGGAGAAATCGTAACGTAAGTCCCCGCAGGAATGGTCTCCGACACCCTCGTGTAGAAGCGAAAATCGGTGCAAAGACCATCGTCCCCGCCCTCGAAATGAGAGCAAATTTCATCGGTAATCGCCTTCGTTGCGTGGTTGTCGGAGTCAAGACAGGGAGTCGTGAGGCTGTTATAAATGAAAACATACGTCACGCATTTTCGAGCGATTTTGGGCAGTGAATCCTCCACGGAGAGCACGGCTCCGCGCACCTTTTCAACGAACATCTGCGTGTCATAAATGACCATCTTCCGCCCGTTTACAACCGTGCCGTGAGCCCGAATCGAGGGCAGTGCTGGCATCCTGACCAGCAGCAAATCCGCCTCCACAAAAGCATCAAACAGGCCCGCTTCCCGTCGTGTTTTTTCAAAAAGCTCGACGCAAAAATCATCCGAAACGTCCGCTTCGCGGGTCTTCCATTGCAGAGAAATACTCTCAAGCTCGCACACCGAATCCCACATTTTCATGAAGGGAAGGCAGGTGTTATTTGCTAATTCATCAACCGCTTTCTGCAGCAGTGCCGCTCTTCGGGCGGCACTTTCATCGGAAGTATCGGCGTCAATAATCCTCCGGACGCCCTGCAGGTCGTCTTCAAAATTCTCTAAAGTCCATCCGATTTTCTTGTGGGCAGCACGCAGTGCCTTCAAATTATTTTCGATACTCTTGACCTTCACCCGAACATCGTATATAATCTCAGGCAGGGATGGGGAAGGCGCTCCCCTGATAGGGTTCCCTGCCTTCGGGGGCAGGACGCAGAACCGTTCACGCCTGTCTGAAACGTGTTCTTTTGTTTTCATTTGGAGCCTCCTTTCGGTGCTTCGCACCTGCGGGTCGCGCCCCATTTTGACCACAAATTTGACCACAAATGAAATCCCATTGGTATCAACAGCTTTGGGGAAAACCCTTGAAAACAGAGCATTTGCGGGTACGTTAGTACCCGTCTTTTACGGCTCTCGTAGGGTTCGAATCCCTCCCACTGCGCCATATTAACGAAACGGTATAGATGCGTCTGGCGAAAGGCCAGGCGCATCAACCGTTTCCGGGCTTTTTCAGGCCCGGATTTTTTCTTTCAAACCATAGATGCAAATCGCTGTTTCAGAGCGTCTGCCCCGATTCGAACCGGGCGTTTTCCCTTTTCGGGCAGATGTGTTCAGCCGGTGCCCTTTTTGAACGGCGTTTTTCCGGCTGGCAGCTGCATTTTTCTCAAAAAAAGAATCACAAAGATTTGGGCGTCGTTTTGTTGGTCCTGACGGACTGAGAAAGCGGCGCCTTTTTTCATTTCAAAAAGGGCGCTGGTCGCAGCGCCTGTATTTGAAGGCCGGAGCAATCATGCTCCGGCCTTATTTTTTATGCACGGGAGGAGTTACATGAGCATCAGCACAGAAGAAAAGGACCGTTACCTCAGAGAAACGGCAATCGTCCTTGCCCGAGAAGGATTTCAGACGGGCAAAACTGATACCGGCAAGCTTCGTGTCCTGCTTGACGGTGCGCCGCTGTGCGAGGTGACCGAGAACGGCGGCATCACCTACCGAAATGAGGACATTATAGTAATGAAATGGTCTGCTTTTTCTCCAGCACAGGCGCTAAAAGTACCGACAATCAGACCAATCACAGACAAAATCAGCAGCACAGGTAAACTGATTCCGATGGAATATCTGGCTCCATACAGCAGCCTTGATAAGGTACACCTGCCCAATTGATCTGTTCCAAGAGGGTATTCTGCGTCAGGCTGAGCATACTTTTGCGATAAATTCACCAATTCAGGGTCGTGAGGCGAAAAAGCAGGTGCTGCAATCGCAATTACAATCACAATAGCAATCAGGCACAGACCGATGATTGCCTGCGGCCTTTTGAGTAGCTTATGTATCATTTTCTTCCCTCACCATCCATGGACAAAGCAGACGGTTGATTATGTCTGCCATGAAATTTGCGACGACAAAAATTGCTGCAATGACGACTATACAGGTAGAAACTGCAATCGTATCTGCTGCAATCACACTGTCCACCAGATAAGTTCCGATTCCCTTGATTGAAAAAACACTTTCGATTACCGCCCCTCCGGCAATTAGAAAGCCGAATTGCTGAAAGAAAATTGTAACAACAGGCGGTAAGGCATTTCGCAGAATGTGGCATACCAGAATTCTGTTGGCAGATAGTCCACGGGCTTTTGCAAACCGAACATAATCAGAAGATAATTCAGCCAGAAGAGAGGAACGCATAATTCGGATGAGTGAACACGAACTGGGAACCGCCAGGGCAAATGAAGGTAGTAAAAAGCCCCTCCAACCTGGACTTGGTAAGACGCTGAACCATTTCAGATGAATCGCAAAGAACAGTAGAAGAAGGAATCCCAGCCAGAAAGTTGGCACACAAATACCGCAGATAGTAATGCCTCTGGTAACCTGATCGAAAAGGCGGTTCCGCTTTCTGGCACAGAGCAAACTAATCGGAACGGTGAGCACGATAATCCATAGAATGGCCATCCCTACAAGAGATGTGGTCGTAGCCAGATACTTGTGCAGATCCTTTACAATCGGTTGATGAGTGGTCAAAGAAGTCCCAAGTTCTCCTGTAAACATTCCGGAAAGCCACTGAATATATCGCACAGGGAGAGGTTGATCCAATCCCATTTCCACCCGAATCATCTCAATCTGTTCCGGCGTAGGATTGGATACGCCTCGGTGTGCAATAATTTCTGCAGGATCTTTTCCGGACCAAGCAATCAACAAAAAACTTAGAATGCTGACGCCTACCAGCACAATGAGGAAGCTAATGATCCTTTTTCCAATATATTTCTTCAAATAATGCACCTCCTCACATCAGAAATCAGTTAGACATAGTTAACCAAATGCCTTTATGTTACCCTTCAGTGCGGTCTGCATCTGAAGGGTGACCTGCTTAGTAGTTAAATTTCTCTGCCAGATTGGACTTTTCAATCATCTTTCTATATGTGGGCGACTGTTTCAGCAGATGAGCATGTTTTCCACAGGCTTCTACCGTACCTGCTTTCATAACGACGATCTTATCATAATGTTTATTTACATCTCTGACCTGCAGTTTCTTTGTCAGGAAAAGAACCGAAGCAGAAGTAAGAACGGGAAGCAATACACAGAGACCTAATTTCCAATTCATGATCAGAAGGGCTACGCTGATAACCAAAAAGTAAATTGCAAACCCTATGGAATTAGCCACTGCGTTCGCAAAAGCATGCTCAATCGAAGCCACATCTGCCATGATTGTTTGAGCAAGGTCAGACAAATTGTGCTTTGAAAAATAGGATAGGGGCAGTTTGGAAAGCTGTTCCGCCAGATCAATTCTTAAATTTGCAGATTCCTGGTAGGTTTCATCATAGGTCGTTTTATAGTTATAGTTAATAACTAAGTACATCACCAGGGTCGCTGCCAGCATAAACAGGAGATATACCACCGGTTTCCCGGTATTTCCATTCAACAGCCTGTCTGCAAACAGAAAAACACAGATCATCGGCGGTACAAAAGAAACATAATAGAGAAAGAATGACCAGATTGATTTTGTAAGGCCCTTCACACCCGAATCACTCAGCTGGAAGGCTCTTTTTAGATATGTCTTCATCATGCCAACCTCCACTGATTTGCCTTGCAGTATACATCCTGAAAATCCTTATAACGTCCATTGCAGGCCATCAGTTCATTGTGGGTTCCCTGTTCCACAACTTTTCCATTCTGGACAAACAGGATCTGGTCTACATTCTGAATAGAGGACAGCCTGTGTGCAATCATGATAACTGTTTTGCCCCTCATCAGTTTTTGGAAAGCCTGCTGCAACTCGTATTCATTTTCCGGATCTGCAGCTGCAGAAGCCTCATCCATAATGACGATATTCGCATTCTTTAGAATAGCCCTTGCAATGGCGATCCTTTGCACCTCACCACCGGAAAGGTATACGCCCTTTGCCCCTATGACGGTCATCTCCCGCTGGGGGAATTTGTCAAGGATAGATGTGCAGTTCGCTGCGTCAAGTGCATCCATAATCTGCTGCCGTGTTGCCTGAGGATTTCCGATTCGGACATTTTCGTAAATTGAGGTCTTTAGTAATTGACTGCGCTGGAAAACAAATGCGATGTTCTGAATGAGAGCTTTTTCAGAATAACTCTGAATGTTCTTTCCACCAATCAGAATTTCGCCGCCATCGACAGGATAAAAACCTGAAATCAGCTTTGCAATGGTAGATTTTCCTCCCCCGGAAGACCCGATGAGCGCATAAGTTTTATTCTGATGAAGCGTCAGGCTGAAATCCTTCAGCACGAAGTTGTCATCATACTTAAAGTCAACATGACGAAATTCAATATTGAAATCTTGGAAGGTCTCTTCGTTTCCATGTGGAAGCTTTGCCTGATCCATAGAAGTAGTCAGCTCATCAAGCTGATTCAGCGTATTTTGTGCGCCAAAGTTATCCTGCCCCGTAAACATGATCGATGTGAAAGAAGTAAATACAGCTCCGGAGAACACAGCAAAGAAAACAATCTTTGCCAGGGTTAGCATAGCAGGTTCTCCATAGCTGATGAATACAACTGCGGCTGGTACAGCAAAAGCATAAAACACGTTGAACAGAACCTGGAATCCGACGTAGGGATTCTTACAGCTGAGGCTATACTGATAGACGTACTGTTTGTACTCTTTGATCGAGTTAATCAGAGTTTTGTAATACTGTACAGTTACACCGAAGATTTTTATGATCTGCATTCCTCTGACATATTCTACTGTTGCCGCACTCATTTTTTGAAGCGCCGCTGAATAGCCAGACAGAAATTCAGTACCACCGGACATTTTACGGTACTGAAGAACACCAATCACAGTTGTAAGGATCAGGAGAATACCAAGGCGATAGTCTATTGCAAACATCAGCACAAACATTAACACCGGCGTCATAACAGCAGTGACGTTGTCCGGAATCAAATGGGCCACTGTTTTGTGTGTTTCTGCTGCGTTATCATCAATAATTTTTCGAATCTCTCCAGAGCTGTTATGGTCAAAAAAGGAAGAAGAGGCATCCAATAATTTATGAAGCCCATTTTTCCTTAAGTTTGTTTCAAGCCGGAAGCCTAAGTAGTGGGAACACGTTGCCGATGCAATGTTGAGAATGCCTCGTAAAATCATAAGTATGACTACAATAATTGCGTCATACATAGCCTTCTCATATACGGGAATAACCAGAATAGACACAATGGACTGCCACAGAAACCAATATGCTCCCATATATGAGCAGACGGCAGCGGCAGATAGTGCCATGGAGAAATATGCCAAAATTCTTTTATCTGGGACATAATGAAATAGTTTTTTATATAAACTGCGCATTGACTTCAAATATACACCTCTTTTTGCTTAAAAACGGTTTGACATACATCAACTCTTTCATTATAATTAGTTGTAGCTAACTGTAAAGGGAAAAACAGATATAAAGTCTAAACAAGGTATTAATAAATCTAAACGAGGTATCTTTGGGAGGAGCCAATGATAGAAGTTAAACGAGATGATTTCTTTGTTGAATCGATAAAGAATCCAATAGAGCACGGAACATATTATAAGATCAACCCAAAATATGGAACCGGATTTCAATGGACGAGTGAGGTTCACCACGATTTCATCATTACAGCGACAGATATAAGATTTAACCAGGAAACTATGGTCGGAGAACATATTGGATCTGGTTATGTACTTGCTCTCTATATTAGTGGCGCAGGAGATGAATTCTATCCGTATCAAATTATTTCTCCGAATACATTGCGCTGCTATGAACCATCTGAAAAGTATAAAGCTATTTATCATCCTCAGATTCCATTAAGATGTATTACCGTGCAGGTTGACCAGGAATTTATTGATCAGTATCTCCAGGAAATTTCCGGTGATCTTGAAGTGAACTTTTCTGATTTTTTCAAAGAAAAAGGGAAATTCTATTTACCAAATGTTAATCATGCTATGCAAAGCCTATATGAGTATCTGCTTTCCATGAAAGCGTCCAGAATTACAGTAGAAGCAAAAATATATGAAATCATCTCTTATCTTGCTTCATATTTGAAAGAAAACAGACTAAATGAAGAGAATGGCCAGCCCATTAACAAAACAGATTTGCAGGCATTAGCTGAACTAACGCATTACATGGACGAACATTACAGTTTTAATATTACGTTGCAGACGCTTTCCACCATTGCATGTATGAGTGAAAGCAAAATGAAAAAGCTATTTAAGTCAGTTTATAATATGTCCATTACTGAATACATTCAGAGGAAAAGGATCTCTGTAGCCGAGCATATGCTTATTCAGACCGACCTCACCATTGCGGAAATTTCAAGAATTGTTGGATACTCCAACCCCAGTAGATTGATTGAAATATTCAAAAGGTATTATGGATTTACTCCCTCAAAATACAGAAAATAAAAGTGTTATACTAATTTGGATAAACCTAACCCTCTAAAAATCAACCAAATCAATCGTTATGAGGTGACGCATACAAGCGTCACCTCATTTCTTTTTGGAAATTTCATTTTGAAAGCATCTGTGAAAGGAGTATAATAAAACCATTGTCAACCCCGATGGCGATGACAGCAATCGCGGACAGAATGCCTTTTTCTACGATGCGGCGGAGGGCTTGCTCACTTCAGTCATCCTGATGCTGGCGGAGTTTCTGCCGCCGGATAAGGAGCATCCACAGGAGCGCCGGCACATCGTCTCTGTCTTCAAGCTGGTGCAGGATCTGCTGGAACCCAGCAAGGTAAAGGGCAAGGGTCACTTCCAGCTTCTGATGGGCAAGCTGCCGCCTGACCACAAGGCCAGATGGTTTGCGGGTGCTGCACTCAACAGCGCAGAGCAGGCCATGGCCTCTGTCATGTCCACGGTACTTTCTCGTCTCAATGCATTTCTGGACTTGGAACTGGAGCAGGTGCTTTGCTTCGACAGCGCCATCGATGCAGAGAAGTTTGCTTCTGAAAAGTCTGCCATCTTTCTCATTCTTCCGGAGGAGGACACCACCAAAAACTTCATGGCGGGCTTGATGATTCAAAATCTGAGCCGTGAACTGTTTGCTGTGGCGGATGAAAACGGAGGGAAGCTGCAAAACCGCGTGGTACTGTATTGCGATGAATTTGGCACCATGCCGCCCTTCGATGTCCTTCCGCTGTTCTCCGCAGGCCGTTCCCGCCGCCTGACGCTGGTGCCAATCATTCAGTCCTTAGCGCAGCTTGAAAAGAACTACGGAAAAGAAGGAAGCGAAATTATTCAGGACAACTGCCAGGATACCATCTTCGGCGGCTTTGCACCTAACAGTCAGACGGCGGAGGTGCTGTCGAAGGCACTCGGAAACCGTACTGTTCTGTCTGGATCGGTGAGCAGGGGAAAGAACGATCCCAGTCAAAGCCTACAGATGATGGAACGTCCGCTGCTGACACCAGATGAGCTGAAGTCCATTCCCAAGGGGAATTTTATTGTCCAAAAGACGGGACAGCATCCTATGCGTACCCGCCTGCGGCTTTTCCTGGAATGGGGTATCACCTTCGAGGAGCCTTATATCGTGCCGGAGCGGGCAGATCGTGCAGTAGCCTATGCCAACCGTGAAGATCTGGAGCGTAACCTCCCGCAGTCAAATAAGGCGGAAAATGCGGATATGCGTGGAGCCTATGCCGTTTCCGGACGCGGCGGCATGGCCCATGAGCCTGCTGTAGATAAGCCTCGGCGCAGGGGCGGAAAGCAAATGAAGACCTATGGTGAGGAGGATCTATGAGTTACTTTGGAACAATTTATGCCGACACCGAGCTGCCCTCCAGAGCGAGGGCAGTTTATATGTATCTGCGTGACCGCGCAGACAGCGAGGGAAAATGCTGGCCAGGAATCAAGACGATTGCGTCCGACATGCGATTGTCACGCTCCACGGTCAAACGGGCATTGACGGATCTGGAGCAGCATGGATACCTGCAAAAGATCCCACGCTACCGTGACAATGGGAGCAGCACATCCAACCTGTATTCCGTGCAGTAAGGCCGCAGAAAAGCGCAGTCCTCCGCCAAGGGAGGACTGCGCCCATTTGATGGACCCAGGGGAGGTTCGTGATGGACCTCCCAGAAGGACTCACTCTATCGGGGATTTAATACAGAGAAAGAACGGTGGAATAGTTGCTGAATTTGGTTTTTTGAACCGTTCCGGCAGCCACAGGCAGACTGGTTTGCCGCAAAGGGAATCCATGCGCAGCAGCATTCCCTATACATTCCAGCCTACTTCTCCACAATGCTTTTTTGCTGACTGTTTCAGAATTGCTCAGCGCAATCCGGCTGCCCGCACAATGGCTTCCACAGGTTCTACTGACTTACTGCCCCAAGTGATCTTGGCATCCGCACATCCGGCTGCATCCAATATCTCCCGCGCATTGCTGCTCAGCAGTATCTGGTAAGCCTCATCCACGAGGGATAGCCGATATACTCCTGAAAGGTGGGAATGTCCTCCGGATAGAGCAGATCGGAAAGAAACCGAAGCCAGACAACAACCGACTTTCCTGCTTGTGGATTGTAGTCGATGGGAAACCGGCTGCGCACGATCTCAGACCGTCCCGCAAGAA
>ERZ824598.2680-NODE-2680-length-17650-cov-4.075533_pt1 | contig 17650 bp, 15 predicted proteins | sample MGYA00519934_ERZ824598 | MGnify/ENA primary metagenome ERZ824598 (study PRJEB31778, sample SAMEA3449177) | human gut metagenome | biome: human gut; feature: human-associated habitat; material: faeces | place: United Kingdom | collected 2010/2012 ...
TACATATTCACATTTCCACAACATACAACAACTGCGTGCCTGGAAAGGGGGAGCGCGAGGGGGAAAAGCGGGCTTCGCTAACTCTGAGTGCTTTCCCCCTCGCATTTCCTCAGCTTTGAAAAGCGAAAAAAATAAATTAATAAAGAAAAAATAACATCAACATTTAACCAAAACTGCGGAGCAGTTATTTGGTTATGAGCAAGTAGCGAAGCGGATTACGAATATCCGCTTGACACAAAAATCATAAATCTACATGTAGAAAGGAGCTTCAACATGAAAACAACCATGTTAAAAAACGAATTCTGGTACGGCGGTGCAGTCTACGAAGGCTACCGCCAGCCTGTAAGTGCAGAAGATATTGTGGACTGGGATTTCCGCGAGAACCCAACTCACAATCAGATCATGCCTTTATTCCTTTCCTCGAAAGGCCGCTATATCTGGAGCGATGCAGGTTTTCACATTTCTTTCAGAAATGGTGAGATCCTGGCGGAAGGTCCGGAACCTATCATTCTGAAAGATGGCTTCAATGATCTGCGAGGTGCATACCTGGCAGCCATGAAAGCGCATTTTCCATTTCATGAGATCAAACTTTCAGACAGGTTTTTCAAAGTACCGGTATACAATTCCTGGATCGAACTTACCTATTATCAGACCCAGAAGAATATCCTGAAATATGCAAAAGGTATTCTGGAAAATGGTTTTCCGGCAGGGGTATTGATGATCGATGATGGCTGGTCTCCTTATTATGGAAAGTGGCAGTTCCGTGGGGATAACTTCCGTGATCCGAAGGGAATGATCAGGGAACTGCATGAGATGGGCTTTTCTGTGATGTTGTGGATCTGTCCTTTTATTACTCCGGATACTGTGGAGTTCCGGGAAGCAAGGGATAAGCATTTTCTGATCGAGACTCCTGAGGGGAAACCGCGGATCCTGGAGTGGTGGAATGGTTATTCTGCTGCGCTGGATCTGACAAATCCGGATGCTATGAAGTGGCTGAAGGATCAGCTGGATGTGCTTATGGATATGGGCGTGGATGGTTTTAAGCTGGATGCGGGTGATCCCTGTTATTATCATGCCGGGGATAAGATGTTCCGGGATGCTTCCGGGGATGAGTTGTCCAGGCTTTGGGCGGAATTTGGAGAGCAGTTTGCGTTTAATGAGTTGCGTGTGTGTTTCCGTGCAGGGGGTTATTCGCTGATGCAGAGGCTTTGCGATAAGCAGACGAAGTGGGACGAGACTGGTATTGCGGGGCTGATCCCGGATACATTGATCCAAGGACTGACGGGGCATCCTTTTGGCAGTCCGGATATGATCGGCGGGGGTGAGTATACCTGTTTTCTGAATGGAAATGAGAATGCATGTACGCCGGAGATGTTTGTGCGGTATGCACAGATTGCGGCTCTGATGCCGGTCATGCAGTTTTCCGCGTCTCCGTGGAGAGTGCTGCCTGAGGCGTATTTTCAGAAGGTTAAGGATGCGCTGGCGCTCAGGGAGAAGTGTTTGCCGGAGATTTTGAAGGCTGTAGAGAATGCAAAGGCTACTGGGGAGCCGATTGCCCGTTCTATGGAGTTTGTTTTCCCTGGACAGGGTATGGAGAGAGTGATGGATCAGTTTATGGTTGGTGATGCGCTTTTGGTGGCGCCTGTTTGGAAGCAGGGGGAGGTTGTCAGAAGTGTGACTTTGCCTGAGGGGCAATGGAGGTGTGTTGGCCTTGGGGAGACTGAGGGTGATGTGCTGAATGGTGGCCGGGATGTGGTTCTTGGTGAGAATGATGGGTTGGTTGTTTTGAGAAGAGAGTAGGTGAAAAGGGACGCCTCGCGGGCTGTTTTTTCAGGACAGAAAGGTGAGATGGAGGGAGTGGATGGATATGCGGACGCCATCAAGGCGTGTGCTGGTATTTCCAGGCGTAAGGGAGATGTGGCTGTACGGAAGGGAAATCCGATAGGATGATGTGTGTGACTGGATAAAAGGGGGATCAGATGGTCTGGTATGAGTGGTTGAAGTGGAAAGATGGTTCAGGGTGGAATGTAGAGTGGTTTCCCGAGAGTTGGATGAGTCATCAGCGCTGCGCTGGATGACCGGGACGAAAGGCTGAGTTTCCCTGTGGTCTGACGGGAGATGTCGAGTCGAGGTGCTGCGCTTTCGACTTGGGTGTAAATCGGCGTAACGTTACATCGCCAGCACCGTAGAATCCATCGCCCCACCAGTATATATTCACATTTCCACAACGCACAACAACTGCGTGCCCGGAAAGGGGGAGCGCGAGGGGGAAAAACGGGCTTCGCTAACTCCGAGTGCTTTCCCCCTCGCAGATTTCCTCCGCTTTGAAAAGCGAAAATACTATATCTAAAAATACTATATCTAAATAAATAACAATTTTCCCAAGCTTTTCATCACAAAAGCGAAATATCCTCCTCCGGAGGAAGCAGCTTCTTAAAAAATCGATACAACAGCATCGAATTTATAAAAGCTACAAGTCCAAATCCAAAGAAAAACCAGCAGCATGCGTAAAGTGGCTGCAGCTTTGCATCGAGATATGTCATATACAATGGAAAGATCGTGATCACCGCAATGGCGATCGTTGTGGGGAAATGCATAAATGCCAGCAGAAATGCATTTCTGCAAAGTGCCCCCAGTGTATTGGCAAAGGTTGCGATCACCGGGAATATGTATAAAGTAAAAATTATCAGCAAAGTCAGAACCCCCACAGAAAGATAAAACAGCATATGTGCAGCGCTTCCTTCTGCATGGAGCAGAAAGCGGATATTCAGGATGATCATGGTTCCGGCAGCAAGGATCAGCAGCCATATGATCAGTGACTGTTTGAAGCTTTCCTTAAAAGCTCTGAAAAATGTTTTTGTTGTGCCGTTGTTATTTCCTTTTACTGTACGCATCATGCAGTGATAAAGGGCAGTCAGTGACGGCCCGATGGTGATCACGGGGATGCAGCAGAGAATAAAAAGAAGATTGGCGATCACGATGTCACCCAGCTTGTTGAGAAATACATGGACGACATTATCTTCATTTAAAAGATTCATAACGAAATACCTCCTTATATAGAAATGTAGAAATGAAAAACGGACCATATGGGGAAAGTCCGATACAGCTAATCTTAGCACAGTTTTTGATTGTGTGTAAAGAGAGGGAACGCAGATAAGCATCCAGCGTATCACGAAGCGTGTTGCCGGTTACAGGGTGAACAGTAATACGCCTCACAGAGAATATGGATCGTAAATATAAATATCCATCTGACTGTGAAAAAAACGATATTGATGGGGATTTTTGCGGGAAAAATGGAGGATACAGCACGTTTTATGGGACTGTACAAAAAAACATGGAACTTTGCGTGCACATGTGAAAATGATGGCACGCATGGAATTATGTTAGGAAAGGAAAATTGTGTTTTTTGGAAAATGACATTTATACATGTGCTGAGTTAGTAAAAACATACAAAAACAGATATGTAAAAATGTTGGTTTTGCTACAAGGAAATAAATGGGTGCCAAAATATGCTCATAAATAGTGAAAAATATGAAAATATATGTAATAAATGAAAGAAAACATGTAAAAATGACGAATAATTAACTAAGTATGAACAAAAAATGGATAAAATGAATAAAAAGTAACATTTTTCCATATTGAAATGACAATAATCCATTTATCATTTTTCCATGTGCAATTATAATAATATCAACGGTCAGAGACGTGAAAAAATATAAAAACTGACCAAAGAAAGAGGGAAAATAAGAAAGATTTAAAAGGAGGAAGAAGTTATGAATTTCAAAAGAGTAGCAGCATTATTGTTAGCAGGTGCCATGGTAATGACAGCAGTTCCGGTATATGCAAAAGGTGACGATGTTACACTTTCCGTATCCATCTGGGACACCAACCAGGAGCCGGGAATCAAAGAAATTCTCGCAGACTTCACAGAGAAGACAGGAATCAAGACAGAGATCTCCGTTGTTAAATGGGATGAGTACTGGACAATGCTCGAGGCCGGTGCACAGGGTGGTTCCCTTCCGGACGTATTCTGGATGCACTCCAACGAGAGTCAGAGATACATGTCCAACGATATGCTTCTTGATCTGACCGATAAGATCAAAGACAGCGATCTGATCGATCCGGAGAACTATCCGGAGGATATCTGGGGACTGTATACATACGATGATAAATATTATGCAGTACCGAAGGATATAGATACAATCGCTCTCTGGTACAACAAGACATTATTTGACGAGGCAGGACTTGATTATCCGACAGCTGACTGGACATGGGATGATGTTACAGAGGCTGCTAAGAAGCTTACTAAGGATGATGGTTCCCAGTACGGTCTCGGAATGAGAAATGATAACAACCAGGCCGGATACTACAACCTGATCTATGATAACGGCGGATACATCATCAGCGATGACAAGACAAAATCCGGCTGGGATGATGAGAAGACGATCGCAGCTATGCAGACACTGGAAGGATGGATCAAGGATGGCGTGATCCCGTCTCTTGAGACAATGTCTGAGAACAACGAGGACGTACTTTTCGAGGCTGGCAAGATCGCTATGACATGCCAGGGCTCCTGGATGCTTGCAGCATTTAAAGAGAACGAGTACACAGCAGCTAACTGTGATTGTGTAGAGCTTCCTAAAAACGCTGAGACAGGCAGAAGAGCTTCCTCATATAACGGACTTGGATGGGCAGCATCTGCTTCCGGTGAGCACACAGACGAAGCTTGGCAGCTGATCGAGTACCTCGGATCCAAAGAGGCTCAGGAGAAACAGGCTGAGCTTGGTGTTACAATGAGTGCATACAAAGATACATCTGATGCATGGGCTAAATCCGCAGACTTCAACCTTCAGGCTTATCTGAACATGATGGATGACATGGAGATCCGTCCATACTCCAAATCTACTGTAACATGGGAGAACGAGGACAACGAGATCCTTAAAGGCGTATACACAGGCGACATCACAATGGAAGAGGCTTGCAAGCAGATGGCTGATCAGATGAACGAGAAGCTGGCTGAGGAGTAAGCATTAAGAAACACCGATAATTAAGTGCAGTAATGAGAGGGGCCGCCGCACTCAGGTGCAGCGGCCTCATACATAGAAGGAATAGAAGGAGTGATTCTTATGGCTAAAACTACCAAGTCACAGGCACGGACAAAGAGAGAGCGCAGTGAGTTCCTCTGGGGCTGGCTGTTTATTCTCCCAACAACAATCGGACTGATCGTATTGAACATCATTCCGATCTTCCAGACTATTTACCAGAGCTTTTTCAAGACAGGAGATTTTGGTAAAGGAAATATCTTTATCGGTTTACAGAACTACCAGAAGGTTTTTGCAGATAAAGAGATCTGGCAGGCACTGATCAACACATTCAAATATGCGATCGTGGAGGTTCCTTTTTCCATTGTCATCGCACTTGTTCTTGCAGTACTTCTTAACAGAAAGATGAAGGGCCGTTCTATTTACAGAACCATCATCTTCCTTCCGATGGTAGCAGCTCCGGCAGCGGTAGCCATGGTATGGAGATGGCTGTTCAACTCTGATTATGGTCTTATCAATAACGTTTTCCATGTTCATGTAAACTGGGTTTCTAATCCGAAAATTGCAGTATTTGCAGTTGCGATCATCGGTGTATGGTCTATCATCGGTTACAATATGGTTCTTTTCCTGTCAGGACTTCAGGAAATCCCGAGAGATTATTATGAAGCAGCATCCATTGACGGTGCAACAGGCGTGAATGCATTCTTTAACATCACGGTCCCGCTTCTTTCACCAACCATTTTCTTCGTACTTGTTACCCGTGTGATCGGATCCCTTCAGGTATTCGACCTGATCTATATGGTTATTGACAAGTCAAACCCGGCACTTACCAAGACTCAGTCACTGGTTTACCTGTTCTATAAATATGCATTTATCAATAAGAACATGGGATACGGCGCTACGATCGTAGTAGTACTTCTTATTATCACCATGATCCTGACAGTATTCCAGATGATCGGTCAGAAGAAATGGGTATTCTACAACTAAAAAGGGGGATTAACCATGGATAGTATGGAAACAAAAAAGAAATTAACCACTATTTTAATACATGTCATACTGATCATTGTGTCCATAACGATGCTTGTGCCATTTATCTGGATGATCCTGACAGCTTTTAAAACTGTAACGGAAGCAACATCTGTAGATCCTTTCACCATTTTCCCGAAAATATGGAGAAAAGACGCATTTATTTCTGTTATCAATAACATGAACTTCCTGCTTCTGTACAAGAATACACTGCTTCTGATCTTCTTCCGAGTAGTGTGTGCGGTTCTTACAGCAACTATGGCAGGCTATGCATTTGGACGACTGAACTTCAAGGGCCGTGATCTCTGCTTCAGTCTTGTACTGTTCCAGATGATGGTTCCGGTACAGATCTTCATCATCCCGCAGTACCTGATGGTCAGCAAGATGGGTATGCTGAATACGATCTTTGCCCTTGTATTCCCAGGTATTGTTACTGCATTCGGTACCTTCCTTCTGAGACAGGGATATATGGGACTGCCGAAGGATCTGGAGGAGGCTGCCAGACTTGACGGATGTAACATCGGTCAGACCTTCCTTTACATCATGGCACCACTTACAAGATCCAGTATGGTCGCACTTGGAATTTTCACAGCTGTATTCGCATTCAAAGATCTGATGTGGCCGATGATCGTTAATACAGATAAGGATATGCTGGTACTTTCTTCCGCACTTGCAAAGATGCAGGGCCAGTACGTATCCAAATTCCCGGAACTGATGGCTGCATCTCTGATCGCCTGCATTCCGATGATCGTGATCTACATGATCTTCCAGAAACAGTTTATCGAAGGTATTGCTACCAGCGGTGGAAAACTGTAATCAGAAATATTACATAAGGTAATACAAGACCGCTGACAATGTATATAACTGAGGATTTGGTTATTGAGGTTGTCAGCGGTATTTTTATCGAAGCAAATGCCAAAATGCACAGTTATTTGATGATTCTTAAGGAAAGAGGCGGATATTTTTATCCGCAGTAAACGAAAAAAGGAGAAAATTATGCCGATCAAATTTCACGAGGGATCAAAGACATTCCACATTTATAACAAACATTTAAGCTACATCACCTGTATCATGGAAAATGGCCAGATGGAGAATCTGTACTATGGAAAAGCTATCCGCGATAAAGAGGATTTCAGTTATCTTCACGAGGAGATCATGCGTTCCCTGATGGCTGTATGCGTTCCGGAACCGGGACTTCTTTCCATGCAGTATACCAAACAGGAGTATCCTGTTTACGGAACCGGTGATTACAGAAATCCTGCCCTTACTGTTCGTCAGGAGAACGGAAGCGAGATCGTAGATTTCAAATATGTTTCTCATGAGATTTACGGCGGCAAGAAGAAGCTTGCCGGTCTTCCGGCAACCTACACAGAGAACGAGGAAGAGGCAACATCTCTGGACATTACACTTCATGATTCTGTGATGGACACAGACCTTGTTCTTACATATTCCGTATATGAGGATTACCCGGTGGTCACCAGAAGTGCACGCCTTGTTCAGAAAGGGGATCAGAAGATCCGTCTTGAGAACGTGATGAGTGCAGCAGTGGAGTTCCCGGATATGGATTATGAGATGATCCATCTTTCCGGTGCGTGGGCACGTGAGCGCTATGTAAAAACACGCAAACTTGAGATGGGTACACAGGCTGTACAGAGTCTTGCAGGAACCGGCTCCAGCTCTGAGCAGAATCCTTTTATCGCGCTGAAGCGTCCTCATACAACAGAAGATACAGGCGAGGTTTTCGGCTTCAGCTTTGTGTACAGCGGCAACTTCCTTGCACAGGTCGAGGTTTCCACCTACGAGATGACACGAGTTATGATGGGAATCAATCCACAGGGATTTTCCTGGGAGCTTTCCAGAGATGAGGAATTCCAGACTCCGGAGGTTGTTATGGTATACAGCGATAAGGGCTTAAACGGAATGAGCCAGGCTTACCACAGACTGTACCGTGACCGCCTGATGCGCGGAAAATGGAGAAATCATGCACGCCCGATCCTTCTTAATAACTGGGAGGCAACCTATTTTGATTTTGATGAGGAAAAAATCCTCAATATTGCAAAAAAAGCCAAAGAGGTTGGGGTAGAGCTTTTCGTTCTGGATGACGGATGGTTCGGAACCAGAAACGATGATTACCAGGGCCTTGGCGACTGGTTTGTAAATAAGAATAAGCTTCCAAACGGAATTTCCGGACTTTCCCGTAAGATCGAGGAGATGGGACTGAAATTCGGTCTCTGGGTAGAGCTTGAGATGGTAAACAAGAACAGCGACTGCTACAGAGCACATCCGGACTGGCTCATCGGAGCACCGGACCGTTTTGAGTCCCACTCAAGACATCAGCACGTTCTTGATTTTTCCAGACCTGAGGTTGTGGATTTTATTTATGATTCCATCTCCAAGGTTATTGAGGAATCTTCCATTTCCTACATTAAATGGGATATGAACCGCTACATGTCCGAGCCTTTCAGCCGCGGCGCATCTGCAGCAGATCAGGGCAAGACTATGCATAAATATATCCTTGGTGTATATGAGCTGTATACAAGACTGACAGAGAGATTCCCTGACATCCTCTTTGAATCCTGCGCAAGCGGCGGAGCAAGATTTGATCCGGGAATGCTGTATTTTGCACCGCAGACATGGACCAGTGATGATACCGATGCAGCAGAGAGAGAGAAGATCCAGTACGGTACCTCCTTTGTTTATCCGATCGTCAGCATGGGATCTCATGTATCAGCAGTACCGAATCATCAGCTGCACCGTACCACACCGCTTTCCACAAGAGCAAATGTGGCATATTTCGGAACCTTTGGCTATGAGCTGGATCTGAACCTTTTAAGTGCCAAAGAGATCGAAGAGGTAAAGGCACAGGTGGAATTCATGAAGGAACATCGTGACCTGATCCAGGTGGAGGGTGATTTCTACCGTATCTTAAGCCCGTTCGAAGGAAATGATACTGCATGGATGGTTGTTTCCAGAGACAAAAAGCAGGCAGTTGCCGGATACTATGAAAGACTGAACAAGGTCAATGCTTCCTGGATGCGTCTGCGCTTCAAGGGTCTTGACGAGGATCAGCTTTACAAAGTAAAATGGGAAGATAAGTGCCTGAAAGCTTACGGAAATGAGCTGATGTATGCAGGAATCCCGGTTGATCGTGACTACTGCAATAAGACAAACGGTGATTTCCATTCTGTATTGTATACAATTGAAGCAGAGGACTGATTTCTGTAAATGATGGAATAAAAATTATCTGCAGAAAAACATCCGCCTGACCAGAAAAATAACAGGCCGCCGGATATGGCGGCCTGTTATTGGGTGGCGAAGCAGCTCACAGGCGGAAACATAATATATGACATCAGGGAGGTGACAAGTTGCTTCATACAGTTGGTTTTACAAACTCGGACAGCTATAAATGTCTGGAGAATTTAAAGAAAGGTGCGGTGGATCTCTGCCTTACTTATTGTGGGTGGGAAAAATGCGATCCGGGACATCGATTTGGACCAAATAAAAGGATCTCTCATGTACTTCATATCGTGGAATCCGGAAGCGGAGTTTTTGAGATGGATGGCCATCAGTATCATCTGACAGGTGGAGAAGCATTTCTGATCCCATCCAGTGTGGAGGCCTGGTATGAGGCAGACATGGACAATCCCTGGACATATCGCTGGGTAGGATTTGAGGGAATGACTGCGGAGGAAGTGATCCATGTAAGCGGCTTCAGCCGGGAAAATCCGGTCCGAAGGATCCACTGCATGGAAAATGCTGCAAAATATATTGATGCAATGGTCCAGACCAACAAGCTTGTTTTTGAAAATGAGCTGAAACGGAATGGACTTCTGCTGCTCCTTTTGTCTGATCTGATCGTAGATAACCGGGATGCATGTCTGAGAGAAGGCAAGCTTCTTCCATCCCACAGATATCCAAATTCCGTTTATGTGGAGCATGCAGTGGATTACATTGCAGCCAACTTTGACAAGCGGCTGAAGATCAATGAGCTGGCAGACCGCATTGGCGTCAACCGGAGCTATCTTACCAGCTCGTTTAAAAAAAGCCTCGGATGCTCGCCGCAGGAATATCTTATGAATCTTCGCATCGAGAAGGCAAAGACTCTTCTGAAAAATGGAGGTATTCAGGTCAGTGAAGTAGCTGCAAAAGTAGGGTATGGAGATCCGCTGGCTTTTTCCAAGGTATTCAAGGCAAGAACAGGAAGAAGTCCGAGAGAATACAAGGAAGAAAAGAGAAGACTTGTAGTGAATGGAAAGAAGGGTGATTATACGGAATCTGAGTCCTGATCCTGTGATATATTTCACAAAAAAAGAACTCTCTGTCTGGTCCGGAATATATAAAATTCTGGTATCGGGCAGAGAGCTTTTTATGTCATAAGAAATGTTATAGAAAATTACTTCCAGGTATCTCATGCAACAAAACAACAATTATTAACATCAAAGTACATATTTTAAACAAGTTTCCGGTAGTATGATAAGATCACAAAGAAAACGAAGCGGGACTGCACCGCAGAAATAGCAGAAAATCAGGAATTTCAAAGAAAAATACAAGAATTCCGGATAAGAGACCCAACAAAGGAAACAGGAGGAAACGAACATGATCAAAATTACATTCATGGGAGCAGGAAGCACGGTTTTTGCAAGAAATGTACTTGGCGATTGTATGTGCACACCGGCACTTCGCGAGAGCGAGATCGCACTTTATGATATTGACGAGAAGAGACTGGAGGATTCCAGAATTATCTTAAGTGCCATCAACCACAACGTAAACGAGGACCGCGCAGTGATCAAAACTTATCTCGGTGCCGAGAACCGTAAAGATGCACTTCGAGATGCAGATTTCGTAGTCAACGCCATTCAGGTAGGCGGCTATGAGCCATGTACAGTAACAGACTTTGAGATCCCGAAGAAATACGGCATCAAACAGACCATCGCAGATACCCTGGGAATCGGCGGAATCATGCGTGCACTTCGTACAATTCCGGTTCTGGAAGAGTTTGCACGGGATATGGAAGAGGTCTGCCCGAACACTCTGTTCCTGAATTACTCCAACCCTATGGCAATGCTTACCGGCTATATGCAGCGTTTTACAAAGATCCGTACTGTAGGCCTCTGTCACAGCGTTCAGGTCTGCTCCCAGAAACTTCTTGAGGGAATGGGAATGGAAGACAAGCTTGAGGGACGTACCGAGCTGATCGCAGGTATCAACCACATGGCATGGCTTCTTGAGATCCATGACAAAGACGGAAACGACCTGTACCCGGAGATCCGCAGAATCGCCGAGGAGAAGAATACCTCCGGCGAGAAGCATGAGGATATGGTACGTTACGAGTACATCCGTCATCTTGGATACTACTGCACAGAGTCCAGTGAGCACAATGCAGAGTATAATCCGTTCTTCATTAAATCCAAATATCCGGAGATGATCGAGGAGTTCAATATTCCGCTTGACGAATATCCGAGAAGATGTATCAAACAGATCGAGGGCTGGGAAAAAGAGCGCGAGGATATTCTCAAGGATGGCAAGATCGGCCATGAGAGAAGTAAAGAGTATGCTTCTTATATCATGGAGGCTGTTGTTACAAACACACCGTACAAGATCGGTGGAAATGTTCTTAACAACGGTTACATCGATAACCTTCCGTCGGATGCCTGCGTAGAGGTTCCATGCTATATCGACGGAACCGGTGTACATCCGGTAAAAGTGGGCAAGCTTCCTACACAGCTGGCAGCTATGAACTCATCCAATGTCAGCCCGCAGCTCCTTGCTATTGAGGCAGCAGTGACCAAAGACCGCCAGAAAATCTATCAGGCAGCCATGATGGACCCGCACACAGGTGCAGAGCTGAACATCAAAGACATCCAGGCAATGTGTGATGAGCTGATCGAGGCACATGGGGATTATATGAAGATGTACCGCTAAGGCAGAAAATGATCGGAAGGCAGCAAAAACTTTGAAATAAATATGCAAGGCGGCATATAAAGGCCGGAACACCAGAATGGGGAGGGTGTTCCGGCCTTTCTTTATATGGAACTTTTGATAAATAATAAAAACAACTTGTTCGCATGTATATACAAGTTATAAAATAATTACAGATGAAACGAACAGGATAAATACAGATCAAAATACAAACGAAGGGAGGAGCTTATGGCAGAAAACGGAAAAGCAAAATATTATGCACTGATGGAAGAAATGAAAACAGACATTCTTTCCGGAAAGATCCGTCCGGGTGAGAAGCTTCCCTCTGAAAACCAGCTCAGTGTCCGCTATGGGTTGAGCAGGCATACGGTGCGAAAGGCTCTGGGGATCCTGGCAGGAGATGGCTACATAGAATCCTTTCAGGGAAAGGGAACCTTCTGTGCGGATGTGCTCCGTCAGATCCACGGGACCGGAAACATCGCAGTGGTGACTACATATATCTCCGATTATATTTTTCCTAGGCTGATCCAGGGAATCGATGAGGTGCTGTCCGATAACGGGTACAGTATTATCCTGAAAAATACAGGAAACAGCCGTCAGAAAGAGGCAAGATTCCTGGAAGAACTGATCAGTAAGGGGATTGACGGACTGATCATTGAACCCAGCAAAAGTGAGTTGTTGTGCAGACATGTAAGCCTGTACGAAACACTGGACAAGTATCAGATCCCCTATATTTTTATCCAGGGACTGTATACGGAGATGCAGGAAAAGCCCCACATCCTCATGGATGACGCAGGAGGCGGTTATCTTGTGACAAAACATCTCCTGGACTCCGGCAGGCGCAACATTGCGGGATTTTTCAAGGCAGATGACCGTCAGGGAATCGAACGGCATAAGGGCTATGTGAAGGCTTTGCAGGAGCATGGAATTGCCTATGATCCGGATAAGGTGGTCTGGTTTCACACCGAGGACCGGCGAGAAAAGCCGGCTCTTATGGTCCGGAACATGGTCCGACAGAACAGCTTTCCGGATGGGATCGTGTGCTACAACGACCAGATCGCTGTCCAGGTCATGGAAGAACTGGAACGTCAGGGCAAAAAAATCCCGGAGGATGTTGCGGTGACCGGTTATGACAATTCGCTGTACGCAAGACAGGGGCAGGGAATCACTACTATCACCCATCCCCAGGAAAAACTGGGTGAGATGGCAGCAAAGCTTCTCCTGGAAAAATTAAGTGGCGTGCCGGACGAAGAGAGTAAGGTGGAACGGCTGATCCGGCCGGAGCTGATCGTACGGGGCAGCAGTGTGAAGACAGGAATATGAACACAAATGCATGAGGGCAGAGAGATAATCACTTATCAGATAATGAAACATGACATATTTTACAGAGAACTTTATAACATTTCAGAAGGCTGGACACATGTTGGAAACAGAAATGTGTTACAGATTTTCAGGAATGTTATGCATATTATATAATTTTATATTTCAAGGAGGAATTTTCACATGAAAACAGGAAGAGATTACAAATTCTGGTTTTGCACAGGTTCACAGGATCTTTACGGAGATGAGTGTCTCCGCAAGGTAGCCGAGCATTCAAAGATCATCGTAGAGGAACTGAATAAATCCGGTGTACTTCCGTTTGAGGTTGTATGGAAACCAACGCTGATCACAAATGAGCTGATCCGTAAAACCTTTAATGATGCCAATGCAGATGAAAACTGTGCCGGCGTGATCGCGTGGATGCACACATTTTCCCCGGCAAAATCCTGGATCCTTGGCCTTAAAGAGTATCGCAAACCGCTGTGCCATCTTCATACACAGTTCAATGTGGAAATCCCCTATGACACCATTGATATGGACTTTATGAATGAGAACCAGTCCGCACATGGCGGCCGTGAGTTTGGCCATATGGTAACCCGAATGGGAATCGAGCGTAAGGTCATTGCAGGACACTGGGCAGACAAAAAGATCCAGGAGCGTCTGGCATCCTGGATGCGTACTGCAGTTGGTATCATGGAGAGCAGCCATATCCGTGTATGCCGTGTAGCCGACAATATGAGAAACGTAGCTGTAACAGAGGGCGATAAGGTTGAGGCTCAGATGAAATTCGGATGGGAGATCGATGCTTATCCGGTTAATGAGATCGCAGAATATGTTCAGGATGTAAGCCAGGGAGATATTGATGTTCTGGTAGAAGAATATTATAATAAATATGACATGATTCTGGATGGACGTGACCCTGAGGAATTTAAGAAGCATGTAGCAGTCCAGGCAGGGATCGAGATCGGTTTTGAGCGCTTCCTCGAGGAGAAAAAATATCAGGCTATCGTAACACACTTTGGTGATCTGGGCTCCCTGAAGCAGCTTCCGGGACTTGCAATCCAGCGACTGATGGAAAAAGGCTATGGCTTCGGTGGCGAGGGTGACTGGAAAACAGCAGCTATGGTTCGCCTGATGAAGATCATGGCAGCAGGCAAAAAGGACGCCAGGGGTACTTCTTTTATGGAGGACTACACTTATAACCTAGTACCGGGTAAAGAGGGAATCCTTGAGGCACATATGCTGGAGGTTTGCCCATCCGTTGCTGATGGCAAGGTCAGCATGCGTGTATGCCCGCTTTCCATGGGAGATCGTGAAGATCCTGCAAGACTGGTATTTACTTCTAAGACAGGTCCTGGAATCGCAACATCCCTGGTTGACCTTGGCGACCGTTTCCGTCTGCTGATCAATGAGGTTGAGTGTAAGAAAACAGAGAAACCGATGCCTGCACTTCCGGTAGGTACTGCATTCTGGACTCCGAAGCCGGATCTTTCCACAGCGGCAGAGGCATGGATCCTTGCAGGCGGCGCACATCATACTGCATTTACCTATGACCTTACTGCAGAGCAGATGGGCGACTGGGCAGCAGCTATGGGTATCGAAGCGGTTTATATTGATGGCGATACAACGATCCGGAATCTGCAGAATGAGCTGAGATGGAACAGCATGTATTTCAGCAAATAATATGGGAGGTTTTTTACAATGGGAGTAAATGAGGCAAAAACAGCAATTCTTGAGAATCGCACGGCTCTTGGTATTGAGTTTGGTTCCACAAGGATCAAGGCAGTTCTGGTAGACGATAAAAATCAGCCCATCGCATCCGGAGCCTATGAATGGGAGAACCAGTATGTGGATGGTATTTGGACATACAGCCTGGAGGAGATCTGGAAAGGTCTCCAGGGCAGTTACCAGGATATGGCAGAAGATGTTCAGAAAAAATATGGAGTGGAGCTTACAAGCGTAGGTGCGTTTGGTGTCAGTGCCATGATGCATGGATATATGCCGTTTAACAAAGCGGGAGAGCTGATGGTTCCGTTCCGTACCTGGAGAAACAACATCACAGGGGAAGCTTCTGAAAAGCTGGCAGAACTTTTCCATTACAATATCCCTCAGAGATGGAGCATCGCACACCTGTATCAGGCAATCCTCAACGGTGAGGAACATGTAAAAGATATCGATTACATTACTACTCTGGAAGCCTATGTACACTGGAAACTTACCGGAAAAAGAGTTCTTGGTATCGGTGATGCGGCAGGTATGTTCCCAATCGACAGTGAAACGAAGGACTATAACGAGGAGATGGTTCAGAAGTTCGATGAACTGGTTGCGCCTTATGGTTTCCCATGGAAGCTTCGCGATATTATGCCGAAAGCTCTGGTGGCAGGTCAGGATGCAGGAGTTCTTACTGAGGAAGGCGCAAAGCTTCTGGATGTAAGTGGAAAGCTGAAAGCTGGAATCCCGATGTGTCCGCCTGAGGGAGACGCAGGAACCGGTATGGTTGCCACAAACAGTGTCCGTCGGCGTACCGGAAATGTTTCTGCGGGAACATCTGTATTTGCCATGATCGTCCTGGAGAAGGCACTTTCCAAACCGTATAAAGAAATCGACATGGTTACCACTCCGGCAGGAGATCCGGTTGCCATGGCACATTCCAACAACTGTACTTCGGATCTGAACGCATGGGTAAATGTGTTTAAGGAATTTGCAGAAGCTATGGGCATGGAAGTAGATATGAACAAACTGTTCGGAACTCTTTATAACAAAGCCATGGAAGGCGATCCGGACTGTGGCGGACTTCTTTCCTATTGTTATTTCTCCGGTGAGCATATGACCGGTTTTGAGGAGGGACGTCCTCTGTTTGTCCGCTCTCCGGAGAGCAAATTTACACTTGCCAATTTTATGAGAAACAATCTTTATACCTGTCTTGGAGCTATGCGTGTAGGTCTGGATATCCTTCTCAATCAGGAGCACGTAAAGATCGATAAGCTTCTGGGCCACGGCGGTCTCTTTAAGACAAAGGGTGTCGGCCAGCAGATCCTTGCAGATGCGGTAAATGCGCCGGTATCCGTAATGTCCACAGCAGGAGAAGGCGGAGCCTGGGGAATTGCGCTTCTGGCTTCTTATATGATCAACAAAAAAGACGGCGAAGACCTTGCGGATTTCCTGGATGAAAATGTCTTCAAAGGAAACGAAGGCAGCACACTTGCACCGGAAGCCGAAGGTGTGAAGGGATTTGATGCGTTTATGGACCGGTATATGAAAGGCCTTGGCATTGAGCGTGCGGCTGTAGAATCCAGGATCTGGTAAAGAGCAGAACGGATTGAAATATAAATCTTTGATTTACAGGAATAATGAAAAATGAAATCAGAGGAATGTAAATGAAACAGACAGATCATGAGAAGAGACCTGCTCCAGGCCAGATCGTACATGTCGTGATCGATCGTCCGATGAATACTTACCATCCGGAGCACAAGGATCTTTTCTATCCGATAAATTATGGATACATAGAAGGGATCATTGCTCCGGATGGAGAGGAACAGGATGTATATGTTCTGGGCGTAGATCACCCGGTAAAGGAATTTACAGGTAAGATCATCGCTGTTATCCACCGTCTTAATGATGTGGAAGATAAATAGGTGGCAGTACCGGAAAACATGACTATGACGGCAAAGGAAATCATGGCTCAGGTAAGCTTTCAGGAACAGTATTTTAAGATAGAGATGATTGAATAAAAGGCAGCAAGTGACATTAAATAAGGAGAAAACATTACAATGGAAAAATCAACAGTTTATTTTACAGATTTTCGCTGCCCAGTGGGAACCAGCCAGCTCGATAAGCTGAAAAAACTCTGTGTTGCTGCCGGAATCAGAGACATTGACATGGATGGAAAATTTGTAGCCATTAAGATGCATTTCGGTGAGCTGGGAAACCTGGCATTTCTTCGCCCGAACTATGCAAAAGCTGTGGCAGATATCTGCAAAGAACAGGGCGGACTACCATTCCTGACAGACTGCAACACTCTTTATCCGGGAAGTAGAAAGAATGCGCTGGAGCATCTGGACTGTGCCAACCTCAATGGTTTTAATACCATTACTACAGGCTGCCAGATCATTATTGGAGATGGACTTCGAGGAACAGATGAGATAGAGGTTCCGGTAGTAAACGGAGAATACTGCAAAACTGCGCTGATCGGACATGCGATCATGGATGCGGATATTTTTATCAGTCTCAGTCACTTTAAAGGGCATGAGGCAACCGGATTCGGAGGTGCTCTGAAGAATATCGGTATGGGCTGCGGAAGCCGTGCAGGAAAGATGCAGCAGCATGCCAGCGGTAAACCTGCC
>ERZ824598.2689-NODE-2689-length-17597-cov-3.287025_pt1 | contig 17597 bp, 10 predicted proteins | sample MGYA00519934_ERZ824598 | MGnify/ENA primary metagenome ERZ824598 (study PRJEB31778, sample SAMEA3449177) | human gut metagenome | biome: human gut; feature: human-associated habitat; material: faeces | place: United Kingdom | collected 2010/2012 ...
GGTCGATCCCTGCTCCTGGAAGGGTGCATGTTCTGGATTCTTTGATAATATTATTTTCTATAAACACCTGCTTATTTCCTTCATTTTCAAAGAAGATCGTTTTTGCCTTTTTGCAGGATAGTTTATATAAAAATACGACGAGTTTCTTGATCATATTTTCATTCTGAAATGCAGTTCCTAATCCTGTGATGTTGACTGCATATGGAATTCTTTTGAATCTTGCTGCGATCCCTCCGTAGATGTTTGGTTTGATCGTGTAGGTGATCACAAGGTCTGGCTTTACCTTGCCTAAGATGTTAAAGTATCTCATCATCAGTTTAAAATCTGTTGCTGGATTGATCCCTCTTCGATCTACCGGTGTTTCGATAAAATGACATCCCATTTCTTTTAAATTCTGTACTAACATTCCTTTTGGCAGGGATATATAGACTTCATTTCCTTGATCTATGAGTTCTTTGATCAGGGCTTTTCTGAATTTGTATAATCCTACGTCTAGGTTTGCTAAAATTAATATCTTCTTATTCTTCATCGTTTACTCTTCTCACTGGTACTCCAACATAAGTTCCTGCTTCGTTGATATCTTCGATCACTGTACTTCCTGCTCCCATGATCACTTCGTCTGTGATATGCAGTCCTTGTATGATCTGGCTTCCTGTGCCGATCTCTGTCTCAGTCTTTAAATGGACATCTCCTGACAGTAAAACTCCCGGATACAGGGTATTATAATCTCCGATCTCATCATCATGTCCGACAATACTTCGGTTGCAGATTAGGTTAAAATTACCGATCTCTATATTCGTTGTCATAATAACGGATGTACAAATGATATTTCCTTGTCCTAGATGCACTCTTTGTGATGTGATCACGGATGGATCGATCAGATTAGGATACCATAAGTTTGGATTTGGCAGACATTTTAAAACGAGTTTTTCACGGACTTTTGCATTGCCTATAGCGAAGGCGACGGCAAGTTTTTGTTCTTTATCGTATTCTTCGAGGTATTTCATTCCTCCAAGAATACGATAGCCATCTATGATGCTGCCTTGCTGGATTCCATCGTCTATGTATCCAAGAATCTCATATGTTGGTTCTTCTTCGTTGATCCGTTCGATCAGCCACTGAGTATCTCTTCCCATACCACCGGCTCCAACGATCACGATTGGTTTTATCTTTGGTTCTTTACTCATATAACCCATCCTCATTCTTCTTCCAATAGCATTCCATTCCTAATGCTTTCGGTGCAATAAAATCTTTCTCGATATCATCTCCGACAAATGCCATGTTCCTGCATGGTATTTCTAATCGTTTTCTCATGATCAGAAATGGAAGATCATTTGGTTTCCTAAATTCCATGACATTTCCATGTCCTGCAAGTTCGTCTGTAATCAGTATCTCATCTGCCATTTTATCTAACCCCAGGGCTTCTATCTTGGCTCGCTGTACTTTTGGTGTTCCATCGATCAAGATCCCGATACTTCGCTTTTGCGTGTGTAGTTCAAAGAATAATTCTTTGACTCCTTCATACAATGAAATCTCTGGTTTATGGTCCCTGATGGCTTCTCTGCATTTTAATAATAATTCATCCGAATACATTCCTGCATCTTTTAATACCGTTTCCAGTGGCGGCTGCCCTTTTTCCAGTGCTGCACATAACTGATTAAAGATATTGTTCACTTCTGGAAGCATTCGTTCTACCACTCGGAAACTGCTTCGTACATAATCTTTCTCTGAGTATAATGTGTCATCCAGATCAAAGATCACTGAACCAATTTCCTCGTCTAAATGATACAGATCTTTAAAATCATGAATCTCTACAATCGGTTCTTCTCTTGTATTTAAACATACACTTTTTTCAAATCTTGTGAAAATAACATTGTCATCGGCTGCATCCTCTTTGTATTCCATTGGCTCACCTAACATCATGGAGAGTGCTGCATATGGTGCATCGGCTCCTGCCTTGATCGATACGGTGCTTGCCTGATGATACCATGGTTCCATTCGGATAAAATAATCTTTGTCTGTATGTTCTTCACGAAGCATAAAGATCGTCATCCATCCGGATGGCCTTAATTTTTTTATCACTTTCTTTGCTTCTTCTACGATCTTGTGATCTCTTACAACTCTGTATCTTGCACTTTCTTTTCCCTCGACTTCTTCCTTTGCTCTTGGCGTGATGTAAACCGGGCTTCCGTCTAGATTGCAGAATACGTCGATCTCATACATCTTCCCATTTAAAAATGGACGTATCGTGTAATTCGCGTATTTTGATGCATGAAAACTTAATTCTTGTTCATCATGGATCATGATGCTTTTCTCCAGATTATCCATCTCATCCAATACTGCAAACATTGCTGGGAATCCTTGTGTATAGTCATTGGCACTGCTTACGACCTGTGGTGCGTTAAGACCACATTCTTCAAAGAAACGAGCTGTCCAGCGTTTGTTGCTGCACAGCAGAGCTAATTCTTCATTTGCAATGAGAACTTCTGTTCCAACAGCTTCAAATTCGCTGGCTCTTTGTGACAGGATAAAAACGTCTTCTTCTGTTCTTGGAATGAGCAGAGCGATCTTCTCCTGTTTACAGATATGTAAGAGTTCTGTGACATAACCTTCTTCCCCTGGCTGTGGAACCTGATAGTGCTTATGGCAGCGATATAATGCTGGTGCTTCCAGTGAATGATCACAGCCGACAAATGTTACTTTCACCCCTAATCTGCCGGCAGCATAACGGAAGGTATCGATAAATTCGACCTGATCTGCCACGCTTGAAAATAAGATCTTTAAGTGTCCTGCTTTCTTGTATTTGGAAAACTGGTCTTTCTTTGTTCCCTGAAAGGCATACATTGTCACAGATTCCTGTGCACTGATCCCTGCTCTTTTTAAGACTTTGGTCACAGTCTTTAATATAATCTTGATGTCGGTAAGAAATGAAATGTTATCCACATATTCAAGGTCGAATTCAAACTTTTCTTCCCAGCTGATGGCATTTCTCCCATTCACCTGTGCAAGTCCAGTCAGTCCTGGTCTTACATCTGCACGTCGTTTCTGTCTTGCACTGTAGAAATCTATGTATTGTTTCAATAATGGTCTTGGCCCGACAAAACTCATATGTCCAAATAAGATGTTGAAGAATTCAGGTAATTCATCAAGGCTTGTGGATCTTAACATCTGTCCAAATCTTGGAAGACGTTCTTTGTCTGGCAGCAGATCACCATTCTCATCGACGGCGTCTGTCATACTTCTGAACTTGTAGAGTGTAAATATTTCGTTATGATATCCCGGTCTTTCTTGTCTGAAGATCACGGGGCTCCCTAATTTGATCCTTACTAACAGTGCTGTGACAAGCAGAATCGGGCTTGATACAATGATACAGCACAGTGACAATATGATGTCAAAAAATCGTTTGATATATTTGTGATACATCTTTATATATACTCCGTTTACATTTTGTTCTTATCGGTCCAGTACGGATCTTATGATTCCTATGATCCGATCCATATCTTCTTTTGTATTCTTAATATCACTTGGAAGACATAATCCGCGATCAAAGATATCTTCTGATACTGGTTTCTTATCATCTTCGTAATGAGAATAGAATTCACACCCTTTAAATACTGGTTGTTGATGTAATGGTTTCCAGATCGGACGGCTCTCGATATTCTCTCTTTCCAAAGCTTCTATGATATCTAATGGTTTTGTCTTACTGTCTTCATCGATCGTTATACATGATAACCAGAAGTTTGGTTCACTGCATGTTTCATATGGATTCATATGCACTTGTTTATAATCCTTGAAAGCATCTTTGTATGTCTCATAGATTGCTTTTTTCTTCGCAATGTGTTCATCCAGATGCAGAAGCTGTCCTCTTCCAACCCCCGCTGTGATATTAGACATCCGGTAGTTATATCCAATCTCCTTGTGTTCATAATGTCGGACCGGTTCTTTTGCCTGTGTTGCCAGGAATGTTGCATGCTTGATGTATTCTTCATTCTCTGATGCGATCATTCCACCGCCTGATGTCGTGATGATCTTATTTCCATTGAATGAAAATCCTGCCATGACTCCGAATCTTCCTGTCTGAACTCCTTTATATGTTGCTCCCAGACTTTCTGCAGCATCTTCGATCAATGGAACTTTATATTCTTCACAGATTGCTTTGATTTCGTCTACCTTGGCTGGTGTTCCATAAAGGTGTGCAACGATCACTGCTTTTGCTTCTTTATGTTCTTCCAATGCTCTTTTCAATGCCTGTGGTGACATATTCCATGTCTCTGGTTCAGAATCCACAAATACAATCTTGCCTTTTTCGTAGGCGACTGGATTCACTGTTGCAGCAAAAGTCAGCGAAGGACATATCACGGTATCTCCTTCCCCGACTTCTAATAATTTCACCGCCAGATGCAGTGCTGCGGTTCCTGCGCTTAGTGCACTGCAGTGTGCGATTCCTGTATACGCTTCCATCTCACGTTCAAAGCCATTGACATTTGGCCCAAGTGGTGCGATCCAGTTGGTGTCAAATGCTTCCTGCACAAACTTCTGTTCTTCCCCATGCATCGTTGGTGATGCCATATATATACGTTCTTTCATGCTGTCTCATCCCCCTGTCATTTTGTCTGTTGATTTGTCTGTTTATATGTATACTCTGGAACTAATCTTTTTACAACTTCACGAATATTCGGATCTTCGGAAAATGCCGCATGATCTAATTCAGCGATCAGTTCACTAAATTGTTCTGTCTCCATCATCCTTGGACTTCCAATGAAAATTCGTTTGTTCTTTGTCTCTTTTTTATTCTCCTCATCGATCAGAAGTTCTTCATACAGCTTCTCCCCTGGTCTTAAGCCAGTAAACTGGACTTCTATATCTTCTCCTGGTGTAAGTCCTGATAAACGGATCATATTCTTCGCAAGATCTAAGATCTTGACTGGTTCTCCCATATCAAGGATAAATATTTCCCCGCCTTCTGCGTAAGCTCCTGCTTCTAACACCAGACTGACGGCTTCTGGGATCGTCATAAAGTATCGGATGATCTCTGGATGTGTAACTGTTACCGGACCACCATTGGCAATCTGCTTCTTGAACAACGGAACGACACTTCCGTTACTTCCAAGAACATTTCCAAATCTTACAGCAACGTATTCTGTATCGTATAAGCTATTCATGTATTGAATGACCATCTCACAGATTCGCTTGGAAGCGCCCATGATATTTGTCGGTCTTACTGCCTTATCCGTGGAGATCAGTACCATTCTCTTTACGCCGCTCATTCCTGCTTCTTTGGCTATGTTAAATGTGCCAAATACATTGTTCTTGATCGCATCATGCGGACTGTCTTCCATCAATGGCACATGCTTATGTGCTGCTGCATGAAATACGATATCTGGCTTATAATCTTCGAAAATATTGTGTATTCGCAGATGGTTCTGGACAGATACGATCAATACTTTCAAATCTAGTTCTGGATGTGTTCTCTTTAATTCCATCTGGATCTCGTAGGCGTTGTTCTCATAATTATCAATGATCACTAACTTCTTCGGCTGATATCTTGCGATCTGTCTGCAGATCTCACTTCCGATCGATCCGCCTCCCCCTGTGACAAATACGACTCTGTCTTTGACATAGCTCATGATTGATGGAAGATTGGCTTTCACTGGCTCTCTTCCAAGCAGATCTTCAATCTCTACTTCTCTTAGAGCAGATACTGTAACTTCACTGTTGATCAGCTGATATAAACCCGGAAGAATACTCAGACGGCATCCTGTCTGCTTGCAGATCTCAAGGATGTCCTTGCGGTCCTTGGGTTCTATTGTCGGAATTGCCAAAATGATCTCTTCAACATCAAATTTAACTGCATTGCGCAGGATCGTATTACGATTGCCAACCACTGGTATCCCAGATAAATATGTTCCTTTCTTCGCTGGATCATCATCTATGATGCAACGGATCGTTTTAGTCACATATGTACTCTTTTTGATCTCATTTAAAATGATGCTTCCTGCTTCTCCTGCTCCGATCAACATTACCGGAACTTTCTTCTTGCCAATATCATTCACTTTGAGTGGTTCACTTCCCTGAATCAATCGGACAAGTAATCGGATAAAAAACATTCCCAACAGCAGATATACCAAATACAAGAAATAGTAACTTCTTGGTATCTCCCATTGTAACATATAAATTCCGATCAGCTGGAAAGCTGCTGCGATCACAACTGCTTTAACGACATTAATAAAATCGGAGATTCCTGCATACTTCCATTGCGTTGAATACAATCGATATGCCATAAAGATCACAATACTGCAAAAGAGATTCAACGGCATGTATTTTGCAGCATTTTTCAAAAAAATCGGTGCGATCTGTGATGGATAGAATTCAAATCGCGTTAATAATGCAAGATATGATGCTATGATCATCATTATGATATCTGAAATCCCAAGTATCATATTCCATTTCTTTCTTTGGATGATTATTTTTAATTTCTTCATATACTTTCCCCTAACATATGCTCTCACATATTTGTTTTAAACCTATTATACCATTCCTTTTCTTAATTTCCTATATCTACTCCTGCCCATTTCCTGCTTTTTGGTAATTTTTTCTTAAAATACAGCAAAAAGAGATGGAAAAATCTATATTGTTTTGATCTTTCCATCTCTTTTTATATTAAAATTTTATCTTATTATAAAAATAATATAATAATTACAGGTATTAGATTAAAAGAAGAAATAGAGAATATAAAAAAAAATTTTATCTTTTCATCAAGATTCTATCTTTTTATACGTTGATCTCAGCTGTTAATCCGAGTACTTCTTTATTCTCTTCCAGAATTGGATTGATCACTTCATTCACAAATTCTTCTGTCTGCTGTGGTGCACGTCCTACGAAGTTCTCTGGTTTCATGATCGCCTGTAACTGCTCCATGTTCATACCAAATGCTGGGTCTGCTGCGATTCTCTCTAACAGATCGTTTGCTTTTCCTTCTTCTTTGACAACTTTTCCTGCTGCCATAGAATGTACACGGATCTTCTCATGAAGTTCCTGTCTGTCTCCACCAGCTTTTACTGCATCCATCATGATATTCTCTGTTGCCATGAATGGAAGTTCGCTTCTTAAGCGGCTTTCGATAACCTTAGGGTATACAACTAATCCGTCTACAACGTTTAAGTAAAGGTCTAAGATACCATCGATCGCTAAGAATCCTTCTGGTACAGATAAACGTTTGTTGGCTGAGTCATCTAATGTTCTTTCAAACCACTGTGTAGATGCTACTAATGCTGGGTTTATGGCATCTGACATTACGTAGTTTGCTAAGGAAGCGATTCTTTCACTTCTCATTGGGTTTCTCTTATATGCCATTGCAGAGGATCCGATCTGGTTCTTCTCAAATGGTTCTTCTACTTCTTTTAAGTGCTGAAGAAGTCTGATGTCGTTTGAGAACTTATGAGCAGACTGTGCGATCTGGCTTAATACGTTGATCACGCGGGAATCAACTTTTCTAGAGTATGTCTGTCCTGATACTGGCTGGCATTTGTCAAATCCCATCTTCTTAGCGATCATTCCATCAATCTTCTTGATCGTTTCATGGTCTCCTTCGAATAACTCTAAGAAACTTGCCTGTGTTCCTGTTGTTCCTTTTGATCCTAATAATCTCATGTTAGCGATCACGTGATCAAGATCTTCTAGATCATATACGAGATCCATCAGCCAAAGGCTTGCTCTCTTACCTACTGTTGTAGGCTGTGCTGGCTGAAAATGTGTAAATCCAAGTGTTGGAAGATCTTTGTATTTCATTGCGAATTTGGATAATTCGTTGATCACATTTAATAATTTTACTCTGACAAGCTTTAATGCTTCTGTCATGATGATGATGTCTGTGTTATCACCAACATAGCAGGATGTTGCTCCTAAATGGATGATTCCTTTTGCCTTTGGACATTGTACTCCGTATGCATATACATGAGACATAACATCATGACGGACTAATTTTTCACGTTCTTTTGCTACATCGTAGTTGATGTCTTCTGCATGTGCTTTTAATTCGTCGATCTGTTCCTGTGTGATATCAAGTCCTAATTCTTTCTCTGTCTCAGCAAGTGCGATCCATAACTTTCTCCATGTCTTAAACTTCTTGTCTGGAGAAAAGATGTACTGCATCTCTTTGCTTGCATAACGTTCTGATAATGGGCTCTGGTAACGGTCGTTCATAAAAATCTCCTTATCCTTATCTTTCAAAATTTCCACGAATATCTCTTGTTGGCGGTTTCATTGGATACTCACCTGTGAAACATCCTTTACAGATTGGTAATCCCTGTACCATCTGTGAAAGTCTCTCTTCTCCTAAGTATCCTAAACTATCTGCTCCGATCACTTCACAGATCTCGTTGATCGATCTATTATATGCGATCAGCTGTTCTCTCTCTGGAATATCAGTTCCAAAGTAGCATGGCCACAGGAATGGTGGGGAACTGATCCTTACGTGAACTTCTGTCGCTCCTGCATCGCGTAACATCTTCACAATGCGGTCACTTGTTGTTCCTCGTACGATGGAATCATCGATCATGATGACTCTCTTTCCTTTGACTGCTTCTTTTAAAACATTTAACTTGATCTGCACGCTTGATTCACGACTGCTCTGTCCTGGTTTGATGAAAGTTCTTCCAACATAACCGTTCTTGACAAACGCGGTTCCATATGGGATTCCTGACTCTAAGGAATATCCAAGAGCTGCTGCATTTCCTGATTCTGGTACTCCGACAACCAAGTCTGCTTCTACCGGTGAATCCTGTGCGAGGTATCTTCCTGCCTGAATTCTTGAGTGGTATACCCCAACTCCGTCAATCTCACTGTCTGGTCTTGCAAAATAAATGTATTCAAAGATACATCTTGCTGTTTTTTCCTTTGGAAGACATAAATCACAGTCTGACTGAATTCCATCCTTTGTGATCGTTACGATCTCTCCTGGATTCACGTCACGGATAAATTCTGCTCCGATCGTATCTAATGCACAGCTTTCAGATGCTAATACATAAGCATTATCTCTCTTACCGATACATAATGGCTTAAATCCATATGGATCTCTTGCCCCGATCAGTTTCCTTGGTGACATAACGATCAGGGAATATGCACCTTTAATCTTCTGCATTGCTCTGGCTACTGCCTTCTCAATTGATGATGTATTCACGCGTTCTCTTGCGATATGATATGCGATAACTTCGGAATCGATCGTTGTCTGGAAAATAGCTCCTGTCTTTTCTAATTCTTCGCGAAGTTCTATTGCATTGATCAGATTACCATTATGTGCAAGTCCTAAAGTACCTTTTACATAATTTAAAACCAGTGGCTGGGCATTCTCAGGAACACTCTCTCCTGCTGTTGAATACCTTACATGCCCCACACCGATATCTCCCTTTAATGCCTGAAGGGAATCTGGTGTAAACACTTCATTACATAATCCCATACCTTTTTGAGATGTGACATTACGTTTTGGACCATTCGTATCAGAAACTGCAATTCCGCAGCTTTCCTGACCTCGATGCTGAAGTGCAAACAATCCATAATAGATCGTTGACGCTACATCATTGCCATCGAAATCGTAGATACCGAAAACTCCACATTCTTCTCCCAACTTATCAAAGTTCTCTCTGCTCATCGTGATCTTTTGACCTTTCTGTTATACAATCTTTAGTTTCCTTTGTAAAATACACATTTTTGATAGTAACATATTCATTTTAAATCTGCAAGCATCCCTGTTATTGATTCTCTTTTAATAATGTAGTATCTGGAGGGATCTCTCCTCGCTTAAGCTTCGTATATATGATCCTTCTTACAGATTTATCGATTCTTGATTCTTTGATCTTGCCACTTCTTAGTGCCTTCTTAATTGCCTTGTATGCTTCTTTATAGTTATCCGGCATCACGATCAGGTCAACTCCTGCCTGAATCGCTTTCACTGCTGCTTCTCCGGAACTATAGTTATCTGTGATCGCTTTCATGTTCATCGCATCGGTCATGATAACGCCCTTATATTCAAGTTCATCTCTTAGAATATCTGATACAACTCTGCTGCTCAGGCTTGAAGGCTCCTTCTCATCTGTCACATTAGACAGCATCAGATGTGACACCATCACTGCATCAGCTTTTGCCTTGATCCCTGCTTTAAATGGTTTAAAATCTGTATCTCTTAATGCATTGATCGTCTGATCGGTCTCTGTGCTTCCGCGGTGTGTGTCTCCTCCAGTCTGTCCACTTCCTGGAAAATGCTTTAATGTCGCTGAGATCTGTTGTTTCTGCATGTTCTTTACCAGTGTTGTAATAATATCAGCAACTTTCTTTGAGTCTGCGCCAAAGCTTCGGTCTCCGATCTCTGTGTTATTCTTATTCGTTAAAACGTCTGCGACTGGTGCAAGATTCATGTTAAATCCAAGCTCTTTTAATTCCTTTCCCTGTGTCTTCCCCATCTGCGCGATCTTCTTGTTATTGTAAGTTCTTCCAACTTCCTGTGCAGATGGATATACTGTCATCTTCATCTTGGGATTTGATGCGACTCTTGAAACCTGTCCACCTTCCTCATCCACTGCCATAAATAGTGGGATATAGGAGGCATCTTGAAGCTCATCCGTCATCGTCTTTGTCTGATCAGGTGTGTTGATATTCTTCGCAAACATGATCACTCCACCTGCTGGATACTTCTTCAATGTCTTCTTCATCTGACTCGTCACACTTGTCTGATTCTTGCTTTCTGCCTCATCTAATTGATAAACAGATACCATAAATAGTTGTCCGATCTTATTCTTTAAGGACATCTCCTTTGTGATATCTTTTGCCATTCCCTGCAGGGTTGTTTCATCCAGATCTTCTGTCTTGAGTTTCTTTGTTGTACTCTTCTTCCCGCATCCTGCTGTCATGACAAGCATCAATACAAGGACAAGGCTGATTAAACGTCTCTTCATTCTTTCGTGTCCTTTCCGTGCATGCTCTTTTCTTTTTATTATACCAGAAGCATTTGTTTGTATCAAATGCTGTTACGTCCTATTTCTATAGAAAAAAAGCCCCTTCAGATCTTAATGTCTGAAGAGACTTTAAAAGCAGATGTCTCCAAATACGCAACCGTTCCATAAGTCACCATGTATCAAAACTTCATGAAAAAAAGGATTTAAAAACCACTCTCTCAAATGGTCTATTTGCATATTGTCGACACAATTAGTAGTATATACTTTTATATTTATGTTTTCTACCCTTTCAACATAGTTTTTTTACATTTTTCCAATTTTGTCAAAAAACATATGAAATCTATTTGTTTACATCTAAATGTTGTTTAAATTGTATAGTAACCAGGAATTGATCTCCGTCTATTCTTATCGAAAACTCTCCTCCACAATTCTTTGTAAAACTGTCTGCGATGGAAAGTCCTAATCCGTTTCCTTCGCTGGTACGTGATTTTTCCGCTCTGGCAAACCGTTCCATGATCTCTTCTTCTGTAAAATTCATCTCATAGGATGCTGTGTTTATAACTTCTAATTTTATATTTTGATCTGCTTCGGTGATCCTTAGGAAGATCCTGGTTCCTTTCAGGGAGTATTTTAAGGCATTTTCTATGACATTTTGTACCACTCGGTACATGCGGCTGCTGTCTCCGATAAATCTTGTGTGTGTAGCTTCGCACTGATATCTGATCGCAAATCCAGATTCTTCTATCTGATCTGCCATATCCCCCAGTGTCTGTTCTACCAGACGTTTCATATCCATTTCTTCCAGATCTACTTTCGCATCTCCACTTGTTGCTTTCGCAAGTTCAAACAGGTCAGAAATGATAGATTTTAAGCGTTCGGTCTTGTTGATCAGGATGGTTACATAATCTCTTGATTCTGCAGATAATGTCTGATCTCTGCTTAAGAGATCGACGTATCCGATGATAGAAGTCAGCGGTGTCTTCAGATCATGTGATACATTTGTGATCAGATCTATCTTCATTCTCTCGCCCTTCATCTGTGTTTCTAATGCTTTTTCCATTCCCTGCCCGATATTGGTCAGTTTCTGACTGTATTCATAATACGCAGATTCTTGTGAAATATCGGTCGTTGCCGTCAGTTCCCCATTGGAAATACGTTCGATCTGATCGACCAGCATGTTTAAATCTCTCTGTTCTTTTGCATATTTGTCTGAATATCTTGAAAAATATCTGATAAGAAAAACAAAGATGACTGCTGCTATAAACAAGAGTGGGGATGGAATATTCATTCCACTCATTCCCATGATGATACAAGCAAGTGTACCGACAGTTAAAATATATCGTAAGACCCTGTACTGTCTGATCCTGTCTCTTGCATGTTTTTGTGCAAATGACATCGCTTCATCTTCCAGCTTTCTTCTTGTCTTTGCCTGACGGCTCCATTTTCGAATATATCCCAGACAAAATGTTGAATCGAGAAGATTCTTCTGGCGAATCCTCCATACCGTAGTCTGAATACATACGGCAAATGCCATGATAAAAAATGGGACTGAGATATAACTCAGCGTCATGATCATCTCGATCGTTGAACCTGTGATCCCGCCCTGTGTATATTCTATCGTATATTCCCAGATTGCAAAGCATAATGCGATCGCCAGTCCAAGCAGCGTAGTTGCTGTCACTAGTATGATCTCCCACCAGAGCCTGTCAAGCCCTCTAAAGAATCTGGTTCGCTTTTCCTGAAGTGCAAATAAGATGCACAGCAGGATCGTTCCGATTACTTCAATGATCGAAACAACGATGATCGTTTTGATTCCCGTCGTGATCTGTTTTGTTGATCCTTTTCGGAAATTTTCAATCTCTGTTAGTGCTTTTTTTGTCAAAGAAATCTCAATGTCTGCATTTTCCAGACGCTGATTCTTCTCATCATTGATCAGAAGCTGTTCTGGGAATATATCTCGCAGTGTATAATTATCTCCTGAGAATTCATAGTATTCTGTCTGATCCGCATTGTACTCATCGTATTCGTCATACGGATCCCATCCTTTGAAACTTCCGTCTTTGTTTAGTTTCTCTGTCTTGCCTCTTTCTATATGAAAATGTTCAATCCTGCCCCCAGTATAGTTCGCATTTTCTGTTCCATATGTTGATGTTGTCGTTACCATCTTTTTATCATATGGTTTGACCTTCATCGTTACTTTCACAAACGATTCTTTTTTTATCTTATTCAGTAAACTTTCTGATACATGATTTGCCTGTGTATAATAGACTTTATTACTTTCTTGATCCGCCCATTTGTCAAACAGTGACATCTGTGTGTGTTTGATATAGTCTGATTGATCCTGTTCATCCAGACTGAAGCTGTTATCTCCTGTCACTGCCATGTTATTGATCGTATCGAGTCCATATATGCCTGACAGGGTCATAGCGATCATCACAAGTGTGATCAATACTTTGTTAGTCCATTTTCTCGATCTTGTATCCAATTCCCCACACCACCTTTAAATATCTTGGATTTTTTGCATCTATTTCTATTTTCTCGCGGATACGACGGATGTGAACCATAACGGTATTCTCTGTTGCATAGGCTTCTTCGTTCCATACGCGTTCGTAGATCTCATCTGCTGAAAATACTCTGCCCAGATTGTTCATCAGGAGACTTACGATCTTGTATTCGGTTGCAGTCAGTTTCACTGGCTCTCCGTCTACCATCATCCTTTTTCCTTTCATGTCAAGGATCAGTCCGCCATTGATGATCTGTTCCTTATTGCTTTCTGCGGCGTTCATTCCTCCAAACTGCATGTATCTTCGCAGCTGGGATTTCACTCTCGCTACTAGTTCATCTGGGCGGAATGGTTTGCTGATATAGTCGTCGGCTCCCATAGATAGTCCCAGGATCTTATCGCTTTCTTCTGTCTTGGCTGAAAGAATGATGATCGGGATGTTCTTGCTTTCCCTGATCTTCATCGTTGCGGATAGTCCGTCCATCTTCGGCATCATAACGTCTATGATCAGAAGCTGGACTTCTTGTTCCATCAGGATATCCATGGCTTCCAGACCATCATATGCCGTTATGATTTCATAGTCTTCCATTTCCAGACGTTTCTTGATCGCTCCTACGATCTCTTTGTCGTCATCAACGACTAGGATCTTTGGCTGGTTCATACTTTTCCTCCTCGTATCTTTGATGGTTTTAGTGTATCAGGTGGTTCTTTCGTTTCTGCGGATATAATTCTTACGAATTTCTTAATATGACTTCCTTAATTATAGTAACTTCCAGAATAATTATCAATATCCTGTCCAGTGACCGTAGGAGCACACCTGCATTTAATGAATGACAAGATATTGATAATTATTCTCATTTGCAGTTATTGTTCACTAACCTTTCGTGTGGTATCATATCTTTCATCAGTTAGAGTTTTCTAACTACGTACACGCTATTATTTTATATTACAGAAAACGGAGGAAAAACTATATGCGTAAAAGATTAATCGGGAAAGCCTTTGCTATCGCTATGAGTGGTGCAATGGTTTTAACTGCGACTCCTGTGACAGCGAATATTTTTCATGTTGCTCACATTGTTAAGGCTGCTGATGAACAGTCTGATGAATATGTTTATTGCTATGCTGGACTTACCTGGAATGAATATTGGGCATCTGAGGGTGTTTATGCTGCCGGTAATGACAGCTCTTCTGATACATTAGATAGTCATAGTGAACTTGATAATGGTGGATACGATGCCGTTACTCGTGCTACAACAAACCATGGTCTTCATAGAGGAAGTTTCCAGTGTATCACTACGATCTATACAACCGATGGAAGTGCTTATCAGATCTCTAATTGGGAACAGGTAAAAGATTCTGATGGTAAAGTAACAGCTACTTATTTACATCTAAAAGACGTGGAAGGAAGAGTTACTTTTAACAAAGGAACTTTAACATTTGCTGATAATTCCACAAAAAAAATGGATCACTATAGTGTTTCTGGAATCAAATATGTTCCTGTAAAAGTAAAGGCTTCTGACTACAACGATTTCAAAGCAAAATACTCTGTTGTTGAAAACAATGGTACATTGATCGGTGGATATACAGAAGGTGTTTTAAGTTCTTATAAAACATCTGCAAATGTAACAGCAAGTACAAATGGATTAAAGGAAGCGGTCAAAGGTTCTGACGGTTCCTTCTCTTTCAAAGCCAGAACAACTGGTACTGACTCTGGTATTAAAGATCAGACATTACAGAAAGCTGTAAAAATCACTCCAACTGTAAAAGCTGCTTCTGGATCATATGGAGAATTTCTTCGTGTGGATCTAAATGGAGATGACTATAGTGCTTTAGGTGACAAGATGCAGGCTGTTAAATGGACATACTACGGAAATGACAGCACTCGTACAAAAGCTTTAGCTTCTTACGGAACAAAATTTGCAGCTGATAACTGGATGCATAAATCTAATGGAATCCAGCTTGGATTAACAGATTCTATTCGCTGCCAGTTACCTGAAAATACAGATGGTACAGGTTATTGGAGTTTAACAGTTTATGCTCTTGGTTACGAGGATTATACAGTTAACTTTGAAGCTACAAAAGACAATATTGTTTCCAAAAAGGCTCTTGCAAGCGACGAAGAAAAAGCTTCTCTTCAGAAATTAGTAACAGAAGCTGAATCTTTGAAGAAAGATTCCTATGTTGATAGTTCTAACAAGCAAACTGCATTTGCTAATCTTCAAACTGAATTAGATGAAACAAAAGATTTACTTAACAAAAAGGATTTAAGTTCTGCAGAGGTTAGTGAGCAGATTACTCATTTAACAGAAGCGATCAATGCAGTCAAAGCTTTAAAAACAAAAGATGCTGCAACTACTACTGTTGCACCTTCTACAACAAAACCAGCAGCTACAACTACTGTAACAAACGCAGCAACTGTGAAAGCTCCTGCGAAGACAACTGTGAAATTAAGCAAAGCTAAGAAGACTTCTATCAAAGTATCTTGGAAGAAAGTTTCCGGAGTTGCTGCTTACCAGATTCAGTACAGCACATCTAAGAACTTTAAGAAAGCAAAAACAGTCAAAGTTTCTGCGAAATCTGCTTCTAAAGTCTTAAAGAAACTGAAAAAGAACAAGAAATATTATGTAAGAGTTCGAAGCTATAAAGTAACAAAAGTAAACAACAAATCTAAGAATGTTTACTCTGCTTGGTCTGCTAAGAAAGCTTTAAAAACTAAGAAAAAATAATTTCTCTTAAATAATATCAATTACATCTCAATCTTAAAATTATTAAATAAAATAGGAACTGCATTTGGTCTGCGGTTCCTATTTTATTCCTCATTCTATGCTTCTTTTTTGCCGTTGATAAATTGATGATATTCTATTTTGAAAATTATTTATTGATAATCCCATAGATTTCATCAACTGATAACTCTGGATTTTGTTTGATCATTTCGTAAATCGGCTGAACAAATTCTATACTTTCCATAAGATCATCTATTATCTTCTCCATAGAATCTCCTCTTTGTGATTTTTTTTGAATGAGTAGAATTTTATTCTTGATTTCTCCTTTGATTTCTCCTTCTCTTCTTCCTTCTATCCTTCCTTTTTCTTCTAATTCCTCTAGCGCCTTGCACATATTCATCTTCCCTCCTTCTTTCTCTAGCTTTATTGCATCATCAATCAATTTCTGTGATTCTGTAATCGCACCAATTACTAATCCCAGTTCTGAAGGTATTAATTGCTCTTTGTATATATCATTAATTTTATCATATCTTTTATCATAAATGAATCTACTGATATCAAAAACTGTACTGACATCTGAATTCTGAAATTTCAGATATTCGCTGTTTCTTACCTCTATAAGATTCATCTTATAATCTGATACTAACGCTTGAAATCTTTCTGGTACTTTCAACATGTCTATCAATGAACGAGGGCCATCCCATTCTTTTTCGCCATAATAAATGCAGATTGTAATCATTGGATGTAAACGATCCTCTGCTGTTAGCCCTGATAAAAATTCATCTGAATTTCTCCAATTCTTTTGCTTTTTATTTTGGACTGCTAATTCATTGTATTCTTTTAAATAAGAAAATGCATCTCCTACCATGTGACGCAATGGCATTGCATAATGAACTTTCTGTTGATTTTCAATTCCTAGAATTACAAAATCAATACCAAATGCTGTTTTTTTAACTACATCTAAGACTTTCTGTATCGTTTCTGCATGCCCGTTAAATTGAAGCAATGATGAAATATCCGTATCTACTTCTGTCAGATCATTAGGTTTTAACACCTGCTCTCCATCAAATATACAAGCATTAAATAAATCTGCAAATCTACTATTATCTTTCCAGAAATTTTTTAAAATATGATCTGCTTTTATATGATTCTTTATTTTCTTTTGCTGTGCCATTTGAACTGATTCCCTCCCATCTGTTTTTAATATACTATATTTATTTCATATTTTCAATACTTGATATTTACAATTCAACCAATACACTTTATGCTGTGAATGAAGATTTCAAATATATAATGGACAGGAACGTGTTCATACGGTTCCTGCCCATTATATATTTGAAATCTTCTTTGATTTAGGGTGTTGAAATTAGTATAACTTATGCTCTTTTTTGTTTATTCTGCAACTTTTCTAACCTTATTTTACAT
>ERZ824598.2703-NODE-2703-length-17543-cov-3.516354_pt1 | contig 17543 bp, 10 predicted proteins | sample MGYA00519934_ERZ824598 | MGnify/ENA primary metagenome ERZ824598 (study PRJEB31778, sample SAMEA3449177) | human gut metagenome | biome: human gut; feature: human-associated habitat; material: faeces | place: United Kingdom | collected 2010/2012 ...
CATGGTCTTCTTGGCATAATCAATGGTAATATCCGTTGAACCGGAAACGCAGGGAGTACCCATACCGCGGGCAACAACGGCAGCGTGAGAAGTCATACCGCCGCGAACGGTCAGGATGCCCTGAGAAGCCTTCATGCCGGTGATGTCCTCGGGAGAAGTCTCCAGACGAACCAGAACCACCTTCTCGCCTCTCTCGTTCCACTCCACAGCGTCATCAGCGGTGAACACAACTTTACCGCAAGCAGCGCCGGGAGAAGCGCCCAGGCCCTTACCGGCCGGGGTAGCAGCCTTAATGGCGGCAGCGTCAAACTGCGGATGCAGCAGGGTGTCCAGGTTACGGGGATCGATCATAGCAACGGCTTCTTCTTCCGTTCTCATGCCCTCGTCTACCAGATCGCAAGCGATCTTCAGAGCAGCCTGAGCGGTACGCTTACCGTTACGGGTCTGCAGCATGAACAGCTTACCGTGCTCCACGGTGAACTCCATGTCCTGCATATCTCTGTAATGGTTCTCCAAAGTCTGGCAAACCTGGGTGAACTGTGCAAAAGCCTCGGGGAACTTCTGCTCCATCTCCTGAATGTGCATAGGTGTACGCACACCGGCCACTACGTCCTCGCCCTGGGCGTTGGTCAGGAACTCACCGAAGAGGCCCTTGGCGCCGGTAGCGGGGTCACGGGTAAAGGCAACGCCGGTGCCGCAGTCATCGCCCATGTTACCAAAGGCCATGGACTGCACGTTAACGGCAGTACCCCAAGAATACGGAATGTCGTTGTCACGACGATATACATTTGCGCGGGGGTTGTCCCAAGAACGGAACACAGCCTTGATGGCGCCCATCAGCTGCTCCTTAGGATCCGTGGGGAAGTCCTCGCCGATCTTGGCCTTGTACTCGGCCTTGAACTGAGAAGCCAGCTCCTTCAGATCGTCAGCGTCCAGCTCCACATCCTGGGTAACGCCCTTTTTGGTCTTCATCTCATCGATAAGCTCCTCAAAGTACTTCTTACCTACTTCCATAACAACGTCGGAATACATCTGGATAAATCTTCTGTAGCAGTCCCAAGCCCAACGGGGATTACCGGACTGGGTAGCGATGGTGTCCACAACATCCTCGTTCAGACCCAGGTTCAGGATGGTGTCCATCATGCCGGGCATGGAAGCTCTTGCGCCGGAGCGAACGGATACCAGCAGCGGATTCCGCTTGTCGCCGAACTTCTTGCCGGTGATCTCTTCCATCTTTACGATATACTGGTTGATCTCATCCATGATTTCAGGATTGATCTCGCGGCCGTCCTCATAATACTGGGTGCAGGCCTCAGTCGTGATGGTGAAGCCCTGGGGCACCGGCAGGCCGATGTTGGTCATCTCGGCCAGGTTAGCACCCTTACCGCCGAGAAGTTCTCTCATGTTTGCATTACCCTCAGAGAAGAGGTAGCAATACTTTTTTGCCATTGAGAATACCTCCAAAAAATAGTTTGTAATATACCCGCAAATTTACACTGCGTCAGTATAATGCGGTAAAATTATAGCACAGCGGGGGCCAAAATACAAATACTTTTTCTTATTTTTTTATTATTTTATACGCTTTCTGTCAAATAGACTTGCAAAGCGCCGCCGATTGTTGCATAATGAAAGCACAAATCAAAGAATATCCGGTTTGGAAAGGAACGATAGACCTATGAAATGTGCAATTATTTTAGCCGGGGGCAAAGGCACCCGGATGAAGGCGGACTGCCCCAAAGTGATGTGCAAGGTGCTGATGAAGCCCATGATCGACTATGTGGTTTCTGCCGTAAAGAGCGCCGGGTGTGCGGCCATCTGCGTAATCACCGGCTACCGGCATACAGAGGTGGAGGACCACCTGCAAAATCTGGATCCAACCATTGAGACCGCCCTGCAAGAGCCCCAGCTGGGCACCGGCCACGCGGTGATGTGCGCCCGGGATTTTATTGAGCGCCACCGGGGAGACGATATTTTGGTTCTGAACGGCGACGGTCCGCTGCTGGACGAGCCTACCATTAACGGTGCCTACGCTTTGCACAAAAGCGAGGGCAACGCCATCACCCTCATCAGCGCCTTGGTGGAGGACACCAACGGGATCGGCCACATTAAGCGCAGCGCCGACGGTAAGCTCCAGTGCATTGTGGAGCACAAGGACGCTACCGAGGAAGAAAAAAAGATCAACGAGAGCAACGCCGGGTGCTACTGGTTTATGGGCGACAAGCTGCTGTACGCCCTGGATCGGATTACCAATCAAAACGCCCAGAATGAATACTACCTAACCGACAGCCTTTCCATTCTGCTGGGCGCCGGCAACGGCGCCAACGCCTATGTAGTCGAGAACAGCGATGTGGTACTGGGTGCCAATGACCGAGCCCAGCTGCACATTCTCAACGAAATCCTGCGCCACAAGATCATGCACCAATGGATGGTAGACGGGGTGGACATTCCCTGCACCGACGGTGTGATGATCGCCGACACGGTACAGATCGGCACCGGCACCACCATTCTGCCCGGCACCATCCTGCTGGGGAACACCACCATCGGCAAGGACTGCCTGATCGGGCCGAACACCTATATTATGGACGGCACCGTGGGCAACGGGGTAACCCTGGACAATGTGAAGCTGACGGACAGTACCGTGGAGGACGGCGCGGACGCAGGCCCCTTTGTACAAATCCGGGGTGGCAGCGTGCTGCACACCGGTGTGCACATCGGCGACTTTGTGGAAGTGAAGAACAGTACCGTAGGCGCCGGCACCAAAAGCGCCCACCTGACCTACATTGGCGACAGCGATGTGGGTGCCGGGGTGAACTTTGGCTGCGGCACGGTAACGGTCAACTATGACGGCAAAAACAAGAGCCGCTGCAAGATCGGCGACGGCGCCTTTATCGGCTGCAACACCAACCTGGTGGCACCGGTAGAAGTGGGCGACCGGGCATACATTGCCGCCGGTTCCACCATTACGGACGATATTCCCGGCGATGCCCTGTCCATTGCCCGTGCCCGCCAGGTAAACAAGCCCGGCTGGGTCACGGAGAAGAAGCCTTATAAAGAAAAGAAGTAAAATGGTTATGAAACGCATTTGCACCTGCTTGCTGGCGGCAGCACTGGTGGTGGGCGCCTTTACCGGGTGCGCCGCCAAGCCCGCTGCCGGCACAGACACCACAACCAAACAGGAAACCACTACGGAAACCACCACCGTCACCACCACGGAGAACACCAAGACCACTTTCCGGGAGAGCTATACCTCTACCATTTATCCGGCGCTCCACCGCAAAAGCGGTAGCGGGTACAGCCATGAGCTGGCCAGCTACACCACTTACTACGACGCCAAGAACGAGACCCGCACTGCCAACATCACCGCCTCTATTCGCAAGCTGAACAACCTGGTAATCCCTGCGGGGCGCACCTTCAGCTTTAACCAAACGGTGGGCAAGCGCACAGTGCTGGCCGGGTACGCCACTGCCAAGGTGGTGCAGGACGGCGAGTTTGTAGACGGCCTGGGCGGCGGGGTATGCCAGGTGAGCAGCACCATTTTTGAGTGCATTCTCCGCGCCAATTTACAGGTGGTCTGCCGGGCGCCCCACTCGCTGGAGATTAGCTATGTACCCCTGGGCGGGGACGCTACCGTGCAGTGGAATACCACGGACTTTCAGTTTAAGAACACCAGCGGCACGGACATTCGGCTGCAAATGACCGCCAAGAACGGCACCCTCACCTGCAAGGTAATGGGGCAAAAGAATGTAAAGCCAAAGGATGTAAAGATCAGCATTAAAAAAACCGGCAAGCAGTATGTACTCACCCGCACCGTAGGCGGCAAGGTGAATTACACCACCTATTCCACCTACGCCAAGCCCAAGAAAAGTCAGTGAATGAACAGAATGCAAAAGCCGCCGCACCACATGGGTACGGCGGCTTGTTTTTTGATCGTTCTTCCCATCGTCTCCGGCGCAATCCCTCAGTCGCGCAGCGACAGAGGGGACGGGCACCGGTTAGGTGGTGGGTTTGCCGTAGGCAAACTCGGAAGGATTGATGCACTCGCTACGAAACAGTCCCCCGGACTGTTTCTCCCAAACGCTGACGCATTTGGAGCCTCGTGTCTCTTGCACTGCGTGCAATTCACTCGGGAGCAAGCCCCCGCCCTACGGCTTTTTATGGCGTTATGGCAACAGAAACGCCGTAGGGGCGGATAGTATCCGCCCGTGATACATTTAGAGCACCTCCGGAATTGGCAGGTGGCAGGTTTCCGCCCCTACAAAATGCAACGGTACAATCATGCACTCGCTACAAAGTAAAAACCCCACCGGTGCAATACCGATGGGGTTCTTTTTTACCAACTTACCAACCCAGACGAACGATCTTAATGGAGCAGCTGCCGGTGCCGTAGCGATAGCAGGCTGCGTGCCCCTCCGGGGTGAAAATATCAATTCTGCCCTGGCTGGACAGCCCGCTGCCGCCACGGTCCACTACGGTGTAGTTGGTGCCGTTCACGGAGATCACGGAGCCCAGGGGCAGCCAGTTGCAGGCCACATAATGGGGATTGGACATACCGTTATAAATGCGGCGGCCGCTGGTGGTGATGCCGCGGGAGTTGCCGTTGCACACCGCGCAGGCGCAGTAATGGGTGTACCGACCGCGGATGCTCTGGCCCACGGAATAACCGCCTCTGGACTTTACGCCGTTTGCCTTTACGCCGGCGGCTTTGGTACCGGTGCGCACAATCTTCTTCACCGGCTTTTTGGTAACCACCCGCTTCTCTTCCGTGCGGGTCTTTTCTTTGCCGTTAACCAGCTTCACTTTATAGGTCACATCGGCGGAGCCGTTCTGGCCTTGCTGCTCCACTTTGGTCTTGCCTACGGTGAGCTTGCTGTCGGTCTTGGTCTCCGTCTTATAGGACAGGGTCTCCGTCTCGGTGACGGTCTTGTAGCTGACCCGGTACACATGAATCTTCATGCCTGCCTTAAGGGATGTTGCGGCTGAAGGTTCTGCATAATCATTCGTACCCAGCTGTACCTTGGCCAGGTCCAGCAGATCACCCACGGTGCCCTCCACCATGGCAAAGCTCTGGGTCTTGCCGTCTGCCGTCAGGGTAACGGTAAAGGCTGTATTTACCCGGATGACCATGCCGTCCGTTACCAGATCGGTCAGGGCGTAATTCACCTTGTCTGCGCTGTGCAGCGCCAGACCCGCCTCTGTAAGGGCGTCGCCTACGGTATCCGCATACACGGCATAGGCGGTGATGGTGTGGTTCACTTCCACATTGACAGTATGCTGCCGGTCCAGCACGATCTTGCCGCCCTTGCCGGCTTCAAAGCCTGAAAGGTCCAGCTTGTCGGTGCTCTCCAGCGTAATGTTTGCATTGGTCAGGATCTCGGTTGGTTTCTCTTCTCTGGTGGTCACGGTGGTGGTCACGCCATCTACCACAATATCCACATTATATTCGTTGAGCAGGCCAGCGAATGCAGTGGAGGCGAACACAACGATGGCCAGCACAAAGGCCAGCACAGCTGTGGTGAGCATCTTTGCCCAGCGTTTTACGCCACCGGATTTGGATCGATAAATCATCTGAATCTCCTTTTGTTTTGGAAAATAGAAAACAGGCTTGCCGTTTTTTATTGAGGGGCTCTTTTGAGGGGAGCCACCACAAGAGCAGAAGCAATTTATTCTGCCTTTTCCGTTAGTATTTCCCTAAGACGCTGACGATTATATCACAAATCACTAAGAAGTCAACTTTTCAAACCGGATGTTTTTGTTGAAGTTGCACAAATCCCGTTTGATGTAAAACAAAAATGCCACCGCGCTAATCAATATCTTGTGGTCTTTCGTTTACACGCTTTACCGCGTGAAAGCAAAATTTTGTAGGTTTGGTAGAAATCCGGCTTCCAAAGATTGCAATTTGTAACCTTTTTGTTGCCAAATTTCATATTTTTCCCAAAATATGGTAAAATTCTGTCATATTTTGTCCACGCTCCACAATATCTCGTACCCCGCATTTTGCTCGATTTTAAGCCAAAAATCCGTTATTTTGCTGTCCGACACCGGCATTTTGACCTTGCCGCCCCCGCCGACACCCTTCGACCCGTCAAATACGGGACAAGCATACCTATTATATATAAAAAAAGAGCACCCGGTTGGGTGCTCAATTTAAGTTGTCCTAATGTATATAACCGTAGGAGCGGATACCCTCCGTCTGCTTACGATCACTTATCCTCTTCCTGCAATTCCCGCTGCTCTTCTTCCAAAGCGCGTTCTTCCACGGCCAACTCCTGTCTCTCCTCGGCCAGCAGTTCGCTCTCTACCTCCCGCTTGCCAAAGATCAGCGACAGCAACACCGGCACCAGAACGCCGCAGCACACCCACACTGCCCGATCGCCCAGCCAGCGGGCGCACAGGGTACCGATCACTGCCCCCAGCAAAAAGGATCCGTTGATCATCATATAGGTAAGGCTGTTCTTTAGGCTCTGGCGCTCCTTGGTGCGCAGATAATCCAGAAAATGCAGCGCCAGCTGGCGCAGATTGTTGGTACAAAAGGTGGAGGAAAACGCCATATTGTTGGTGCGCTTAAACGTATTGTACTGCATGGCGCAGATAAAGGCCACCGTTACGGTGGACACGGTAAAGGGCACCGATTTTGGCAGGCAGCCCACCACAAACAGCAGGCCAATCTCCAGCGCCACGAACACTGTATCCCACCGCAGCAGCTTGTTCTCATCCAGTAGGCGGGGCATCGTCACCGTCATGGCAATGCCGACCACATAAAAGCACATGGGGATCAGGTAGGTAAACACCTTCTTCACATCGCCGTGGGCGATGGCCATACCCAGCAGGGCAAAGTTGCCGGTTTGGGCATTGGCAAACACGCCACCCTTTAATAAATAAGTATAGGTCTCCAAAAAGCCGCTGACCATAGCCAGAGAGGCACAGATATAGCCTGTTTCGTGAATAGGCACCGGTCTTCTTTTCATTCTGCTCGCTCCTTTTCATCTATTTCGCACCCTATTGTAGTCCTTTTGTTTTTGAATTGCAATGCTTTTTTGTATTTAGATAAATAAGATGGCGGGCGGCAGATTGCCGCCCCTACGATATATAACAGTGCAATGTGGGGCTTGCGTTTATTAAGAATGATCGTAGGGCCCGATGCCCACATCGGGCCGCATAAGGATCACCAAATAACAAATCCTGTTGCAATCCCCTTTTATATCCAGTACAATAGAGAAAGACAACGGAGGTGTTGATTTGAAAAACCAACTGTACTATACCAAGCCGGCCAAGTGCTTTGAGCAGGCGCTGCCCTTGGGCAACGGACGGCTGGGGATAATGACCTACGGCAACCTGCGCCACGAGCGCCTGTCGCTAAACGAGGACAGCCTGTGGTCCGGTTACCCCAAGGATCAAAACAAGGCAGACGCCCACAAGTACCTGGCTGCTTGCCGGGAGGCCATCTTTGCCAAGGACTACGCCAAGGCCAAGGACATTCTCAACCGGGATATGCACGGCCACTGGAGCGAGGCGTACCTGCCCCTGGGCAATCTGCGCATTGACTACGACCGGGCGTACAAAAAGAATTACAGCCGCACCCTGGATCTGCGCACCGGCGTGGCGGTGACCCGAGCGGACGGCTTGACCCAGACGGTGTTTGTCTCCCACCCCGCCCAGCTGGTGGTGGTACATATAGAGAGCGATCGGCCCTTTAGCGCCACATGCCGACTGGACAGCCTGCTGCAAAGCACCGTTACCGCGCAGGACGGCACCCTGCTGCTCACCGGCCAAGCGCCGGAGGTGTGTATGCCCCCCTACTATAATCAGGGAGAGACGGTGGTGCAAGGCAGCCGGGGTATGCGCTTTTGCGCCGGGCTGCGGGCAGACGGCCAAGTGACCTGCACCGGCGACAGCCTGCGGATTGAGAACCGCAAGGAAGTAACGCTGCTGCTGTCCATGGCCACCTCTTATGTGGACTTCCGCTCCATGCCCACCGCAGACGAAAAGGCTCGTATGCTGGCCTACTTTGACGGTGCGGCAGACTACCCCACGCTGCTGGCCGCCCACATTGCGGACTTCTCCGCTCTGATGGATCGGGTGACTCTGGAGTTGGAGGGGGGCGACGACAGCCTGCCCACCGATGTGCGGCTAAAACGCATGCAAAAGGACAAAAGCGACCAAAGCCTAATCGCCCTGCTGTTCCAGTACGGGCGGTACCTGACGGTCTCCGGCTCCCGGCCGGGCACCAACGCCATGACCCTGCAAGGGATCTGGAACGAGCAGGTGCGCGCACCCTGGTCCTCCAGCTACACCACCAATATTAACACCGAGATGAACTACTGGCCCACAGACGCAGTAGGGCTGGGCGAATGTTTCACGCCGCTGGTAGACTTTGCGGAAAAGCTGGCGGCAAACGGCTCCTCCACCGCCAAGGCGTACTTTGACGCCGATGGCTGGTGCGCCTGCCACAACAGCGATATTTGGGGCGCCACCTACCCGGCCGGGTTCCCGGACGGCGACGGCGACTCCAGCTGCTACGCCGTTTGGTTTATGAGCGGCGCCTGGATTCTGAACCAACTATACACCCACAGCCTGTACCAAAAGGATCCGGCCTTTGACGAAAAGCTGAAAGGTATGTTCGCCGGCGCGCTGGCATTCTTTCATTCAAGTATGACGGCGCACAACGGGCAACCGGTCACCTGCCCCTCCATCAGCCCGGAAAATACATTCACGGACAACGGGCAGCGCAGCGCCGTAACCTATATGCCCTCCATGGATCGGGAAATTCTCCACGATTTTATGGAGAACTGCCGAGCGCTGGGGCTGGACGCGCCGGTCATTGACCAGGTAGCCCCCGCGCCGGACGGCCGGGTACCGGAATGGGCAGAAAATTACCAAGAGACCGAGGTGGAGCACCGCCATGTGAGCCATCTGTACTGCATTTACCCCTCCCACCGGGTGCAAAGCGACGCGCTGCAAGCGGCAGCCAAGCAGTCCCTGCTAAAGCGGGGATTTGGCGGCACCGGCTGGTCCCTGGGGTGGAAGGTGTGCCTGTGGGCACGGCTGGGCGACGGCGAGAACGCCCTGCGGCTGATCGAAAATCAGCTGCGCCCCATTAACCCCAAGGCGCTGATCCGAGTGCGGGGCGGCGGCTCCTATCCCAATTTGCTGGATGCCCACCCGCCGTTCCAGATCGACGGCAACTTTGGTGTCACCGCCGGCATTGCAGAAATGCTCATTGGCGGTGCCCTGCCCAAATGCTGGAGCGGCAAGGTCACCGGCCTGGTAACCCCGGACGGCACCGTCAGCTACGCCTTCAAAAACGGCAAGCGGGTGGAGTAAGGAAGGCAATACGGTTATTTCATTTTTTCGTAGGGAGCAACCCGCCGCCCCTACGAGGCCAACAAAATACGGTTATGCAACTCTATCAAAAAAGAGCACCCGGTGGGTGCTCTTTTGTTTTATATAATTATACTTATTCGTTCGTACCATCGGTAGGCTCCGCAGGCGGAGTTTGATTCCACACCGGCGGTTCCGCAGGCGGGGTCTGGTTCCACACCGGCGGCTGTTGGGTGGGCTGCTGCCCATCGGCAGTGGGGGCACCGGACGCCTGGGGCTGCTCCGGTGGATTCGTTCCCTGCTGGGTGCCGCCGTAGCCGCACTGCTCATAAGACCGAAAATCGTCTGCCATAGGCGGGGTATACGGATTATACTGGCCGTTCATAGGCTGCTGCTCCCGGCGGGGCGCTGTATAGGCGCCATAAGCGCCATACTTGGCCATACGCTCCGCCTCGCTGAGGAAGTCATCCTCCGTCAGCTGACCGGTGGCCAGGGCGCGCATACGGAAATTCTGATAATACAGCGCCCGGGTGGTCTTGTAATAGGGCAGCACATAAATGCCGGCAATCCCGGCGGTGCACGCCATCAGCAGCCACCACAGAATAAAGCTCAGATCCAGACGGAACAGCTCGCCACGGTGACCGTCTACCATACGACGGCTAAGCTTCAGCGCTTCCATCGGTGACAGGTTGGGGTTATCCACCATCAGCTCGTTGGCAAAATAAATACCGTAACTGTACACAATGCCGGGGATAATCAACAGCAGCGACCACAGGAAAGTGAACAAACCACCTAAGATCACCAACAGCAACCGCCCGGAATAGTGCTTGTTAAAGGTGTTCTTAAACACCTGGCCCAGGTCCGCACCCAGGCGTACCGGCGGCGCCGTGCGCACAAAATACACATAGTAGCCGTCCAGGGTCACATTCAAAGGAGACAGCACCAAGGCTGCCAAGCTGAACAGCGCACCGAACCCGGCCAGCGCCGCAACGGACATGGTCTCTGCCGTATTGTTACTGGTCGCTACCGGGGTAATGGCACCGGTGCCGTCAAACTCCTCCAGCGGGTTGTCGTCCTCGTCCTGATCGTCGAAATCAAACTCCTCCAGCGGGTTATCCTCACGATTATCCCAGCTGCCATAGTCGCTGGCATGATTATAATTGGAGATCTGCTTGACCAGATCAATCTGGGAGTTATTAAACATACCCATACCGGTGAGCACCATCACCACAAAGGTGATTACAAACAGGGCGCCCCATTTGTTCTGCACCAGTATGCGCGCCTGGGATTTAATTTGCTTGCGGTTCAATTCCATAAGAAATGCCTTTCGCTTTCACTTAGAATTCCAGCTTGCTCTCAATAAAGGCGGTCAGCTCGCTGATGGGCAGGCGCACCTGCTCCATGGTGTCGCGGTCACGCACGGTGACACAACCGTCCTCTACGGAATCAAAGTCATAGGTAATACAATAGGGGGTGCCGATCTCGTCCTGACGGCGATAGCGCTTACCAATGGAACCGGCGTCGTCAAAGTCCACATTGAACTTCTTGGACAGGGTGTCAAATACTTCGCCCGCCTGATCGCTGAGCTTCTTGCTCAGGGGCAGCACAGCAGCCTTAAAGGGCGCAATGGCCGGGTGGAAGTGAAGCACCACGCGGGTGTCGTTCTTCTCCGCATCGATCACTTCTTCATCATACGCCTCGGTGAGCAGCGCCAGGAACAGTCGCTCCACACCCAGGGACGGCTCGATCACATAGGGCACATACTTCTCGCCGGTGGTCTGGTCAAAGTATTCCAAATTCTTGCCGCTGGTCTTAATGTGCTGGGTCAGGTCGTAGTCGGTACGGTCCGCCACGCCCCACAGCTCGCCCCAGCCGAAGGGGAACAGGAACTCGAAGTCCGTGGTGGCCTTGGAGTAGAAGCACAGCTCCTCGGGGTCGTGGTCACGCAGCCGCAGGTTCTCGTCCTTCAGGCCGATGCCCAGCAGCCAGTTGTGGCAGAAGGTGCGCCAGTAGTTGAACCACTCCAGATCAGTGCCGGGCTTGCAGAAGAACTCCAGCTCCATCTGCTCAAACTCGCGGACGCGGAAGATGAAGTTGCCCGGGGTGATCTCGTTGCGGAAGGACTTACCGATCTGGCACACGCCGAAGGGCAGCTTGCGGCGGGTGGTGCGCTGGGTGTTGACGAAGTTGGTGAAGATGCCCTGGGCGGTCTCGGGACGGAGATACACGGTGTTCTTGGCGTCCTCGGTGACTCCCTGGAAGGTCTTGAACATCAGGTTGAACTGGCGGATATCGGTGAAATTATGCTTGCCGCAGGAGGGGCAGGGGATGTTGTGCTCCTCGATGAAGTCCTTCATCTCCTGCTGGGTGAAGGCGTCGATGGGCTTGGGCAGCTCCACGCTCGCCTGCTGGCACCAGTCCTCGATGAGCTTGTCGGCCCGGAAGCGCTCCTTGCACTCCCGGCAGTCCATCAGGGGATCGGAGAAGCCGGACAGGTGGCCGCTGGCCACCCAGGTCTGGGGATTCATGAGAATGGCGGCGTCCTGGCCCACGTTATAGGGGTTCTCCTGGACGAACTTCTTCCACCAGGCCTTCTTGATGTTGTTCTTCAGCTCCACGCCCAGGGGACCGTAGTCCCAGGTGTTGGCCAGGCCGCCGTAGATCTCGGAGCCTGCGAAGATGATGCCGCGGTTTTTGCACAGCGCCACGATCTTATCCATGGTCTTTTCCGTGTTTTTCATGTGAACGTCTCCTTTATGTGAATATTTTTGGTCTCTATGGTCAAGCCGCCTCCGGCGGCGTTACCTGCACAGTCACGACTCCCGCATTCCAATCCGTCTGGTCTGTGGACACACCGTACCACCACATGGTCTCGCCGTCCGGCAGGTGGTACAGGATCGCATAGAATTCTCTTGGGTGCAGCGCCATGGGATAGTTGCTCTCCGGCAGCTGATCTCCCGTGGTCTGCCACGCGGAAAAGGCGTCGTATCCGCCCTCCACGCGCCAGAACTCGCGGCTGGCGTAGTCGCTCCAGTCGGAGATGTCCTGCTCCCCGAAGTAGGCGGCTTCGTATGCTTCACCGGCGATGGTCAGTGTGTCCGTGCGGAGCGGCTCCAGCTCCGGCTTTTCCTCCCGCGCCAGATTGGCACAGGTCACCGTCACCTTGCTGCCGTAGTGCGCCGCGATCTGAGCCGCCATGGAGGGCACGGTGCCGGTCTGGTGATCCATCCCGTTGGGGTCGGCGTGGGGGCCGCCGCAGAAGGCCACCACGCTGACGCCGCCCAGTGCGTCGAAGGCGGTGCAGAAATTGATCGCCAAGGCGTACTCCCGCTGCACGTCGGCCTTATCGTCTGCGCCGCGCTGATAGTACATGGCGCCCTGCTTGATGCTCCGCTCTACCTCGCGGTATACGTCGGTGTCGGTCTTTCCCTCGTCCTCCAGAAGCTGGCGCGCCTTTTCGCCGGAGGTGGCATACTGATGCTCTATATCAAAGCCGTGGAATATCGTGTCCGGACACGTCTCCTTAATCTGATGGTAAAAATCCGCCACCACCTTCGCATGGAACAGCGTCCCCTCGCAGGCGCCGTACACCATATCCCAATAGGCATCGTCCTCTGCCGCCATCCAGCGGTTCAGCAGCAGCGTGGAGCCTGCGCCCATCTCTATGAACAGGTGGCGCATTCCCTGACCGTAGCAGGTCTGCCACAATGTCAGCTCCTTATCCAGACAGGCAGCGTTGGCGTGCTCCTCGCCGTAAATAAAAATCTCCCCTGTGGGCGCACCTGTTTCTGCCGGTGCGCCGCAGGCTGTCAGCCCCAGCAGCGCCGCCAGCAGCAGCGCCGCGATCCTCTTTTTCATAGACAGCTCTCCTTTATTGCAGCAAAAAACGCCCTGATGCCATTGCTGACATCAGGGCGAACTAAGTTTTAGTCCGTGGTTCCACCTGAATTTGGATGATTCCACACTCTTACTGCCGGTAACGGGGCGTCCGGCGGGCATTTCCTCCCGCAGCTCCGGGCAGCCACGCCCTTCATCGCCTGTAACAGGGAAAGAATAGCATCTTTTCTCCCGCCCGTCAAGCCTATTTTTCGCTGTCCGGCGAGTCGGCGTCCTCGGGGCAGGGCGCAGCATCCGTGACAGTGCCGCCGCCATACACGTACCGCACATCGTCGGTCTGGCCCATGGCGCCCTTTGAGAACGTCACCGCCCAGCAGCCGGTCTTCACATCGTACCAGCCGTAGGCCATGTCGTACTCCCCATCGTACTGTGCCCGGGCCAGCTCGATAGCTTCCTCCTCCGTGGGGATGCCCCGCCCGATCCGGGCAGTGCCCAGGATAGCCAGCACCTCATCGCGGCAGCCGTCCCACGCGGCCCTGTCCATCGCGCCGTCTTCATCGGGCATACACACATAGCTGCCTGGTGTACCCCGGAACACGACGTTCACCCACACGTTGTCGTTGACGCCCTCCGTGTACTGCCAGGCCGTCTGGCCGCCGGACAGCGTCAGCTCCTGCTCCGTCACGCCGGTACCGCAGATGCCGTAGCCGTCCAGCCAGCAGGTGAGCCGGAAGTCCACGGCGGCGTCGTCCGTCTTCCAGAACCGCAGCCCCGCCTGCCCATCCTCCTCCAGCGTCTCAAAGGCCCAGCCATCGGGGATAGTCAGCGCCATGTCCACGTGGTCTCTGGTATACTCCGCCAGCTGACCCGTGATCTCGGACGGGTCCGGTGCGGGACTGCCCTGTGGCTCATCCCCCTCCAGCGGCAGCGGAACAGCCGACCACTCGCAGGCCATCAGCACCGCGGCGCAGCCCAGCGCCAATACGCACAGCAGCAGCTTTTTCATACTCTCACCCTCCTTTTGTCCATATGACGAAGCAGGGAGGGGAAATGTTCCCCTCCCTGCCAGAGCTCAGATGTCCAGCAGCTCCAGCTCGCTGTCGTCCACCTTTCGCAGCTCCTTCTTATTCATCATATCGTACATGCACGGCACCACGAACAGCGTCATCAGCGTGGCGTACAGCAGTCCGCCGATACACACCAGCGCGATGGGCTGGATCAGGGCCGTACCGGCGTTCTTGGCCAGCGCCGTCACCACAAGGCCCAGGATGGTGGTAAGGCTGGTCATCAGAATGGGCCGCAGACGGGTGACGCCCGCGTCGATGATGGCCTCCCTCCGCGCCATACCGTCCTGCCGCTGCTGGTTGATGTAGTCCACCAGCACGATGCCGTTGTTGACGATGACGCCCACCAGCATCACGAAGCCGATAAGGCTGACGACCGACACCTCGATACCGGAGACCAGCAGTGCCAGGAAGCCGCCGGTGAAGGCCAGCGGAATGGTGAACATCACGATAAACGGGGACTTCAGGGATTGGAACTGGGCCACCATGATGAGGTACACCAGCACCACGCCCAGCAGCAGCATCAGCATCAGCTGGCTCATGGCATCCATGATCTGTTCGTTCTCGCCGTTGAACTCCACGGTGACGCCCTCCGGCAGCGCCAGCGGCGCCACGGCCTGCTGCACCGCCGATGTCACCTTGGTAACGTTGTAGCCATCGGCCAGCGTGGCGGTCACGGTGATACACCGCCGCTGCTGGTCGCGCTGGATGCTGTTGAGGGACACGGTCTCGCGGACCTCCGCCACCTCGCCCAGCTTGAAGGAGCCATCGTCGTCCTCCTCCGTCTCCTCGCCGGTGAGCTGGCTCAGGCCGGAGGTATCGCTGCTGCCGCTCATGGCGGCGGACATGGAGCTGTCCGGTGTGATGGTCAGATCCAGCAGCTTCTCGCGGGTCAGCTTGCTGTCCGCCGCCGCGTCCACCATCAGCTCCATGCTCTCGCCGTCCAGCGTCACATCCGCCACCGTGGTGGTATCCTGCAGCGCCGCCGCCAGCTGCATGTAGATCTGGGCCACGGTGACACCGCGGGTCATGGCCGCGTTGCGGTCCACCACCACCTGTAAGGCAGGCGCCGCGTCCTCCAGACCGTCGGACACATCCTTGACGCCCTCCACCTGTCCGATGCGCTGGCCCAGCGCACGGGCGGCGGTCTGCAGGCCCTCCATATCGTCGCCGTAGACCTGCAAAGAGATGCCGCTGCCGGTCATATAGCTCATCATACCGCTCATGACGCCGGAGGCCTTCACCGTGCAGGGCAGGTCGGCGCACAGCGCCTCGATCTCCCGCCCTGCGTCGGAGCCGAAGGTTCCCTCCGTCATGGTGAGGTAGCCGGTAACATCATAGTCGCCGTTGTCGCTGCTGGTCATGCTGAGGCCGCCCATGTTGCCGCTGCCCATCATGAAGCCCACAGCTTCCACATTCTCCACGGACATGGCCCGTTCCATCACCTGGTCGGCCGCCTCCACCGCTTCCTCGCGGGTGGCGCCCTCCGGCATGGTGATCTCCAGCGAGAGGTTATTCATGTCGATCTCCGGCATGAACGTAAAGCCGCGGCTCAGTGCGCCCCAGGCCGACGTCACCAGCAGCACCAGCGACAGCAGCAGCACGAAGGCCTTGTGGTCCAGCGACCAGGAGATGGCCTTGCGGTAGGCAGGGTAGAGCTTATCCAGCAGACCGGCCTTGGGTGTAAAGTCCCGCCGCAGCATGCCGGACGCCATGGCCGGCACCAGCGTCAGCGCCACCAGCAGGCTGGCCAGCAGGGAATATGTAATGGTCAGGGCCAGATCGGTGAACAGCTGCTTCGTCAGGCCCTCCACGAACACGATAGGCGCGAACACGCACACCGTGGTGAGAGTGGACGCCGTCACCGCGCCCAGCACCTGTCCCGCGCCGGACACCGCAGCCTGGATGATGGTAGCGCCCTTGGCCCGCAGGCGGTAAATGTTTTCGATGACCACCACCGAGTTGTCCACCAGCATACCCACCGATACGGCCAGGCCGCTGAGGGAGATCATGTTGATGGTGACACCGGTGAAGTACATCAGCACCACCGCGAAAATGACGCTGACGGGGATGGAGATCAGGGTGATGAGGGTGGGCCGCCAGTCACGCAGGAACAGGAACAGCACCACCACAGAGAACACCGCGCCCCACAGCAGGGACGAGAGGATGGTCTCCACAATGAGATAGATATAGTCGCCCTGATCCATCAGGGCCACGAATTTCAGGCCGTCGTACTGGGCCTCCAGCGTCTCGAACCGGTCGGCGATGTTGTTGGACACCTCCGCCGTGGCGTAGTTGGACTGCTTGGTAAAGGACAGCAGGATGCCGTTGTCGCCGTTGAGCTTGGTGTAGAGCTGGTCGCCGTTGTCCGTCACCACCACCGTGGCCACGTCACCCAGCGTGATGGGCTCCACGCCGTCCAGTCCCAGGTCGAACAGCACCATGTCCTCCAGCTCGCCGCTGTTCTCAAACTTCTGGCCCACCGACACCATATATCTGATGCCGCTGTTGTCGTCGATGTACCCCGCGGGCATGGAGAAGTTCTGGGCCGTCAGCAGCCCGCTGACGGTGGAGATGGACAGCAGTCCCCCCAGATCAGTCTGTTCGGCCACCTTGTCATAGGCCGCCTGTATCTGCTTCAGCCCGCTTTCGATCTGGGCCTTGGCCTCGCTGAGCTGCAATTCCGCGCCGGTCATCTGGGTCATACCGTCCATCAGCTCCACCAGCAGGTCGGACACGTCGCCCTCCACCTGTGCGCGCAGGTGACCGCTCTTCAGCGCTTTCATCAGCTTCTCCATGCTGCCCTGCAGCGTCTTCAGATCGTCGTTCAGCTTCTTCAGCGTCCCATCCGGGTCGGTAATAAAGCCGCCCACGATGTCATCGATATCCGTGTCCTCCAGCACACCGTAGATATCCTTCAGCTTGTCGTACACCTTATCCACCGCGTCGCCGACAGACTCGGCTACGCCGTCAGCAGCGGCGCGCTTGGCGTCCGCCAGCGCCTGCTGTCCGTCCGTCACCTTCTTCTCCGCGTCGCGGAGCTTGCCCTCCGCCTTCTTCAGCTGGTCCTTCACCGCGTCCTCCAGTGTGGCGGACAGGGCGTCCATCTTCTCCTGATCCAGTATCACGTGGGCCTCGCGGGTCAGCGCGCCGGACACCGTGACGCCGGCCACGCCGCTGACGCCCTCCAGCTTGCCGGTGAGCTCATCGGTGACGAAGTCGCTGAGGGCGTAAACATCCTTCCCCTCCTGGGACACCGCCGCCACCATGACCGGGATCATGGAGGGATTGATCTTCAGCACGTAGGGCGCACCCACCGAGTCG
>ERZ824598.2715-NODE-2715-length-17470-cov-3.071949_pt1 | contig 17470 bp, 13 predicted proteins | sample MGYA00519934_ERZ824598 | MGnify/ENA primary metagenome ERZ824598 (study PRJEB31778, sample SAMEA3449177) | human gut metagenome | biome: human gut; feature: human-associated habitat; material: faeces | place: United Kingdom | collected 2010/2012 ...
AGATTCCTTATCCTGTCTTTCAGTCTTTGAAGATTTCTTCTGTAAGCCCTTATAGCTCATCGTCTCAATCTTCACAATAGAACCTGAAGCTTCAAGCCATTCATTGGCAAGATTATTGTTTGACTGTTCTACATATACACGCTGTTTTCTGTATGCCGTGCGAAGCCTCATCTTTGCTCTTTTCATAGATTTTGAATATTGAATACGCATACCTTTGATATGTACGCCTTTATCGTCGTAACATTCCGGATTGTTAATCCTTGTCAGCTTGGAAAGGCGGTTCTGCTCCTTAATGACTTTCTCCTGATATTTGTTGACATCCGGAGCCAGTTCTTTAAAGGAAAGCTTACTTCCATTATATGAAGTCATAGTTGAAACCCCGGGGTCAATAGCCATTGTTCCGACCCCAATCGCATGCTTCTGAGGCGGGGTGCCTTCCATTACAAGCTGCAAGAAAAATCGATAATGAATCCCGAAAGGTTCCCTGACGATACGGCCATACTTTACCTTATATTTCATTGCGTCCTGAAGCCATATATCGCTTTTTCTGACTGGCTTTAATTTAAACACAGTGCCGCATACGGTAACGGTATCTGATTCAGCTTTATAGATAATGCCTGATGTTGCCTTCTTGTCTTCAAAAGAGAAAGTTTCTTCAAATTTACGGAAATGAATCTTCTTCCCGAAGATTGCTTTCTTTACTGCACTATAGAGAGCAGTAGCAGTCTTCTGTACAATGTTGATTCCGATTCCGCCTTCATATCCTGAAGTCTTTCCTCTTCCGAAATATGTATGAAGGTCATATTCGGTAAGCTGATACGCTGCAGCGCATATGAATATTTCCTTGCTCCATCGCTTGCTTTCTTTCTCATCCTTGCATGCGAAGAACTGACCCAGGCAATACTTATACCAGGCATCTTTTTTCAGTTCGTTCAGCTGCTTAATGCAGTGTTTTACGCCGGCATTATACATACGCTCTGTAATCCTCATTATCTTATTCAGTTTGTCATATCCACGGTTATCAGTTATGATTCGTTTCGTCACAACGAAGGACGGGGTAGTGTTTTTTGCCATATAATGCCGGCCTCCTTTCTTAAATTCTTCTATACGTTTTTCTGGTTTTCAATATACTGCTGTACAACACTTAAGGAGACAGCTCCAACCGAAGAGATAAATGCTGCACGCGTCCATAGAGTAGGCAGCTTTCTTTTCAGTTCAGGAAATTCGTCACGTAATATGCGAGAACTCTTTCCTTTTAATAACTTTACGACATGTTCAACGCCAAATCTTGGGTTGCAGTCAATCAGTATATGAACATGGTCTGACATGATTTCCATATCTAATATATCAAAACCGTTTTCTTCTGCTATCTGTGTAAAAAGCTCCTTTGCCCGTTTGGCAATTTCTTCTGTCAAAACCTTTCGTCTGTATTTTGGACAAAAGACTATATGATATTGACAACTATACACGAGATGAGAAGAATGCTTATATTCTTTTTTTACTTCTGGATAATTCATATTTTATAACCATCCCACTTATTATTTATGATATATACATTATATAACAAATAGCATAAAAAGTCAAGCTTCGTTTTTCTTAATTAATCTTAAGCTGGGGCGCGTTTGTCGTTTTCATCTGCACGGATAAATCCGGCAGCATCCAACTCTGTCTTTCCGTGACGGATATGAGTGAGATGTTCCACGGCTGCTCCAGCCTGACAAGCCTGGATTTGACACCGCTTAATACAGCAAAGGTGACGAATATGGAATCTATGTTCTACCGCTGCTCCGGTCTGACTAGCCTTGATTTGACACCGCTTAATACAGCGAATGTGACGAGTATGAAATCTATGTTCTACAGCTGCTCAGGTCTGACAAGCCTTGATTTAACTTCGTTTAATACAGCGAAGGTAACGAATATGAGCTCTATGTTTTACGACTGCAGCGGTCTGACAACCATCAAAACCGGCGTTACATTTAAATTTGCCAGAACAGATTACTTTCTCTCCGGCACATGGCGAAACGTTATCGGCGAGACATTTAATGGTGATTATCACAATGGCGCGTAAAACCGCGGCCAACCTAAATATGCATTGCGTAGGTTTGCACATTTAGTTGTCTGTCGGATGTAAGCGTAGAGAACAAAAAAATAAAAATTTTTTTCTTTTTTCCGTCAAAAACTATATTTTTTCAGCATACTATACATGTAACAAGATAAGAACAATCTTGCACCTGGTATATGCCAGTATAAAACTAAAAAACATATGGCGTTGCATGCAAAAGACCTTGTATGCGTAAAATGTTTAAGGCCGTGTACCCGATAGAAAAAACGGGGAGGTGTCCGCAACAGCAAAAATTGTTGCATAGTATATTTTTTAAAGGTAATCCCCATAACAGGGGATAGAGGGATAGTGTTAGTCCTGCGAGGCGAATTTGGCCTCGCGAAGAAGCCGCGGCCAACCTTCGGTTGTCCGTCGGTCAATCACGGTACCGCCAATTTTCCTTCCAATGTAGCCGATACCTACATAAAAGTTTCTTAACTTAGTCAATCCAGTATCGTCGCCAGCCATTCTTTACCGGCACTCGATTATTTTCTAAACTTTTTTAAATCTTTTGAAAAGCCTGGCCAGCCCCGCTAACGCGGGGCTGGCTTTTTTTTGTTTCGGAAACGAAGAGAAGAGATTCTCTTTTGCGTGGAGGGGAGATTCTTTTGGTGGTTATTTTGGAAATTTTTTTGAGGCTTTATTTGGGCTCTTTGGGATTGCTTTTGGAGTTATTTTTAAAGTTCTTTTGAGAATTCTTTTGGAATGTTCTTTTGTTTATTTGTTTATGGCTCCTGAAACGTGGTTGCCGGCGCCGAAGGCGCCTGGAAAGAAGGGTTGTTCGCAAACGGAAGTCTGAGATTTGCCCTGTAAAGAAGATAAGGCGGGCGGGAGAGTACTGGCCGGTCAAGTAGTACAATGGCTGGCGTGAGGCTTCGTTTGCTTGTATAAAGAGGCGGCGGGCGGCAAAAAGCTGCTGGCGGAATACAGGATTCCGGATACCAGCTGACGAATATTGTACCGGCTGCCGGATGCTGCATTGAATGCCGATTGTCGTCATCTGCTGCCAGCGAAAAAAAATCCGACAAAAATTTGCGCTTGCCGAAAAATCTGGTATAATATATACAAGAGATGAGGAAGAAGAATTTCCTCAATACATAAGACGGATTCGCCGTCGTGTTCGTTCCTTTCTTTGTTTTTGAGCCCCGCTGTCTTTGCCGGCAGCGGGGCTTTTGCGTTTTGCCGATGTTTTGCGGCCGGCAGAATCCGACATATTGGAAGTGTAGATAAAATATGCCGGCAATACCGGAAATCAAAAAGAAAGGAGATAAAAATAATGACAAAAATAATGGAAAAAGCAACTCAAGCAATACCAGATACAAAAGAAGGCATCCGCCTGCTGCCGGAGGTAGTAAGGGATATGTTCCAGGAAGATATGGACGGAAAAGATGAAGGTGGAGTATACGAAATCAAGTACGGTAACCATATGTTCTTTGTCCCGAAACGAATGGATGAGGGCGTGGAAGCTATGATGGCGATTGATAAAATCTGCTGCCGGGGTTTTTCGTTCAAGCGTAAACGCAAAAAGCTTATCAGCTTTATGCGGGATATCTGGGCGTTTGCGATTGATGAGAACAGGCGCGAAGTTGCGGGCAGAATTGAGCGTGAGTTTGCCGGCTGAACTGAAGACTGGCGAAACGGAAACTACAGGCTGCATTTGTTGCGGCCTGTTTTTTTGTATGCTGCCGGCAGCTTTTGCGGCTTCGCTGTTGTATTTTGGAGAAAGTATGATATACTGAATGTATCACTTACTACTTTCCACTTGTAATTTGACATATTTTGTGTTAAACTATATTTGTGGAAAAAGAGGCTTTTCCGCAGGGCGTCCCCTGGCTGTGCAAAGTATGCACAGCTTCTTTTTTTTGCAAAAATTGCCGGCAAAAATTCAGCCAGCAATACAAAATCCCGGGTCATCCCTCCGCCGTCCATCGCCGGCAAAAAAAACCGATAAAAATTTGCACTAGCCAAAAAATCTGGTATACTATATATGTAAGCGAGAAGGACAGCTCCTTCCGATACGTCAGACGGATTCGCCGTCGGAATTCCTTTCTTTCTACGTGTGTGCCGCGGCTCAAAGCCGCGGCCTTTTTGCTGCCGGCAGAATTCGGCATACTGTATGTATAAAAGCAAAAAAAAGAAAGGAAAAAAATCTTATGAAAATAATCAAAGAAGACGAAAAAGTAATCGCGTGTATTGAAAAAGACGATACAAATGAGCAGAAATTAATAGAAATGATAGAAAGTGTTCAAGCGAACGGCGTTACTGATTATAAGGTTGATGCCAAGAACCCAAGGCTTTATTCAAAAGGCGGGCTTTTGTATAGTAAGAAAAAGACAATGCCTAACGGAAAAGTAAAGCTTATGTTGATTTCCGTGCCGCCAGACAAGAAGGGTACTGTGAAGGTTGCTTACGGTACAGAAATAATTGCCGGCGATGCGTTTGCAGACAGTAAGGCTTCAAAAGTCATACTGCCAGAAACGGTAACGGCAATCACTTCTTATGCATTCAATAATTGCGAAAATCTGAGAGAGGTCGTCATGAATGAAGGCCTTACACATATTGATGAATATGCATTTCGTCTGTGTCCTTTGCTTGATGATATCACCATCCCTGACACAGTGCTGGATATTATGTATAATGCATTCTGCGAGAGTCCTCTCCGAAACTTGAAGTTTCAGAGCCGCCCGCAGAAATGCAATAACCGGCTTAAGATTGCATACGGCGCTTTTGGATGGTGTCATGCCGATGAGATAGAGCTTCCGAACAGACTGGTCTCACTTTCGGACGATAACTTTGCCAAGGCCAGAAGGGTAGTAATAAACTGCTATGACACATCAGATATTAAGTCAATACTTAATGCTTTGATTGTTAGGAATTTCGCACCTATTAATGAGGCCTCGGACTACTATGACCCGAGATGCAACTGTGCGTTGGAGGTATGCTTTGGTGGTGTGAATGCATACATCCCCAAGATAATGGGGCGGAATGCAAAAGGAAAATTCCTTAAAGATATTTCTGATGTAATGCAGATTGCCGAAAAGCCGCTGAATAAGAAGCTGCACGACCTGCAGATGTATGCCTTGGATGCAGCAGAGACTCCGCTGGATGCGTCATATGATGCGGCGATGAAGGTGTATTGTAATACTGAAGACAGCGAAATAAAAGAAAAAGCAAAAAAAGTATTAAAAATGCATAGCAGAAATATCATCCGAGCGTTCTATAAATCTGGAGATGCAAAGAAGCTGATGGATTACCTGAAGCTGGGCCTGCATAAGGTGGAAGACATTGAGACTGTTCTGGAAAGCGATTTCAGGACTGATGCGGCTGATATGAATGCGTGTATGCTGCAGGCGCTTGGAAATAGTTCCTGTAAACAAAAATTTTTGCTATGAAGCCTGAGGCGCCGCATTTGCGGCGCTTCTTTTTTGCCGGAAAAAGAGTAGTTATGGTTGCCGATGATTTGCCGGCAGCGCCAGACCTCCCGCGGCCTTTGACGGCAGCGTGGGGTTTTGTGTTTTGCTGCCGGCGAAATCCGGCATATTGTATGTATAAATATAAAAAGAAAGGAAAAGAGCTTATGAAAATAATACAGCAAGACGAGAAAGTAATTGCGTGCATCGGCAAAGATGAGACAAACGAACGGAAAATCATGAACATGAAAATGATAGAAAGCATTCAGGAGAACGGCGTTACCGATTTTGAGGTTGATTCCGAGAATCCAATGCTTTATTCAGAAGACGGGCTTTTGTATGGCAAAAAGAAGACAATGCCTAACGGAGAAACAAGACTTACACTGATTGCCGCGCCGCCAGACAAAAAGGGAACTGTGAAGGTTGCTTACGGTACAGAAATAATTGCCGGCGATGCGTTTGCAGACAGTAAGGCTTCAAAAGTCATACTGCCAGAAACGGTAACGGCAATCACTTCTTATGCATTCAATAATTGCGAAAATCTGAGAGAGGTCGTCATGAATGAAGGCCTTACACATATTGATGAATATGCATTTCGTCTGTGTCCTTTGCTTGATGATATCACCATCCCTGACACAGTGCTGGATATTATGTATAATGCATTCTGCGAGAGTCCTCTCCGAAACTTGAAGTTTCAGAGCCGCCCGCAGAAATGCAATAACCGGCTTAAGATTGCATACGGCGCTTTTGGATGGTGTCATGCCGATGAGATAGAGCTTCCGAACAGACTGGTCTCACTTTCGGACGATAACTTTGCCAAGGCCAGAAGGGTAGTAATAAACTGCTATGACACATCAGATATTAAGTCAATACTTAATGCTTTGATTGTTAGGAATTTCGCACCTATTAATGAGGCCTCGGACTACTATGACCCGAGATGCAACTGTGCGTTGGAGGTATGCTTTGGTGGTGTGAATGCATACATCCCCAAGATAATGGGGCGGAATGCAAAAGGAAAATTCCTTAAAGATATTTCTGATGTAATGCAGATTGCCGAAAAGCCGCTGAATAAGAAGCTGCACGACCTGCAGATGTATGCCTTGGATGCAGCAGAGACTCCGCTGGATGCGTCATATGATGCGGCGATGAAGGTGTATTGTAATACTGAAGACAGAGCAATAAAAGAAAAAGCAAAAAAAATATTACAAACACACAGCCAGAATATCATCCAGGCGTTCTATAAATCTGAAGATGTAAAGAAGCTGATGGATTACCTGAAGTTTGGCCTGCACAATATGAAAGATATTGAGGTTGTTTTGGAAAACGATTTCAGGACAGATGCGGCTGATATGAATGCGTGTATGCTGCAGGCACTTGGAAACAGCCCCTGTAAACCGAAGTTTTTGCTCTGAAGCCTGAGGTGCCGCGAAAGCGGCGCCTCTTTTTTGTCGGCAGAAGAGCAGCGCGGCTGACGATGCATTGCCGGCAGGTTTTGCGACTTTGCTGTTGTATTTTGCGGGAAATATGGTATACTGTATATGTAATTTACATCTTGCAATTTGACATATTTTGTGCTATACTTTATTTGTGGAAGAAGAGGCTTTTCCACTGAACGTCCTTTGGCTGTGCATGCTTTGCACGGCTTATTTTTTTGCAAAAATTCAGCCCGCGAAAAACCGCCGGCAGTACACAGTCTCCTGCGGCTGCAAAAAAATCCGACAAAAATTTGCGCCCGCCGGAAAATCTGGTATACTATATACAAGAGATGAGGAAAGAAAAATTTCCTCAATACATAAGACGGATTCGCCGTCGCGTTCGTTCCTTTCTTTGTTTTAGACCCCCGCTGCCTTTGCCGGCCGCGGGGGTTTTGTATTTTGCTGCAGGCGAAATCCGGCATACTGTACATATAAATATAAAAAAAGAAAGGAAAAGAAAACTTATGAAGCTTAAAAAAGAAAACGGAAAAACGATTCTTGTGTTTGAGAATGACGAGACAATGCAGGTATATCCGAATTCAGTAGACTACTACGAGCCCTTCCTTGTTGCGTCGGCGCTGGATATTACAGATTTTGAGGTGTACGATGACAATCCAAAATACATCAGCATTGACGGCATCATATACACGAAAGACGGGCTGATGATTGTCGCTGTCCCATGCGGCAAATCCGGATGCATAAAAATCCGGGAGGGTGTTGAAGTCATTAAAGATTCAGCATTTGACAAAAGCGCGGCTAGCAAGGTCATTTGTCCGCAGAGCCTCAGGCTGATTGATAAGTATGCCTTCAGGTCAAGTATTTACCTAACTGAAATCGTGTTAAATGAAGGCCTGAAAAAGATTGGTGCTTGCGCTTTTTACAACTGCGAAAGCCTGACAACCACAACAATTCCCTCCAGTGTTGATGATATAGGCTCAATGGCATTTGAATCTTCACCCCTGACGTCACTGACATTTGCACCTGACCGGAAGAAGTCTTTGCTTATTGAACCTATGGCGTTTGAAGACTGTACAGCTGAAAGCCTGTATCTGCCCGGTTTTGTAAAAGTCCAAGACTGTAACTTCCGTGGCGTAAAGTCAATCAGCCTTGACGGCTTCTCCAATCTGCCGGATATCCTGAGAACGTGCATTGTCGGAATTGTCAATAGTGACATCAATAGAATCGGAGGCGCCTTCCAGGTAAACGTAGATAGTCAGTCTTATTTCTTCCCTCGTGCGATGCTGATTGCAGACAGGAAGAAACTGCTTGACGATGTCGCGAAAGTATGCTTTTTATCAGTGCTGTCATTTTCGCTGAAAGCCAAAAAACGAATGCTTAAAAAAATCGTCAACAAGGCTTATCAGTCTTCAGTATTTGATGTCGGCTGCCGTGTTGCTGTGAAAACTTATGGTAATATGAACCAAAAAGAAAGAGCAAAAAAAGACGGAAAAGAACTGGCTGCATACCTGCATGAAAAGGATGCCGCCATCCTGGCGATGGCTGTCATGAACCACGACGCCGAGCTGCTGAAGGAATACCTTGATTTCGGACTGAGTAAGCCTGAAAATATCAAAAAGGCATTTGATTTGGTGAATTATGATGCCGCGGTGTGTGAGTATGAGATAGAATCCGCAAAAAGTAAACTGGCTGCCGTTTTTTTAAGGGACATGGAGATGGCTTCGCATGATTCTAAAAATGACGATGATACCATAATCAAAGCTTACCTGATGCAGGCCATGCAGATGGAAGAACAAGATGAGTTTGAGATTTAAACCGGCAATTTTTGCCGGTTTTTTTTGCGTGCAGAAGATGGTTATGCCGGCAGGTCTGCCAGCAAAGCCGCTGACTTCCGGCATTTGAGGCGGAAGGCAGAAAAATTTCTTTTTTTAGCATTATTTTTCATATTATATATGAACGAAGATGAAGGTGAATATGAGCTTTTTATCTTCGTTTGTCGGCCGCAGATAAATCTGCGGCTGCAAAAATTAAGTAAAGCATCGGATTTACAAGGTTGCAGGGAAAACTGTTCGAGACCTTGTTTCCGTACAGCCTTTTCCTCCGACCTTGGCTCCGGGAATCCCCGGAAACCGACAAAAATAATATAAAAAGGAGGATTAAAAACAAGATGCAGAACTTAAAATACAAGGCTCTGTCTATCGCAATGGCTGTAATGACCGCCGCATCGCCGGTTCTGTCTTCATATACCGCATTCGCAAGCGATAATGTCGCTGACAGCATTGTTGTAAATGATGACGGCACCGTATCCCAGACGTTTACTCTCGGAGATGATAGTGATGACAGCAGCGAAGAAAAAGAAACAAAATTCCTTTTCCTTAACCTTAAAACAGCTGGTGGTAAAGCCATCATAGCAGAAGGAAGAGACCAGGAGCAGACCATCCGCCTGGATGAGAAACAGGATGGCAGTGAGTATATAGACGTGTATGACCAGGACGGCCTGCTTATCTCAAGTGAGAATGCGGCAGAGAATGCTTACATGTATGTATACGAAGCGGAAGCTGACAATATCGTGAGTGTCAAAGCCGAGGCAGATGACGGGTATGTCATTAACCTGTACGAGCTTGTAGACGACGACACGAGCAAGCCCGAAGAAACCGGGTTTGACGAAAAGGTTACGTCTTTTATGTATCCAACCTTTGTTAATGCGGATAAGACAATAACGATTGGGTTTGAGAAGACAGAGACCCCTGAAGACGATATTACAGTTGAGGAAGTAAAAGCAGAAGACAAGAAAGATACTCAGGAAGACCTGACCGACGACCTGACCGTTAACGACGAAAAGAGCGAAGACGGAAAAGCAGACGGCGAAGAGGATAAGACTGAAAATGACTTGTCTGGCGATTTGACAGTTAATGATACCGTTGAGGATGTTGATAAGACAGCAGATGCTGAAGATACTGAAACTGAAGGTACTGAAGCCGGAAGTGAAACGGCGGAAGATGATGCTGACGCAGACGACAAGATGGGAGACTTGACTGTTAATGACGACATTGGAATTGACGGAAGCAGCAGTGAAGAGAAAGCTGTTGTGGATGGAGAGGAAGGTGATGGTACCACTGAAAGTATTGAAGAAGAAACAGACTCATCTGCAACAACAAGTAATGAAGACGAAAATGAAGATGAATTATTAAATGACAGTGACATCTCAACCGAATTAGTTACTGGTGACAAGATTGATGAAGAAAAAGAACTTGCAGCTGATGAGGCAAAATCTGATACAGAAGGTGATATCGCAGATGAAGAGGGCTACCCTTCATGTGCATCATACATATACAAAACTGAAGCTGTCGCAAAGAAAGACAAGTATTTTGACATCAATACTTATAGTGAATACGAAAACACTAATATTGAAGTAGTATCTGTAGATGGAAACACAGACCAGCAAACATGGAATGACGACGATTCTTTTACTGTAGTATACAAAGAGTCATTGAAAGACAATCCTGACTACTACTGGAACAAAGAGGTTAAATTCGTTGTAGTTGAAGATGCAGATATGGCTACAGCCAAATCCAGCGAATGTGACAATATTCTTCCAGATTGGGCTCCAATAGGAGACGCAGATGGAGTAGGTGTTCCAGAATTGGCTGGTACTGTATTGCAGGGCAAGACTTATAATGTATTAGTAAATGACACAAGCTGGAATCCAGACGTCGTAACTAATGGATACGATATCTCAAGATTTAGAATGTCAACAACAGGCGACCTTGGAGATTTTGATGTGTCTAAGCCTGGAAGCTATACATTAAGATATGTTGTTTCATATTTTACATTACCTAAATACAGATGGTATGTAGATACAACTATCAATGTAGTAGACCATCTTGATGGCCATAGGATTAAAGTCTTAAATGACAGTATTGACGTAAGAATGAACGGCGAGAGACTTGAATATGGCGAACTTTATGCGTCAGAACAATCAAATGTAACTTTTACTGTACAGGTATCTAATATTAATACTTTTAATGAAATTAATCCTGTTGTAAAAGTGTTAAATGGTGCAGGCGAAGAAAACCCTGAAGCTGTAAACTTTACAACAGTAGATTCCGATTCAGGAAAAATTTACACCTATAACGTTAGCCTCAAAGATGATGAGTATATAACCATTGATGATACAAACAATATTTGTACATTTGCTTTAGGCCAAAGCTATTTTGGAGCATGGTATCCAATTAAAGATAATTATATAACAAAAGATGACATTAATGAAATAGAACAAACATACGGAAATGTTAATACTCCACCAGAAGATGAGGGTGATATCGTTGCTTATGCAAGCGGAACTAATACTAAAAACTTTGGCGCAATCGGCGTAGGACAGGCTCATGGTGCAAATGTTGGTATTGGTGCAGTTGGATATAGAACGGTAATGTTGGGCATTACATCAAGCGGTCAAGCTGCCATTGCTAAATGGGTTTCCGGACTTACAAATTCGTACGATGCAGCAAACATGAAAAATTTTAAAGCGTGGTTAAATACAAATCAGTTAATATGTGCCGACTGTACTACATGGGGAGAAGGACAGCATGCTGGGTGGTATGCCTCAAACCAATTCCCATTTACAATAACGGCTAAAGCAACGTATAATTCAAGCACAAACAAGCTTACAGTAAGGCTTGACGCTGTCGGTAACGCTTCTATGTCAGGAAATTATCAAGAGTTGGCAGGTTACGAATCTTTTACAGGAACTTCTGGATATAGTATCACCATCAGGAAGAGACTTGTTAATGAAGAGTGGGCAGCAAAGTTTTATCGTGTAAGATTGAATACAAAATTCACAATATACAGATATACAAACAATGCCTGGAAAGAACAAAAAACCGTAACACTATCTGGTGCTACAAGAGATAGTGTAAGCGTGGAAGGTCTTCAAAAAGGTAAATATAAAGTAGTTGAAGAAACTAACAGCAATGGCTGTGTGTTAAATCACGACAAATATATCTTTTATCTAAACGAATCTAATCCTTAATGGCAGACAGGAAATGACGTTGAAAGCGACAGTGTCACAGAGAATGTTTCAGGAACATATGTTCTTAACTACACACAGTATTATTATGGAATAATTTTAAAGAAAGAAAATAACGAAGGAATACCTTTATCTGGAGCATATTTTAAAATTGAGTATAAACCAAACTCAACAAGTTCTCCGGAAGCAACATGGTATGCAAAAACCGATACTAATGGCGAAATTATTCTTGATAATAAACATATTCATACTACATATAAATTACCAAACGGAAAAACTGTTAAGTCATCAGAAGCTCCGCTGAATGCAGCAGATGACCCGGTATTACCTCCTGGATGTTTAACAATTACAGAAGTAGAAGCACCTGATGGATATCAGCTTAACAGCAAACCTGTAACTGTATCATTAAAAGCAGTTGATAACGAAACGCGTACATTATTATATAACGTTCCAACGTTTATAAACACCCCAGGCACTGGAGATTTCCAGCTGAACAAGAAAATCTACAATCCGTCAAACTTTGCTTCAAAAACACCGAGACTGTATATTAACACTCAGTTTAAGATTTATTCAGACTATGATACTGCAACAAAGACATGCTCTGGATTAGTTAAGACGGTAGCTGTTTCTGCTAACAATACAGATGATACATCATATTCTGTCATGGTAGAAGGATTGAAACCTGGTAGATATTATCTGCAGGAATCAAAACGTAACCCTGGAACCGTACAGAATACGAATACGTATTATTTTGATATAATAGCAGGAAAGACGATAAACAAATTCACAAACGTTGAGACCGGAAATTCCGGAACGGCAGTTGCGAATAACCCGTTCAGATTAACAGGAAAAATGTTTTCAAAAACAGACCCAAATGGAAGACCTCTTTCAGGAGCAACTTTCAAAGTTGTTTATTCTCCATTAGAGCCAGAGGATGGATATAATCCTATGTACACCTGGTATTTCGAGACTGATTCAAACGGTGAAGTTTTATATGACAGCAACCATTATGTTTCAAACTTTAATGGAAGCTGGAGTGATGACCCGTTGAAACTTGATGACGGAACCTGGGCAATTCCTTCCGGTTCTTTATGGGTAACAGAAGTTAAGGCTCCGGCCGGATATAAGATTGACACTCAGACACATTCAATCAAACTGACAGGACGCCTGGACAGCAATGGAGTTTACACGATTCCAGACCTGGAAGCTGAAGACTTAACTATCATTGAATACCCGGATGGCTGGAACGTTGATTTGATGACTAAGAAAATGGATGCAGCAGATGGAACTCCGTTAAGCAATGCTGTATTCGGAATCTATAGTGACAGAAACTGCAACAACTTAATCGCAAGACTTAAATCTGACATAGATGGTTACACTGGAACTTACAGGATGGAGTTTGACGGAGGCGTCAACAGCACTACTGTATATTGCCGTGAGATAGAAGCGCCAGAAGGATATCAGAGAAATGATACTATATATCCTTTAACTTTGACAAAAGCGAATGATGATGGCCAGACCAGAATATTTGGAGAAAATGGTATCAATGGACTTGGTGTGTATGATGAGAAGGTTTCTGAAAAATGGAAATTGCGTTATAGAGTAAAGAAGGTTGATGGTGATGGAAATCCTGTAGAGGGAGTTGTTTTTAGTGTGTATGATGAAAGTGGAGATATGGTTGATGAATTAACGACAAATGCTAATGGATATTCAGACATTACGTTAATAAAAGATATAGAATCATCAGTTGATTCATATGTATTATATTGTAAAGAATATAGAGCTCCTGCCGGATATATCTTTGATTCAACTAAAAGATATACATTAACATGGAACCGCTCTACATATGACGCATTAAAAAATAGAGGAGACGAATCTGGCGAATTGCAGACATTTGGTGGAGATAGAGGTATCGTAAACTTAACTCCGACAGCTTCACCGACACCAGTAATCACACAGCCGGTAACACCGACTCCAAGCAATACACCGACGCCGACACCGACAAGCACTCCGACGCCGACACCGACAAATACACCTACTCCAACACCAGTAATCACACAGTCGGTAACACCACCTCCAAGCAATACACCGACTCCAACACCGACAAGCACTCCGACGCCGACACCTACAAATACACCTACTCCAACACCGACGAATACACCTACACCGACATCAACCCCAATACCAACGCCGACGGATGAACCGCCGACACCTGGAACCGGATATGTCTACGTAAAGAAGACGTCAAGAGCAGGACAAGACCTTATGGATTTGGATGGATATTCACTGAAAGGTGGTAAATTCTCAGTTACAGGTGGTGGATTTACCGGTACCTTAACAACTGAAGAGAATGGTATTTCAAATCACTTACAGCTTCCGAATAATGCATATCAGACAGCTGTAGCAAATGATTATGAGGATACCGACCGGGCAGTAGTGGATGAAACAACAATTGCACCTTTAGATGATACGATTGCAGCAGACGAAACGTCTGATGATATGGAAGATGTAGATACTACATCTGACAGCCTCTCTGACGACGTAGTGAATGCAAACAATGCAATTTCTGAAGATGTGGATGCATTACTTGATGCTGATTATTCTGATTCTTCTGATGAAGTAATTGATAATATCGATGAATACACCGGAGATGATGAGGGCATCGCCAATATGGCTTTGAATCCAAAAATCACAAGCTATAAAGTAACTGAAATAGAAGCTCCTCTTGGACATAATAATTACGGAGTAACAAAATCGTTCTCTGTAACAATGCCTCAGGACAAAGACCGTGTAATTGAAGTACAGTTCTCAGATGACCCGAAAGTCTTAGACAGCCGTATGACTATCAAGAAATTAAGTGCAAAAGGAAACCCGATTTCCGGCACAATATTCAAGGTAGAATACATTGACGACTTTAATGGAAATTCTGATAATGTAAAACGTACATGGTATTTACAGTCTGACGCAAATGGTATTGTAAGATTTGATGACAACCATGTTGTAACAAGCTTAACACAGTATCGTTCAGATGAGTTCTTCAAATTTAACAACAATATTGTTCTTCCTTATTACGGACAGTTGAGATTTACAGAAGTAAGCACTCCTGCTTCATATGTTTTAAACAGCGAGCCATTCGTAGTAAATCTTGCAGATGCACAGAATGGTTCTACCGTTGACCTGTCAAAGACAGTATACAACGACCTTGAACCTGCAAAGGTACAGCTTACAAAATATAAAGATGATGGTTCACCGCTTGCTGGCGTTGAATTTGAACTTAAATTTGTAAAAGAATCTGAAACAGCAACAAATAACAAGAGCGAGAGCTTTAGCCGCCTGTTGAATGTTGGTGAAACTACAACAGCAACAACTGACGCAGATGGAAAAATCACATGGGAGAATCTTGACCAGGGTGATTATGAAATCAGAGAGACGAAGACTGTTGATGGATGTGCACTGCTGACAGACGTAATCAAGATAACGCTTCCGTTACAGCTGACGAAAGATGAGGCTGACTCATACGGAAATGTAAACAAAGACCTTGCAAAAGAAGATACAAACTATACGAAAAAATGGTATTTCTTTGATTGCAAGTATGAAATCAAAAACAATCAGGTATTCTTAATGCCGATGACCGGTTCTGATGGAACCTGGATGTATGGCTTTGTAGGATTTGCCGCAATTGCGTTTACCGGATGCTTATATTTACTTCTTGATGAAAAGAAGAAAAATAAGAGAAAACATAGACGGAAAAGAAGATAAATCTGAAAAAGCTGAAAGATAAAGGTAACAATAGAACAAAAAAAATAAAAAACAACGCATCTTACGATGCGTTGTTTTTTTGTGTTTAAGATTCGGAAATTGGCGTCCAAGTGGCGAGAATTCTAATTACATTCTTGCGAATTCTTACTCCGGAAATTCCATCTTCCCATCCAGCAAAGGTATATCCTTCTCTGCTTGGCACTTCAATTTCAGACATACGGATAATTTTATCAACTGGTCCAGTAACTGCTAAGGTATTACTTCCATTACTGCTAAATACTCCTCCGTCTGCGTCAAAAATTACAGTTCCCTGTATGTCTGGATTATATGAAAAATCCTGAACCCATAACCACTGCCCGGTAATTGGACTTTTACATACCCCGACACCAATATGCGTTGCATCCGGGTCAAGAATTGCTGCTTTATGTCCAGGGCTGTTCATCCATGCTCTGACAACTGCTTCTGGGGTTCTTTGACCTGCAGCAATATTTTCGCCGCATGAACATGAAACTCCGTTTTCATATAACGCTGTACTACTGTCTGTTCCGTCTGGTCTTGTATGAGAGAACTTTCTTGTAATCTCTTCAGCTCTGACCATTGCGGCTCTCTGAAGTCCTGCATGATGCTGTAATGGTGAAAGCCCTGCTTTAACTCTCTCAATATTTGTCAGCCTGATAACCTCGGAGGCCATTTCCTCAACACTCATCTCAGGTTCTGGACTCGGTGTAGGAGTAGCGGTAGGAATCGGCGTTGCGGTTGGTGTAGGTGTTGCCGGTTTCTCTGTCGGTGTAGCAGTAGGAGTCGGGGTTACCGGTTTTTCAGTAGGTTCCGGCGCCTTTGTAGGTTTTGGAGTAACCGGCTTCGGTGTAGCTGTCGGTGTAGGAGTCGCTGGCTTTTCGGTAGGCTTCGGAGTCTCTGTTGGGTCTGGAGCCTTTGTAGGTTTCGGAGACGGTGTAGCGGTAGGAGTTGGAATCACCGGCTTTTCTGTTGGCTCTGGCTTCTCAGTAGGTCTTGCTGCATCAGCCGGAACTTTGACGGAAACTCCATCCTTGTCGTAGCTTCCTTTCGTCTTCTTGCCGCTGTAATAACCGCGTACCATATAGGTATTGACTTCACCTTTTTTGTAAGCTGCATCTTCATATGATAATGAATTTTTCAGTGCCAGCATTTTCCACTTACCGTTATCTTTACGGTATACAAGATATTTGTCAGCACCTGCTGCCTTATCCCATGTCAGTGTTACAATGCCGTCTTTATATGCAACTTTAATGTTTTTTACAATTGCCGGTTTGGTATAAGCCGTAAGGCCTTTCTTATTGTAAGACCCTGCTTTTTTGGTCTTCTTATTATAAGCCTTGACGGTATATGTATATTTCTGGCCTACAACGATTGGATACTTTTTGGAAGAAGTGTGCGTGTAGCTGCTCTTGGAATTGTCAAGCGTTTTGATTTTTGTCCACTTTTTCGTTCCTTCTTTCTTATAATAAACGATGTAATGAGTGGCGCCTGATGTCTTTTTCCATTTGACATTGATTTTGTTGTAAGCCTGAGCTGAAATGCTGTTAAGCTTAACCGTGCCCGGCTTGGCTGCCGCCTGCGTTCGCATCTGTAAAGCCTGCGGGATGCAGATGAGCGCTGCAATCATGAACGCGAACAGCGCGTATAAATATTTACGTTTCTTATACATATATTTACCCTCCTTGAGTTTTATTTCTTATGTATTTATTATACTATATTTCTA
>ERZ824598.2716-NODE-2716-length-17460-cov-3.270037_pt1 | contig 17460 bp, 9 predicted proteins | sample MGYA00519934_ERZ824598 | MGnify/ENA primary metagenome ERZ824598 (study PRJEB31778, sample SAMEA3449177) | human gut metagenome | biome: human gut; feature: human-associated habitat; material: faeces | place: United Kingdom | collected 2010/2012 ...
CTCCGGCGGTCACCGGGAACGCCCTGTTTTTTCGGTGTGGGGACTCGCGGCGCTGTTCATCTATGTAACGAAAATCGGGCGGCGGATCAATAATCCGAGTTCAGCCACGGCCTCTGGCCGCAGTGGAGCAGGCGGGCCAGCTCCTGGGCCTTTGCGTTGTCATCAACAGTGACCGCACCCAGCCGCAGCATGGCCTCCAGCTCACACGAGCCCATCAGCAGCGACGCCAGATCCCCCTGGCGGCAGGTGACGGTCACATTCGCTGTGCTGCCCGCCGCGGCCACGGCCCACCGGCCATCCGCAAAGGCGATGCGCAGCTGCTTTTCACAGCCTGTCATTTCGTCCCGGAAGCGGAACGCCGCGGTCAGATCGCCGGCGGGGAAGGGGCGGTAAGCGGTCTTTCCCACGAAGGTCTCGCCGTCCACCAGCTTGAACATCGTGCCGACAGCAGAGACGTTGGTCTGCAGAAAGCCGTAGTCAATGTAGTTCTTTGACACATCCTGCGGATCGTCCAGCAGGTGGTGGAAGTCCTCCTCGCCGGTGCGGAGAATCACCGTCTGGGCCAGGTCCTCCTGCAGCTTCAGCGCGCCCAGCAGCGCCCGCAGGACAGCGCCGTCCTCATAGACCAGCTCCTCCACGCTCAGACGGTTTTGCGTATAGTTGCTGTCGCTGGCGCTTTCAAAGCGGTAGGCGGTGTAGCCCCTTAGTTGATCGCCGGTATAGTAACCGATGCGCCGCACCTGCACATCATCACGGGCGGCCCGAAGCTCTTCCTCAAATTTTTCCACCATGCCGTGGTTTTTCGCCGCGAAGCGGCTGTGGCAGGCAAGGACTTCACCGAAGTCCTCCGGCTGCATCAGACGCAGATGCTGCCGTGCCTCGGCGTTCACCTTGGGCAGTACCGCCGTGGGCAGGTGGTATTCGTAGAGCTTCCCCGCGAAGCCATAGCCCATCCGCCGGTAAAAGCTGATCTGGAACGGCAGCAGGAGCGTCAGCAGCGCGCCGTTCCGCCGGGCGTAGTCCTCAAAGTACCGCACCATGAACAGCGCCGCGCCCTTCTTCTTGTGCAGCGGATGTACCTCCAGCGCCATCAGGCCGCAGGCGGGCTGCATTTTGCCGAAGAAGTTCATGGAGAACAGGATCAGCTTCATGGTGGCGATCAGTACGTCGTCCTCAAAAAGTCCTACCGTCTGCACCTGCCGATCCTCCCGCAGCTCCAGTTGGTGCTTTTCCCGATAGTGCTGGCGGCACTCGGCGTCCAGCGATTTATATGCCGGGTAAGAGTTGAGGTAGATGTCCAGATAGGCTTCGATGTCCGTTTCCGTCAGTGGCCGGACGTGCCACGCCGGATGGTTGTTGACTGCGCTCATGTGCTGGCCCTCCTATGCTTGATGAGTTCCTTCAGCCACATTCTGCTCTGCGATCTGTTCAAGCAGGATTTTTGCAGCATATCCGCAGGCGCGTTCAACGGAGCCAGCCTCAAAGGGATCTGACAGATCTGCATAGCGCAGCGTTTCCAGGTAGCTGCGGCTGCCGCCGGTCTTGCAGAGGTTGAGATAGTCCTGCCACGTCGCCTGCTTGTTCTCGGCGTACTTCTTCTTGAATTCCATCGCGCCCATGGTGGTGAGGGTATAGTTGATGTAGTAGAAGGGATAGAGGTAGATGTGCAGCTTGTGATACCAGTAGCCGCCGCGCTCCATGAAGGCGTCATTGTCGTATTTGCGCCAGGGCATGTACTTCTCCTCCAGCAGGCGCCACTGGTACGTCCGCTCCTTGGGCGTCAGCTGGGGATCGGCGTAGCAGATGTGCTGGAACTCGTCCACAGCCACGCCGAAGGGCACAAAGGTCAGCGCCTCCTGCAAATGGGCAAAGCGGAACTTGTCCGCCTGATCGCCGAAGAACCACTCGGCATAGGGGTAGGCGAACTGCTCCATGGACATGGAGTGGATCTCCGCGATGTCGGTGGTCTCACTGTAATAGTCCGAGATGGGCTGGCTGCGCATGGCCATGTAGCCGGCGAAGGCGTGGCCCAGCTCGTGGGTCAGGACCTGCATGTCGAAGATCGTGTGGTTGAAGCAGGAGAACACGAAGGGGGCCTTCAGGCTGGGCAGGCTGGTCATGTAGCCGGTGGAGGCCTTGCCGGGCTTGTTCTCCAGGTCCATCAGCTGGTGGTCGATCATGAAGTCGATAAACTCGCCGGTCTCGGGACTGATCTCGTGGTACATCTTCCGGGCGGTCTCGACCATGAATGCTGCATCGCCGGCGGGCTCGGCGTTGCCGTCGGGGAACACCATTTTTTCATCGTGCCACATGACATGGTCGATGCCAAGACGCTTGGCCTGCGCGTCATAGAGCTTCTGACACAGCGGAACGAGGACGGTGCGCACCTGCTCACGGAAGGAGGCCACCTCCTTCTCGCCGTAGTCGGTGCGGCCCTGCTCCAGGTAGCCCAGGGGAATGTAGTTCTCATAGCCCAGGTTTTTGCCCATCTGGTTGCGGATGCGGATCAGCTCGTCCCAGATCTCCTCCAGACGGGGCTCGTTGGCCTCGTAGAACGCGGAGTACGCCTTGACCGCGGCGGCGCGGACGGCGCGGTCGGGGTGCTCGAAGTACTTCTGCACGCCGTAGAGATTCAGGGTCTTGCCGTCGAAGGGGATCTCGGCGGCGGCCATGATCTTCTGATACTCGTTGGTCAGGCGGGACTCCTGCTGGCGCAGGGGGACGTTGGCCTCGCAGAACTGCTTTTTCTGCAGGTCGATGGCGACGAAATACTGCCTGCCGAACTCCCGCTCGATGTCGGGGCGGAAGGGGCTGGAGGCGATGGCCTCGCTCAGCGCCACCTCGGCGGCGCCCAGTGTGGGCAGGGTGTCCTGCAGGTAGTGGATCTCCGCTTCATAGAAGGCGTCGCGGGTGTCCAGAGTGTGGCGGATGTGGGCGATGGCGCACTGGGTGGACAGCTCACCGTTGGCGCGGTCCATCTCAAAGAGCAGCGCACGCAGCGCATCGAAGCTCTCCGCCTGCTCCACGGCGTCCTGCCACCGGGCCAGCTGGGTGCGGCGGGCCTCCAGATCGGGGCGCTGATAGGGTAAGGTCGAAAATTTGTAATTCTCCATGGGGTCCGTTCCTCCTCGCGGTCTTCGAAAGAAATCCTGCAAAGCTGCAATATGTATATTATCATGACTGCGCCGGAGGATGTCAAGGGGCGATTTGCGGGGGCTGTTAAATGTCATTAAAAAATGTGCATCTATCGTGGTTTTTACCGTTTATGAAGATAATGCGTTAAAAAATGTTGCTTCTGTGCGATTCCCATGGTAAAATGATAATTAACCGATCTGGACGATCATCATTCCTTCCGGCAGCCGGATACAAATTTTGCACCTGATGCATCGGTCAGATGAGAGACGTAAGCAGCCAAATGAGCAAGAAAGAGAAGTGAAGAGCAGGCAGTCAAGTGGGCAAGAAGGAGAAGTGAGATGAACAACAGCAGTTTGAAAAAACGGCTCCTGTCGGTGGCGATGGCGGCGGTGATGGTATTTTCCCTGCTGCCCGCCACGGCGTGGGCGGCGATGGCGGAGAACCTGCCCGCCGCGTCCGGCCAGATACGGACGGAGTAGAAGCGGGGCGGCAGCGACACCTACACCGTGACCCGGGACGTCAAAAGCGTCGCGGCGGCGCAGACAGGCGCGGTGAAGAAGGTCGTCCTTGACCTGACCACGGGAGAGGACCAGGTCTCCCTGGATGCCAACGGCGGATACCAATGGGTCGCCGGCGAGAACTATTTGTATCTGTACAAGGTGCAGATCGAGGCCGAGGGCTCCAATGCGCTGATCCTGCCGGCCGGAACCACCGTGAAGGTGGTGGGCAAGTGCAGCATCACAGGCGGCGGCGCCAACGAGTGCGCCGTGTGGTCCAAGGGCGATGTGACGGTGGGGCTGGGGCAGGACGCCACGCTGACTGTCAACGGTCTGGGCTGGCGCGCGGAAGGCAATTTGACCGTTGCGCATGCATATGATGCGTACACGGGCGGCGAGCTGACCGTCAACTACTACGGTACCAGCTCTGACAACGGCACCAGCGGCGCGGCCATTTACATGGGCAGCAATACGCTGCGCGTGGAGCAGGGCGCGAGGGTGACGGCCAACGGCAGCGGCATCGGCAACGTAAAGGCCAAGGACAGCTGCGGCGTGAAGGGCGCTGTCTATGTGGACGGCGGCGCGGAGCTGGTCGCGGACGGCGGAAGCGCCGGAAGCGCCGGCATCAGCTACGGCATCTTCGGCGACGTGACCGTGAAGAACGGCACCGTCACCGCCACCGGCGGCCGCGGCCTCCAGAGCTACGGCGTGTCCGGCAACAGCGTGAGCGTCTCCGACGGCGGCGTGCTGAACGCCAACGGCGGCACGGCGGTGCAGGATCTCAATTCCAGCATCAAGCCCATCAGCGGCGGTATCTATCTGGGCAATAACGCGGTCATTGAAAATGCCGCGGTGAACGCCAGCGGCGGCGTGGCTCCCTGCGGCGACAGCTTTGCCAGCGTCGGCCTGCAGATGACCAGCCGCAGTGAGGTGAGGGTCAACAGCGGCGGCGTGCTGAACGCCAACGGCGGCCAGCTGACAAACGGGTCCTCCGCCAATGAGACCAACGGCTTCAGCGCCGGTATCAATATGATGGACGCCAGCGAGGCGAATCTGTTCGTCAACGGCACGGGCCGCGTGACCGCTATCGGCAATCCCGAGCGGCTGGACGGTGGGACGGTCATAAGCTACGGCGTCAACCATACGGACATGGGCGAGCTCACCATCGAGCTCAGCGGAGTCGCCAGCTTCAAGGCTGCAGGCGGCACCGCTGCCAGCCGCGCGGCGTTCACACCGGACACGGTGTCCATCAAGGGCAGCGAGGCCTATCGGGACTTTGACAACGTGACCGATGGATACAAGTTCCTCAACAGCACCTATGTCAGGAATGACGTTCCGGCGCAGAGTCTGGAGGTCACCGTCTGCGACCACAGAGCGGGCGTTACCAACGGCAAGTGCAACAACTGCGGCGCGGAGGTGGCGGCGGCAACGGTGACGGACGCCGCCGGTGTGACCACCGGCTATGGGACCTTCGAGGAAGCCGTCAACGCGGCGGCGCGTCTGGATGGCAGCACCGTGAGGATGCTGGCGGATGCGGCGGTGGAAGCGAACTACACCATCGCGGCGGGCACCTTTACCATCGACTTCAACGGCAGGAAGCTGACGGTGGCTGAGAACAACTTCTTCGCGGCACAGACCGCCGAGGTGACCCTGACGGACAGCGCGTCCATCAAGGTGGGGCAGCCGTGCGTGCCCAATGCCGCAGAGGGCGGCAGGATCATCGTCGAGAGCGGCAAATTCGGCGGCGGCGGCATCGTGCAGCGGGATGGCGGCACGCTGCTGCTCAACGGCGGCTACTTCGGCATGATTACCCTGATGGATTCGAATGAGAACGTGATGGATCTGCTGGGCGAGGGCAAAGCGTACCGGTCGGTGCGGGGCGCAGATGCCTGGCAGGATGACAGCAATGCGGATACGACGTCCGCGCCCGGCCAGAAGCGGCTGCATGAGGTCGAGGTGGTGGATGCACCCCTGCGCATCATCCGGCAGACACCGGCGAGCGGCACACTGACCGTCTACGAGACCTCGCCCGCTATTCCCAGCCTGGAGGTAACGGCGACGTATGACAGCGCCATGAGCTGGGTATTCGACGCCAAGCTCTATTACCGCGCCAGCGCCATCGATGGGTGGTCGACGGCGGATGCGCCTAAGGTCAGCAGCGACGGGAACGGCACCGTTACGGTAAGCAGCAATACCGCGCTGAAAACCGGCCAGTACCAGCTCCAGCTGACGTTCCACGGCTATCGGGCGGAGTCCCGGGTCTTCAACGTGACGCTGGAGCCCTGCGGCCACCCCGACATTGATGCGAACGGAAAATGCGGCACCTGCCAGTACCAGTTCGTGGCTACCCTGACCGACGCGGCGGGCGAGGTCACCGGATACGACACGCTCAACGGGGCGCTGGCCGAGGTCAAGGCCCTCTCTGCCGACGCGCAGAACGCCAGCCGCTACACCGTCAGGCTGCATCGGGATGTGACGGAGGATGTGCGCATCACCGGCGGCAAGTTTACGCTGGATCTCAACGGCAAGACGGCCACCGTGCCCAGCGGCCTGGCCATCAGCGGCACGACCGATATCGGCATCCAGAACGGCAGGCTGGTATCTGACGTGACCGTCAGCAGTGCATCGCTGACCGTCAGCGCTGCGGAGGGGCTGGGCAGGATCACGCTGCAGGGCAGCGCCAACGTGCAATTCTATCCCGACGCCAGTGCGTCGGCCTTCAAGGTGGAGAGCGCCAACGCGCTGCTGATCATGAACGGCGGCACCGTGGGCACCATCGATATGACGGGCGGTGAGGTCCGTGTCCATTTCAACGCGAAAGTCACCGGCCAGGTCAATGCGGATGGCGGCGAGCTGAGCGTGCGGGAGGCCCCCGTCTTTGATGGGGACGTCCGCATCGGGGGCGGCGTCAGGATGACGGTCGTTCCCAATTCCACAGCCAAATTCAACGGAGTGCTGGAATTTGCGGAGGAGGCCGTCGGCGAGCTGGCAGGCGGTACATACAAAAAGCTTGGCATCGCCGCCGGCCGCACGCTGAGCGAGCTGCTGAAGAGCGGTTATGTCTATTACAGGGCCGACATAAGCGAGTTCATTCAGGGGGAAACCGACAATTTGACCAACGTCAAGGTCATCAGTCACGTCCACAGCATCCGCGGCGACGGCACCTGCGCCTGCGGCGAGAGCTTCACGGCCTCCGTCAGCAGCGGCGCCAGCGTTGACTGGTACAAGACACTGAGCGAGGCGCTGGCCGCAGTCAAGACCCTCTCTGCCGGCGTGCAGGACGCCGCCCTGTATACCGTCAGGCTGTATCAGGACGCGGCGGAGGATGTAAGCATCAACGGCGGCAAGTTCACGCTGGACCTCAACGGCCATAAGGCCGGCAATACCGCCTTCACAGCCGGCGGCAGCGCGGCGGTGATCCTTTCGGGCGGCGAGGTATCCTGCAATATGCAGGTCAGGGACACGGCGGACCTGACCGTCAACGGTACCGTGCTGCGCGATGTGGAGCTGTACGGCAGCGCTAAGCTGACCGCCAACGGCGCGGCCATGGGGCATCTCCAGACCAGGGACGGCACTCCGGCGGCGGTGACCGGCGGCACGATAAGCCGTATAACGATGCAAGCCGGTACGGTCGGACTGACCGGCAGCGTCACCGTTGAAAATCAGACCGAAGTGCTCAGCGGCGGTGTGCTCACCGTGACTGCGCAGAGCGGCGAGCCTGAGTTCCGAAATGCGGTTACGATCGGGGACGGCGGCAAGCTGGTGGCCTCTGCCGGTAAGTTCCGCAGCAACGTGGAATTTGATATCGGCGCGAAGGGTGAGCTGTCCGGCGGCGAGTATGGCGGTCTCGAGTGCGGCGGCGACCAGCTGCTGAAGGATATGCTGAAGACCGGCTATGCCTACTTTGGGATCGAGCATCTGGAAAACGGTTATGTGAACAGCCTGATGAGCCAGGGCTACACGGTGAGACCCCATTCCAACCACAGCTATGAATGGGACACCACTACCCATGAGAAGAAGTGCGGCTGCGGAGATGTCAGCGAAACGGACACTGCCGCGCCGGTGATCGGCTTCCTGAACGGCGCGGCGCTCAAGACCGAGAACGGACGGCAGGTCATGGACGTGACGGACAACGTGATCTACACCGTGACGGACGCCAACGAGGTAAAGGTGACCGTGTCCTACGGCAGCGGCACAGCCGCAGAGGTGCGCCCCGACGCGGGCGGCCGGTATGAGCTGCCCTTGAGCGAGGGCGATGGCAAGCCGGTGACCATCACCGCCACCGACGAAGCGGGCAACGTGGCCACCGTGACGTTCACCCTCTACCGTCTGGTGGATATGCGCATTTCCAGCCATGTGGGTGTGGCCGTGGAGGAGGCAGACCTGACAAGAGCGGTGCGCAGCGGCCAGACCTACACCCTCCGCGTCACCATGCTGCCGGGCTACACCGGCGAGGACGGCCTGGAGCTGGAGCAGGGTGCGCTGACCACAAAGCAGCGATTTACCGGCAGCGACGCCGCCGGCTACACCGTTCAGGTGACGGCAGACTTCAACAACAGCCTGCTGCGCATCGTGGGCGCATACGACAACACGCCGCCCACGGCGGAGATCACCATCCGGAACAGCAGCTTCAGGAACTTCCTGAACCGTATTTCCTTCGGCCTGTTCTTCAAGGAGACACAGACGGTCAGCGTCACCGCCGCCGATGTGGGCGCGGGGGTGGACAAGGCGGAGTACCTGCTGAGCGGCACGGCTTTTACCAAGGAAGCCGACGCCGGAGCCGCCGACGGCTGGACGGCGCTGACACTGGACACCGACGGCAGGGGCAGCTTTACCGTGGCTCCCAACAGCAAGGGATTCCTCTATGTGAAGGCCATCGATCGGGAGGGCAACGTCACCGTGGTCAATGCCGACGGCATGGTGGTCTACACCGACGCGGAGCAGATCACGGAGCGCGTTAGCTTCGCCGAAGCCTCCGCGGACGACTGCGTATTCCATGTGAAGGACAACGGCAGCACGGTGAGAAGCATCACCATGGGCAGCAGAGCGCTGGTAAGGGATACGGAGTATCGGATCGGCGCATCCGCCAACGGCCAGCTGGCCATCACCCTGACCAACAGCTTCCTGACGGCGCTGACGGCGGGCAGCTACACCCTGACCGTGTCCTATGACCCCTTGGGCGAGACCTATGTCTCCGGCGGCGACAATCAGGCGCCGGCCTCCACCACCGTGGTGCTGACCGTGGGCAGGTCCACTGTGGACGCTGACATCGCCTCCATGGACAAGATCTATGACAGCGAGCCTGTGACACCCTCCGCCAATACGGAGAGCGACGGCGTCATGACATGGGAGTTCAAGCCCGACGGCGCGGACCCCGGCGCCTATACCACCGCAGCGCCCGAGGACGCCGGTACCTACAACGTGCGGCTGACCGTGGCGGAGACGGAGCACTACGACCGCATTGAAAAGACGGGGACCTTTACCATCACTCCGAAGGCGATCCAGCTCCACACTCCCGCGCTGGAGGACAAGACCTACGACGGCAGCACGGCCATCGTGTGCATGTACTATTATCCCGAGCGGGCCATGGAGGGCAAGATCAGCGGCGACGACCTGTCCGTGGTGATGGGGCAGGCCAACGCGGACAGTCCCGACGTGGGCAGAAGGACCGTGACCTTTACGGGCTTCTCTCTGGCGGGCAGCGACGCGGACAACTATCGTCTGGCCGCGCAGCCCATTTCCGGCAGCGCCGCCATCACGGCGCGTCCGCTGAGCATCGGCAGTCTGACCGTCCGCGACAAGCTCTATGACGGGCTCGACACCGCCGCCATCGAGGGCACGCCCACGCTGGTGAATCTGGCGGACGGCGAGACACTGATGCTCCGCTGCGGCACGCCGACCTTCGACACGGTGGCTGCGGGCGATAACATTCCCGTCAGCTTTACCGAGTTTACCATCGCCGACAGCGCCAACGGCAAAGCCGGCAATTACAGCCTGACCCAGCCCACCGGCATCACCGCCAGCATCAAGGCGTATACCGCCACCGGCGCGGAGTATACCGCCAGCACCGGCCAGTGGACGAATCAGGACTTCATGGTGACGGCGGCGGACGGCTGGCAGGTGTCCGGCACCAATACCGCCAACGGCGATTGGCGCGGCAGCCTGACCCGCTCCGATGAGACGGGCACCGGCAGCCTGACCTTCTATGTGAAGAACACGGCGGACGGTTATATCTCCGAGCCCGTCACCCTCACCTACAAGATCGACAAGACCCATCCCACCGGCGAGATCCGCATCGACCAGCGCAACGCGTGGCAGAGCTTCTGGAATACCATCAGCTTTGACCTATTCTACAAGAGCCGGCAGACCGTGACGATGACGGCGGCGGACGAGGCCAGCGGTGTGACGGCCATCGAGTACCTGCTCAGTGAGGAGGACTATACCGCGGCGCAGCTGGACGGCATGACCCTCCAGCCCTACACTGCGCCTGTGGCCATCACCCCCAATGACAGGCTCATCGCCTATGCACGGATCACCGATGCGGCGGGCAACGTCACCTATCTGCGGTCCGACGGCGTGGTGCTGGATGCCGCCGCGCCGGTCATCGCCGGTGTGGGCGACGGCGCGGTCTACTGCGGCAGCGTGACCTTCACCGTCACCGATGCGTATCTGGATACCGTCACCGTGGACGGCACAGCGGCTGTCAGCGCCCCCGGCCGCGCCGCGGGGAGTACCTATATCATTGAGGCGGACAGCCAGCTCCACACCATTGTGGCCACCGATCGGGCCGGCAACAGCACCCAGGTGCAGATCACGGTCAACAACGGCCACACTGTGGGCACTCCCGCCTCCTGCAAGGCTCCTGCGGTGTGCAGATATTGCGGCGAAAGCTTCGGCGATCCGGCACCCGGGAACCACGGCGGCCTGCTGCGCCGCGTGGAGAAGGTCAACGCCACCTCCACCGCCGACGGCAACATCGAATACTGGTACTGCTCCGGCTGCGGCAAGTATTATCTGGACGCCGCTGCCGGAAGAGAGATCACCCGTGGGGACACCATCCTGCCCGCCATCAGTCTGCGCATCGTGGGCGATGTGAGGGTATGGAGACCCGGCGACAAGACGCTGGGCGTTACCTTCCGCCAGGAGTATGGCGACTTCACCGTGCAGATCGACGGCGTGACGGTGGACCCCGCCAACTACGAGGTGACGGCTGATCCCGATGGCGGCAGGCTGATCGTCACGTTCCGCGCACAGTTCCTGCGCACGCTGGCCTTCGGCGAGCGCACCATCACCATCGTCTCCGGCGACGGCAGCGCCTCCGTCTCCTTCCGACGGGACAGCGCCCGGGCCGTTACCTCCGACGGTAAGGACGGCGGTAAAGCCGGCGTGACCAGCGCCGCTACCGGCGACGGCTTCCCCATGGGCGGCATGGCCGCGGCGCTGCTGGTCAGCGGCAGTGCTCTGGTGATGCTTACCACCCGCGCCAGACGGAAGGAAGAGGAATGACCCATTCCCTCCCGCGGGGAAAATCGGATAACATGCCGGCAGGGCGGGGGATTTTACCCCGCCCTGCCGGCATAGCCCATATCAACGCCTCCCATTTTGTCAAAGCGGCATCGGGATCCGGGCGATCTCAATAACTGCTATGATGGCAATGATAAAGGCGGCAATTCCGATAACTACGGCGCTCCGCTTGCTGAGCTTTTTCTTTTTTGCCCTGCATATCAGCATAGCACCGACCACACAAACAGCCGCCGCTATCAATGCGATGCCCAGAGTTTCCCACAGCCAGGAAAGTTCATATATGATCTTCATTCGTTCACCTATCCTTTTTGCCCATGCCCGCATAGCTCGGTTTGCCGTCTATACCGATCATGGCTTATTTCAACAGCTCCGACAATACCTGAAACAGCTTTTGAATATCCAGCGGTTTGGCAATATGGCCGTTCATGCCGGCATGCAATGCGTTTTTCCGATCATCCTCGAACGCATTGGCGGTCATGGCCACAATGGGGAGCGCCGCCTTCTTCACATCCGGAAGCGCACGGATCCGGCGGGTCGCTTCATAACCATCCATCTCCGGCATCTGAATATCCATCAGGATCAGATCATACCGGTCGGCAGAGGCCGCTTCGACCTTTTCAACGGCAATCTTTCCGTTTTCCGCAGTATCTACCGCAAAGCCCGCTTCTTTAAGAAGCGTTGACGCGATCTCCAGATTCAGCTCGTTATCCTCGACCACCAGAAGCTTCTTTCCGGTAAAGACGGAAGCTTTTGCGGCGGGCGGCGTCTGTCCTGTTTTCGCCTCGCCGATGGGGAAGCGCAGAGAAATGGTAAATTCCGAGCCCTTTCCCTGTTCGCTTTTCACCGTGATCCTGCCGCCCATCATATCCACCAGACTTTTCGTGATGGCCATGCCGAGCCCCGTGCCCTGTATCTTACTGACGGTGGAGGTCCTTTCTCTGGCAAACTGCTCAAAAATGTGCTTTTGGAACTCCTCGCTCATGCCGATGCCGTTATCCTTGATGTGGAATTCAAAATCGGCATAGTCTGCCGAAGCCGTATCCTTCTGTACAATCCGCAGGCTGATCTGCCCACCGTCCGGCGTGAACTTCACGGCGTTTGCCAGAACATTGATCAGGATCTGTTCAAGCCGCAGCGGATCGGCAATGACATCCTCATTTTCCACGCCAATGGTATCGAGGGTAAGGGAGAGATCCTTTTTGGAAACAACGGCCTGTACGATATCCCTGAGCTCATGCACCAGCTCCGGCAGATGCACCGGTTTTGCTTCCAGCGTGACCTTTCCGCTCTCAATGCGGCTCATATCCAGCACATCGTTGATAAGGGACAGAAGATGCTGGCTGGAAACGGATATCTTTTTCAGATAGTCCTCTACCTGACCGCGGTCGTCGATGTGCGCCTGCGCCAGCGCGGTGAAGCCGATGATGGCATTCATGGGCGTTCGGATGTCGTGGGACATATTAAACAGGAACTCCCGCTTGGCGAGATTGGCCTTGGTTTCACGCTGAACGGCAAGCTGGAGTGCGATGTTTTTCTGTTCGAGAGACTTCCTGTATTCTTGCTCAGAGTGCTCCTGCTGTATAAAGAAATCCCTTGCGGAGTTCCAGCGGAAGACCTGCACAAGCGCCAGGATCAGGATATACATGACCAGCGTGATCACCAGATTCATCACGGTGAGGGTATAGACCTGACGGGCGGGAACATAGGCATAGAGGTAATAGTCCTGTCCGTGGCTATACATTCCATAGCACTGCTCGATGCCCTTCGGCGCGTATACGCGGATCAGCTTGTCCGCATGGCCGCTTCTCCGGATCGACATGAGCCGTTCATTTTCAAAGATGTTCATACCGATCAGAGTGGGATCGTTGGAGGCCGCTACCTGGTTATCCTCCGCTACCAGAAGAGTCCCCGTGGAGCTGACCTCATAGCCATCTAACAGGTCCTGAATGGACAGAACGGATTTTTCTGAAAACTCTGCCGGGATATAGCGATAGGCCAGCACCACACCCGTGCCGTCAGCGCAGCTGTGGACAGCAACATTGACAAAATTGTCCCCGCCCAGCTCCACGCGCTTGACATAGGTCTTCTGCGGGTAGTCGATGACGCTGAGGATCGGCTCCAATTTGATGCCGGACTGAAGCTGCGCGTAGCCGGTGCCATTCTCCGTGTACTCGCATACCAGATTGCCCTGCGCGTCCAGCACAGAAATGCCCGTAAGCCACAGCATTCTGGCGTACTCCGACAGCGCCGCCTCATCGCAGTCGAGGGAGAGATCCTCCAGCGCGCTGATGGCGGCAGCCTCACGCACAAGGCTTTTCGCAACGGCAGTATCGTTGTACTTCGTATAGTCGGCGGACTGCGCCTTGATAAATTCCATTACTCCCGTCAGCCGCTGCTCGCAATTCTGCATATCCGCCCGCCTGGAAAGCGCGAAAACGGCTCCAAAGAGGGAAATCCCCACAGCAATGCAGACGAGCCAGAATTTTTTGCCGAAAATAGTCTGCAAATGATTACTGTTCAAGGCATTCCACCTCCAGATAGGTCTCGGGATGCTCCAGATATCTGCCGACGATCTCCTGCATGGTCCCATCCTGACGCATCTGCGCAAAGGTGTCCGTCAGCTCCTGCGCAAGACCGCGGTTATCGTTGACGGAAAAGGCCGCGCCGATTCCGGTGATCAGCAGCGGCTCCTCCAGAATACGGAAGTCCGCGCCGTAATCCGCCATATACTGCAAAATGGTTGTTTCGTGGGCGGCAATGGCATCCACATAGCCACAGTCCAGCGTCGCATACTGTACGCTCCGATCTTCCAGACTGATAATATCCTCGAATTGAGGGATATCCGGCTCTCCGCTTTCCAAAAAGATCTCCTCCGGCTTGCCGGTGGATTGTACGGCAATGGTCTTGCCATTCAAGTCGCTCATGGCGTAAATGTCGCTTGCGGCATTGACGGCGATGACCTGCCGGCTGACCATGTAGGGGCCGGCCCATTGGTAATCCTGCTCACGCCCGTCCATGGAGAAGCAGCCCCAAATGCAGTCGATCTCCCCGCTATCCAGCAGCGCCCTTTTCTGCTCCCAGTCGATGGTCGTAAACACCGCCTGATAGCCCATCCGCCGGAAAGCTTCGGCTGCGATCTCCACATCGATACCGGTTGGATCGCCGTTATTGTCCAGATAGACGAAGGGCGGATAGGTGTCGCTGCCGATGGTGATCTGCGGCAGCGACGATACATCCGGCTGCCCTGCTGTCTGCGCCGCGCAGCCGCAGAGCGCTCCGGTCACAAGCAGAACGGACAGAATAAGTAAAATAAGTGTTTTGGTGTGTTTCATCAGTACGATTCCCTCAATTTCCGCCTTCGATCATTTGCATAAGTTATTATACATTGATTCCGGCAAATAGCAATATTCAGCGTGCCGTTTACGCGATATTGCCGCGGCCATCGCCGCGGAATTTCTCCGATTCGGCGAAAAAGGGTTCGAGCTATTTCGAAAATGCGTTGAAATTTGCGGATAAAGCGACTATAATGGCGGGACGGATCGTTGTTTATAGATTTATAAAACGGAACGGCGGCGCATTTGCGGGAAAAGCCGGAGAAAAAGAAGGAGCTGCGCGCGGAATAAAAGCGCAGGCTGCTGCTCCGGCATGGCGTCCCGCCTTGCCGGCATCGGATACCGTACGACGCGTTGGGGAAAGGCAAAGAGTACTATGAAGCAAAAGGACAAGGGATTTACCTTGATGGAGTTATTGATCGTGATCGCGATCATTTCCGTACTGGTCGCCATCGCGATCCCAATGTTTTCCTCTCAACTGGAAAAGGGCCGGGAAGTGACAGACCTCGCCAATGTGCGCGCCGCGTATGCGCAGGTCTCCACAGAGGCTATGTTGGGAGACACCGATACCGCGGTCACAGTCAAGTTGAAGCAAAAAAAGGCCGATTGGCAGTCGGTAGACCCTGTAAACATCGGCGGCATCGTTCACGCCAGAGGGCAGGGCGACACGGACAACTGGATAGGCGTGGCCACGCCGGGAGGAAGCTGTGTCGTTTCGTATGATGAGAGCTGCGGCGTGGTGCTCACATGGAGCGGCACGGCAGCGCCGTCCAAGCCGGATTACCCATTTGATACCAGCATAAGGGATTATTTTTCGCCGTTACTGTATGCGACGGATTTTTGGGAATCGGACATGCTTGCCGAAAATAAGAACTTTGAACTGGACTCCCGCTGTCCGAACTCAGCCTATATCCCGGGCATTGAAGCTGAGCTTGCGAAGATGAATAACAGCCTTCTGCAGCAGGGAGACTGCACCTGGGCCTTTTTGGGAGATGGGCGCGAGGGGCAGAATGCAAAGCGTTACCTTTTCTGGACTTCTTTCAACACAAACAAGGTCGGCGCCGGAAAGCAGATCCCTGTACTCATTCAAACCGGTGACGGAAAATACTATGTTTCCGAAACCACGACGGGTCAGCGAACAGATAAAACAGGAGTCGGTTATGTTGCGATCTCAAAAAGTCTCTTCGTGAATCAGTACACCGACCAGTATAAGAAGGTTTTGGATGCCGGCACGGAGTATCTCACGCTGGAAGATGCCTACGATGCATACATAACGGCCCTGAACAATGCAAAATACGACGAGGTTCGTGAAAGCTCAAGAGGGTAAGGCTGCAAAAAGTCAGCGTCCTCTTTACTGCGCGGCCCGCTATCAAGGAAAACCGCAGATCCGACAGAATTGCCGGGTCTGCGGTTTGTCTGTGTTCAGATTTGTGGTCTTGATTTCTTTCAAAAAACGTTTTCAGCACAGGACCTCCACCTGCTCCACGCCATACCGGCGGAATAGCGCCAGAGCCTCCCGGCCAATTCGCTCACCGGACACCGCAATGGGGATCGCAGGCGGACATCCGACGGTAGGCGCACCGCAGACCCGTCCCAGCGACTGCGCCGCCGGTATGGTTTTCCGCGGGGCAAGCAGTGCCTCCCGCACGGAGCATACCCGTTCCCCACGGGCCGGCGGAAGCGTCGGCTGCGGCACATAAACGGCATCGTTTGTTCCGAAAGCATGGAGGATCCGTTCAATATCCGAGGCACGATTCTCCGGCGTCAGCATCAGCACCAGAAAGTCCAGATCGGCGTATTCACATTCTACGCCATTCTCCCGCAGACGGTCTGCCAGCTGTCCGCCGGTCATACCGGATGGCGCCTTGATAGTCAGGCGCAGCGGGTCCGACGGCTCTATCTGCCATCCGGCAGCTGTCAGCGCCTTCCGCGCTTCGTCCAGATACACGCACATCTCCCGCAGGCGTTCCCGGTACCCATCCGACAGATAGCGGTTGCACAGATCCAGCGACGCCAGAGTCAGATAGGACGGGCTGGTGGAGCCAAACATGGCCATCGCCGTTTTTGCGTTCTCCCGCAGAGACGCCGGCGCTGCACGGCTGATGTGCAGGTACGCGCCGCCGGTCAGCACCGGCAGCGTCTTGTGCGCCGAATCGCAGCACAGAGCTGCACCCAGATCCAGCGGGTGGCGGGATGGCCCCAGAAACCGCAGATAGGCGCCGTGGGCGTTATCCACCGCCAGCAGTGTGCTGTGCTTCCGGCACACCTCCGCCAGAGCGGAAATGTCCGCCATGCCGCCCAGATAGTCCGGGCTGGTGAGATAGACCGCCGCCGGCGGTGCAGGCATCTCCGCCAGTGTCCGCTCCAATGTGTCCGGCGATACCGGGCAGCCGCAGAGAGACGAGCTGCGCTCCGGCCACAGCCAGACGATCTCAAAATCCAACAGGGCCGCCGCGTACAGGAACGCACGGTGTACGTTCCGGGCGGCCACGATCGTCCGGGATCCGTTTCCGCAGATCAGGGCCAGATACAGCATCGCCCGGATACACTGGCTGGATCCTTCCGTGGAGTACACCGTCCGTCCGGAGCCGAACAGCTCTCCCGCACAGGACTCACTGCGCCGGATGATGCCGTCCGCTTCATACAGACTGTCTGCACCCCGAATCTCGGTGATATCCAGTGCCTCACAGCCCAGAAGGGATTTCCCCTTGTGACCGGGCACATGCGCACGGACCGTCCCGGAATCCGCATACCGCCGGACAAAATCGGCAATGGGCGTTTCCATCAGCTGTTGGCCGTGGAGGAATCCTCCGCCACCTTCATCATGATGGCACATTCTATACGCTTACGGAACAATTCGCAGCCTGCCTCGTAGACGCCGCGGATCGAGCCCGTGGCGTGGAAGGCGTTGGCCGCACAGCCGCCGGAGCAGTAGAATCTCGCCCAGCAGTCATTGCACTCAGGCCGGGCGT
>ERZ824598.2720-NODE-2720-length-17451-cov-39.904748_pt1 | contig 17451 bp, 9 predicted proteins | sample MGYA00519934_ERZ824598 | MGnify/ENA primary metagenome ERZ824598 (study PRJEB31778, sample SAMEA3449177) | human gut metagenome | biome: human gut; feature: human-associated habitat; material: faeces | place: United Kingdom | collected 2010/2012 ...
CAAGAACAATTTAAGGTCGGTTATGCTATGCCTTCTGTAAAAATCAACAATACGAAAGGTGTGGGGTTGAATTTACGCCAAGATCAATCAACAAATTCTCCCTCTCTTGGTCTATATAAGAATGGATCAGTAGTTTGTGTATTTGGAGTGAGCCAAACATGGTGTCATGTAAGGACAGAGGATGGAAATGTTGGATTTATGCTGCGAGAGAACTTATCGCCACTCCTTGAGTATAACAGAGTTTCTGCCCCCACTGGCGATGAACTTGAAGGCTCATGGTTTGGAGTGCCAGGAGATCCTATCACAGATGACTTTATGCCCGGAGGAAATGGCTAATTCGTGCATAATATGCAGTAACCGTGATTCACCAAACTGAACATCCTATCCTGTCGAAAATAGAGAAAAAACAGGATGGAGAAGCAAAGAGGGGACTGTCTCAAAATGACCAAACAAGGTCACAAGAGGCAGCCCCATTAGCATTTTTTTAGCCAAGAGCGCATTCGCACTTCGCTTTATTTTACTGCTCGCCAAATGTAGAGACAATCGCCTCTGAATCTTTTGCATTACATGTAGTAGTCAGCGAACAGACGGTCATACAGGGGACAAGAATGGGCATGATTCGCTATACAACAGCGTTTGTGCTGTTCATGCTGTCCGTTCCCTTTTGCAGCCGGGCAAATTTCTGTCAATCGCTGTATGCGGTCACAGTGGCATATTCGATTCAGAATATGGCGGCTCCGGTTCGGGCGGCTTCGATACGAGCAATAACAAGAACTTGTATGAGAGCCTGAACGACGCGGGTTTCGTCACCAATCCGACGCTGAAGCGCTTCTATGAAAGCAGCCAGTCCGGCCCGGTGCGCACCGCGAACTCCAGCGACCTTGACAACGGCGACAATCAGAAGATTGCAACCGCTGAAACGCCCCAGAGCAAGTACACCGACGCGGTGAGGAACAGCTATGCGGATTATTCCGACGTGGCGCTGGTCGTTATCACCCGCATTGGCGGCGAGGGCTTTGACCTGCCCCGCTATCAGGGCGACAGTGAGGGCGCTGTGTCCCCAGACAGCCACTATCTGGAGCTTGACCAGGACGAAATTGATCTGCTGACCGCTGTCACCGACGGCACGTTCAAGCGCGTTGTCGTTGTGTTCAACACGCCCTCCAGCTTTGAAGCGACGTTCCTCAAAGACAGCGCCTACGCCGCCTTTGCGGATAAGATTGATGCGGCGGTGTGGATTGGCTTCACCGGCTCGAACGGCATCACCGCGCTGGGCGAAATCCTGAACGGCGACGTGAATCCCTCCGGCCGTCTGGTGGACACATGGGCGGCGGACTTCACCAAGAATCCGTCCTTCGTAAACTTCGGCACGGGCTGCCTGCCGGACACGACCGACAAGTATGATGGCGGCATGTACTACTCCGTGGACTACGAAGAAGGCATTTATGTCGGCTATCGCTACTATGAGACGCGCGGCGAAACCGACGGCGAGGACTGGTACAATGCCAACGTCGTCTATCCTTTCGGCTACGGCTTGAGCTACACGACGTTCGACTGGACGGTGGGCGATGCCTCCGCAAGCGAAATCGAACTTGGCACGACCATCACTGTGCCGGTGACGGTGAAGAACACGGGCAGCGTCGCAGGCAAGGAAGTGGTGCAGCTGTATGTCTCCGCGCCCTACACGCTGGGCGGCATCGAAAAGGCGCACAAGGTGCTTGTCGGCTTTGCAAAGACGAAGCTCCTTCAGCCCGGCGAGAGCGAGACGGTGACGGTCAGCTTTGACCCGTATTCCGCGGCAAGCTACGATTACCGCGACGCAAACAACAACGGTTTCAGCGGCTATGAACTGGAGGCGGGCGAGTACACGCTGTATGTCTCCCGCAACGCGCATGAATCCGAAAAGGCGATTGCGCTGAAGCTGGCGGCGGATGTGCAGATTGCCACCGACCCGACGACGGACAGTGAAGTCGTCAACCGCTATACCGATTCCGAGAACTTCCTCGACAGCGACTGGCAGCTGGACGCCATGCTCAGCCGCGCGGACTGGGAGGGCACTTGGCCCACGCCGCAGACCGCGCAGCAGCACGCGGGCACGGATCGCCTCTACGAGGAAATTCGCAGCGAAGAGCACAATAATCCGACTGATTTTGATTCGGAAGAATACCCGTGGTTCGGCGAAGAACCCACACTGACCCTGCGCGACCTGCTGCCCTCTGCGGAAGCGGAAGGCTATGAGCCGGTTGTCTCTTACGGTGACGAACGCTGGGAAGAACTGATGATGGGCTGCGACGAGGAAGAGATGATTGCCCTCATCAACAACGGCGCATACCACACCTTGGCGATGGAGAGCGTCGGTCTGCCGGCGACCATCCACGGCGACGGCCCGTCGGGCTTCACCTGCTTCATGAGCAAAGAGCAGGTCAACGGCACTTGCCAGTATGTCTCCGAACCCGTGATGGCGTCCACTTGGAACATCAACCTGATGAACGAACTGGGCGAAGCCATCGGCGAAGAAGGCACCATTGGCGATAAGACGACGGGTCAGCCGTATTCCAGCATTTACGCGCCCGGCGTCAATATCCACCGCAGCCCCTTCGGCGGTCGCTGCTCGGAGTATTTCTCCGAAGACCCGTTCATTTCCGGCATGATGGGCGCGGCGGAAGTGCAGGGTATCCAGAGCCGCGGCGTGCTGCCGACGGTCAAGCACTTCGTCGCGAACGAGCAGGAAACGCACCGCTCCATCGGCGGCGACCTGAGCTGGCTGAGCGAGCAGGCGCTGCGCGAAATCTACCTGAAGCCGTTTGAGTATACCGTCAAGCGGGGCGAAACCCGCGGTATCATGACCTCCTTCAACCGCATCGGAACGCGCTGGACGGGCGGCGACTACCGTCTGCTGACCGAAATCCTGCGCAACGAATGGAGCTTCAACGGGCTGGTTATCTGCGACTTCAATACCATTCCGCAGTACATGATTCCGCGCATGATGTTCTACGCCGGCGGCAGCCTTGACCTTGCGACGCAGCAGAGCGCCATGTGGACGGACTGCGACACCTCCGACGCGGGCGACGCGATTGTGCTGATGCGCGCGGTGAAGGACGTGATGTACGCGCTGGTGAACTCCAACGCCATGAATGCGGAGGTCATCGGCTACAATCCCCCGATTTGGCAGGAATACCTGCACTGGATTAACATCGGCGCATTCACCCTCGTGGGTGTCTGGCTGGTGCTGGCGATTGTGCGCACGGTGCGCTGCAACAAGCGGCAGAAGGCGAAAATCGCGGCGGCAAACGCGGCGAAGTAAGCTGATAAAATGGGCAGCTCTTTTGGATGAAGATCCGGAGGGCTGCTTTTTGCGTGGCGGAGAATTTCCCTGCAAATTGTAAATTTTTCTGCCAGCATGGGGAATCAGCAGGGAAATAGGCAGGGGAGGGCGAAAAATGGAATCGGAAGGAGGATGTATGCGCAAAGAGATTCAAGGAATGCTGCGCGAGTTGCCGTCATTGCTGACCATGCGATTCCAGCAGGTTCGCTGCAAGGATGCCATCTTGATTCGCGCCGCCGAAGAGAACGAATTGAGCATGACGGGAGCGCCGAAGGTGATTCCCGATGCGTGCATTGCATCCGGGTGCACGGCATACGAATCGTTCTGCAACCACTTTCACCTGTATACGGGCAAAATCAAGCATTCGGAGCTTGCTATGCTCAAAGAACTTGCACTTGCAGTGGAAAAAAATCTCTATGAGAAACTCAGCATGACGTACCCCGACGGGAACTTTCGCCTGTATGTGGAAATCAACGTGAAAGAAGGCATTACGCTGCGCTTCCATCAGGTGTGGGTGGGCGAAAAGCCTGTTTACAGCGACGAAATGATTGCAGAAAGCCAATCCGGCAAGGAATTTCAGGTGTTTTTGTTTGCATCGGCGAGCGAAGCGGCGTAACTGAAAGGTTTGCCGCGCGAAAAACGAAAGGAGTATGCTGCACTATGAAGAAACTTCTCTCCCTCCTCCTCCTGCTGGCGCTGGGACTGTCTTGCTGCGCCTTTGCGGCAGAGGATACGCTGACGGGCGTGCCGCAGGACGAAATCACCGCGCAGTGGGGAAGCCCCGAAAAGCTGCTCAACTATACCGTCGGCATTTGGAAGCGGGACGGACAGACGCTTGTTGCGACGTTCGTCACTAACCCGGAAACACAGCAGTTGCTGGTGCAGGATTACGTTATTCTTGATAGTGAGCGGCAGTTGCTCGCGGGGACAATCCCGACGGAGGATACGCTCTTTCACGTCTACGATGTGGTGAGCAGCACGGCTGCGGCGGAAATTCCCGGCGTGGTGGATGTCGGCAGCGGCGCGGAAATCCATGCGAAAATCACGGCGGACGGTTACGTCGTCTGCTGGCAGAGGGACTGCCCGAACATCTTCACCGACCTGTATCTGACGGTCTACGATGGCGTGAAGGGGCAGGAGGACGGGCTGAAGACGGCGTATCTGGCGTATGTGATGGCGCAGGAAGACGCCGATGTGCCCTATACGCTGGATGAACTGCTGACCTACTTCGCGCCCGATGCGGCGGAAATGGCGGAAGTCAGCGCGCACGAAGCCGTTCAGCAAGTCGATTTGAAGCAGCTGCCGGACGAGAAGAAGAACATCGCCGCGCTTCGCGAATGTTTCCCGAATGCAGGGGCTTCGGCGGAGGATGCGGAAGATTATCCGTATCTGGTCTATTCGCTCGCGGACGGCAGCCGCCTGTTCGTGTTCTACGCCCTGGACGATGGCACGATGACGATGCTTGTGCTGCTGACGGCGCGCCGGGATGCGGCGGATTTCGCAGCGCTGGCGGAGGGTACGCATACATATCAAGAGGTGCTGACGCTGGATGCAAACGAACAAGAGTTCATGTTTTCGGGGCGCGGGCTGGTTACGGAGCATTGCGCGTCCGACGGGACGTACTGGCAGATTTGGTATCTCCCTGATAAGGAAGGAGGATGGTCGGTGGAAAGCGTGGAGCAAATGCAGCGGGACAAGCTGGTGACGCTGCTGCGTTACATTTCGCCGGAGGATATGCCGGAAGTGTGAAGAACGTATTGGCAGAGGAAGTAGGTGCTGCCGTCTGCCTCGACGGTCGTGATGCTTTCCTGTGCCGCATAGACGTATAAGCAGAAATCGTGCTGCAAGGGCAGGGCGGTGCGCGTCCAATCACTGCCTAACAGATAGATGTGCAGCTCACGCCGCTGCAAGGGGACATTCCAATGGGCATCCACCGACAGCAGGGAAGAACCTGCGGTTTTGAAGTCGGCAATAAAGTAGCCGTCCTCTGCTGCGGAGAATGCCCGGCTGTCGGTGATTTTTTGTGCCTCTCGGTCATAAGTCAGCAAAGTGTATTTTGAGAACCCTTGCGAAATCAGCAGATATGCTGTTGATTCGATGCAGGCGGCGGAAGGAACATAGGAAAGGTTGTCGTCGAAATAGCCGCTGTCCAGCTCGACAATCGTCTCCTGCATCGACGCGCTATACTGGCGGATTTCCAGATTCCCGCGCTCGTTCTGCTGGGCAAACAGCAGATTCCCGTCTGCATCAGGGAAGGCGCAGAACGACCAGTCGTACAGATACAGCTTCTTCTGCTTCCCGCTGGCAATATGCGAGAGTTTCACCGTGCGGTAGGGCGAAGCGTCGCTTTCGTCCTCCGAATGTGCCTGCATACGGAACATGTAATCCCCGACACGCTCGGCATAGCACGCCGCGCCGAAATTCAGCTTCTTCGTCGTCGGCTTCTGCACCTGCTTCCCCGTGTAGCGGTAGATGCGCTGCTTGTAGACTTCCATCGTCGTAATGTCCGGGTAATATTCGCACACGAAGCGGTTTTTCTCCAAAATCACCTGTCCGCGCGGATACAGCGCACCCTCCTCCAGCAGATTGGCATCCCCCAGCGCGGCGGACAGCAGGGACGCACCCGCCGCATCGAACAGTTCCAGCCGCATTTCCTGCATTCCGGCGGTGTCGCTGTCCGCAAAGTAGATGATGACGAAGCTGCCGTCGGGGGTCGGGGTCACGCTCTCAATGCGGGTGGGCTGCTTGCTGAACGCAAGCGGGTTCATGCGCATCAGCTGCATCGGCGCACTGTCCGCGGAAGCACTTGCGCACAGCATGAGGCAGAGGGTCAGGAAGGTCAGCACGAGGAAGAAGCGTTTCATGGGCGTACCTCCTTATCTATTGTAGAAGAAATTCGCGCAGAAGCAGGGAGAAAGCACCTCCGTCACGAATACAACGAATGAGCACACGGAATTTTATCCGCGGGAGGAAGAATTTTGATGAAGAAAACGGTGCAAACGCCGTGGTTAGCGAGGCGCAGCTATGGACGGGAAAACTCGTGGATTGGCGAGATTGATTTCGGGATGAACCTCTCTATCTGGAAAGTCCTGACGATGCTGATGTTCCTGCTGTGCTTTGCAAATGGCCTCTGCCTTCACTTTGTTTTTTCGCGGCTGCCGTGGCAGTATCAGAAGCTCGCAAGCGCGGGAAAGCCGTATATCGACACGGAAAATACGGATTTCACCGGGGTGGTTACGGATGTTGCAACAGATGGGACGTACATCTACTGCGGCTATGGCTGGCGGTACATCATCAAGGTGCTGGATGAAGAAGGCAATTATATTGAGACGATTGCCGTTTCCGATGCACACGACCCCCGTGGCAACTTCAGACTGACCGAACAGGAAAACGCGGTTGTGTGCTGGCTGACGCTGCACAAATACGTTTTTGCGTGCGGCGAAATGATCTCTGCTGACCTGAATCAGAACGGGCAACCGCGCTGGCATGGAGAAACGACAGAATTGCACGGCAGCCGGTATTATATCTATCAGGGCGCGGTGATGAAGCAGACACCGGACGGGCAAGTAATCACCTTCTACGCCACGCCGTGGTATTTCCGCCTGCTGAACTATGGTACAATCATTACAACCCTTGGTCCGCTTGGAATGTGCGGCTGCATTGTTTTTACATGGCTGAGCGGCAGGAAGGATGAAAAGAAAGCCGAAAAACGCCGCAAGCAGAAGCGAGTGGCGTAACATGCTGCTGCGACACCTTCGTCAGCGGCATTTTTTCTTTTTCCTCCGCCCATTTACATCCGCCGTGCAGTTTGTTATAATAGAATAACCAAACAATCGGAGGGCAGCCTATGACCATCGCCATTGTGGATGATGAATTGGAGACGCGCCAGTATATGCAGGGCTTGGTGGCGCAGTATCTGGCGGAAACGGGACGCATGGCGCAGCTGGTGTTCTACCCGGACGGGGCGTCGTTTCTCGTCGGGTGCGAGCATCCGGACATTGTGCTGATGGACATTGACATGCCGGGCATGGACGGCCTTTCGACGGCGGAGCAGCTGCGGCGGAGTCACCCGGACGCCATCCTGATTTTCACCACGCGCCTCAGCCAGTGCGCCATCCGCGGCTATGAAGTGGACGCCATCGGTTTTCTGGTCAAGCCGGTGACGCTGCCGGGGCTGACTGTGAAGCTGAACAAGGCGTTCAAGCGGGTGGAGTACCGGCAGTCGAAAATCTGCCTGAAAACGAAAGACAGCATCCTGTTCTTGGAGAAAAACGAGATTTACTATGCCGAGGGCAGCAATCACCATGTCATTTATCATACGGCGCAGGGCGAATTCCCCGTCCGCTCGTCCTTGCAGGAGGCGGAGGAACAGTTGGGCGCGGAATTCAGCCGAAGCTCGCATTCCTATATCGTCAATCTGGGCTTCGTGACGATGGTCGGAAAGAACGATGTGACGGTTCACGGCGAGGCGATTCCGCTGTCGCGCGCGATGCGCAGGGAATTTTTGAATGCGGTCAACCGCTATTACGGCGTGAGGTGACGAAGATGCTGACGAACTTGGCGAATTACCTGAACAATGATTTTCCATTCCATATGTTCTTCGCGGTGCAGATTCTGCTGGCGGAGGGGCTGTTCGTTGTGCGGATGAAGTCGCGGCTGCGCCCGCTGAAAATTGTGCTGCCGGTGGTGCTGTGCTACTTGGTGCTGGCATGGTTTCATCCGCTGCTGGGGCATCGCTTTGCGCGCGTGGCAGCGATTTTTGCTGAATCGCTGCTGGTGCTGTGCTTGACGATGGACATTCCGACGACGAATGCGCTTTGTATCGGCATTTCCTCCTATGCGATTCAGAATCTGGCGTTCAAGGTCGGCGGACTGGCGACATGCTGGATGGCCAAGCCGCGTGATCCGCTGTTCTATCTGCTCTCCGGCGCATCGTTTGTGGTGGTGTACGCCGTGTGTTACCTGATGTTCGTGCGGCGCTTTCCGGAGAACGGCGATTTGAAGCTCGGCAACTGGAAGGTGCTGTTCCTGACGCTGGTGACGCTGCTGACGGTGTTCGTGCGTTCTGTGTCGCTGCCTACGGATATTTCGCTGCTTGACCGCCTGTTTTCGATTCTCTCGGTCATTATGGTGATGGTCCTGATTTATCAGTGCATGTACGCCGACGAGATGCGCCGCGAGAAGGAAATCATCGAGAGTCTGCTGGCGCGGGAGGAATCCAGGCATCAGCTGCTGGGCAAGACGATTGACAGCATCAACATGAAGTGCCACGACCTGCGCTACCACATCGACACCTACCGCCGGGCACAGCAGCTGGATGAACACGCGGCGTTTTTTGACGAGGTGGAGCAGGAGATTCAGCGCTATGAGTATACGTTCCACACGGGCAATGCGGCGCTGGATTCGGTGCTGTCTGAAAAGAGCCTGTATTGCAGCGCAAATCACATTCTGCTGACGACGATGCTGGATGTATCGCTGCTCGCGCCCATTGAAAAGTCCGATATCTATTCCATCTTCGGCAATGCGCTGGACAACGCGATTCAGGCGGTGATGGCGGAAGCGCCCGAAAACCGCAGCGTCAATATCCGCGTCAGCGACGTGGTGGGCATGACGCAGATTGTCTTCGAGAATTTTTGCAGCAAGCCGCCGGAAATGCACGAGGGACTGCCGAAGACGGAGAAGGACACACAGTACCACGGCTTCGGACTGCGCTCCATCCGCTATATCATCGAGAAGTACGACGGGCATATGAGCATCGACACGAAAGACCAGATGTTCATCCTCTCGCTTCTGCTGCCGCGTCCGCAGCAGTCCGCATGACGATTTGCGCACAAAAAACAACCAGTTTCGACACGAATGCGCTTCGTGTCGTTTTTTTATGATAGAATCAGCACATCAAAGGGGGCGCTGCGCCCTCATAGAAAGGGAAAGGTGTCCATGAAACGCACAAAACTCTTGGCACTCTTGACATCCATCTCCTGTATTCTCCTGACGATTGTTCTGGTGGGCAGTTACTTCACGGCTGCTTACGCCATGATGATCAACAAGGAACTGGGCATCGTGACCACGAGCGTGGTGACGGATGACCCCAGCAAGAACGCTACCTATTATGCCTCCAGTTTCCTGAAGGAAGACGGTACGCGTGACGATGATGCGCTGACCGCGTGGCAGAAGGCGCTGTGTGAGCAGATTCAGGGCGAAGGCTCTGTGCTGCTGACGAACAATGGCGCGCTGCCGATGGAAAAAGGACAGGGCGTGACCGTTTTCGGCCGCGGCGCAGTTGATACCATCTATGGCGGCACGGGTTCTGGTCAGGTTGATACCAGCAAGGCAGCGACAATGACCAGCGCGCTCACGGCGGCGGGTCTGAACGTCAACACCGCGATGATGGACTGGTACAGCGCGCAGATTGCGCAGATGAAGGAAGACAAGACCAACCGCTCCACGCCCGGCATGTTCACCGAATATGCGGACGTTCCGGCGGCGACCCGCATTGCCGAGGTTTCGGCGGACGCGGTGGCATCTTCCGGCGTGAATCTGGACGGCTACAAGGATGCGGCGATTGTCGTTATCGGACGCTCCGGCGGCGAAGGCGCTGACCTGTACACCGGCAAATTCACAGACGGTACGTCGTACTTTGAATTGCAGGATTCCGAGCGTGAGCTGCTCAAGTATGTGGCTTCGCAGGGCTTCAGCAAGACGATTGTGCTGATTAACTCCTCCAACGCCATGGCGATGGACTGGGTGAACAATCCGGAATACGGCGTGGATGCCTGCCTGTGGATCGGCGGCCCCGGTCAGTACGGTCTGAACGCGGTGGCGCAGATTCTGGTGGGCGACGTGAACCCCTCTGGCCGACTGGTGGACACCTACTCCGTGTCCTCCCTGTCCTCCGCGGCGATTCAGAACTTCGGCTCCTATGTCTACACCAATGCGGATGAAGAGACGGGCATGGTCGGCGGCGTGACGATTGACGGCGTGCCGGGCGACAAGACGAAGGTGCGCTATGCGATTCACTATCTGGTGGAATCCGAAGGCATCTATGTCGGCTACAAGTACTACGAAACGCGCTATGAAGATGCGGTCATGGAGCAGGGCAACGCGTCCGGCAATGCGGGCATCTTCGCGTCCAAGGGCGACAGCTGGGTGTACGGCGAGGAAGTCGCGTATCCCTTCGGCTATGGCATGTCTTACACCACGTTTGAGCAGGCGCTGGAAAGCGTGACCTACGACGCGGCAACCGACAGCTTCAACGTGCTGGTGAAGGTGACGAACACGGGCAACGTCGCAGGCAAGGAAGTCGTGCAGGTCTACGGTCAGCAGCCGTACACCGAATTCGACCGCGCGAACGCGATTGAGAAGGCATCCGTGCAGCTCGTCGGCTTCGGCAAGACGAATGTCCTCCAGCCCGGTGAATCCGAGACCGTCTCCGTGACGGTTGACCGCAAAGAATTGACGGTTTACGACGAACATGTCAACAAAACCTACATTCTCGAAGCGGGTGACTACTACCTGAGCGTTGGTCTGGATGCACACGACGCGGTGAACAACATCCTCGCGGCGAAGGGTTATGCCCCCATCGCACAGGAAACGCCGACTGCGGAAGGCGTAGAAGAGGCGGAAACCGCAACGCTGACCGCGAACGGCGCGGCGGCGATGGATGCCCCTGGCGACGCGGCAAAGGTCTATAAGTTCACGGTCGACAGCGACGACAATGCGACGTACAGCGTGTCCGGCACGGGCTACAAGATTACCAACCAGTTCGGTGATGCGGACCTGAACAGCTACGGCGAGAACCTCGTGACGTACCTGTCCCGCAGCGACTGGCAGGGCACTTGGCCGGTTTCTTATGCCAGCCTGACGGCGAATGATGCCATCATCAATGGTCTGCAATTCAACTATACGGCGGAAGCGCCCGACGAGACGGTCATTACGGGTTCAACCGCGACGAACTACACCTTGGCCAACCTGATTGGCAAGGACTATGACGACCCGATGTGGGTGGATCTGCTCAATCAGCTGACGCTGACGGATTTGGCGGAACTGGTTGGCCACTCCGGCTACGGCACGCGGGCAATCGACTCCATCGGTCTGCCTGCGACGGTGGCAGCGGACGGCCCGCAGGGCATCAAGGCGACGTATGCCGGCAACAACTCCACGGTGGCGTATACCTCCGAACCGGTCATGGCGGCGACGTTCAACACGGAAATCCTCTACAATGTCGGTCTGTCGATGGGCGAAGATGCGCTGCGCTCCGACAACCGCGTGGTTGGCTGGTACGGCCCGGCGATGAACATCCACCGTACGCCTTACTCCGGCCGTAACTTCGAGTATTACTCCGAGGACGGCTTCCTGTCCGGCAAGATGGCGGCGCAGGAAGTGGCAGCGGCTCGCTCGAAGGGTCTGGTCGTCTACATCAAGCACTTCGCGCTCAATGACTTTGAGACGTACCGCCAGTCGGTCGCAACCTTCGCGACGGAACAGGCGATTCGTGAAATCTACCTGAAGGGCTTCCAGTACGCGGTGGAAGAGGGCGGTGCGAACGCTGCCATGACCTCCTTCAACCGTATCGGCACGCGCTGGGCAGGTGCGCACAGCGGACTTTGCAACGAAGTTCTGCGCAAGGAATGGGGCTTCGTCGGCGTGACGCTGACGGACGCTGTGATGGCGAACCGCAACTGGATGGACGTTTCCATCGGTCTGGAAGCGGGCAATGACACTTGGCTGTCCTCCGGCGACTGGCTGGTGTCGAAGATTGAAGGCTGGGCGGCGGAAGACGGCAAGCTGCTGAACAACCTCCGCACTTCGGCGAAGAACTTCCTCTATACCTACGCGAACTCCGCCGCCATGAACGGCATGAACGAAACCAGCCACGTTGTCCACACGACGTCTTGGGTCGAGACGGACATGCTGATTGCGCGCATCGTGCTGATTGTGCTGACCGCGCTCTTCGGTCTCGCGATGCTGGTGTCCTACTTCATGGACGTCAAGAAGAAGGCGGCGCCCGCTGACCGCAAGACGGTTTCGATTGTCGCAGCGGTGATTGCGGTGCTGGCGGCTATCTTCTACATCATCATTGACACGGCTGCGACCACGAAGATGAACTTCGACGCGGTTGTGCTGGTGCTGCTCCTCGTGTCGGCAGTGTGCTACCTCGTCGCGGGCGTGAAGAAGATTGGTCTGCTGGCGGCGGCTGGTCTGGCGTGCACACTGGTTGCGTGGTTCCGTTATCTGGTGACGGAAATCAACTTCCGCATGGATGACCTCGTGCTGATTTTCGGCGGCACGTCCACCATCGGTGCGCTGGGCGTTCCGTTCATCCTCTCCTTCATCCTGATGCTGCTCGCCGCGATTTCGGGTGCTGTCCTGATGACGGGCGCGATGGGGTCGGAAAAGAAGTAATACTATTTCCAAATTCACCCGCGCCATCTGCTTGCGCCGCGAATTCTCATTTGGGAATAGTATAAGCCAGTCAAAAAACGTCCGAGCAGGGGAGTGAACGCTTCCCTGCTCGGACATGAAGACACTGCTGGGGAATGTGATATGCTCCCTCTATGAGAGACAGTAAAAAACCAAACTGTCAATCATGGAGGGAGCATTTTATGGGATATCAGCAAAAGGCAAATTCGGAAAGAAAAGCATGCGTGACGCAGCAGCAGAGGCAGGCGTAAGTCAGGAAACATTTCGGCGGTGGATCGTGCAGTATGAAGCAGATGGGGCAGCGGCGAGAGTCTCTGCATGATGGGGCAATTTCATACGGGATAATAAAACAGGGGGACAAGCCGCATTTCAGGCTTGCCCTCATTGCTTTGCTTACAGCAGCTGAATATTCGCCTTCCTGCACGCCTCCTGCACGTCCAGCGGCCACAGGCTTGCCTGCACCTCGCCCACATGCGCCTTGCGCAGCAGATAGACGCACATGCGGCTCTGCCCGATGCCGCCGCCCATCGTCTGGGGCAGCTCGCCATTGAGCAGCGCCTTCTGGAATGGCAGCTCCGCGCGCTCCTCGCAGCCGCGAATCGCCAGCTGACGGCGCAGCGCGTCCGGGTCAACACGGATGCCCATGCTCGACACTTCCAGCGCAATGTCCAGCAGCGGGTCGTAGAGCAGAATGTCACCGTTGAGTGACCAGTCGTCGTAGTCCGGGGCGCGGCCGTCGTGCATCTGTCCGGAACGCAGCGCACCGCCGATGCCCGTCAGGAATACCGCACCGTATTCGCGTACCGCTCGGTATTCGCGTTCCTTCGGCGGCAGGTCGGGATACAAATCCTCCAATTCCTGCGACGAGACGAACGTGATGTCGTCGGGCAGTTCGGGCTTGATGTGCGGATAGTGCGCGCAGACGAAGCCCTCCGTCTTGCGCAGGGTGAGGTAAATCGCGCGGACGGTCGCTTGCAGCGTCTCCATCGTGCGCTGCTTAGGGGTGATGATTTTCTCCCAGTCCCACTGGTCGACGAAAATCGAGTGGATGTTGTCGGTCGTTTCGTCGCGGCGGATGGCGTTCATGTCCGTATACAGCCCTTCACCGGGCTGGAAGCCGTACGTTTTGAGCGCCTGACGCTTCCATTTCGCCAGCGAATGGACGATTTCCGCCGTTTCACCGGTTTCAAGAATGTCAAAGGATACCGGTCGTTCGACGCCGTTCAGGTTGTCGTTCAGACCACTGCCGGGCGTGACCATAATCGGCGCGGACACACGGGTCAGGTTCAGCGCGCGGGCTAACTCCGTCTCGAAAAAATCCTTGACCAGCTTGATGGCGATTTCCGTATCCCGCAGGTTCAGCACGGGATTGTAATTCTTGGGGATAATCAGGTGCATAACGCCTTTCCTCCTTGCCGAAGCATAATTGCTAACAGTATAGCACAAAATTCGGCTGAAGCGAACCATTCTGCGTGTAAAAACACCGAAAAAGCAAAGACCGAAACCCTTGACAACACCCGCAAAAAGCATTATACTGACCTTGTCCCGCAATGAAGGGGAACGCTGGAAGTTCCGTCTGTTCCAGAGAGCCGCGTGCTGGTGGAAGCGCGGTCAGACGCCTGTCAGCCGCTCGCCCCGGAGCGCAAACCGGACGAAGGGTTCGGCGAATGGCGCACGTTACGCGCAAGAGAGGTTCGGCACGTCCGGACAAGCAGAGTGGTACCGCGAAACATCCGTTTCGTCTTTGCAGAATTTGCAGGGGCGGAACGTTTTTTTGTTCCGTCCGAGAAAAGCAGGGAGGAAGCATCATGGAATTCAAACCCTATGACCCTAAAGCCATCGAACCGAAGTGGCAGAAGCGCTGGGCGGACAGTCACGTTTTCGAGGCGAAGAACGACTACACCATGCCGAAATTCTACGGCCTGATTGAGTTCCCGTATCCGTCGGGACAGGGGCTGCACGTCGGGCATCCGCGCTCCAATACCGCGATGGACATCATCGCCCGCAAGCGCCGCATGGAGGGCTGCAATGTCCTTTTCCCCATCGGCTGGGACGCCTTCGGTCTGCCGACGGAGAACTACGCCATCAAGAACAAGGTTCACCCCGCCATCGTGACGAAGAAGAACATCGACCACTTCCGCGAGCAATTGCAGAAAATCGGCTTCTCCTTCGATTATTCCCGCGAGGTCAACACCACCGACCCGTCCTACTACCGCTGGACGCAGTGGATTTTCCTTCAGCTGTTCAAGCACGGGCTGGCGTACAAGTCCGAAATGCCGATTAACTGGTGCCCCAGCTGCAAGTGCGGTCTGGCGAATGAGGAAGTTGTGGGCGGCGTGTGCGAGCGCTGCGGCACGCAGGTCATCCGCAAGGTCAAGAAGCAGTGGATGCTGAAGATTACCGCCTATGCCCAGAAGCTGCTCGATGGCTTGGACACGGTGGACTTCATCGACAAGGTGAAGGTGCAGCAGCGCAACTGGATTGGCCGCAGTGTCGGCGCGGAAGTGGATTTTTCCCTGACCGTGCCGGGCGAGAAGGTGCGCGTTTTCACCACGCGCCCGGATACGCTCTTCGGTGCGACGTACATGGTCTTGTCCCCTGAGCATCCGCTGATTGACAAGCTGAAGGACCAAATCACCAACTACGACGCGTGCATGGCGTACCGCGCGGAAGCCGCGAAGAAGAGCGATTTTGAGCGCGCCGAACTGGCGAAGGACAAGACGGGCGTGCAGATTGAGGGTGTCCGCGCCGTCAACCCCGTCAACGGCAAGGAAATCCCGATTTGGCTGAGCGACTATGTGCTGATGACCTACGGCACGGGCGCAATCATGGCTGTTCCGGCGCACGACACCCGTGACTGGGAGTTCGCGCATAAGTTCGGCATCCCGATGATTGAGGTCGTCGCGGGCGGCAATATTGAGGAAGCAGCGTATATCGATATTCAGGACGGCGTGATGGTCAATTCCGGCTTCCTTGATGGCATGAAGGTCGCGCAGGCGAAGGAAGCGATCATTGAGTATCTGGAGAAGAACGGGCTGGGCGAGAAGAAGGTCAACTACAAGCTCCGCGACTGGGTGTTCAGCCGCCAGCGCTACTGGGGTGAACCCATCCCGATTGTCCACTGCGATAAGTGCGGTATGGTGGCTGTGCCGGAAGATCAGCTGCCTGTGACGCTGCCGATGGTGGACAACTACGAGCCGACCGATTCCGGCGAATCCCCCCTGTCCGTCATGCATGACTGGGTGAACACCACCTGCCCGTGCTGCGGCGGCCCGGCGACGCGCGAAACCGACACCATGCCCCAGTGGGCAGGGTCAAGCTGGTACTTCATGCGCTACTGCGACCCGCACTGCGAAACAGCCATTGCCTCGCCCGAAGCGCTTCGCTATTGGCTGCCCGTGGACTGGTACAACGGCGGCATGGAGCACACGACCCTGCATCTGCTGTACAGCCGTTTCTGGCATCTGTTCCTGCATGACATTGGCGTGATTCCCGCGCCCGAACCCTACCAGAAGCGCACCAGCCACGGCATGATTCTGGGCGAGAACGGCGAGAAGATGTCCAAGTCGCGCGGCAACGTCGTCAATCCTGATGACATTATTGACGAAATCGGCGCGGACGCTTTCCGCGTGTACGAGATGTTCATGGGCGCGTTCGATCAGGCGATTCCGTGGAGCACGCAGAGCGCGAAGGGCTGCCGCCGTTTCCTTGACCGTGTGTGGCGCTTGCAGGAGAACGTGACGCCCGACGAGGGGTACAGCGAGAAGCTGAACGCGCTCATGCATGAGACGATTAAGAAGGTTTCGCTGGATTATGAAGCCATGAAGTACAACACCGCCATCGCGCAGATGATGACGCTGGTGAATGAGATGGTTTCCGCCGGCAGCGTGACGCGCGGGGAACTCAAAACCCTGCTCCTGCTGCTCAACCCCGTTGCGCCGCACATCACGGAAGAAATGTGGGAGAATCAGGGCTTCGGCGGCACGATGACGTATCAGAAGTGGCCGACGTGGGACGAAGACGCGCTGGTGAAGTCGGAAATCGAAATCGCCGTGCAGGTCTGCGGCAAGGTTCGCGGCCGCGTGATGATTCCCGCCGACATGACGAAGGAACGCGCGGAGACGGAACTCCAGCAGCTGCCGGAAATCCAGAAGATCCTTGCGGGCAAGACTGTGACGAAGGTCATCTTCGTGCCGGGTCGTCTGGTGAACTTCATCGCGAAGTAATTTGGTTGTATACAAATATCGCCACGGGAGAAAAACAATCTCCTGCGGCGATAATTTTTTTGCGGACTGGTTGTATACAAGCAAAACGAACGTGCCGTGCGACGAAATCATCCGCATACAAGCACTGATTTATGGGGCTTCCGACGGCTGCTTCTGCTTTTTTTCTCTTTCATATCAGCAATAACCGCTGGCACAATCAGCATGAGGAAGAAAAGCAGAGTACAGATCCAACAGAAGGGAAAGTGCCCGAAAATGCAGTACAGCGGACTGCGGCGAATCAGCGTTGTCGCCTGACCATCCGGGGCAACCCGTACAATATTCGCCAAGCGGAACTGATAGCGATTTCCCGCGCTGTCCATCTGCCGATTGTACGAGGAAACGCCCGGAAAAAGCGTTTTGGGGAACACGTCCCTATATTCAACGGATTCCTGCGCAGTCAGCACATCGTCCTCGAAGATATACGCCGTGTGCGTCGAGCGC
>ERZ824598.2721-NODE-2721-length-17441-cov-35.423042_pt1 | contig 17441 bp, 13 predicted proteins | sample MGYA00519934_ERZ824598 | MGnify/ENA primary metagenome ERZ824598 (study PRJEB31778, sample SAMEA3449177) | human gut metagenome | biome: human gut; feature: human-associated habitat; material: faeces | place: United Kingdom | collected 2010/2012 ...
ATTTCTGAACAATCCCATACGATACTAAATTCTGCATATACTCCGAGAAGGAAAACATCTGGACATTTGATGGGAAGGGCGAACTGCTCCTGACTATCATGTCCAGTCTGGCTCAGGAAGAAAGCCGCAGTATTTCTGAGAACTGCACCTGGGGTCAGCGGAAACGCTTCTCAGACGGAAAAGTCACCGTACCATTTGCACGTTTCCTTGGCTACGACCGAGGAGCGGACGGCAATCTCGTTCTGAACGAGAACGAAGCAGTCATCGTGCGCCGCATTTACAGCATGTACCTGCAGGGCATGACGCCACACGGCATCGCCGCCAGATTAACGGAAGATGGCGTCAAGTCACCCGGCGGCAAAGATAAGTGGAATCAGGGAGCCGTCAAAAGTATCCTCACCAACGAGAAATACAAGGGCGATGCACTTCTGCAGAAAAGCTACACGGTGGACTTCCTCACAAAGAAGAAGAAGGTCAATGAGGGCGAGATACCACAGTACTATGTGGAAGGCAACCATGAAGCCATTGTCAGCCCCGAAGTATATGACATGGTTCAGCGCGAGATGGAAAGCCGCTGCAAAAACAAACGCCACAGTGGGGTTCATATGTTTTCTGGGAAAATACGCTGCGGAAACTGCGGAAGCTGGTACGGCTCCAAGGTCTGGCATTCCACCGATAAGTATCGGAAAGTCATCTGGCAGTGCAATCATAAATTCTCCAGGGAGCATCGATGCACTACACCGCACCTGACCGATGAGGATGTACAACGCTACTTCGTGTCTGCCGTCAACCAGCTTTTCTCGCAAAAGGACACAGTCCTAAAATCCCTGGACGCAGGATTAAAAGAAGCCTTTGACCTGACAGACCTGCTGATGCAGGAAGAGAACCAGACCGAGAAAGTGCAGATGCTTGCCGATGCGGTCGAGAAATGCATTTTTGAAAACGCCCATGTGGTCATGAACCAGGATGACTACCAACAACGGTATGACGACTTGGTTGCCCGGTACGATGCTGCCTCTGACAAGCTAAAGGAAATCAGCAGCCTAATCGCTGACAAGAAGGCACGGAGAGACGCCGTCCAGCAGTTTATGAAAACGCTAAAAAAGCAAAATGACCTGATCACCGAATTCGAACCAAAGCTCTGGTGTAGTCTGGTGGAGTACATGACGGTATACGCTGAGGATGATGTGCGGATTACCTTCAAAAACGGAATGGAAATCAAAGCCTGAGCCTATCGGAAACCCATGCTTGCCACTTCTGGTGAGCATGGGCTTTCTTCAATTTTGGGAAAAACGGGCAAAAAAATAAGCCGGTTCACACCCGACATAACCTTTTACACCGCAAGAGGATTTTTACACCGCAAAGGCACACTTTTCAATTATTCCTGCTCTTTGTATCGAATATAGCATGATTATTTCGCAGATTATTTCGTCCGCGCGCGGTGCCATCATGTCCACCATCATGCGGATGATATGGCGCGGTGTGCGGAACTGCCCGTTAACTCCCGCCGTCGCCAGCTTGCTCAGCAGATATTCGTATACGTCGCCGCGGGTGTCCGCGCTTTGCAGGTGCGCCATCTGCTCGTAGATGACATCCATCGCGCTGACGATTTTGTCCAGCATCAGCGGCGTCGGCACCTTGAAAATCGCGTCGCCCATGTACTTCGAGTACGCGCTGTTCTTGTCACCGTGCAGCCCCTTGATGAACGGGAACACAAACTCCTGCACCACACTGTACATCTTTCCCGCCGGGAAATCGCGGAAAACGCTCCATTTAAGCTGCGCGCCGTCGATGGTGCGGTCGCCAATCTGCACGCTGCCTTGGAAGATGCTCGTGTACGGCAGCCCCAGCATCGCGCATTCCTTCGCCTTGATGTTGTCGCTGTCATCCAGATCGTGGATGAACATCAGGTACGTCATCTGCTCAATCACGTCCAGCGGGTTCGTCAGCCCGCCCGTCCAGAAGATTTCCCACAGCCCGTCAATCTTGTTCTTCAGTTCCCCCGTAATCATGCCGTTCGTTCCTTTCTGTATGCTGATGCGGATGGCGCCCGCAAAACTTGCTTTCCTGATTCCAAGGAATAGTATAGCACAGGCTGCTTCGGAAAGCAATTCGGCGGATAAAAGCGCACGCCAAAACTCCGGCGCTCCCCCATTTTCTCAATGGTGCGCCGGAGTTTTCATCCTATCCTATTTTGCTCTTCCCGTCCCGCTGTGATCCGTCGCGAACGTGACCTCTTTCACCTGCTTTTTCCTTGAATGCAGGCGTTTTTCCGCCAGAAGCCGCGCAAATTCGCCCTCGTCAATCGGCAGGGACACGGGCTTGCCTGTCCACGAGGAAAGGTGCATGGCGTTGGACAGCATCAGCGCGCGGATACCCTCCGCGCCGTCCGCCACCAGCGGCGTGCCGTGCAGGATATGCGCCGCAAAAGCGTTCAGCACACCGACGTGCTGCGGATTCTCCCCGTCCAGCGGCAAAATCTCCACCTGCACCTCCGCGTGGGGGTATGCGGATGCGCTTCGGCGGTAATAGGCGGATTCGCTCTGCGGCAAGCGCCATAGCGTCAGCTGACCGTTTTCGCAGACGACTTTACCGCGGTCACAGGCGATTTCCAGCCGATTCGTGCCGGGCAGTTCCCCGGTAGAGGCGATAAAAACGCCCGTCGCGCCGCCCGGAAATTCCAGATAGGCGGTCACGTCGTCCTCCACCTCAATGCCGTGCCATTTGCCCTCGTGGCAGAACGCGCGCACCGTTGTCGGCAGTCCGCAGAGCCATTGCAGCAAATCCAGCTGATGCGGGCATTGGTTGAGCAGCACGCCACCGCCCTCGCCCGTCCACGTTGCGCGCCAAGCCCCAGAATCGTAATACGCCTGTGAACGATACCAGTCCGTCACCACCCACGTCACACGCTTCAGCGCGCCTAACTCGCCGGAATCCAGCAGCGCTTTCAGGCGGCGGTAGACGCAGTTCGTGCGCTGGTTGAACATGAGCGCATACGTCCTGCCCGTCTCCTGTGCGGCGGCGATAACCGGGTGCAGCTGCGCCGTGTAAACACCCGCGGGCTTCTCGCTCAATACATGCAGTCCTGCCCGGAGTGCCGCCTCCGCAAGCGGCGGATGCAGCTCGTGCGGCGTGGCAATCAGCACGGCGTCGCACGCATGGGCGCGGATGAGCGACATGCCGTCGGCATAGATGCCCGTTCCGGCGGGGAGCGTCTGCTGCGCCCAGTCACGGCGGTCTTGGCGCGGATCAGCGACGCAGGTCAGCGCAATTTCCGGCGTTTGCCCGGACAGGATGAGCCGGCAGTGCTCCGAGCCCATGTTGCCAATGCCGATAATACCGAGGCGAATCTTCTCCACGCTGATTTCCTCCTTGGAATAGGTTACTTTCTCGTGCTTCCAAAGCTGCCGGAAACGTCGATGGCAGCATCCACTTCGTCCTTGTGGCGGGATGTCCTGCGTTTTTCATTCAGCAGCTTCAAGAACAGTTCTTCGTCAATAGGCAGCGAAACGGTCTGATTCGTCCACGAAGAAAGGTGCATGGCGTTGGACAGCATCAGCCCGCGGATACCCTCGCGCCCGTCGGCAACAAGCGGCGTACCGTGCAGGATGTGCGCTGCGAAGGCGTTCAACACGCCCGCGTGCTGCGGATTTTCGCCGTCTGTCTGCACGATTTCGTGCTGAATCTCCGGCACGCCGAACGGCTCTTTGCACACGTGGCACCAGTCGCGCTCATCCACGCTGAGCGTATCCAGCGTCAATTGGTCGTTCTCGATGCGAATCCGCGCGCGCGTTCCGATGATTTCCAGCCGGTTTTCGCCCAGCGCATCCCCCGTGGATGCAATGAACGTGCCCGTTGCGCCGTTTGCAAATTCCAGGTAAGCGGTCACGTCGTCCTCCACCTCGATGTCGTGCCATTTCCCCTCATGGCAGGCAGCGCGCACCCGCACGGGCAGCCCACAGAGCCATTGCAGCAAATCCAGCTGATGCGGGCATTGATTGAGCAGCACACCGCCGCCCTCGCCATCCCACGTTGCGCGCCACGCCCCGGCATCGTAGTAGCTTTGCGTGCGATACCAGTCCGTCACAACCCAGATCATGCGCTTGATTTCACCCAGTGCGCCGCTGTCAATCAGTTCCTTCGCCTTGCGGTAGACGCAGTTCGTGCGCTGGTTGAACATCATGCCGAAGGTCAGTTCGGGATGCTTATCCGCCTCCGCGATCATGTCCCGCACCTGCAAGGTGTACACGCCCGCCGGCTTTTCGCACAGAACATGCTTTCCATGGCGGAACGCCTCAATCGCCAGCGTCGGATGCTGATAGTGCGGCGTTGCAATCAGCACTGCGTCGCAGGTATCGGACGCAATCAAATCGCTGCCCTCGCAGAAAACCGCAGCGTCCGGCACGGTTGCGCGAATCCACTCTCGGCGGCTTTCCTTGCGGTCTGCCATGGCGGTCAGCTGCACTTCCGGGCATTTGCCGCTCAGGATGTTGTGGGTATGCAGGCTGGCAATGCCGCCCGCACCGATGATTCCAAGTCGAAGCATACCGAAACACTCCCATCATAGAGCCAAGCAGACTCTTTGTCAATTTCAATCAGGAAAAAACAGAAATATCAGGAGGGTTATTCCGAAAAAAAGGACTGCGTCCAAGACGCAGCCCCCTTTTTGTGAAGTTTGCGTGCGCTTATTACTTCTGCGCCATCGGATAGAAGCCACGGTATGCGCCATCCTTGTATGCCTGACGCTGCTCGTCGATAATCTGCTGACCGCCGGCGGAAAGGATTTCATTGGTGTACTTATCCCACGTTGCGTCGAAATCTTCCGGCTTGCAGGTCACAACCTGAACCAGCAGTTCCGCTTCCTTGGAGATGATGGTCGTGCCATAGTCAATGCGGGACTGGATGGTGCGGGTGAAGCTGATAGGTTCGTAAGCGCCGTTATTGGAAATCATAAGGCTGTCCGCCACAACATCTTCGTAGCCGTGGAAGTCCATGGCGGTCGCGGCGTAGTTCAGCTCGTCAGAGCCGTAGTAGTAGCCGTTGCAAATCGGCGCGCCGTCGGTCGCGTGCATCTTATGCGCGTCGTCGGTATCGTTGATGTTCTTCAGGTCGGTCGGAATGTTGTTTTCGTTGACGGTGGTGTAGTTGTAGCCCTTTTCGCCGTTCTGCAGCGCGTACAGCGATTCCGGCTTGCACATCCAGTTCAGGTACTTAATCGCGGCGACCGCAACCTTTTCATCCACAGAAGCGGGGATGAAAATCGCCTGACCAGCGGCGGTGTAGGATTCATGCGGGGTCGTGCCGCTTTCGGGCTTGAAGGGGTCGCAGGCAATCCAGCTCGCGCCGGGAACGTTCTTCGCCAAATCCTGCGCGTAGGACTTTTCCATGCGCCACGCGGCATCCCAGTTGCCGACCCAGAAACCGTCATAGCCGTTCACGCGGTCGCTGTCGGTCTGCTTGGAGTTCTCAATGCCGAAGTAATCGGAAACCAGACCCTCATTGAAGAACTTGTTCATCCAGCGCAACGCTTCCTTCGCGCCAGGCAGCATGTAGTGGAACTTGTGGTTCGCCACCCAGTCTTCCTCGGTAATCTTGCTGTAATCAAGGAAGGCATCCATCTGGTAAATCCAGCCGTAGAAGGGGTCAGCCGCGTACAGGTCGGAGGAATACGGCACGGTTTTTTCGCCGCCCAGCTTCTGCTCCTTCGCCGCCTTCAGGTAGGCATACAGCTCTTCCACGTTCGTGGGAACTTCCATGCCCAGCTTTTCCAGCCAGTCCTTGCGGATGAACATGCTCTGCGTCGCGACGATGATGCGGCGCGCGGGCAGGTAATACTGCTCTTTGCCGGCGCCCACGTCATACTGACCGTACTGCAGCACCTCGTCGCCGAGGAATGCCTTCAGTTCCTGACCGTATTCGGCCAGCAGGTCATCCAGCGGCAGGATGCCGCCCATGTCGATGTACTGCTGCACCAAATCCGTGCCGTAGGTCATGCAGATGTCCGGGGCCGTTCCGCCCGCCAGACGGGTGGAAAGAATCGTGCCTTCCTCCCAGCGGGAAACGGGAATCCAGTTAACCTTGATGTGGTTCGGATTACCAAAGTTCTCCTGAATGTAGTGCAGCTGCCAGCAGTCCTCCACGTTGAAGCCTGCGATGGAGCGGTCATACATTTCGACGTTGAGCGTTACCCAATCGTCATCCGCCGCCAGTGCCGTCAGCGGAAGCGCCGTCAGCAGCAGGCACAGCGTGCAAACCAGAGCCAGAAACTTTTTCATAGGGGTACTCCTTTCTATCTTGAACGGCTTTTGCCGCCCGTTCCAATGGGAATGTGGGATGATGATACTAATTCGATTCTAAAACATGGCATCGAGCATAGCAGATTTTTCGTTCCGGCAAAGCTGAGTGAAGCGAGGCGTACTGGAGGTACGCGCGAGCGGAACGAAGCAAAGCCGGGGCGAAAAAGATGCTGTGCGAATGTCATGGTTTAGATGAGAATTAGTATTAGCCCTTGACTGCGCCCATCGTAACACCCGCCACGAAGTAGCGCTGCACAAACGGGTACACAATCAGGATGGGGAGCGTCGCGAAAATGATGGTTGCGGACTGAATAGATTCGGACACGTTGGTGCTCAGGTCATTCGAGCTGCCCTCCGCGACGGCGACTTCCACCGACTGGCTGCCCTTGATGAGGTTGTACAGCTTGAGCTGCAAGGGCTGCAGTTCACGCGAGGTGATGTAGTACAGCGCATCGTTGAAGCTGTTCCATTTGCCGACTGCGTAAAACAGGGAAAGCGTCGCCAGCGAGGAGAAGCTCAGCGGCAGGAAGATGCGGGTGAGGACTTGGAAATCCGTCGCACCGTCAATCGACGCCGCCTCCACCAGCTCATACGGCAAGGAAGAAAAGAAATTCTTCAGGATGATGACGTTGAACGTGGAAATCAGCCCCGGAATAATCAGCGACCACATGCTGTCAAGCATTCCGAATTCCTTTACGTTCAGGTAAATCGGAATCGTGCCGCCGGAGAAGTACATGGTAAAGACGATGAAGAACATGATGACGCGCTGCCCCTTGAGGCGACGCATGGACAGCGGAAACGCCACCAGAATCGTCATTACCATCGCCAGCACGGTGTAGATTACCGTCAGTTCGATGGTATAGAGCAGACTGTGCCACATCGAATTGTCGCTGACGATGAGCTTGTAGGCATCGACGTTGAATTCCACCGGCCAGAACGACACTGCACCGCGCAGAATCGCAGACTTGGAGGACATCGACATGGCAATGACGTTGATGAACGGCAGCGTGCAGATCAGCACGAAGAGCATCATCACGATGATGAGGATAATCTGCCCTACACCGAGTTTCTTCTTCTTCTCAGGGCAAATATGCGCCTGTGTGGAAATCGCAGTCATGACAAATCCTCCCCTCTTACCAAATACTCTGTTCGTCGAACAGGCGGGAAACGGTGTTTGCGCCCGTAATCAGCACCAAGCCCACGATGGACTGGAACAGACCAATGGCGGTTGCGCGGGCGAACTGGCTGTTGGTAATGCCGGCGCGGTAAACGAAGGTGGAAATGACGTCGCAGTAGTCCTTGACCTTGGTATTGCCGATGATAAACGGGCGGTCAAAGCCGATGGACATCATACGCCCGATGTTCATAATCAGCAGAACGACGATGGTGGAACGGATGCCGGGCAAGGTGACATGCCAAATCTGCTGGAGCTTGTTCGCGCCGTCAATGCGCGCCGCTTCAAAGAGGTTCATGTCCAGGCCGGTAATCGCCGCAAGGTAGAGAATCGTGCCCCAGCCCATCGACTGCCACACGCCGACCAGCACATAGGTGAACGTCCACGTCGGACCATCCGTCAAGAAAGGAATGTTCTCGGAAATCCAGCCCCAGCGCAGAAGCGTGGAGTTGATGACGCCCGACGTCGGCGCAAAAATCTGCAGCACCATGCCGCCGATGATGACCCACGAGAGGAAATGCGGCAGGTACAGCATCGTCTGCGAAAACTTCTTGAGCATGGGCGTTCGCATTTCGTTGAGCAGGATGGCGAGGATAATCGGGACGGGGAAGCCGAAGAGCAAGTCCAGCCCGTTGAGAATCAGTGTGTTCTTCAGCGCGATGCCAAAGTCGCTCATGCCGAAAACGAACTTGAAGTTGTCCAGCCAAATCCACTTGCTCTTGGCGGGATTGAACATGTTATACTTCTGGAAAGCAATTTGAAGCCCCGCCATCGGCTTGTAGCAGAACAGAATGTACCAGACAATTGGAATCAGCAGCATCAGGTACAGCCGCCAGTCGCGCTGAAGCCAGTGTTTCTTGCGCTTGCGGCGCGGATGCACCGTGGCAGCGGCTTTCGCGGGATTTGTCATAAGCAAAAACCTCCATTTCTAACGAATTATGGTTTTCGTAAAGGTGTACAAAAACAACTCTCTTTTGCGGGATGCAAAATAGAATCCATGCAAAGAACCCGCTGTTTTTCCCAGCAGCATCAACCAACATCTGACCGGCTCTGCCAACGGGAAACCACGGGAGACGCTGCACAAGGCAGCCTGTTACGGGAACGTCACGCTCCGTTTCCGTATCGTTAATTTGATTATAGCCGACGCAAGTTGCACAATCAATGTAAATCCTGCTTGAAAATATGTGAATCCTGCTGTATAATCAAAACATCTGAACCCAGAAAGGAGCTGAAACGATGAAATTTGCGGAGACCATCAACGGCTACAACGCGATGGGACGCGAAGACGCGGAGTACGAAGCGTGCTATGCCATAGCGGAACACCACACCGTCGGCGGGCTGCATTGCCACGATTTCTACGAATTTTACATCCACTATCAGGGCGGCAAGGTCTACTATGTGGACGGCAGCGTGTTTCCGCTGCAAAACAATCAGCTGATTATCATGCCGCCGTTTCGGATGCACGGGCTGGTGGGCGGCAGTTCGCTGCAGCACTACGAGCGCGGCTTCCTGTATCTGCGCCCGGAAACGCTGCGAAAGCTTGGCTTCGGGCAGATTGATCTCCAGCGTTACTTCGACAGCCGCCTGCAGTCCGGAAAATTCTACTATGAACTGCCGCAGGCGGATGCGCTGGCGTGCAAACAGCTGCTGATAGACATCTCCGCGCAGCAGGACATGCCGGACGAGATGGTGCAGTTCCGCAATTACGGGCGCATCATCGACTTCATAGTCATGGTCTGCCAAGCCGTGCAGGGAACAACCGCTCCTATTCAGCCAAGCGTTGTCAACGATGTGATTTTCGATGTGCTGCAATACATCAACGACCACTTCACCGAACCGCTAAAATTGGAAGACATTGCGCGCCGCTTCGCCATCAGCGTATCGTACCTTTCGCACGAGTTTACAAGCTACGCCGGGCGCAGCGTCTACGAATACATTCTCTACCGCCGCGTGCAGCTGGCGAAGGAGAATCTGCTGACGGACATGAGCCTGAGTGAAGTAGCCGACCGCAGCGGGTTCGGCGATTATTCCGGCTTTCTGCGCAGCTTCCGGCGGATGACGGGCATGGCTCCGAACGCCTACCGCAAGCAGCGCAGCGGCGGACACTAATTGCTGTTTTGTCTGATTAGGACGACAATCTGCCAAATCCGCCGAATTGAAAACAGGATTCGCATAGAAATCTTGATGTCAATGTGCTATCATGCAGATAACGCATCACGCAGCGTTGAGTATTGTAGAAGGAGCGAATGCCATGATTCGGATTGCCATTGTGGGTACGGGCAACATTTCCCACGCCCATGTGGAAGCCTACCTGCGCTTCCCGGAGCGCTGCAAGATTGTGGCGCTGGTGGATATTGTGCCGGAAAAGGCGCAGAAGATGAAGGAGGATTATCACCTGACCGAAGCGGAGGTCTACGACGACCACCAGAAAATCCTTTCACGCAAGGATATTGACTTGGTGGACGTCTGCACGCCGCCGTACGTCCACGCCAGCATTTCCATCAACAGCCTGCGTTCGGGCAAGAACGTCGTCTGCGAAAAGCCGATGGCGGCATCGCTGGAAGAGTGCGACGAAATGCTCCGCGCCCGCGATGAAAGCTGCAAGAAACTCGCGATTATCGCCCAGAACCGCTTCCGCCAGCCCATCAGCAACCTGAAGAAACTGCTGGACAGCGGACTTGCGGGCAAAGTGCTGTGCGCATCCGTCACATCGGCCTGGTGGCGCGGGCACTGCTACTACGACCTGTGGTGGCGCGGCACATGGGAGAAGGAGGGCGGCGGCTGCACGCTGAACCACGCCGTCCACCATATTGACATGCTGTGCTGGATGATGGGTCTTCCGCAGGCCGTGACGAGCGTGATGGCGAACGTCGCGCACGACAACGCCGAGGTGGAGGATTTGTCGCTGTCCGTGCTGCAATATCCGGGCGCGCTGGCGCAGCTGACGGCCTCCGTCGTGCATCACGGCGAAGAGCAGGAGCTTGTTTTCCAATGCGAAAAGGCGAAAATCGCCGCGCCGTTCAGCGTGTACGCGTCCATCTCCAAACCGAACGGCTTCCCGATTGAAAATACGGAGTTAGAGCAGAAAATCCGCGATTTTGTGGATGCGCAGCCGCAGCTTCCCTACGAGGGGCACGCTGGCGAATTGGAAAACGTCCTCTCCGCGCTGGAGAACGACACCCTGCCCGCAATTGGCGGCGAGGATGGCCGCCGGACGATTGAGCTGATTACAGCCGTCTACAAGTCAGGCGCAACAAAGCAGACAGTCACGCTGCCGCTGCAAAAGGACGACCCGTTCTACACGGTGGAAGGCATGATGCGCGCCGTGCCGCATTTCTACGAGAAAACCACGTCTGCCGCGTCGCTTGACGGCACGATTACGCTCGGCAGCGATTATCAGCAGAAATAATGGGAGGTCATCACGATGAAAGTATCAGACGGCATGAATTATGCGCCCAAAGGCAAGGCGCAGCCCGTCGTGAAGCCGGGTGAATTTATCTTTTCCGCCGCGCACCTTGACCACGGGCACATCTACGGCATGACGAACGGCCTGCTGGAGGCGGGCGGCACGCTGAAGTACGTCTACGACCCCGACCCGAAGAAGGTGGAGGCGTTCGTGAAGGCGTACCCGCAGGTGAAAGTCGCCCGGAGCGAGGAAGAACTGCTTAACGACAAAGAAACGAACATGGTCTGCGGCGCGGCGATTACAAACGAGCGCTGTGCGCTGGGGCTGCGCGCCATGCAGGCGGGCAAGGACTACTTCACCGACAAAGCGCCCTTCACCACCTTGGAGCAGCTGGACAGCGCCAAGAAGATGGTGGCGCAGACGGGCAAGAAGTACATGGTCTATTACGGCGAACGGCTGCATGTGGAAGGCGCGGTGCTGGCGGGCAACCTGATTGAGCAGGGCGCTATCGGCAAGGTCATCCATGTGGAAGGCTTCGGGCCGCATCGGCTGGGCGCGGCAGGGCGGCCGCAGTGGTTCTTTGAGAAGGAGAAGTACGGCGGTATCCTCTGCGATATCGGCAGCCACCAAATTGAGCAGTACCTGTTCTATGCGGGCGAGGAGGACGGCACAGTCTCCCGCAGCCGCATTGCCAACTACGCGCATCCGCAGTACCCGGAGCTGGATGACTTCGGCGACTGCGCCATCAACGGTGCAAACGGCACGACGTTCTACTTCCGCGTGGACTGGTTCACGCCGGACGGCCTGCGGACGTGGGGCGACGGGCGCACCATCATCATCGGCACGAAGGGGTACATTGAAATCCGCAAGTATGTGGATGTCGGCACGGAGCGCGACGGCGGCAACCATGTGTTCCTCGTCAACGACCAAGGCGAGCAGTACATCAACGCGACCGGCTTGACGGGCTACCCGTTCTTCGGTGATTTGATTCTGGACAGCCTGAACCGCACGGAAAACGCAATGACGCAGGCGCACGCCTTCAAGGCGGCAGAACTGTGCCTGATTGCGCAGAAGCAGGCGGAAATGGTGTATCAAGCGAAATAATACTATTTCCGGATGAAAATGCGCAAGCAGATGGCGCAGGTGAATCCGGAAATAGTATAAAGCAAGAAAGCAAGCCCGTCGGCTGCCTGTGATTTGTACAGGCGGTCGGCGGGCTTGCTTGGTTGTATACAATCGAGGAGACGGGGAGTTGCAGGGGGGGCGGCGCTCCTGACTGGATGAAATTTGTGATATTAGAATGATTGAAGATTAGAAGATTGTAGATTCAATGTCCACCCATAAAGCGGAGCGGACAGCCTCGGAGTCAGAGTCGACGTTGCGGCTGTAGAAGTAGATGGAACCGACGATGTACACGTACGCGGCATTGGACTGAGAGTAGCTGGGCGACCGCAGCCACCGCACCCCGGCAGCAGTCTTTTTGGAAGAACCTTTCCCTACGCCAAAATACTTGTTGGCTTCCGCATAACTCAGCAGGAACACCTTGTCCTGCGTGTTATTGCCGCCACTCGTAGTCCATATGCTGTAACACTGGCTTTTGCTGTTATCCACGTCCGTCGTCAGAATTGCCGCCTGTTCAGCACTGCTGAACGCCTTGTTGTAAAACGTGCTATTCAGCCACGTCCGCAGGGTGCAGGTTTCCCATGTAACGCTGGTATAGTCTTTGTTATACGGCTGTACATCCAGCCCGTAGCGGCTAATCAGCAGTGCCTTGTCACCATCCCGCGCCAGCACAAGCCACTCAATCGGCGTTGCATCGTTTCCTGCTTTTGTCTGCGGATACGTTCCAAAAGTGACATAGTTGCCTACAGCAAACTTCGCGTCGCGTGCTGCTGCTATCATATTATCATCTTCCGCCAGCTGCTTGTCAACGTCTTTGTAGCCGGTAAGCGTCACATAGATGGCGTACGCTTCATCGTATTTTCCAAAGGCATTTAGATTCGTCGCTTTCTGATATTTCGTCTCCGTAACCTGCGCCGCCGCGTCATAGTAATTTCCCAACTCGGCAAATAGCGCAATCGCTTCATCATATTTCCCGAAGGCTCTTAGATTTGTGGCTTGCTGATACCTTGTTTCCGAAAGTTGCTGTGCCGCGTCGCTATAATCCCCCAACTCCGCAAACACAGCAATCGCCTCGTCATACTGCCCATTCTCGCGCAACGCCACCGCCCGCTGGTACTTATTATTCGGGATAACCCGCGTCACCACAAACCAGCCCACTACACACGCAATCAGCACCACCAGCACAAAAGCGACCGTCAATCTTTTATTTTTCCGCTCTTTTGCTTTTCTTTCCTTCTCCTCCGCGTTCCTGCACTCCTCATACCGCTGCTCGGCTTGCTTCCGCAGTTCCTCCACGTCGCGGTAGCCGTTCAGCCCCTCGCGTCCCAGCTTCTGAATGGCTTCTTTCCACTTGTAGCTGCTTCGCCCGGCTTCCTGCATAACCTTCACCGCGTCTTTGTAGGCGTTTTCGCGAACATTCTCTGCGTCCTGCAAGCACTGCTCCGCCTGCTGCTTCGCATCCTTGTAGCCCGGAATCTGCCCAAACTGCTTGGCGAGAGCTTCCAAATCCGCCGCATCCGTCAAGTTGGGCATTCCGATTTCCATTCTTCTTCGGCTTGCCTTTTCGTAAATCGCTTTCAGCCGCGCCTGTTCCGCCAGCGCAAGGCACTGCTGGGTGCGCGCTTCTTCGCCCTTGATTTGCCCAAACATCGCTGCCGCGACTTTCAGCATGCCTTCGGTCACGTCGCGCGGGTCACCGTCCGTTGCCATCTGCGCCAGCGTGTTTCGGATGCTCTGGTAGCCCGCCAAGTGCCACGACGCGTTCTCCTCCGCGCTGTAATCGGTGGATTCGCTGCCCTTTGTCAGGCACAATTCGCCCGGTAGGACTTCAGCGCATCGTCCATCTTCGCGCGGTTGCCGCGGCCGACCGCCACCGCACAGGCGCAGTCAATCGCCAGTTCGTGGCAGTGCTCCTCCACCCGCGCCCGCACGCTCGCCATATAGCCCTCGTATTTCTGCTTCTGTGCCGCCGACGCAAAGCGAACCGCCTTCTGCCAGTCGCCGCGCATGTCCACGCAGTAATTCAGCGCGCCAAGGTCGCTCTCCTTGCGGCAGCCCGTTTCAGCGCACACCTTGCCCATGTAGGCTTCGGCGCACTCCGGTTCAATGTCCAGCACGCGGTCGTAGTATTCGCGCGCACTCGCGGTGTCGCCGTCCTCCAGGAACAGCGCGGCACGCTTGAGCAGGCTCGTCACGCCCGGCGCATTGGTTTCCAGCGTCGCAGTCTCCACGCGCACCCCCTGCGGCGCGCTCGTCGGCTGCTGCATCACCTTCTGCACCCCGCGCAGCAAGTCCTGCATGAAGCCGATTTTGCTCATGTCCTGACTTTGCAGCATCGACAGTTCTTCCGGCAGGTCGTACGGATCCATATCCCGATAGCACGGAATCAGCAGCCGCTTGTGGTCGTGCTTCATCAGCGACAGATAGCGGCTCCACTCGTTTTTCACCCACACGGCGTTAAAGTACTCCGGACGGCTGCCGATAACGACCATCACCTTCGCGCTGTTTAGCGCCGCGAAGATGTACGGCTCGTACTGCTGCCCAAGCTTGTCCTCCAGCGTGATGCGGCTGAAGAACACCTTCAAGCCCTGCTCGGTCAGCCCATAATAGACATCCTGCGCCCATTGGCTGTCGCGCGTCCGCTGACCGTTCTCGTCCGTCTCCTCGTAGCAAATGAACACGTCATACGGCTTCTCGTTGGCAGAAATTGCCAGAATTCCCTTCTGGATTTCTGCAATCCGCGCCGCTTCCTCCTGATAGATGCGGCGGCTCTCCTCATCCGGCGCGTTCTCCACCGCCGCGAGATAATCCTCGTCCGTCAGAATCGACGCCACCTGCACGCGATGGCACGTTGGGATTCGCTGATGCGTTGCCGGATCTTCAACGTACTCAATGCCGAATCGGCTGATGACCGCGCCCCAATGCGCCTCGGCATCCGTGTCGTCCTGCTCCAGAATTTTCTCGTACGCCGCAACCGCCTTGTCGAACTCGCACTGCCGCCGGAAGTGATTCGCGCGGTTGTAGCGGTTCAGCTTGTTCTCGTCCTCCGCCTGCGGAATCGTCGACGTGCTGCCGCAGTACTCGCACGTCCCGTACGTCGCGCCCGGAATGAAGTCAATGTCCCCGCCGCACATCTTGCACTTAATAATCATGGTGCGCCCCCTTGCTGATAGCATCGCCTAAAATGGCATAATTCGTTACGTCGTGTGTATTTTACCACACTTACAGACATTCGGCAAGGTGAAATGTCGAATTTTATGGAGAATGCTCTCGTCGCTTGAAATGCAAAAGCCCGCCTTATAATATAAAGAACCCAACCGTGCCATCTTCTGTCCTCCCAATCAGCGCAGCCCTGTCAAGCAGAAGATTGCGCATAGCACAAGAAGTCTCAGGCAATAATGTGCATTGATGGCATGCGGTATAGTTAAGCCCATATAACCCCTGTCCATTGATACCCGTTGATGTCATGCAAAGCGGGTCGCCAGAGCACCATTCCGCCTCATCAAGCAAGTCATCAATTATCTTCTCCAAATGCTCCGATTTAGCCTGCGCAACAAGACCGCCAAGGCTGCCCTCCACATCAGAAGAAGCTGTGTAAATTAAAATCCCTGCCATATTCTCGCCGCTGGGATATGTTGAATAAATTCTTTCTTTCAGTGATGCCGATTGATAACCGCACATTTTTGCAAGCGAACGAATCAATAAGTGCGAAAAAGTATGAAGCAGCACATACCTTGGCGAAGCATTTTCACAGTGGATTTTGTTTTCTTGAATCCGCTCCATCATTAACTGGTAGATATGCTGGTTTTGCTTTTCCCAATCGGAAACTCTCTCTTCATTTAACCGAATAAAAATTCCCTCACCATGCATATCAATTGCCGGAAGCCATTGTTGCTGCTTTCGTGAAAAAATTGGTGCTAAGCAAGGGCTATTCATGTCTCCATCCCAGCCTTGCAAACGTGTAAATCCAACCATTGTCACAATTTCTGTCAGGCAATCAACTGCCGTGACACTATCCAGCAGCATATGATACTTTTTCGGAGGAGAAATTCGTCTGGGACTGAAATCCGCATTTTCATCTTCCGTTTCTTCACAAAGTGCGCGGTATTCTTCCTCATATAGTTCTCTGAGCGACGCAGGATGCGGCTTGTTCTGTTCTGTGCACAGCACGCGGTAAGCATCCAGAATCTGTTTGTTTGAGATTTTCGGAAGATACGGGCGGATTTTTCGTTCTATATAGGATTGCAGCGCTTCATCACTCTTTCCTTCCATCGCATCGAGATGTCGAAATAGAATTTTGTTGACCTGTGTACTCCACGGTGGAATGTTCAGTGCGCTAATATTTACGGGCATATAGACACCAGCGGATGTTCTCATTCGAGCAACAGCATTCTCTGTGCATGGCGAATCAGCGTCGTGTTCCAACCACGGTTGGCGGCCAGCGCATTTATACACGGCTGCTAATGCCCCTGGAACGAACGCTTCTTGCATACTGCGTGTTTTTCCACACAGTTCACAGGATACCATCAGACTGCCCAAGTTTGTTCGCCCATTAATATTGAACAGCTTTAATCGTTCAGGTTCCCCTCCCTGATTTTTTTCACACGCGGCACCTTGATGAACCCATCGTGAATACGGAAAGTCGTCGATATGACCATGACGGCATGCAACAATAAAACGTGAAGGAACCAATCAATGGTTGCATTCTGGACAGCGCAGTTCTCCTTTCTGCAAGCCAGCAAGCTGCTTGTCCTTCCACAGATATGTACATGCTGGACAATACAAAATTTCAGGGAAACGATATGCACGAATGTCACGACTATACGATTTCTCATACGTCATCCATTTTAACTGGTATCGCCGTATCTGTTTCTGCAACCGTTTCAATGGTCTTGATTGGCGTTACCTGCATTTCCGGTTTGCTTGCTGCAGGTGCGTTCATCCTCTCTGGCTCTGCAATCTTTGCACAGTCGCTCTGAGACTTCATTTCGACTTGCTGAATGCTTATTGAATCCTCATGCTGTGCAGGCGTATTCCTTTTTTCATTGGCTTTAGCGGTGTCCAATGTTTCTTCCGTCTCACGCTCTATCTGCTCATAGTTCGGAAGATTTTGGCATGTGGCATACATTGAGCAACCATACTCTTCGCAGCGGCAAACAAATCGTTCACTCCCCACTGGCACTCCCCACGACATAGTTCCATGCTCATAGACACAGTCAGGAGCGCCCTGTTCAAGAATCATCTTTTGAGTAGACGTTTTGGGGATGCTATCTCCAGCATAACGTTTCAGTACGCGAAAATCAAGAATATGATATATGAAATCCTGATCATCACGCTTACAGGTTTTGTTGATATAAATATTGCTTTTCAGCGTAATATTACTATTCATGCGTACACCGCTGAGCAAAATCACCTCGACCGGCGAAATTGAGCAGCGGTTCCG
>ERZ824598.2726-NODE-2726-length-17417-cov-2.730446_pt1 | contig 17417 bp, 19 predicted proteins | sample MGYA00519934_ERZ824598 | MGnify/ENA primary metagenome ERZ824598 (study PRJEB31778, sample SAMEA3449177) | human gut metagenome | biome: human gut; feature: human-associated habitat; material: faeces | place: United Kingdom | collected 2010/2012 ...
TATAACTCAACCCCCTCTGCTATTCCCTCTGCCTGTCTTTTTTCTCTTTTTTCCAACTCCTGCTCTGCGATTGCTGAATATACCTCTATCAATAAACTATTGATTAATTCTGTTACCCACTTGTTATTTTGATCTACATCCAAGAGTGTTGTCGGAATCTCTAATATTCTAACTATTATATTATGCTCTTTATACCATAAAAGCTCTTTCTTAATTCCTGTTGCATTTCTTCCTAATCTATCCATTTCCTCAATTATTAATTCAATGCTATCTGAACTACTTGAAGCTTTTGATAAATGCTCAAGAATGACTTTCATTGCTTGATATTGCTCACGTTCAAAATCTTTACCTGTTTTCTTATCTATAAATATGTTATTATCTGAAATTCCCGGAGCATATTTTTTTATTGCAGTGAGCTGTCTTTCTAAATGCTGGTCTTTAGTTGAAACCCTTGCATATCCATATTGTATTACCATTTTTCTTCTCCCTTATAACGTGAACGGGAATGGCTTCATTGCCATTCCCCTAAATTGATTGCTACTTATTTATTTTTATAAAAATCCTAACTCATATACTAATGGTCTCATTCTATCTTCTAACTGCTTGTACAACTCATTAAACTGTTTCAGTCCTTCCGGGTCATACTGTTTTAACATTCCTTTTATCTGATATATAATTGTGTCAGTGTCAATACCATTTATAACATTGTTATCTATGCAACCTACCTTCGGCAATTCTTTTGCAATCGCCTGAACATATATAGGATTTACCTGTTTATCCTCATTCGTTGCACTGCTCAATCGCTCTGAAAACTTGCTCATAGCCTACCTCCAATAATCAAATAAAAATAAATTTTTTTTATTTTTCTTACTGGCACGCAGACACACAAGCATCTATTTTCTTCTCAACTTGTCATTATCACTTTTTACTACTGTACTAATTTTTGCACCTTGTTTTTCTATACTATTTCATTAGGCTCTCTGGTTTCTATGAAATATTTCAGAATTGCTTTTCCTATTTCTATGAAACAACTTTCCAACCTTTTTATGATATTTCACTTGCCTATACCCTATTGAAATAAAAAATACCGGCTATCTTTATTTTGATAGTCGGTATCTATATTTCTGTGATATGTCTTATTTTTATTCGAATTGGTCTTTGACTTCATCATTGTAGAAAATGCCACATTTAATATTTTCTTCTTCTAATTTTTCTTTGATATATTCAAAGATTGTTGTGTCTCCTGTTTTTGCTTCGCTTGTAGTTTTAAACCAATCCTCGTATGCCTGTTCGGCTATCTGCTTTGCCCGGTCTCCATCTTCACTTTGGGATAAAGTGATCACAAAATCTATCCATGTATTTAATTCACTGTAAACATGTAAGTATGTATATTTCTCTACCATCTCTGTTTTACTCCTTGTATCTTATTTGCTTACCCTAGTAAACTCACCATGATTTCTACAATCGTATCATGGAATATAATCACAACTAAAATCGCTATGATTAAAATTTCTATTATCTTTGCTGTTTTCATCTGTTTTCTCCATATTTTTATTGCTGGGGATACAACTTTCATTGCATCCCCAGACTTCTTATGCAATTGTGATTTTATCTGTTGTCCGATTGTATATGTAAACATTATTGCTTAAGATATCTTGGTCACTTACTACGGTTTCATTGACTTCTTTTACCATTTCTCTTAATTCTTCGGTGTTCTTAGGTTCATCCTCTGCATTGATTATTAAACATTCATGTATACTGCTTGGTAAAATTGTCAAGGTTTCTTTTTTCAGTTCATCTGAAAATTGTTTCAGTCTGTCTTTCTGTAACATTGCTACTGCACCATGTAATTTCAATCTGTTTGTGATTACATATATGTCAAACAATTTTTTAGTATTTCCAAATAATGACATATCCACATACTCACTCATGTCTGCTACAACAACATCCCCCTTAATATTTTCTAAGGCAGTATCAATCATTTCCTCTGTGTCAACTTTCCAAGTCTGTTGTAAATTATTCTTTACAGTGATCGTTGCATTTCCCTCTATCTTTTCTTCCATTTCCAAAGCTATATATGCAACGATTGCCAGATCTAAAAATCTTCTATGCGGTACTTCTTTCAGAAATTCTCTGTTCAACTCATAGTTAATAAGCTTTGCTCTTAAATTTTCTTTGATGCTCTCATAATCTAAAATCTTACTAATGTCAAAACTCTGCTCCGGCTTGTTTTCTTCATAAACCCTTTCCAGTCTGTCTACAATATATTCCATGCCAGTATCCTCATATACTTCGTAATACGGCTCAAGATATATTGTCGCACTTATATTGATTTCATCTTCCAACACTGTTAAACCGTATAACACGATTCCATTGTTCTTATTGAGCTTCTGTACGATCACACTCTTCTCAATCCTTTTCTCAAACTCTGTCCTCACTGCCTCTGCAAATTCTTCCATGGTTTCAAATCTCTTTTCATTCATTTTTTTAATCTCCTTTAGAATTATTATTTTTTAATTCTCGTGGAGGGTAACGCTGAAAATCAGATTGTTCAATAGTGATTTTAGACGGATTTTTATTCTGATTTTAGGATATTTTTTATATATTCCATGCTACCCTCTGCCTTTTTTTCTAATAAAATAGAGTGCCAATCATGACACCCTATTTTCTCTGATGATTACTTTTTATTTGATTGTATCTTTCTTTGCTTCTACCTGCTTTTCTGTTTTTTCCGGCTTCGCCTCTGCCTTTGCTGCCTTTGTTTCTTTCTGCTCCGGTTTCTTCTCTGTCTCTACTGGTTTTACTTTTTCCATGGATGCTACCACAATCTTTCCATCCTCTAACTTTGCACCACCACTAATGATTTTTAAGTCTAATAATGTTCTTACTTTTTCTTCTGAAAAGACTGCCTGCTCATATCTTGATGAAACTACTTCATATACCTGCTTATTTTCTTCTTTATGTGTTCCTACCACAATATAATACAAGTTTGCTAAGCTATCACTTTCCTCAATCGGTACTAAGGTATTGATATGAAGCTTATTCATCATATTTGTTGTAAACCATCTTTCTCTGTCAAACTCTAATTCATCTGTATCTTTGTTTACAACCAAGCCATATACTTCATCTGTTCCATGCTTAATCGCATCTTTTAACTGCTTCGTTGTCAACTCAATGACTTCTCTCTTAGGAAATGAAAAACACTCCCAACCTAACTCACGACTTCCAAGACTTAATTTGTTTACTACTACTAATTTTCTGCACATAATTTTTTCCTCCTATGCATTTGCTTTTTTATTAAGGACTTTTTCTTATGTCCTAACCACAAATACATATTAACGCTGGAAAAATGCGGTGTCAGTAGTGTAAATAGCCAAGGATTTTGATATGGGATTAGTGATAGTGTAGATAAATAAAAGGACATTCACTGGGGAGTGAGTGTCCTTTTATTTTTCTATCTTTTATACTTTTGCTATAAACTTTAACATATCATCAGATGACTTATTAATTTCAATGCTATACGCCTCTTCTATAAATTCCTTTGACTCAAGATATAACTTAGTTGATTCATCTTTTAATAGTTTAAATAATTCTGTTTGCATTACATTTATATATGCTTTTTCTTCATTTACTTTGCGTATGTCCATATCAAATTTTACTAAGCATATTATTTTCGACTGTATTGCTGATTTTATTTTGGTTTCTTCCATATTCTATATGTCTACCTCTCTTTTATTATATAATATAGATAATCCTTTTGAAGTTCCGATAAAAACCTGTGTGCCTAAATTCTCTACTTCCAAGTTTCTAAGTAGTGTTTGCTTTGCACCTTCAGAACCAACAGGTCCATAAACTCCCTCATTGTACATGTTCAAACATAATGAAGTGTCATCATCAGCTGTCGGTCCGATAACAACATCAAATTCATGAGGTGTATTTGGACTTTTTCGGCACATCAATATAAAATCAAGCCATTCTAAATCTGCACTGTTGAACACCTTTACTCTACATTTTTCGAGGTTATCTTGAGATGTATCAAATGCATATAAAATTTTTTTAATAGCACTTTGCTTTCTTTTTAATGCTATTTTATAATTCTTATTAATAATTCCTATTGACTGCGCTTTGTTATAAGCCAAATAAAATCCTTTTCCAAAATCTTTGTATCCACGTCCTGCTGTTAAATCAATGTTGTCTATATCTGATATTGTTCCATGATAAATCGTACTTTTAATTTTAAATTTGTTCACCTATAAACTCCTCTGCCTCATTGAGCATCTCTTCTGGTGGTAGTCCATCGAATACAGATGGACACTCGGATATGAATCCCAATAACCCTGTTTTACTGTTTAATTTCAAAAATTCCTCTGTACTTAGCTTATGCTTTTTCATATAAAGTTCTGTTATAATATTCATCAAGTATATACTGTTATTTAATTGCTTCTCTGTTTTCAATTTCCTCACCTCTCTCTTTCTTTTATTATAACTCGTACTTATTGCAAAATCTACTCCAATTTCTCCCAAAGTCTACTCCCCAGACTTCATACTGACCCCTATTTTCAAATACATGTTTGCAGGAGTTCATGATCCCTGTCTCAAATGTTTCCGCACCGTGCCCTGTCGTTCTCGCGCACCGGATTCTTCTGTCCTCCACTATTTTATAGCCCGGACAGAAAAATGCATCGTCCAGTTTTACCACTCCCTCTTCTAACGCTGCCGCTGCCGTAATAATCTTAAATGTAGAACCCGGCTCATAGGTATCACTGATGCACTGGTTTCGCCACATTTTATTCAACAGATTCTGTTTTTCTTCCGCTGACACAGCTTCCCCGTTGTCCCCAACCAGTGTAAACGGATCGTTCAGGTCAAACTCAGGATAATTCACCATCGCCATAAGTTCACCGTTCTGTGGGTTCATCACGATCACGGAAACACTGTCCGCCGATTTTTTCGTGCAGACTTTTTTTGCCGCCTGCTCACAGTACATCTGGATATTGTAGTCTAACGATAAGCAGAGGTCATAACCATTCACGGGTTCTAATCTGCTCTCCCCGGCATTCTCGATTTCAATTCCCCTCGCATCGGTTAACGTTAAGATTTTTCCGTTGGTTCCCTGAAGATATTCATCATACTTTACTTCAAGTCCCAAAATTCCCTGATTGTCGGCCCCGGTAAAACCAAGTACTTTGGAAGCAAGCGTCCCATAAGGGTAATATCGTTTATAATCCTCATCCACTTTCACTCCGGAGAGTCCATAGGCTCTGATTGCATCCCCGGTCTCCTTTGCGACATTTGTTTTCACTCGCTCGATGGAACTGACTTTCTCCACACGCTTTCTAGCAGTCTCTTCCGAAATGCCAAGTTCTCTCACAAGCATAGCAATGACTTTTTCAGGTTCTTCCATCTGGTTATGGATCACGGAGATCGTGCACACAGATTTGTTTGTAGCAAGCACTGTGCCGTTTGCATCTAAAAGTTTTCCCCGTGCCGCCTTAATATCTCGCTCCCTCTCATGAAGATTCTCCGCTTTATTTCCATAATATTCGGAGCAGAATATCATCAGATAGACCAGTCTTCCAATCAGAAACATCATAATAAAAAAAACTGCCACGAATACGATCATTACCTTTTTGCGGTTAAAGGTCTTATTCCGATACATAAAACAAAAACCTCATAAAAGTCTTCCTTGCATTTTATTCCAACTTTTATGAGGTTATGTTTTTATTCACTGTTATCGGACGTTGTTCCTGCTTCTTCTGCATTTACACCATCATTTTCGGCGTTTTCTTCGTTGTTTTCCCCGGCTCCCGGAATATCTTCCATGGTATCCGGCACATCATCTGTTCCTTCCGGTTCTTCCTCCGGAATATTTCCTGTCACACGGTCTGTCACAGCGGCTGCGCCTGTATCCGTTCCGGTAATATCCCACCCAGAATGTAAGCCTGTCGTCTCCTCATCCGGATAAATATTCATATAAGGAAGTACTTCTTCTAAAATCTCCCTCACAATATTCTGTGCAAATGTGCTGTGTGGCTGATCCTGCGAGTTCGGCTCATCCACAAAACAGTAGATCATTAACTGAGGATCGTCCACCGGTGCAAAACCGATAAAAGAAACCAGATAGTTCACACCATCACGCGGCACTTTCTGTGCCGTTCCGGTTTTACCTCCCATGGAGTAACCGTCTACTTTTGCCGTATTTCCGGTACCGGATGTCACGGTTGAGTACATGTACTGTTTTAATGTATCACTTGTTGTCTTAGATACTGTTTCACGCAGCAACGTCGGGGAAATATCCTGAATCGTATTTCCATTCTGATCCGTGATCTTGCTTACCACTCTCGGCTGATATAATTTACCGCCATTGACCAGAGAACAGAAAGCGGTTCCAAGCTGGATCATCGTGGTGTTAAAGTTCTGTCCGAAAGCATTGGTTGCAAGACTCAGCTGTGATGTTGTATCCAATGTGTAAATCAGGGAATCTGTTCTCGATTCTCCCGGAAGATCGATGTTCGTTTTCTGTCCAAATCCAAAAATCTGCTGGTACTCCGTGAAATTCTCAGCCCCGATCCGGTAAGACATCTGCATCAGGGCATCATTGCAGGAGTTCATTAACGTCTGCTCCAATGTCTGCATTCCGTGTCCGCCTTTTCGATAGGCAACACATTTTACGGTAAATCCGCTGAGCTGTTCGGCTCCATCACAGAAAAAGGTATCATTTGTCGACAATGTTCCTGTCTCAAGGCCAGCCGCAACCGTAAACGGTTTTGCCGTTGATCCAGGCTCATATGTATAAGTCAGACATATGTTCTGCCACAACTGATTTAACGCTTCAAGTCTCGCATCGTCGTCCATCGCATCGATCTCTTCCTGCGTATAATACTCCGATAAATCCCACGGATTGCTCAGATCGTAGTTTGGATACTGTGCCATTGCAAGGACATCGCCATTGTTTGGGTTCATGATGAGCACGCCAATTCTTGTGGCTCCGCCCTCACCCTCTCTGTAACCATCTGTATAGACCTCGTTAAACTCCTGTATTTTCTTCTCTACCACCGACTGGATCGTCGCATCGATCGTTGTCACTAACGTATTGCCGTTGACTGCCGGTTTGATCGTTTTTTCGAAATTGCTGTCCGAATTCAGATATCCATACTGTCTGCCATTAATTCCATTTAACGTGTCATCATAATAGTTTTCCAGTCCATTAATTCCGAGGTTACCGGATGTTGTGAACCCGATCACAGAACTTGCCAGTTTTCCATATGGATATTGTCTCTGGTACTCTTTTTCAAACCAAACACCTTTGATATATGGATTGACCAGTTTTCCCTTTTCATCCCGCTCCTCCTGCAGATTCACAAAAGGCTGGATCGTATCATAGGACAAACGTTTGGCAAGCACAATATATCTGCTGTCCGGAGAGTCTTTCAGATAAGAATAAAGCTGTTCACTCGTCAGATCCGGGAAGCAGCTTACAAGCGCATTGATCGTCGGCTCCACATATTTTTCATCATCATTTAAAACGGAACAGTCCAGAATCACATTATAAACTGCGATACTGGTTGCCAGCACAGTTCCTTTTGCGTCTACAATGTCACCTCTCTGATAAGGAATTGTCTGGCTGTCATAGCCCTGCTGTGCCAGAACGATTTTCTCATATTTTTCTCCACTGGTGTATTCAATATACATCAGTCTTCCGATGAGTCCGATCATAAGCGCTGCAACAACCGTAAACATGACGATCATTTTTTTCTGCATACGCTTTGGAAACTTTAACATCGGCTTTTTCGGTCTTCTTTTTGCCATTCTACCACCTGAATTATTTTTTGTCTGAAAATCCCCCTATTGCGGGATTTCATTATACTGATTCATGTAGTCTGTCTTATCTACAGAGTAGTAGACGATCTGATCCTGTGTTGCATAAAACATACCAAGTTCATTGATTGCCTTCTCCTTGATCGCATCGAGATCTACTGCGGTATTAATTCTCTTGTAAGCCTCGTCATTGTCAGCCTTAAGGTCTGTCACCTGGCTCTCTAAGCTTGCTATTTTTTTCATTCTTGCAGTCACATCAGACTGAAGCTTAATATAAGCTCCACAGAAAATGCCAAATACGGTCACTGCCATTGTCAGGAATACAACATAACTTTTGCTCATGCGAAGCGCTTTTGCCTGATTTCTGGCTGCGGCACGTCTGCGTTTTCTCAGCTCTTCCTCGCGTTCCCGCTCCTGTCTGTCTCTGCGCTCTTTGCGGTAATCCGGCATCGCCTCCATACGGCGTACGGTGTTGCCATCTACCTGATATGCTGCTCTATTTCGATTGTTGTGATTTACTGTTCTGTTCGGCATCTGCTACACCCTTTCAAAAACTCTTAATTTTGCACTCTTGGAACGGGAGTTCACTTCTAATTCTTCCTCGGAAGGAAGAATCGGTTTTCTTGTGACTACCTTTCCCTTGGATTTTTTACCACATACACACACTGGAAAATCGCTTGGACAGGTACATGGGTTCTCATTTCGTTTAAAATTCGTCTTTACAATTCGATCCTCTAAGGAATGGAACGTGATAATACAGATTCTTCCACCCGGATTCAAAAGGTCGATCATATCATCCAGATTATTCTGCAGTACTTCTAACTCTTTGTTCAGCTCAATACGGATTGCCTGAAACGTTCTTTTTGCCGGATGTCCACCGGTCACCTGAACTTTCATTGGAATGGAAGCCCTGATGATCTCCGTCAGTTCTCCGGTTGTCTCGATCGGTTTCTTTGCCCTCTCCTGCACGATGTGTTTTGCAATATTTTTTGCGAACTTGTCCTCACCATAATCACGGATGATCCGGTAAAGATCCATCTCACTGTATCCGTTTACAATATCTTTTGCAGTCAGGCTCTGTCTGTCATCCATTCTCATATCAAGTGGAGCATTCTCATCACGGTAAGTAAAACCACGCTCCGGTGTATCTAACTGAAACGAAGATACGCCAAGATCCAACACGATTCCATCCACCTTTTCCACGCCAATGCGGTGAAGTTCCTCTTTCATGTTGGCGTAATTGCTTCGGATAATGGTGATCTTGTCACCAAATTCCTTTAATCTTTCTCCGGCGGCTGCGATTGCATCCGCGTCCTGATCGATTCCGATCAGCCTGCCTTTTTCTGATAACCGTGAAGCCACCTGGTAAGCATGTCCGCCACCGCCAAGTGTTCCATCCGCATAGATTCCGTCAGGCTTGATATTCAAATTTTCAATTGTCTCATTTAGCAATACTGAATAATGATTAAATTCCATTGTGATCCTCTCTGCCTGACTTTTGCTCTGGCTCTCTTTTTTTATTCTCTGCGGATCAGATGCTGAACCCTAAATCTGCCATGTGTTCTGCAATCTCATCCATCTCATCTTCATCATATGTATTCTCCTGCCATCTGTCTTTATCCCAAATTTCCACTCTGCTTAAGACTCCGACTAAAACGACATCTTTTGTCAGATTTGCATATTCTCTTAAAACTGGTGGAAGAAGGATTCTTCCCTGCTTGTCCAGTTCACAGGAAGCTGCTCCTGCAAAAAAGAAACGTGAAAACTTTCTTGCATCCTTGGAAGTCATGGAAATGTTTCTGAATTTCTCTTCGATGTTGTGCCATTCTTCTGACGTATACACAAATAAGCATCCATCAAGTCCCTTTGTCACTACAAATTCATCGCCAAGCTGCTCTCTGAATTTTGCCGGAACTATCAGTCTGCCTTTTGGATCAACTGTGTGGTTGTATTCTCCCATAAACATGACACAATCACCTGCCTTTGTGCGGCAGCTGGTTCCTCTTGATTTTCCATTTCTGTGGTCATTTGCCACCACTTCGAACCATTCTCTACCACTTTCCACCACTTTTAAACATATATTAGACTATTCTTAAGAAAAAATCAATATTTTAGCGCAAAAAAATAATGCCAGACCAGTTATTTCCTGATTTGGCATTATTTTCCATTCTTCTCTACTTACTTCTTTCTGTTTCCTCGATATACTCTTCAATCAGCTGATCGAGTTTTGTACTTTTTTGATAGTAATTATCAAACTTATCCTGTCGTAAAAGTGCCTGATCCAGTTCAAATCGAACGGATTCGATTTCCTGCTGTAACTCACTCAACTTTCTCATATGAATCCTCCTGATTTCCTCAATGGAAAATGCAATTTTACAAATTCAAATTTCTGCTAATTGCCGGAGCAGAGAATAGTCCCTTTTTCTTTTCCCCTTTTTCTTTTCCTCTCTTTTATATTCTCCATATTACTATCCGCAGATTCAAAAATCAAATGAATTAGGTGATGAGTTTTCTCCAAAATTCGACATTTCCAAACGGATTTTTTCACAATTGCACGTATTTCCTACAAAAACAGCGCATCCATTTTTCGACTTTGGATGCGCTGTTCATAAAAAATTAATATTTGATTCGTATGTTTTCCTATCGTTTTTGTATGTTTTTCATTTTTCAGGAATGTTTTAACCGGAATTCTGCCCTTTTCTCGGCGAGTAAATGTATCATTGTCTCCATTGCCTTGTAGTTCACCTCCACAATGTGATGGATATCATCCTCCACATCATGCTTTCTCACAAGATAATCATCATGGGATTTCTGGATAAAATCGCAAAGATTTCTGGCACTGTTAAATTCCAGATGATCTGCTTTATGCGGTTTTGCAGCGTCCGTCCTGATATATCTCCGCAAATCCCGCTTTAACTTCTCCTCGTAAGAACAGTGATCCTTCAGACTTCCCGGATAGATCTTATTGTGAGGATAGGTAAAATAGTCTGCCAGATAGTGGCTGATCTGTCCAAGATCCATGTAATACTTGCGCCCTTTTTTCTTCTCCACCAGTTTCCTGCCCTCGGAAAGGCGCTCAATATGGCGTCTGATATCCGGGTAAGTTCCGTCCATCTCATGGCGCTTATAGACGAAAGATGGCTTAATGTCCGGCAGGACACTTCCGATGTAAAAAGATAATTTATGTTTTTTCAGATCATTGTCTTCCATATTATTTACAATGTAACGTGCCAGTGAAATATGTGATTTTTTTCTCATAAGTACCGCCTCCAAACAGGAATCTTTTTGTTTTTCCAACTCCCATACTACATCTCCGCGGCAAAAGAAACAAGGGTATCTTTGTAAACTTTTTGTGTAGTTTTTGTGTTTTAAAGCACTGGAATCCTGCTTTACAGATGTAAATTTTCTTATCCTGCTTTTTTATGGTCTGCACAAATGGAGCATGTGCAGACCAGTTTCATACCTGTATTAATTATTCATATTTACAGTTGCACTCGAAGCTTGCGCACTCTGTCTCTCCACAGGTGCAGGCTCCGGCACCGGAAATACCGATATGATCTGCGTGACATTTCTCATTTTCATTGAAACGGCAGTGTGTTGCCTCACACGCAACGTCGATTTCCTTAGAAACATCTTTTAATGCGTTACAGGCTGCACCGTTTGTTCCGCGGTCTTTGAAACTTCCGCAACAGGTGCTCTGTGCTTCGGTTGCTTCGCGTCCCTCCACCTGAATGTCGCCTTTGCAGCAACAGCCGTCTTCATTATTGTAGGTGCAGCTTTTCACTGAACAATCCAAATATGCCATACTTTTTTCTCCTTTTCCTTCAAATCTGTCTAGCCAATTGCGAAACTCCTTATAGTCTTCTTTAAATTGTTCAACTTAGGTTTTCATGAGTTTCGCAATTGTCTTAGATTAGTATGGCAGTTTTCGAAAAAAATATGTAAAAGAGCATATGCCATAATTTTCTGGCATACGCTCTTCGTTCATTTCAATTTTTTATTAAATTTTATTTTAATGCGGCAGGATTGATTTTCTTTGTTACAATCTCATCCTTTAACATTGCAAGGAACTCTTCTTTTGGAACGGTTGTGGTAGCCTGCTCACCGTGAAGTCTGTAGCTTACCGTTCCGTCTTTTACTTCGTTCTTTCCAAGAATGATGAGGTAAGGAACTTTCTCTACCTGTGCAGCTCTTACACGATAGCCGAGTTTCTCGGCACGCTCGTCGATCTCCACACGGATACCGTTCTCATCCAGATAGCTGAGAAGTTCATGTGAGTATGCATTCAACTCTTCATCCTCATTTTTAACCGGAATGATTCTTGCCTGAACCGGTGCTAACCAGAGTGGCAGATTTCCTTTTGTTTCCTCTAAGATATAAGCCATGAAACGGTCAAGGGAACCAAGGATTGCTCTGTGTAAAACAACTGGTGTTTTCTTTGTGCCATCTTTGTCAATGTATGTCAGATTGAATTTTGCAGGTAAGCAGAAGTCAAGCTGGCAGGTGGAAAGTGTGTATTCATTTCCGATTGCCGGTTTTACGTTTACGTCAAGTTTTGGTCCGTAGAATGCAGCCTCACCGATTTCCTCTGTATAGTCGATTCCGAGGTCATCTAATACTTTTCGGAGTGCATTCTCTGCTGTGTTCCACATCTCATCGTCATCATGATATTTTACTTTATCAGCAGGATCTCTTAAGGAGAGCACGCAACGGTAATCTGTGATGTTGAAATCCTTGTAAGTATCAAAAATCAGATCTACAACCTGTGAGAACTCTGACTCAATCTGTTCCGGTGTCACGAAAAGATGTGCGTCGTTCTGGCAGAAATGACGTCCTCTCTCGATACCTTTTAAAGTACCGCTGGCTTCGAAACGGAAGTCATGTGCGATCTCACCGATACGGATCGGAAGATCTTTGTAGGAATGCATTCTGTTTGCATAAATCATCATATGATGCGGGCAGTTCATTGGACGGAGAACAAAGGACTCTCCCTCCACTTCCATTGCAGGGAACATATTGTCTTTGTAATGATCCCAATGACCGGATGTTTTATACAGATTAACCGTACCAACACAAGGTGTCATAACATGAAGATATCCAAGTTTTCTCTCTTTTGCTTTGATATAATTTTCAAGTTCCTGCCATACTGTGTATCCTTTTGGAAGGAACATTGGAAGTCCACGTCCAACAAGGTCATCCGACATGAAAAGATTCATCTCTTTACCGATTTTTCTGTGGTCACGGTCTTTTGCTTCCTCAAGAAGTTTTAAGTGCTCCTCTAACTCTTCCGGTGTTGGGAAACATACACCGTAAATACGCTGCATTACGTGATTGTTTGCATCACCTTTCCAATATACACCAGAGTATTTTACAAGTTTGAAGTTCTTGCATAACTTTGTATTGTCTACGTGAGGTCCACGGCAGAGATCCGTGAAATCTCCCTGATCGTAAACAGAAATGTTTCCATCTTCCAGACCTTCAATTAAGTCCAGTTTGTATGGATCATCTTTGAACATTTCCATTGCTTCTGCTTTGGAAATCTCACGTCTGTAAATCTTCTTGCCTTCTTTGCAGACTTTCTTCATCTCTTTCTCGATTGCTGCAATTGCTTCGTCGTTGATGATATCATCGCCAAGGTCAATATCATAATAGAAACCTTCTTTTACAACTGGTCCTACCCAGAACTTTGCCTGTGGGTATAAGTGTTTTACTGCCTGTGCCATCACATGTGCGCAGGAATGGTTTAAAGTATTCAGTCTCTCGTCTGCTTTAAAATCTACCATTTTCTTCATTTCCTTTCGCTATATAAAAATAAGTTTCTGTAGGAAGTATCTCCGATTCTCTGTGCCACATTCCTCTATACTTTTGTATATTAGATAACATAAAAAATCCCTGATACTGCATTCCTACAATATCAGGGACGATATACTTATCGTGGTTCCACCCATCTTCATCTCTCCATCCTATCAGACATCAAACTTCTTACTGCCTGTCCATTCTGGAGAAATCTCATTCTTGATGATAACGGTATCACCGGACCGGATTGGGGTCACTCAGAGCTGGTCTTCACATAATTCTTAGCCGGAATGCTCACACCAAACGCCTTCCTCTCTGGGACTTTTGCTTATGCTACTCTTCTCTTCATCGTTTTGACTAGGGTCATTCTATACCCTTTTCTTCTATCTGTAAAGTCTTTTTTGCAGTTCCGGTATGACGGACTATCTTCCGCAGCAGTATTTGTACTTCTTACCGCTTCCGCATGGGCATGGATCGTTACGTCCGACTTTTTTGCCTACATGAACAGTGCCGGATTTCTTCTGCTCTAAGAATAAAGCTCTTCTCTTCTCATCATCAAAAATCTCTTTCCACTGTGGTAATTCATATAACCAATCTGCCTTTGCGTCAACCATGTTTTTGTATAATTTTTCTTTGTCAAAAACAAGGTTAACTTTTGTATCTTCTTCCATGGTGTCGATTGGATTAGCCTCAACCAAGCTGTCGTTGATTCCATCTAAGAATCCTGTCATCTCCATAACACTGAGGTTGTACTTCTCTGCAAGCTCTTTTACAGTTCCTTCTACTTTCTCATCAGGATTTGTTAAAAGCTGTTCGTATACGCCCTTCTCTAAAAGGAAGTATCTCTGCCAGAATCTCTGTAATTCACCTCTATCTGCTTTCTCATTATAGGCAACTTTCTGCCACTGTTCCAATAATGCCATGTTACATTCCTCGATTTCTAATTATAGTATATTTGCATCATGCATAGATGCATTTGTTATTATAGCAAATATTGATGGGTTTTTCAAAGGATTTTTTTAGGTGGGGAATAGCAAGTATTTTTAATACTAGAATACAGACAACCGAAAGCTACCAAATCCATCATAATCTTGGACATTTACTTCTGACTATTTACAGTCTTAAGTAACTATTTGTTTCCTTATACTTTGTATCAATAAAAACATCTAACAAAGCTTTTTGCTCTATAGACAATTCAGCATGATCTCTAATCCATAAATGAATTGCTTTTCCTATTGCATATGATAATTTTTTCTGTTGTACTACACTTACATTGTTTCTAGAAACATTCGGGACAAATTCTTGATTTAAAACATTAATAACTGCTCCCTTCAATATTACCCCATCAACAAGATATGGTATCTTAATTCTTAATCCTGATAGTAAAACACTCTTAACATAGCATGTATCCGTATTTTCCCAACTAAATCTTCCTTTAAATGTATTTTCCTCATTATAGGGCAAAACAGCATTTGATTCTCCTGTGATAACCCCTTTTTTTACAATTTCTGGCTTTACTGGTGTTAAAGAGCCATGATGAAACTGATTTCTAAATCCGCCTAATGTATATCCACCAATAATGCTCTCACTTGACTCTTCTATTATAAAATCGTAATCTTCAAACTCATCTTCATCTCCCCATATATTTATGGTCTCATAATTTCCCATCTTATCAAGTGCTTCTTGGTAATCTTCTAAAACATCATAGGCTTTAAGGAATTCACTTTCTTCATCTTCTGTAATAATCGGAATTTTCAAGAATGTAATTTTCCCATCTTTAACAAAGTTTTTAATGGATATATTTTCTTCATCCACCGAATACTCCTCTTCATTATAGCAATAACTCTCGTACCCATTTATGTCACTTAAATGTTTTGCAAAATTTATTTGTTTATAACTACAATCGATGAATGCCTCTATGCCACTTAAGTATTCTGAAAGACATATATTTTCTGCAATTATTGTTTCAATCCTCTTAATATTACATTCCAATGGCATTGATACACCTTTTTCCATTGTTGATATTTTAATCGGTATTCCACAATCCAAAAAATTATTTTCTATAAAAGATACCAATCTTTCTATATTATTATTGAACACACTTAAACATTGGTCATAATCTAAAATTATTTCTGTTCCCTGCTGTCTTACAGTATCTTCATAGGTAAGGCATATGTACTCGCTGTTTCTTTCAAATGAAATTCGATTCATTTTCTGTTCATTATAATAAACTGTATTAACCTCCACTTTATCGGATAGCATAAAACATGCCAAAAAACCTATTCCATAATGCCCTATTGGCGAATATTCTCTATCTTGTAGCCTATAATCATCTGACGCATAATAAGATACACCAACATTCAGGAAATACTTTTTCAAGATATCTATAGACATACCACTACCATTATCCATAACCATAACTTTTTTTCGATCTTTGTCCAAAATCACTGAAATATATGGCTGATAATTTTGATATCTAAATTTTTCCATTTTAGTGGCCGATTCTTCCATAGTCTTACATGCATCAATTGAATTTTGTATTAATTCTCTTAACCCATATTTTCTGTCACCATAAATATGCTCTCCCATCAATAAATTGGTCACTGCATTGTAATCCAATGAAAGTCTTAAATCAGAAAAACTAAAACCCTTCGATTGAATTTGGTTTACTACATTTGTTTTTAATGGTAATAGATATTTCTCGTCTACAAAACTTTCACATAAATCTACAGCATTTTTTAATTCTCCATTAATAGCATCAAAATATTTTAAAAGCTTCCTATGAACAGATGGGTCTTTGCTTGTACCCTGAAAGAAAATTTCTAATTCATTTGTTTTAGGGTTTCTTCTTATTTTATCATAGTTCTCTATTACAAAATGTTGTTTCCACTCTAAATCACTAAATTCCTTTGGATTCAAATATTTATATAAATATAATGGTGCTCTTTGCTCATCAATATCCAAATAGTCAGATATTCTAAGTAGCACAGAGATATACTGTGCATTAAGCTCAAAATGTCCTTTTTTTTCATCATTATGTAAGTTCTTTTTTATCCATTCAAAATCTTCATTATGTGACATACATATTTGTGCAAGTTCAGATTTAAATGAAATATTTGTTGATTCTGGAATCAAAAATAACCTTTCATCCATCTTTTTCTCAATATAATCTCTCGCACGTTTACCATGTACAGGTCTTATGCACTCTTGCAAAGCAATCATTTCATCCCCATATTTTTCAAGTACTTTACTATATTTTCTTTCACCCAATATAGTATGGTCTGCTTTGATTTCCTTAATTTCGTCCGCATTTGCGATCATTCCAATATCATGCAGCAATGCGCTATATATAAGCAATGCCACTTCTAATTCACTCAATTTATTTACATCCACAACAAGCGCATACATATATTCCATCACATTTATAGAATGCCTTACACCATGAACCGTATAACTTGCAAAAACATTATTAATATGCGGTAATATCGTATTAGCATATTCTATAACTTCATCTAACTTACTTAAAAACTTACTGTCCTTTTCCTTTAACCACATATATAAATGGCTTTCCTGTACTTTTTCTATCATCCTTATCACTCTCTATCATCTATATTATCTACTTCAAATATCCATTTAACTTCAACGTTCTTATGCCTTTCCCGATTTCATCGTAATTCCTATGTATTATATCTCTAAATATTTCAAATTCTTTTAATTATAATTTTTCTCTTTTTAAGGCATAAAATTTAAGATAACATACGGATTACTTTCATTTGATATTTCTCTAATTTTTTCTTTTCGTC
>ERZ824598.2732-NODE-2732-length-17398-cov-3.697803_pt1 | contig 17398 bp, 16 predicted proteins | sample MGYA00519934_ERZ824598 | MGnify/ENA primary metagenome ERZ824598 (study PRJEB31778, sample SAMEA3449177) | human gut metagenome | biome: human gut; feature: human-associated habitat; material: faeces | place: United Kingdom | collected 2010/2012 ...
AATGGATTCACAACATCAGGGAGCTGGTTGTGTATAATTTTTTCGGGAGATTAGGTTGAAAGAAAAATGATCTTTGCAGATTCAGGTCGTTTTGTTCGAAAAGGAACTGTACTAGTAGTTTTAATCCGACTTTGTAGCGGCAACATTTACTTACGCCCCCTTATCGTCGGAATAGCCCCAAAGCGACCACTAAGATACGCCTTCAAAGCATCTCTTTTTTCATTAATTTCAAAATTGGACAACGGCTTTAATCTAGATTCTCCTCGATAGTTTTTTTCAATAAACCAAATCTCATCTTGCCGGAACCGGTCCAAATTAATCAGATTGACATCATGAGCGGTAAAAATAATCTGGTTATATCCAGAATTTATACTGTTCACAAATTCTTCAAGCAAAAATTGAGACAGCTTTGTATGCAAACTACGATCAATTTCATCTACAAAATAAATGAAATTACTATCTTCTTGCATTGAAAAAAGCATAGGAAGAAGATCAACTAGACGCTGTGTTCCATCAGATTCTTCATCTATATTGAATTTAACTGTTTTTGAATTCAGTATGTGATTAAACTTAATTTGCAACAGCTTTCCATCAGCAAAAATGAAGCTCTTTCCGTTGATATTAATTATGCCATTTTCAATTTCTTCCATATCCCGTATTACTTCGGTTGGAATATCATATTTTTCTGCAAAATCTTCAAAAGTGATTTTGTTGCTGACAACAGAAACATCAGATACGCCCGTATCCAAAGAGTTAAGTTTATCTGCGATATACGCTCTTAATTTTTTATCCAATTTCATTCGAATGGGCAATGACTGTATTGAACTGCTTGGAAAAACAGTTTGCAAATGTTTAAACCAATCAAAAATATTTTCGATCTTCTCTATGCCGTTATCGTAGAGCTTGTAAAGAAAAAGTTGATTTTTTTGATTTTCTTGGATGGATTGCTTTAACACTTCTGCAAGTTCCCTTTGCGCAGAGCCTTCTGGCGCAAAAGCCGTCTCAATTTCTATCTCAGTTTTGCCATTCTCATCTGTAACACGAGTAAATAACGGCTCAATATCTTTTTCAGTCAACTGCATCAGCCATTCTTCATGTACTTGGCGTCGATCCAAAGAAAAGCCATACTCATAAACTTCGCCTTCAAGGTAAAACATGAACTGGAAGGAAGAGATTCCCTCAAGATCTTCAAAATCACCTCTAAACTGGTTGACACCCGTTCCTTTTCCACTTTTCTGTCCATCAACGATATAATCCCGGGCAAAATCAATCGATTCGATAAAGGAAGATTTGCCCGACGCATTGGGGCCAAAAAAGCCACCACGCCGCAATACCTTCCATTCTCCAGCTTTTGTTGTGATTGTTTTCAAAAAGCGCTCATCGGTGCTTTCTTCCGTTGGGAACATGCTAAACTCTACGGGATGCCCAATGGATTTAAAATTGCTTACAATGTACCGTAAAAGCACTCTCACCCCTCCTTTTCTTAACCTAGCTTTAATTCGTCTAAGCGATATCCCATAGCCTCCATTGATACCTGAAAGTAGTCGCTCAGATATCGCTGCAATTGATGCTGCTGTTCCAGCTGCTGATCTTCTAGGAACAGCGTCGTCTGCTTTGGACAATGATTAAAAAACTCTGTCCGTTTTCGTTTGACCATATTTTCCGGCATCAGGAAGCAGGCTGCAAAATAGTCTGCTTCTTTTTCCTGTTCCGGCTTATTTTTTCCAAAAACGCTATCACTATCACAGATAATAGCACCGTTTTGTAATGGGTGGCCTAAGTAATGATGGCCAAACTCATGGGCAATGGTAAAGTGTTTGCGGGATGTTCGAAGATTTGCGTTGACAAAGATGATTTTTGCCTGCTTCACCACCATATATACGCCGCAGAACTCTTTATCATCCTCGTCTCGTTCCTCGAATATAATCCCCCGCTGTTTTATTATAGCAGGAATTAACTCTATTGGTGGACGATGCAAGACATTTTGCTCCAGAATTCCATCGATCAAATTCCTGATTTGTCGTTTGCGTCTCCAGTCCATCAGCTTTCCTCGCCAGCAATCTCCAGCGCCCGCTTACAGAGATGCTCCCAGGTGTCCTCCCGAATCTTGCCACGGGCAGCTGCCAACAATTCAGTTTCCGGAATTGTTTGATCCGGATGGAATTCAATAACCTGTGCAGGTTTTGCAGTCTCTTGCACGCTAAACGCTTCTTGTAGAACTGATTCCATAAGTTGTGAGGCATATTTTTTTGAAATAGAGAGTTCGCGTTCTAAAAGATTACATTGCCCCATTAGTTTCGTAACTCGCTGAACAATTCTTTGTTGCTCATTCGCTGGTGGAAGAGGCACTGTAATTTTAATCATTCTAGTTAGTCCAAGGTCCCGGTTTCCTGTACCGTGAGTATATTTTTGTGATAGTGCATAACAATGCGGAGAGTTCAATGCCAGAGCCAAATATTTATTATAAACAAATGTACTTGGCTTCAAAACAGCAACATGTACCCAAACATTGAACTCAAAATCGATATCATTTACCACCGCTTTTCCAGTTTCGCCACCTTTAGTATAAAGAATATCTCCTGTTTCTGGTCTACACCTCTTTGATAACTCTTCATGAAGTTGGGGCGAAATAAATTTCGCAGTAGAAAAATCAATTCCCTTTAAAGTAATGTTTCTCCCCGAAATAAATGGTATTCCTTTATCGCGGTATTCCGGACTATAATGCGGGCCATCTGTGACAGAAGTGACCAGGTCTCCTAACCTACACCACTCCCAGCCTTTCGGCAGATCAAAAGTTTTTTTCTCTTCGCTGATAGGAGGCAGTGGCTTTTGCTTTTTGATTTTTTTCTCGGCAATTAAACGCTCTTTTTCAGCTTTGATTTTTTCAAGCAGCACGCTGGCTGGCTCATCCTTGGGGTCCTGCTCACAGAGCTTACCTTCTACCGCTTGTTGCAAGATAGATTGACGAAGGATTTCGATCTTATCGTCAGACAAGTTTTTATACAATTCACAGAGCAATTCATCGAGCTTTTTAATTTTTATCAGAAGCTTATTTTGCTGCTCCAAGGTAATATCGGGAAAATCAATCTTTTTCAGATCGGAAAATCGCAATGCTGACCGAACGCCACCACGATCCCCATACCATTTGATTAAATTGATTCCTAAAGAGCTTTTTAAGTAATACAGCAAAAACTCATTGCTAATCTGTCCGTTGGTTTCAAACACAACATAGGCAGGACTTACAGCCCCAAAAGTACCTGGTAAAGATAAACCAATAGAACCGACATTTACTCGATACGGATTATAGGCGAACTGATTTTCTCTTAAAACGGTATAATTGCCCAGATCATCACTTGCTTTGTTATTTGTAACAGTAATACCATCTGTGTTTGTCACTCCATAAACAGTAAAATCATCTTGAGAAATGCCTGAGTTTTTTACTTTTTCTTTTACTTCACAAATAAAGTTTCCCAATTTCACTGTTGGAAAAGATAGCTTTTTCATTTTAACAACTCCTCTATTTCCAACAGAATTTGTCTGCTTCTGGTGAGACAATCGGATGTTTTTCTAATTACCTCTTCCGGAGAAGGGATACTTTGCTCTAACTGCGTAGAAGGATTCTTGAAGTCAAGATTATACCCTCGAGCCTTAACCTCATCGATACTAACTTTCCATGCACAGTCTGTTTCTTTTCGGGCATTCCACCATGTTTTTTCCGCTTCAAACTCTTCTAACTTAATTGGCTTTGTCTTTGTGTAGTTCTTATACCCTTCCGGGAGCTGGTGTTCATAAAACCAGATTTCTTGAGTTGTTCCACGCTCCAGAAAGAGCAAGTTTGTGTTAATGCCGGTATAGGGAGCAAAAACTCCATTGGGAAGCCGGACAATCGTATGAAGGTTAAACTCGCTGAGCAATTTTTCTTTAATTGCAGTTTTGACACCTTCGCCGAATAAAAAGCCGTCTGGAAGAACAATTGCCGCTCTGCCGGCCTGATTCAGTTTGTACATCAGCAGCACCAAGAACAAGTCCGCTGTTTCCTTTGTCTTATAGTTTGCAGGAAAATTGTCCTCAATTCCGTCTTCTTCGATGCCGCCAAAAGGAGGATTGGTCAAGATAATGTCAACCTTGTCCTTGGGCTTAATATCTTTGACAGGATATCCTAACGAGTTATCATGCTTAATTTGCGGATTATCGATGTTGTGCAGAATCAAATTTGTGGTACAGAGCATATGAGGAAGAGGTTTTTTCTCTACACCCAAAATAGACTTCTGAAGTTGCTTTTCATCATCAATGTTATGGACCTGCTTACGCAAATGCTCCAGCGCACAGACCAGAAAACCGCCAGTGCCGCAGGCAAAATCCAACACTTGCTCGCCAAGTTGCGGATTAACCATGTCCACCATGAATTGGGTAACGGGACGAGGGGTATAATATTCGCCGGAATTTCCGGCACTCTGCAAGTCCTTCAGGATATTCTCGTAAATATCGTTGAATAAATGACGGTCAGAAGCCTTGTCAAAGTCAATCTCGTTGAGTTTATTGATGACGCTGCGCATCAGTGTTCCGGACTTCATGTAGTTGTAGCTATCCTCAAACAGAGACTTCACCAAGACCGCTTTCGGATCACTGGCTTCTGTCAACTGCCAATCCTTAAAAGTCTTGAACAGCGTATTGTTTACAAAGTCGATCAGTTCATCGCCGGTGATACCTTCGTCATCTTCAGCCCAATCAGACCAGCGCAAGCCGTCAGGGATAATATAGGTGTAGTCATCCGATAATGCGTCCCACTCCTTTTCCTTGGAGTCAAACACCTTCAGGAACAACATCCACACAAGCTGTGATATTCTCTGTGCGTCACCATCTACACCGGCATCCTGCCGCATGATATCCTGCACTGATTTGATTGTAGCCGATATGCTCATAATGATTCTCCTATGCTACATACAGCTGGTTTTCCAGTTCTGCAATAGCTTCCATAAATTTTTTCTTGTTGCCAAAGCACTTCAGTATTTCGACCGGCGTGCCAAATCGGGCGACATCGGGTACTTTCAAAACCTCCATGCTTTCGAGATTGGCCAGTCCTTCGTCTGCATATTTGTCCAGCAACGCTTCTAAGACCTGCTTTGCAACCTCGTTGTATTTTCCAAAATAACCGCGCTTTTTCACATTGTTGGCCCGCTCTTTTCGTGTCAGCGGCGGCATATCAAAGGCAATGTGGCAAATAAGATCAAAGGGGTCCAAATCCTTAGAGATTTCTTCTCGTAGTTCTTCAAAGAAGATACCCTTTTGCTCCAGTTCCTCAACAATGGCCGTTTTCTTCTGCGCACTGTTCCACTGCTGCAAAAACTCGTCCAATGTGGCATACTCCTTGCGGATATTCTTTCTGGTGTAATCTACAAGGCTTTCTGTAATTAACTTGCCATCTGCATCCAGATACTGTACCCGTTCATTGATAATGGACACAGGCACATCATTAACATAATATTTCACCCGTTTGGGTATATCATCATCCGGATCGAAGGTAACATCTGGCGGGACCTCCTGTCCATCTTCCGTGGGTACTTCATCCTGTGGAATATCCTCGGTCGGTGTATCTTCCGTTTCTTCCGTAGGAATGTCACCATCGGTTTCTTTGACTTTCACCGGATCACCATCAAAATCCTTATCAGCAAATAACTTGGTCACATTACGGAAGTCAATAATGGTGAAATAAAGCTTATCATGCTCTTCGTTGATTCTTGTTCCGCGACCAATAATCTGTTTGAACTCCGTCATGCTGTTGATATTGCTATCCAAAACAATGAACTTTACGGTATCTGCATCTACACCTGTTGTCAGTAATTTGCTTGTAGTCACCAATACAGGATAGGGTTCATCTGCAGTCATAAAGTTTTCCAGCTCTTTGACACCTTCGCTGCCACTGGTCATCTGCACTACATACTTGGGATTCTGCCTTACCAGGTCTCCATTTTCATTTCTAAGGGCCTGGGCCATACGGGCAGCATGGTCGATATCTACACAGAAAAAGATAGTCTTAGCGAAACGAGAATTGTTTTTCTTCAAGAAGTCAGATACTCGTTTTGCCACAAGTTCTGTGCGCTTTTCGAGAACCAGATTTTTGTCATAATCCTTGATGTTATATTCTCGATCTTCAATCTCAATCCCATACTTGTCCCTTTTACCTTTTGTGGGACGATAACCTTCCAAATCCTTATCAATTCCCACACGGACAACTTTATATGGCGCAAGGAAACCGTCTTCAATACCCTGACGCAGAGTATAGGTATAAATCGGTTCTCCGAAATACTCAATATTGGAGGTGTCCTTTGCCTCTTTTGGGGTGGCCGTCATACCAATCTGCGTAGCGTTCTTAAAGTATTCCAGAATTTTTCTCCAAGCAGAATCGTCTTTTGCGCTGCCGCGATGGCATTCGTCTACGATAATCAAATCAAAAAAGTCTGGAGAGAACTCTTTATATGTATCAGCAAAGCCTACTTGCCCTGTTACCCCCTGGTAAATTGCAAAATAGACCTCATAAGCCTTGTCTACTTTCTTGTCGCGGATCTTAGTCATTTTCCGATTATTGCTATCAGCGTTAAAGAACTTAAAATCTTTACGCATAGGGTCATCTACAAGTACATTCCGATCCGCCAAAAATAAAATTCGTTTTTTCGTCCGAGATTTCCAAAGTCTATAAATAATCTGAAACGCTGTATAGGTCTTACCAGTACCGGTTGCCATCGTCAGCAACAACCGATTTTGCCCACTGGCAACCGCTTCAACAGCCCGGTTAATCGCGTTACATTGATAGTATCGGGGCTTTCTATCGTCATTGGGGTTGTAGTAATAATCCTGCGCTACAACTTTTTCGCTTGCCTCTGTGATACCCTTAAATTTCTTGTAACGAGCCCACAATTCTTCCGGCGAAGGGAACTGATCTAAGGCCAATTCTATCTGAACATTATGCTCAGCCGTCTTGTCATAAAAAGAAAATCTATCGCCGTTAGATGTAAACACAAAGGGGATATCTAAAATCTCGGCATAGTTTAGAGCCTGCTCCATACCATCCGCAATATTGTGGTTATTGTCTTTTGCCTCCACGATTGCCAGTGGAATGTTTGGTTTCCAATATAAAATATAATCTGCGCGTTTTTGCTCTCCACGCTTCACAATTTTTCTGCGTACTGTAATCTTGCCTTTTGTGAAGGAAACTTCCTCCCTGATCTGCAAGTCGCGATCCCAGCCGGCAGCCAGAATTGCAGGGGTAATATACTTTGTTCTAATGTCCTGTTCAGACATCTGCTTTTTGTTCACGTTCACCCCTCGCTTTCCTTGCTGCAATCGTCCTTCCGTCCAGAGGTTTTTCAGCATCTACTGGAATCAACCATAGATTGCCTTTTTTCACCGCGCCTTTAATCTTTCCGTTGTTGCAATACACTGTTACCATGCGGCCAGATATATTCCACTTTTCTCCAGCTTCTTTCACAGTCAGATAGTCAAGCACAGTGATCCCTCCTAATTACAACAATCCAATTTTATTATATTGCAAGAAGTCGAAATTTACAAGCCCTCAATCTCGTGGAATTTTCTCTGTCACAGCCTTTAGATATAGTTCGGGTCACCATTCAAAATCAATTCGGCATAGGACAGCGGATTGTTGTAGATTAGCCAGTCCAGCTCTGACCGCTGGTACATACTGTTTGCCACCTCGTTCTCCACGGCGGTGCAGTCGATGGAGAGCAGCGTCCCGTCATCCAGACGCAGCTCCACGCAGGCGGTGTCCAGGTTGAACTCACAGGACAAAACCTTTCTCATAGTCGTTACCTCCCAATACTTAATTTCAGTTGGTTTTCCGTAGCGGCACAAGGGCCGTTTCGGTTGTTTTAGTTACCGGCAAGCAATGCGTGTGGATAGTCACACACAAGTCCGGCAAGCAATGCGAGTGTTAATCAGAAAAACTCTTTTTCATGGCTTTTGAAGAAGCTGTAATACGTTTTGACATTTTCCAGCTGAGTCCATGGCTTTACATCGATTGGATCTGAGTCGAGATCATATATTTTTGCACCTTGCATGGAAAGCAGAAACGGTGAATGTGTTGAGATGATGAATTGGCAGTGATAGAATCGCGCAGAATCCTCAAGAAAACTTTTCAGTTTCAATTGCAGTGAGGCAGATAAACTGTTTTCCGGTTCATCCAGCAGGTAGAGGGCGTTCTCTTTAATTGAGTTTGTAAAGTAATATAAACCGCTTTCCCCGTTGGATTGTTCTTGGACATTTTCCATTAAACGTTCTTTGATAAATCTGGATCGCGATTTTGATTTGGCGTCACATTTACGCTTGAATTCCTTGTAGTCATCAAGCCCTTTTAACTGGAACGGCTCATATTTGTCGCTTACATATTGATCAAATAGTTTGACTCTCTCTGTGTCGATTCCTTGATTGACGTATCTGATGTCAAGCAAATAGTCAAATACGTCATCGCTGGTTATGATGCGGCTACCCGGAGGAGCAATTTTCCCGAATGTCATCTTGTAGCTGCATTCTCGAACATAATCTTCAAAAAAGCTGCTCCGATTAAAAACGGTCTCTCTCGAAAGATGCAATCGTTCTGCAATGATGTTCAACAGCGTTGTTTTACCGCTCCCGTTACCGCCATAGAATATGGTTAGAGGCTCAAATTCGAGCTGCGGCACATCGCGATAACGGAAGATGTTGAACGGATATCGCGTGGTATAGCAGGTTTCTCTGATCGAATCAAGAATTCTTTCTTCCTGTTCGCGGCTTAGTATTGTGAAATTTTTCAAATAGACCATTTTAATGGATCTCCTTGGTAACATAGGAGTTTGTCATTAAGAAGTATAGCCCACGCCCCTGTACATTTGTCAGTACAGGGGCACTGTGCGTAGTTCTATTTCAGTTCCACATCGCTTGCTATGCGCTTATAGATGTGTTCACCGCTCGGCGTGGTCTCGCTCCATGCAAACATACCGACAAACCGGTAAGCGTCTTCGCCGCGCTCGTCCTTGCTCTTTGCGAAGGTATAGCGAGGCTTATCCGGGTGCTTTACTGGGGTAGCGCCGCTGTCATTATGTTCGATGATCACATTCCAGTCAGCGGACAGCTCATTGACCCAGCCGCGAGACTGCGCCACTTTTGAGCCATCAGGCAGTTCAATCGCCAACTTAGGACACCAAAGCATCCGATCATCGGCCACATGGAAAAAGCTGCGCTGGATGCGATAGTTCGCATCCTTGCCGAAGCATTTTTGGCAAATATCAGCAATCGTTTTAAAGGAATAGGCATCCTCCGTCCGCAGAATACCGCGCTCTTTGATGCTGCGCCATTCCTCTTCATGCTCAAGCCATGGAGAGAGCTGTTCTCCTTTTTCTGCGACCTTTTGTTTGATCTCGCAGACGATCTCGCGGATGCGGGCGTGAAGCGCATCTGCGTCCAGCGTTGCATCCACACGGCGGATCGTCAATCCGTCTTCGCTGCAGGCGGACAGCGCTGTTTGCAGGTCGATTTCGCGTGCGGTGTCCTTGAGCGTATTGTCCTTGTGATACGCTTCGTCGCACTCCACGCCGTAGTTGATCTGCGGAAAATAGAGGTCGATCAACGCATAGCCATTGGGGCGGCGGACATATTGCTGCGTTACAGGTTTGACGTTCAGATCGTCCAGCCTCGCCCAGATTGCATTGACAACATAGTTTTCCATTTCCTTATCCTTGGTATGGTGCGAGAACATACGGTAGAGGTAATCTTGTTTCCACGTGCGGTCATTTTCTAACATGATAAGAGCCTCCCAACTTTAAAGTTTAGATGATCGGTGTCGTAAGAATTTTTATATCTCGGGGCAAATCAACATCAAGACCGTCTACCATTTTGCCAGTATCATAACCGCCCAGCACGCAGGCTTTTAGCAGCACGATATCACTTAGGCTAAGCGCACTGGTCAGCCAAAAGTCCTGTTTCTCAAAATTGGCAAAGCCCTCAGCATCACGGTTTACAAAAAATGCAGAAATGGCATTTTCGAAATATAGAATACCGATTCTTTGGAAGTGATCATCTACCAATTTAGCAACATCATGGATGAACTCCGCTGTATTGCAATGCAGCTCAAAGAGAACTTCTTCACCGGACTCATCGGACCAGCCAACGATACGCAGCTGCCCATCGTTGTTGAAAAAATCGATACCGCTGTGGTCGATTTCATATTTGATACCAATGTGCTGATTTATTTGGTGCTTTGCAGCTTCCTGTGCGTCCCCGATGGGGCGGTCTTTCGCCAAGGCTATATCTATTATCTTTTCAAAGTATCTTTGCACGTGCCGACAAACGAGTGAGTATTCATTTTCTCCGTCGGAAAAAGTCCATCGGTAGAACTGAGTCCAGCTCCCGTATAAGCCGGTAGAGAACCCCAACTCTTCGCAGGTACCCAGGTAATCAATCTTGACAATACTCATAAAAACCTCCATTCTACGAGTTCCTCTATAGGGCTGCTTGTAAGAAACTGCTCTATTACCGGGACATCTTTGATGTCAATGACACCGATTGCAACTTGGTGGCCTCGTTTCGCCAGATTCCAAATCGCGTTGCAAATTTCTTTCTGACACTGCGTTTTTCCCTTGAACCCATAATCGATATCGTCGAAAGCAAACACGGTTGCACCAGTTGCAAGAAGCCTCGTAGTTAGGTCTGCTTTTTTAAATTTCCCTACGCATGCACATTTGGCACAATTGACGATCATATCCAGTAACTCGTCGTCATGAAAGAACCGTGAATTCTGATCATTTATAAGCTTTTTGAGTTGATATGTTTTCCCAGAACCACTTTTCCCAGAAAAAACAAGAATTCTGCCGTGCTCCATTCGTATAATATTCCCCTCTTTGTCTCTACATCTCAAATTCAGTATGATTGAAGATACTTGTTCTTTCCAAGGCTTTCGATGATCTCCTCCCGCAGCCACGCAGGTTCTACGACCTCTACATACGGCAGGTATTGCAGCGCCCAGAATTTGACGCCGCGCGGCGGTGCGGTAAAACTGGCGGTAAAGGTATTTTCGTCGCGTTCACGGATCTGTACATCCGTGCCGAAGCGGTCGATCACATCGTCTAAAATCGTGCGGTCACAGTACATGACAATGCGCTCCGGTGCGCCGACATAGGCATAGACAGCATTCTGTGCCTCCTGACGGGCGACGGCCTCGCTGCGAGGATCATCCAAAATCTGAATATCCTTCATGCGGTCAATGCGGTAAAGACGCGTATTTGGCGCGTGGTCGGGAACACAAATGAGGTAATACCGCTCATTCATGTAAACCATTTCGTAGGGGCTGAGCGTGTAGGTCTTTGCCTCGTGCTGTTTTTTATCCAGCCCGTAGTGGAGATAGCCGAGCCGGACTTTTTTCTTCTGCGCGATCGCCTCGTCCAGCTGCTCGATGTTCCAGAATACCTGTCGGTTGTCGGTCTTGCGGTCCTGCCGCGATATGGTCAGGTAACGGTACCGCTTCCGCTGGTGGACGCTAAGCTGCTTTTGCAGCTTCTGGACGAGCTGCTCGGTCTGCTTTGCGGGAATGAACGGGAAGGAATATACCGCGTCGGTCAGCAAAAGGACTTCCGACTGCTCCAATTCCCGACTGCGGAGGTAATAACCGACACCATTGTCCTCGTAAATGGAAATGTCGTAACCGAGCTCGATCAAAAGCGCAACGGCCCCGTAAACGGTGCGGCGATCGATTTTGATGCCGTAGAGGGACTGCATTTTTGCAATGATCTCCCGCATGGGCAGAATGTGTTCCGCGTCAGAGTAATCTCTCAGGACTTCCAAGAGGCAGATGGCGTTGGCTTTTTCCGTCAGCATGGTACATATCCCTTCTTTCGCTTACTTTACTTGAGTATAGCATCTGCGGATGGGCTTGTATAGGATAATAACATAGTTGGCTGTACAAATGTTTGTATAGCTGCCTTGCCTTTGCTGATATAGGCACAGCTGCCCACAGGAGCATCCGAACTCCTGCGGACGGCTGCGGCTAATGCGGTCTTATACTCGCCCTTTCAATCCATTTTTCTTGGCAAGCTCGCTTGCTGCCTTTCGACGCTCGTCTGAATACGGCGCAGTCAGACGGACAGCGAATCGTCTGCGGTCGATCTCAAAGGTCAGACCGCCCTGCTCGTCATCGTCGGTCTGCCTGCACAGGTCGGGATGCTCTGCCGCGTACTGTGTCAGCCGCTTTTTGAGCGCGGTATTGTGCGTCTGGATTTCGACGATTTTGCTGGCTTCGTCAAAATAGATACAGGTCGTTTTCTGCCGCTTGGTCAGTCCGGTTTTCATATTGTCTCCATTTCTGCCTGTTCTGCAAAAACAGGCGCATTTTCAAGTTTTTTTGTTAGCTCTACACCTGCAAAAGCAGGTTGATTTTTGAATGGGGCGCGCCCAAATGATACGCTGCTCGATCTGGACGCTCCCATTCGGTAAAATTCGATTTTCTCAGCTCAACACGACATCAACGGGCATCGTCACGCATCGCTGCTTTTTCTCTGTGCGGGCGGAAGAAACGCCACAGATTATTGCGCTGAATCACATCCTCATAGCTTCGGACTTTTCCGCGAAGCTCTGCGTTTTCACGCTCCAAATCTGCCACACGGAGCTTGCCGCGAACAGACTTATAATCAGAAATCTCCTGTTTCAAACCGGCAATCTCTGCCTTGAGCCTTGCAATCAGCTTGTTCGCCGCATCCAACGCCTTTTGTAACTTGGATTCCTTTTTCTCTGCTGTGACGTACTTCTTTGCCAGAGTGGAAATCCGGTCAAAATCTTCACGTTCTACGGCAACCTTAGAGGAAAATGGAATGGACTTCGCTTCAATTTTCTCAATGGCTGTCACATCGACCTGCTGATTCTGGATTTTCTCAATCTGCCTGCCGAGCGTCGCTGCCTGCTGCTCCTGCTGGCGGTTCTGCTCCGTGAGTTCTGCCAGCCGCGCCTGTTCCTGCTGCACCTTGAACTGTGTCACGGTCAGGTGTTCCTCCGAACTGCCGCGTTCGCCGCGCTCCACATCGTCGTACCCGGCGTCGCGCATATACCGGAAGAAATCATCCTGCAAAACGCTGTAGGATTTTTTGAGAACGGGCTTACCCTTGGCGCTCAGAACCGGCGTACCGTTCTCGTCCAGCGCGGGCTTGGAAGCCCACTTCTTGCTCATGCTGACCTGCTGGATTATCTCTTTGACCGTGCCGCGAAGCGTCTCATCCTTGCAGCGCTTCGACCACAGAATTTGTTTTTCCACGACGGGGAGGTAGACCACATGAAGATGGTAGTGATACACGTCTTGTCCCAGCGCGTCGGACATGGCGCGGTTGCGCTCGTCGGCGTGCATGACCGCCGATAGGATGTACTGCTCGCCGCCCACAATTTTGATTGCAGCTTTGTAGGCATCGGCGTAAAATTGTTTTGCAAATTCATAGCCGCCGTGGTTGAAGAAGTAGGCAGAGTTGACATCAAAGATCAGCTCTCCGAATTTCTCGGCATCCGCTTTCAGACCGCGGGTGGAAATCACGCCGTCAGAGCGCATCTGCTCGAACATCTCCTTATACCCGGCGGTTGGTGTTTTGAAATGGACGTTGTATGGCGTCCGTTCAGGAACGATGTCCTGATTGACATACGACGATTTTTCGCGCTCATTATGCGCCTGTGCGTTGTCGATGTCTGTATCTTTCATTCTTGCGTTTCTTGCGCTGGTACGGTGAATACCGTCGCCTCTTGCCATAGGCAGTTTACCTCCTGATTTCAGATTGTGCAGGACGGGTAGCTTTCGGGGAGGCACTTCTGCGGAAGTGTAATAACCCACTATGATACTTTCATCCTGCGGCTGCAAAGTATCGTGGGCTCTCCGAGGGGGATGCGGCTCCTGCGGGAGCCTCCCTGGCTTGCGTGTGCTATCCACACAGCAAACCAGGTGTGTCCGGCATCCTTGCTTCTGCAAGCAATCCTGCCGGCCACGGTTCGGGAAAATCCACCGGATTCTCCCGAACCATCCATCTCCAAATCTGCGGATTTTTCGATGGGGACGGTGGTGCGATACCAGAGTGCAACTCTGTGCAGGAAATGCAATAAATGCAGAAATTTCCGGCCTCATGCTGCGGGGTTCACGATGATTTTCACATCGGCTGGTCTGCCCACCGACTGGCGTTCCGGTTCTTCCAGCCGGATGTATCCATGCCCCTCCAGCAGTTCCAGCGTCGGAAAAATCTCCTCCGTTTTCTTGAAAAACTTTCCCCGGCACATCTGAAAAAGCTCAGAGCGCTTGATCGCCGATACGTTCTTCTTTTTCAGCTTTGCCAAGACGAATTTGGCTTTCTGAATGGTTAAGTCAGTGCCCATCATGGAATAAGCGTAGGTGGAATGAGCCAGAAAGTATTTGCCGATTTGAATCGCCTTGCTCATCGTAGAAGCTGTCACTTCTGCTTTATCATCTTCCATATCAGCACAGTGCAACAGTCCCGCAATCCGGAGTACGGCACCGATATATTTGCTTGCCCAATCGGAAATTGCCTGTCCCTCGCCAACCAGAAACTTCTCATGTTCCTGAAAGTAATCAGCCATCAGGTCAAAGGCTTTTTCTGAAAGGCGTACCGTGTGGGCATCTCCATCAATCGGCAGAGCCATCAGGCGAAAAATCAAGCTGCGATAAGCGGCGGTTACTTCGGGCGGAATCGGCTGGGTACGAAAGACCCGGCTGCCAATTCTGGACGGTGGGGACGCATACAGGAAGCGGGCAATCAAGCCCCGCCCTGTCATGGTGGTATTGGACATGATTTCGTCCAGCACACTGGGCTGAATTGAGAGGATAGCCGACAGTGCCGGGTGCATGATGCACTCTGCTTCACGGGTCATTCGATCCACATAAATGGCATCTCCACAATGACCTTTCAGCCAGACATCAATGTTGGATTTGTTGGAATACCGTCCTGCCATGATGTCAAAGATACCTCCTTCCGTAGAGATCACCGAGAATACCCCGTTGTTGGCCGCCATTAAGCTGGTCAGAGCTTCACTGGAACAATCGTCCGCAAAAAAGCGAACCGGCTTTAGTTCTGGAGTTTCTTCCAGCTGCTCCTGAAGTTGCTGCAGCTCCAACTCCATTTCCCGGCTTTCCTTGCGCTCCAGCTTCTTTTGCAGACCAGAGATCTGGCGCTCCAGAGATTCCCGTTGCAAATGGTTTTCCCGTATTTCCATGCTGTGCGCCTTGTTATATTCCTGTTCATACTCATAGAGGAATGTGGTCATATCCCGCATGACGCTGGACTTTCGCTCCCCTGGGGCAGCAATCACTACTGTGTATAGACTTAAGGGCTCGAAGTATCCCGGCGTTCCCTCTATCTTGTATTTTCCTTGTAAGCAGGTAGCCAGCACACCCAGGCTGATCACCGCTGCCATGTCAGGGGCAGTCTGACTGTGTTCAGCTACCGCACTCACATAATTCCGAATCACATCCGGGAGAGCGTCTACCGGAAATGCAGGCAGGTCACTCCACTGTGGCGTCAGTGGAACAATAGGTTGAAAAACCGGTGACGACTCCGCTTTTGGAGTGTAGATCTCCCGGCAATGCTCGATTGCTTTCTGAATGGTGATTGCACCATACGTTGTGCCGGATTGCTGCCGGTCCCATTTATCCCGCATCAATCCCGACTGCCGGAACATAGTGTCCATCTTGGCAGCATCCCGTCCTGTCCAAAAGGCGAGATGACTGCACAACGCCAGATCTGCCTCTGACGGGGACAAATATCCCTCCAACAAACCGTTCCAAAGGGCTGTGAATGCTGCCCCATTCTTACTGCTTTTTGCCAGTTGCAGAAGCTGCTCCATGCTTAAATCAGAGTTTTTTGCATTTATTGCATTTTCTGCGCCTACCTCTGGCCTGCGCATGAACTTGTCCAGTAACACTTGCAGCTCCTGGGTCCGGTCACCATACTCATAATCCTCACAGCTGTTTCCGGTCACGGTGACATATTTGTTGGTTGCTCCCGCCACATACACCTCAATTCCAGCCCGATGGTTCATAATGTAGAATCGCTTAGTATCATACTGAAAGCCTTTTGCCGAAAATAGGATGTGCAGACCGTTGCCGCTGGGACTGTACTCGGTATAGCTGTGCATTAAGGCCACAATTTCTGCGGCGGTCTGGGTGTAATAGCCGCTGTCCGAAACGCAGTTGTCCAGGTCAATCGCACAGATGCCGTTGAAAATGCCAATTCCGATGCCATCATATCCGCTGGCCTGTACTGCTGTTTTATAAGGTACGAAGCTGGAAGGATCGTTGCTTTTCGCTCCCAGACCGGTTTGCGGCTGGTATGGCACCTTCGTTTTCCTCTCATTCCGTTCCTCATACTTCCAGCAGCAGAACAGACCATTTTGTATGATGCTGTCTGGTAAAGCTGTCAAATTCTGTTCCTCCTTAAATAATTGTTGAATTTGGCAGCTGTCGTGTTATAATATCCTTGCTGAGTGATAGTCACACGGTAGCTGCCGTTTGTACTGTCCGCCAAGAGTTCTCATCTGCCAGGATGAGGGCTCTTTTTTTATGCGGTTTCCGGCTGGAAGTATCCAATTTCCTCCCACACCTTTCTGTCGGGGCAGTAGTAGTTGTACTCGTTAGAGTTCTCCAGCTTGATCGCATAGCCGAATTTCAGGATTCCCTGCTGCAAACCAATGCGCACATACTGGGCATCCTTGTGCATGGCGGCTGCAATCTCGATGATGGGGACATTGCGTCCAGTGAAGGGCGGCAGTTCGACATAAACTTTCTTCTCCATGTGAATGACCTCCTTATTGCCGATATACGAATTATTAGTTCGTATTTTGATTATAAGCCATTCAAGCCTGCTTGTCAACACTAAATACGAAAAATAAATTCGCATTACGCTCTTGCAATTCGCACGACAACGTGATACAATGCAGGAGAGGTGATGATAATGAGCAGCAACCCAGCTGAAATCGGCGAGAGAATCAAAGCGGCCCGCAGGGCAGCTAACTTGAGCCAGACCGAACTTGCCAAACAGCTTGACAAAACCATGCGTACAATCCAAAAGTACGAAAGCGGAGAAATTGAACCTTCCATAGCGATGATAAATGCCATCGCCAAAGTGCTGGACGTATCCCCTGCAGACCTGATTGGCTACAGAAAGCCGGAAATTCAACTGGACAGCCTTTCCGATGTGATCGCAGTCCTGTACCAGCTGAATAAGAAAGCCGGTCTGCGCTTCGAGATTGACGTGCAGCGTCCTCCACAGAGCGAGGATTGGACTTGCTCTCTCCGGTTCAATGGAAATAATCGCGCTGCGGATATGAACTCCTCTCTGTGTCTGATTCTGGAAGACTTCCGGGATGAACGAGAGAAACT
>ERZ824598.2741-NODE-2741-length-17345-cov-4.467785_pt1 | contig 17345 bp, 17 predicted proteins | sample MGYA00519934_ERZ824598 | MGnify/ENA primary metagenome ERZ824598 (study PRJEB31778, sample SAMEA3449177) | human gut metagenome | biome: human gut; feature: human-associated habitat; material: faeces | place: United Kingdom | collected 2010/2012 ...
CGGCAACCCCTACCTGACGGTGGCGGGCACGGGCTACGTGAACCTGTCCATGTTCTTCGCCTTCGCCTTCCTGTTCCCGGACGCCACGGTGCTGCTGTTCTTCATCCTCCCGGTGAAGATGAAGTGGCTCGCGTATATCGACGTGTTCTACTTCTTCTTCGACATCGCCCGCTATATTGCCGCCGGCAGATGGTACTATTCTATCATGCCCATCGTGGCGCTTTTGAACTTCGTCATCTTCTTCTGGCCCGAGCTTACGCGCTTTTTCAAGCTTGAGCACCACCAGAGCAGGCAGGCCACACACTTCCACAACACCGTGCGCGCCCAGCAGCGTCAGGAGCAGTATCAGCAGCAGACGCAGGGCTTCCGCCACAAGTGCGCCGTGTGCGGCCGCACGGACGTGACAAATCCTGAGCTGCAGTTCCGCTATTGCAGCAAGTGCGCAGGGTACCACTGCTTCTGCTCTGACCACATTTTCAATCACGTCCACTTTACGGACGAGCAGCCATAAGCAAAGGGAGGCCATCATTATGGCATATACGAAAGAACAGGCGTGGGAGCTGCTCACGCAGTACAACAAGGGTGAATTCCACTTAAAGCACGCCAACACCGTCGCCGACGTGATGCGCTGGTACGCGGAAAAGCTTGGCTATGGCGACGAGGCGGACTTCTGGGAGATCGTCGGCCTTCTCCACGACCTCGATTTTGAGATGTATCCCGACGAGCACTGCATCAAGTCGCAGGAGATCATGCGTGAAAACGGTCTCGACGAGCGCCTGATCCGCGCCACCGCCAGCCACGGCTACGGCCTGCACTTTGACGGCCTTCCCGAGCCTCAGCACGAGATGGAAAAGGTCCTCTTTGCCACCGACGAGCTCACAGGCCTGATCGGCGCGGTCGCGCTCATGCGCCCGAGTAAGAGCGTCAGCGATCTTGAGGTCAAATCCGTCAAGAAAAAGTATAAGGACAAGAAGTTTGCCGCCGGCTGCTCGCGCGAGGTCATCGAGCGCGGCGCGGAAATGCTCGGCTGGGATCTTGACACGCTCATTGAGCAGACGATCCTCGCCATGCGTGCAAGCATTCATGTCGAATAATTTCCCTGCATAACATTTTACCGGTCATCTATTACCTGCGGAAAGGAAGGTGCTTTTATGAGCGATTTTACTCCCACGCCCATCCCCAGCTTCAGCGGAAAGTACCGCAACCACATGCTGCTGGTGCCCGAGTGCATCAATGAATGCAGCGGCATTCGCATCTTCGGCAGGACGCTCAAGTCCTTTGTCTTCTCCACCGACGTTGCCACCATCGCAAGCTGCAACGCCGACGCGGTCATCGCCGTCTATTCCTTCACGCCTCAGCCGCGCATCGTACGCGCCGTCCTGAGCGTAGCGGATATGCCCGTGCTCGTCGGCACTGGCGGCGGCTTCACCACCGGTGCGCGTGCCGTTGCGCAGGCGATGGAGGCCGAGCACTGCGGCGCTTACGGCGTTGTGCTCAATGCGCCCGTTTCAGCCGATATCCTGCGCGACATTAAGACGCATATCGACATTCCGGTCGTGGCGACCATCGTCTCCGCCACGCAGGACACCGAGGCACGCATCGCCGCGGGCGTCGACATTCTGAACGTTTCCGCCGCATCGGAGACGCCGCAGCTCGTCGCCGCGCTCCGCGCCCGCCATCCCGAGATCCCCATCATCGCCACCGGCGGCCCCTCGGACGACACGATCCGCAAGACCATCGCCGCGGGCGCGAACGCCATTACCTACACCCCGCCCGACAGCGGCACGCTGCTCGCCGGCATCATGCACGCACACCGCGAGCGCTACCGGTAAATGACATAAAGAATGCTGGCTCATAAGAGCCAGCATTCTTCTTTTGTTTTCACGCTTCCTTGTTCGACACAAACTGGTAGCTGCCTTTGCTGCCCTTCAGCGTGACGATCCCCTTTTCACCGCTCTCCTGCTCATAGGTGAGCGCGATAGTCCCGTCCTCGTTCTGCTCGAGCGAGGTGACCGTGCAGCGCTGGAAATTCGTATCGCCGTGGAGCAGATAATAGGCATCGTACTCCTCGAGATAGATGAACTGGTCGAGATTCTTTTTGTTCGTCTCGTCCAGTGCCACGCCCAAATACTCCTGCAAAAAGGCGTCCATTTCCGTTCTCTGCGTTTTGATGGGATAATGCTCAAACGCCACCGGGCCGATCGCTGTCTGTTCTGCCTCAGTGACCTCTTCCTGTATTCCCGTCGGGCCATTATAGAAGAGCTCATAGAGGTCGATGTCCGCGGCGGTGTCGTAATAGCTGCTGAGCAGCATATTCGTCATGCACACGCCGCTGCCCACATTGAAAAATTCCGTGTTGAACCATTCGATGTCCACCGCAGACGTCTCATCATCCGGCGGCGGTACATCGTCCGCGGGCTTTGTGCCGCAGGCATTCAGTGCGCAGCACAGGGTAAAAAGCAGCAGAAAGATTTTTACTCTCTTCATTTCTCTCATCCTCCGTAAAAGTGGTCCTATCGTGATCGCTTCTGCGGCACTGCCGCGCTTTTTACGCCATGGGACTCTCCTCCCTCTCTTTTACTTTCTCAGTACGGATACGGGAATGCGGAGAACACCGCGTGGCCGTCGACAAGGGTAAAGGGATATTCATAAGCTTCCGTCTTGCCGGTGTCTGTCCACGTCTGCGCGGTGTCGTCCCACGCAAGCAGCGTGACCGTCTGTGTCAGCACGCCGCTGTCGCCGTCGAGTGCCGCCGTGCACGTGTATCCTCCCAAGCTCTCGTTGCCGCCGCGGCCCGCGGACATGACATAGAGTCTGCCGTCAATATCACGATAACGCTGATCAGCGCTATTCAGCCACTCGTCGGCAAGTTCCGGTGCGACATACCGCAGCAGCAGCGCACGGAGGCCCTCCAGCGTTTCCACGCCCTTGATGTCCGCCAGATCATAAAGATTGCCGTCGACCTCGGCTGTCACATTGTAATCCATCGGCGGATCGTCCATATAAAACCACGACCACAGTATCGCCGCCGCCTTGAAATCCGCTGTCACAGTCTGCTCCTTCGACACGCTCAGGATCGTCTTCGCGTGCTCACTGAGCGCGTTGTAGAATTCGCTGTACGGCACCGAGAACACCTGCGGCCCCGCCGCATACGGCGCGATGACGTACTGGTCGAATGTGACCGTCAGGCCGTTTTCCGTAAAGTTCAGCGTCGCGAGCGTGGGGAAATCCTGCAAATAAGAGTCATAATCGTCAAAATATCCTTCGCTGAGGCCCTTTTGCGCGATCTGCTCGTAGATATTCCAATAAATGCTCTCCTGCAGCGAGTTTCCCTGCAAATCGCCCTCCTCCGAGGCCAGCGCGTCCAGCGTCAGGAATTCGCCCGTCGTCAGGTCAAAGTTCCACGCGCGAGTGGCGGAATTCGGATGCACGCCGCCGTAGTAGGTGTAGTTCTCCGCCGCGATGCTCAGGAGCTTCCCCTCGGTCATGTAGGTCTGCGTCAGGCTCAGTTCGTTCGTCCAGTAGCTTCCGTTCAAAAAGGCCGATGTGCCGTTTTCCGCGTAGAGCTCCTTGGCCTCCGCGGCCATCTGCGCCGCCTCGGACTCAAGACCCGCGAGTACGTTGTTCATCTCCGTGTTGAAGGCGTTCTGCGCCGTGACCTGCGCGGGGTTGCCCGTGCCGCCGTTCGCCGTCACGTTCTCCGCCAGCGTGTAGAGCTTGCCGTCCTCCGTGCGCAGTTCGAGCACCGGCAGTTCGTAGCGCTCCGCCAGAAGCACCGTGCCGTCGTCGGCCTTGTACTCGTTTTCGTAGATCTGCGTCGCGACTTCAAAGTGCAGCGCGCTCGCCTGCTGCGGCGCGTTGTCCTCCGACCCGCCGAGCGCTCCTGCGCCGCAGGCGGTCAAATTCAGCGCCAGCACGCAGCAAAGCAGCAGCGTCATCCATTTTTTCATTCTGTTCTCCTTTCGAGGTCTCGGTTCCTTGCTCAAACGATCACAGGCCCCTCCGTCCACGCGCTGCTGCCTCTGGCCGCGCGCAGCTCGGGATAGGCGAGCACGTATTGATCCGCCGCGCGCGCCGTCAGAGCGAAGAGCTTCTGCGCCTCCTCGCTCAACGCGCGCACATCGGCGCTCTTGGTCAGCACCGGTGCGCTTCCCGTTTTTTTGATCGTTTTGAGCAGCTTTCGTCCCCGCTCATTGCACGCCAGCACGCGCAGATAGGGGACCTCCGGCGGCACATCCGCCGCCGTCACGTCCAGATACGCCGCAAGCAGCATCCGCCGCAGCCGCGCATAGGCATAGCGCTTCGTCTTCACCGCGGAGAGCAGCTCGTCGACGGACGCTGCCGTCCGCGTTGCGTCATAAAACCGGCGATAAAGGCCTTCATTCCCGCTGTCATAGCGGGCGAAGTCCTCCTCGCACATCGCGCGCAGCCGGGAAAGCACCGCTCGCTCCGCATTCTGCATCGTCACCGGCGCGCGGCCCGCTGCGCATTCGCGCGCATAAATGGCGGCGCTCTCCGCCGTCAGATACGCGGAGGCGTCCTCTCCGTTCGTGAGCTGCTCGCGGATGTGGCTCGCCGAGGCGAAGCCCTTCGCCGCACCCCCGTTGTGCCCGACGACCTTTCGCAATATTGCCAGCGGCGCGATGGTACTGCCGCTTTGCAGCAGCGCCTTGCAGTATTCTACGCCGAGGATATCGTTCGGCTCCCGGAGCACCGCGGCATCCTCGCCGATGAGCGCCCTCGCGGCGCTCTCCCTCGCCGCGGCAAAGGACAGGCCCTTGGCAAGCTCCTCTCGCAGCGCGTCGGGAAAATCCGCCCGCAGCAGTGCCTTTGCCGCGCGCTGCAATTTCGCCGCGTTACCGCATTCGCTGCCAAAGGCCAGCGTGTCGACCACGCCCGTCGCCGCCAAAATGCTCACGCCGCCGCGGGCAAAGCCCTCCGCCGACGAAATGGCCCACGGCAGCGGCAGCTCAAGGACTAAATCTGCCCCGCCGCGCACGGCAGCCTCGGCGCGCGCATGCGCGCGTTCAATGGCAAAATCGCCCCGCTGGACAAAATCGCCGCTCATCGCGCACACGACCGCGCACTCTTCCTCGCCTGCCAGACGGCGCAATTCATCAATTTGCCACTTGTGGCCGCGGTGGAAGGGATTATATTCGCATATTATACCAAATACCCTCATGGAAGTCCTCTCAAAGCGGTTACAAAAGAGTTACGTTTTGTTAAATTTACTTGTCTTTGCGAAAAAATTTGTTATAATATATTCTGTATCGAATTGTACATCCGATTAATTTGATTCTTATTTTATCGGAAATTCGGGCGCAATGCAAGCGCCCTCGGAAAAAGGAGTATACTTATGAATGTTCTGGTCATCAACGCAGGTTCTTCTTCCCTGAAGTATCAGCTGCTCAACCCCACCACGGGCGAGCTGCTGGCGAAGGGTCTGTGCGAGCGCATCGGCATCGACGGTCTGTTCACCTATAAGCCCCAGCTTCCCGGCAAGGAAGCCATCAAGGCCGCTTCCGTCTCCATGCCCACCCACAGCGAGGCCATCCAGGCCGTGCTGAACGCGCTCGTCGACGAGAAGAACGGCGTCATCGGCTCCATGAAGGAGATCGACGCTGTCGGCCACCGCGTCGTCCACGGCGGCGAAAAGTTTGCCAAGTCCGTCGTCATCACCGACGAGGTCATGCAGGCAATCGAGGAGTGCAATCCCCTCGCCCCGCTCCACAACCCCGCCAACATCATCGGCATCAAGGCCTGCCAGGAGCTCATGCCCGGCGTGCCCATGGTCGCCGTGTTCGACACTGCCTTCCACCAGACCATGCCTCCCGTGGCTTACACCTATGCCATTCCCTATGAGTACTATGAGAAGGACAAGGTCCGCCGCTACGGCTTCCACGGCACCTCTCACAAGTATGTTTCCCAGCGCGCGGCCGATATGCTCGGCAAGCCCATCGAGCAGCTCAAGCTGATCTCCTGCCACCTCGGCAACGGCTCCTCCGTCACCGCGATCGACGGCGGCAAGAGCATCGACACCTCCATGGGCTTCACCCCGCTCGCCGGTCTTCCCATGGGTACCCGCTCCGGCGACATTGACGCCGGTATCCTCGAGTACCTGATGAACAAGTACGGCATGGACATCACCGAGATGCTCACAATCCTCAACAAGAAGTCCGGCGTTATGGGCGTCAGCGGCGTCAGCTCCGACTTCCGCGATCTCGAAGAGGCCTTCGAGCAGGGCAATGAGCGCGCCGGCCTTGCCGTCGATATGTTCAACTACGGCGTGAAGAAGCTCATCGGTGCGTATGCCGCCGCGATGGGCGGCGTGGACGCCATCATCTTCACCGCAGGTGTCGGCGAGAACAGCGCTTCCCAGCGCATGGCCATCGCCTCCGACCTCGAGTTCATGGGCGTCAAGATGGATGAGGACGCCAACAAGGTCCGCGGCGAAGAACGCGTCATCTCCGCGCCCGACTCCAAGGTCACCGTCCTCCTCATCCCCACGAACGAGGAGCTCATGATCGCCATGGATACCGAGGCGCTCGTCGGCTAAGTCATCGACAATCGATTATAAAAAAATCCGCTTACGAAATTCGTAAGCGGATTTTTTTATTCTTGATCTTCAAGCCACTGCATCGCGCCATAGGCGAGCAGTGCGCTCCCGCGCGGTAAAATGTTCTCGTTGAAGACGACGCTCTCGTTGTGCATGGGCTTTCCGTAGCGCGCGTCCTCCTGCGCCGTGCCCGCGCCGAGCAGCAGATACGCGCACGGCAGCTCGTAGGTGTAGGACGCAAAGTCCTCCGAGCCCATCCCGCCCTCATGCAGGCGGTAGACGCTCTTCTCGCCGAACAGCATTTCGGCGCAGCGTGCCATCTGCTCGGTCAGCGCCTCGTCGTTTTTGAGCGGCGGCGCGCTCGCAAGCTCTTCGACGCTCGCGCTGCCGCGAAAGGCTCTGGCCGTCGCGTCCGCGATCTCGCCGATGCGGCGCAGGATCAGCGCGGTCACGTCGCGGTCGAACGTGCGGATCGTGCCCTCGATCACGGCCTCCTGCGGGATGATATTCGGCGCGTGCCCCGCGCTGAATTTGCCCATTGTCACGATGGCGGGCGTCTTCGCGGGCAGCTCGCGCGCCGTGATCTCCTGAAGCGCAAGGTAGATGTGCGCGGCAATGTTGATTGGGTCGACGCCCGTCTCCGGCATTGCCCCGTGACAGCCGACGCCCTTGACCGTGATGCGAAACAGCGTGCAGCCCGCCATAAACGTTCCCTTGCCGCAGAGCACCAGGCCCGACGGCGTCCCGGAGTTCACATGCAGCGCCATCGCCGCCTGCGGCTTCGGCGCTTCCAGCACACCGGCCTTAAGCATTGCTTTCGCGCCCGTGAAGCCCTCCTCGTCGGGCTGGAAGACGAGCTTCACCGTGCCCTTGAGTTCGCTTTGATGCGCCTTGAGCAGCTTTGCCGCACCCAGCAGCATCGCGGCATGCATATCGTGTCCGCAGGCGTGCATGCTGCCGTTTTCCGAGCGGAACGGCAGGTCGGTCTTCTCCTTCACCTTGAGCGCGTCCATGTCGGCGCGCAGCAGGATACAGCGCCCCATGTCTTCGCCCGTGAGCTCCGCGACCACGCCGCCGCCCAGCTCGCGCGGTTCATAGCCGAGCAATCGCAGCTTTTCTTCGACAAATTGAACCGTCTGCGGCAGGTGCGCGCCGACCTCCGGCGCGCGGTGGATCGCTCTCCGGTTCTCGACGATCTCGTCTTTCATTTCGATGGCTTCCGCCAGTAAGATCTCTCCGTTCATGCAAACTTCCTTTCTCATTTCTGCGCGGCGGTTTTTTTCGCCGCGCGCTGCTGCGCTGTCCGCCGCACGAGCTCGCACAGCGGCAGGATGTATAAAAAGCACGCAAATGCCATGCCTGTCATCGGCGCCGACGGTCGAGAGCGGCGTCGCCCCCGCGATCGACCACGGGATCAGCGGCGCGACGACGACGGCGCTGTTTTCAAGGTTGATGGCAAATTCTTCTTTATCCTTCTGCGACGGCGCGCAGAGCTGGTGTGTCAGGATGATCGTCAACGTCTGGTTGCAGGCGAGAAGGCTCGCCAGAACCGCCGTCAGCAGCATCGAGGCATAGGGCGACGTTTTGTCGCGCAGCGCCGTCACGCGCCCGCACAGCCCGTCGAGCAGCCCCGTCTTGCGGAAAATGCCGGAATACGCCGACGAGATCATCACGATCAGCGCCACGCGCACCATTGAAATGATGCCGCCGCCGTTGAGCATCGCGCCGACCTCGGCGTCCGACGCCGTGTAGCCTAAGATTGCGGTCTTGAGGATCGTCACCGCGTCCAGATGCCGCAGGAAAACGCACAGCGCGACCGCCGCCAGAATGCTGGCCGACATCGCCTTTTTCACGTTTACCCGCAGGACCGACAGGATCAAAATGAGCACCGCCGGCAGGCACATGACCCAGTGAAGCGTCATCTCGCGCCCGTAGAGCGACCACAGCTCGCCCGCCGCGCCGCTGCCGCTTTTCACCATGCCGAGCGCCGCATAGACGCCGCAGCTCAGAAGAAACGGCACGAACGCCGTCTTGAGCATGCGCTTGATGTTGTCGTAAATGTTCGTCTCCGTCAGCTCGCTCACGAGCAGCGCGCTCGTCGAGACCGGCGAGCAGCGGTCGCCGAAGTATACGCCCGAAAGCATCGCGCCGCCGAGCAGCACGGGGTCCATGCCCATCGAAATGCCGACGCTCACGCAGATGGTGCCCATCGTCGCCGCCGTGCCGAACGCTGTGCCTGTCAGCATCGAGACGCCGCAATTCAGCAAAAACGTCATCAGCAGCAGAATTTCCGGCCGAATGAGGTCAACGGCGCAGCAGATAATGAACGGCAACGTGCCGCACGCACGCCAGAATGCCGTCAGAATACCGATCAGCGGAAAGACGAGCAGCACGCTGGCCGACGTCTTCACGCCCGAGCAGATCATCTTCCCGAGTTCTTTCCACGAAAAGCCCTGCTTTTTGCCGTACAGCGTGAAGATCACAAGCCCCGCCAGGAGCGCGTAGAGGATATTCGTCCTCAATACGATGCACACGAGCAGCGCAAGGCAGAATAAAACGATCGCAGCCATCCCAGTCCTCCCTATCCATTTTAACACAGTATCGCTATCTTAGCACGAAGCGATCAAAAAGAAAACCTGTTTTTATCCCACCTCATACGCCCACAGCGGCAGCGTCAGTGCGGAATTGCAGTTCCCGATGTACTCCACGGTGTTCAAGATCACGGACGGCAGCGGCACCTGCGTCACCATGCAGAGGAGCCCCAAATAGATGGCAACAAGGCAGGGGTGCGTCAGCACGTTTTTGATGACCTTTCTCTTCTCCACCGTCTCACCCGCGACAAAATACGTCGTGCCAACCGACCACATCACAATATGCGCATCGGGATCAAAAAAATCGAGGTGTAGAGCACGCCGACCTCATTGTAGATACCCTCAGCGAGATTGCCTCGGGAAATTTGAGCTCCCTGCGCGGCTGCCCCTTTGTCCTCGGCTCCGCGGAAGACATCGGCGGGCGCATCGGGCGCGGACTTTTGCGCTCCTCGGGCGTCTCGCCCGTCAGCAAAGCAACATCAGAAAACGTCGAAACGCTGCTCGCGCTCTGCGAGCAGGGCGTCGGCGCATGCTTCTGCCCGGAAAATCTGCTGCACACGGCGCTCTCGCCCGCACAGCTCGCGCACCTGCACATTCTCCCGCTCTGCCCAGAGGCTTCCTATCCCATCTGCTTTGGGTACTTGAGCCGCTCGTATCCGTGGAGCGTGCTCTCGGAATTCATCCGCATCGCCCGCGAGCAGACTGCATAAGCACCATAAAAACGCCGCCCGTACATTTATTGCACGGACGGCGCTCTTTTTTACTTCTTTACCGCAGGCTGCTGCTGGGTGATGCAGTGGATATTGCCGCCGCCGAAGGCGACCTCCTTCGTCTGCACGCCCACGACCTCGCGGTCGGGGAACATTTTCTGCACCTGTTCGATGGCGACTGCGTCGTTTTCGTCGCCGTACTGCGGCAAGATGACCGCGCCGTTGACGATCAAAAAGTTCATATACGACGCGATGCTGACCTCGCCGTCCTCACGCGGGATGGTGCCCTCCACGGCATCGATGGTATCCGCGCCCTCGAGTAAGCACGGCTTTTTTGTCAGGCAGAGCTTGTGAACCTTTAATTTGCGACCCTTGGCGTCCGTCGCCTCGCTCAGGAATTTGTACGCCGCCTGCGCCTGTTCGTAGAACGGATGGTTCTTGTCCTCCGTCCAGATGCACGCGACCTCGCCGGGCGCGATGAAGCACGCGACATCGTCAATGTGCCCGTTCGTCTCATCAGGGTCGATGCCGTCCTTGATCCACAACACCTTCTCGCAGCCGAGGTAGTCGCAAAGCATCTGCTCGATCTCTTCTTTGCTCTTGTCGGGGTTGCGGCCTTCAGACAGCAGACACATCTCGGTCGTCAGCACCGTGCCCTCTCCGTCGACGTGAATGGAACCGCCCTCGAGCACGAAGCCCTCGGTGCGGTAGCTGTCCACATCCGCGATCTCGCAGATCTTGCGCGCGATCTGATCGTCCTTGTCCCAGGGGAAATACAGCCCGTCGACGAGCCCGCCCCAGGCGTTGAACTCCCAGTCCACCGCGCGAAGACCGCCCTTGTCGTTCACAAGGAACGTCGGCCCGCAGTCGCGCACCCACGCGTCGTCGCTCTCGAGCTCCACGACGCGGATATTTTCGGGGAGCTTGGCGCGCGCGTTCTGATACTGGCGCACGGATGCGCCGACCGTGACCTTTTCAAATTTTGCGATGGCCTTGGCGACATCCGCAAAGGCCTTCTGCGCGGGCTTGCCGCCGTCGCGCCAGTTGTCGTTTCGCTCGGGCCAGAGCATCCACACGCCCTGCTGCGGCTCAAATTCAGCGGGCATGCGATACCCGTCCTGCTTCGGCGTTGTGCCGATGACTCGTTTTGCCATAACTTTGTCTCCTTATTATGATGAAACCATACTTAGCTGCGCGCGTTTTTCCCGCGCAGCGCGATCAGCACCTCGCCGATCGCCACGCTGAGGATCGACCCGATCGTAATGGGCAGAAAGCTCGCAAGCGTCTCTGCGTCAAACGAGAGCGGGACCGCAGTGAAAATGATCGAAATGACGATGAGCACCATCGGCACGTAGGCGATCCATTTGAGCGCCGTGTCAGACCCCGGCACGCGGAACGGGCGCGGCGTCTTCGCATCCTCGCGCCGCAGCTTCAAAAACGCCGGAAACACGGGAAGATAGCTCAAAAGCAGCATCACGAGATTCAGCGCGAAAAAGCTCCAGAAGAGTGACGAGTCCGGCGACGCCATCTCGATGAGCACGCCCAAAACACACACGCACGAGGCGACGACGCCCGACGTGACCGCCGCGCCGACGGGCATGTCGTTCTTTGCCCAGCGCTTGGCGAACACCCGCGGCATGTCGTTGTGGTCCGCCGCCAGCGCCGCCGTCGAATTGACGCCCATCGACCACGAGATCATATTGCCGAACAGCGTCACGAGGAACAAAAGCGCCACCACGCCCACGAGCACGCCGCCGCTGCCGCCCAGAATGAGCGACACCGCGTCGATAAGCCCCGAATCCACGCTGATCTCACGCACATCCACTGCCGCGCCGATGCCGAACGCCGAGAAGAGGTAGATGGCCGCGATGACGATGCCGCCGGTCACGATGGACTGCGGGATCTGCTTTTTCGGGTCGCTCATATTGTTTGCATACGTGCACACGACCTCAAAGCCGAGGAAGTTGAAGATGATAACGGAGATATACGAAAGGCTGTTTAAGTCGAACGACGGCAGAAACGTCCGCGCCGACATGTCGTTGACAAAGCCGTAACGGCTGATATACCACACGCCGAGCCCGCCGACCAGCAGCGCCAGCACGATCTTGATGACAGCGCTCACGTTCAGGATAATGATGCTGTCGCACACGGGATAACACGCGATGAGCGTGACGATCCAGATGAACAGAAGTTCCACGATGAGCGAGCCGAATGTTCCGAGGCTCCGCCCCGTGATGAACGTGATGAGCTCGGGACACATCACCGCGAGCGACGCCATCCACAGTGGAAAATTGATCCAGTAGTACCACGAGGCACGCGCCGCCCACTTGCCGTCCGGATACGCCGCGTGGATCCAGTCATAGAGCCCGCCGTCGCCCGCGTAGGCTGTGCCGAGCTCGGCGGCGATGAGGCCGTAGGGCAGCAGAAACGCCAATATCATAAAGATCCACCAGAAATACTGGCTGTTGCCGATCGACGCGACCGGCGCCGCCGCCTCGGCGACAAACACCACGCAGATGACCGACAAAATGACGTCTGCAAGCCGGAATTGATTCTTCTCCATGGCTTATCTCAGCTCTTTTCCGCTTTCGAAACGCCGCAGTAGGCCTCGACGCAGCCGAGCTTGTCGCAGAGCACTTTGTCAAGCTCCTCCTTCGCCGCCGCGATCTGAAGACCGCTCGGCTCCTTGCGGCAGCGTGTAAAGTAGACAAGAAGGCCGCGCATGGCCGTCAGGCGGTTGCCTGCCTCCTCCCAGCAGAGGGAGGCGTCGCTGTCGGCGACCTCGTCTGTCACGTCCTCGCCGCGCGTCGCGGGCAGGCAGTGCATGAATTTGCAGCCAAGGTTCCCCAGCTGCATCAGCTCGCGGTTGACCTGATAGTCGTGGAAGACGCGCACGCGCTCTTCCTTCGGCATCTCGTTTTCGTAGAGACCGTACCACACATCGGTATAGATGAAGTCCGCACCGCGCACGCTCTCGCGGTCGTCGGTGACGAGAAAGCTGCCGCCGGAAAGCGTGCAGTTCTTCTTCATGATCTCCTTGTGCTGCTCATTCAGCTGGTGGCCCTGGGGGCCGTACTGGACAAAGTGCATGCCGAGCTTCGTCGTGATGAAGCCGAGCGATGCGCACACCTGCGTCGCGTCGCCCACGAACACGACCTTGCAGTCCTCTAACTTCTTCCCCTGCGGAAGGTTCTCCACGATCGTGCAGAGGTCGCCGATCTCCTGCGTGGGGTGGTTGTAGTCCGACATGCCGTTGATGACGGGGATGGTGCAGCTTTTTGCGAGCTCTTCGATCGTCTTGTGCTCGATGACGCGCGCCATCACGACATCGACAAGCTTTGAGAGTACCTTGCCCGTGTCGCCGATGGTCTCATGCCCGCCGAGCTGGATCATGCCGGGGCCTAAATACTGCGCGTGCCCGCCCATCTGACTCATCGCGGTCTCGAACGAGACGCGCGTGCGCGTAGAAGACTGCTGGAAGATCATACCGAGCGTCATGTTGCGCATCAGGGGCGGATAGTAGCCCGCCTTAATGGCCTTTTTGATGGCGAGCGACAAGTCGATGATGTCGAGCAGCTCCTTCTTGGTGAATTCATTGGTGTCGATAAAGTCTTTTTTCATACGATTCCTCCGACATTTCAAGTTGCTTTTTGCCGCGGAGGCAGACACCGCGGCGAATGCTGCGCTTAGTGTCTGCACTTTTTTCCAGTTCATGCGGAAAAAAACTGTGCAACATAACACAAATCACGCCGCATTCCGTCGCTGCTATGTATTTTACATAGATTTTACAATTCTCCTCTGGCAGTTTTGACATTTCTCGCGTAAACTGTATTTTGGTTATAAATAGAGTCTCAAAAAAGAAAAAGGAAAGATAGAAAATATGGATATTTTCAATGTGCTCACGATGATCGGCGGGCTGTGCCTGTTCCTCTTCGGCATGAACCTGATGGGCCAGGCGCTCGAGCGCCGCGCGGGCGGCAAGCTCCGCTCTCTTCTCGACAAGATGACCGGCAGCGTATTCGCCGGATTTTTAACGGGCCTTGGCATCACGGCCATCATCCAGAGCTCGTCCGCCACCACGGTCATGGTGGTCGGCTTTGTCAACTCGGGCCTGATGACGCTGCGTCAGGCCATCAACGTCATCATGGGCGCCAACGTCGGCACGACCGTCACGGCCTGGCTTTTGAGCCTTGGCGGCATCGACTCCGGCAACTTCTGGATCAAGCTCTTAAAGCCCTCATCCTTCACTCCCGTCCTTGCGCTCATCGGCATCATCTACTACATGTTCTGCAAGGACAACAAGAAAAAGGACACCGGCATGATCCTGCTCGGCTTTGCCACGCTCATGTTCGGCATGGAGACGATGAGCGGCGCGGTCGCGGGCCTCAAGGACGTCCCCGCGTTCACGAATCTCTTTGTTGCCTTTCAGAATCCCCTCCTCGGCGTGCTCGCCGGCGCGCTGCTCACGGCCATCATCCAGTCGAGCTCCGCGTCCGTCGGTATTTTGCAGGCGCTCGCCGTCACGGGTTCTGTGAGCTATGCCGCGGCCATTCCCATCATCATGGGCCAGAACATCGGCACGACCGTCACGGCCATGCTGTCGTCCATCGGCACGAACAAAAACGCCCGCCGCGCCGCGGTCGTTCACCTTCTCTTCAATGTCATCGGCGTTGTCGTGCTGCTGACGGTCTTCTGCATTGTGCGTGCGGCTTTTGCGCCCGCGCTGCTCAATGAATCCGCCACCATGGCGGGCATCGCCGTCACGCACTCGGTCTTCAACGTCCTCTGCACCGCCATGCTCCTGCCCGCGGGCGGCCTTCTTGAAAAGCTCGCCTGCCGCATCGTCCCCGACGATCCCCAGACGCAGGGTGAAAAGACGACCGAGCTCGACGAGCGTCTTCTCCCCACCCCGTCCCTCGCCCTTCGCCAGAGCCGCGCCGTCGCCCGCGAAATGGCGGACTGCGCCGTGCGCGCGCTGAACAACGCTCTCACCGCCCTTGACCACAACACGCCCGAGCTCGCCCAGAGCATCCGCAACGATGAGGAGCTTTGCGACCACTATGAAGATATCCTCGGCACCTACCTCGTCAAGCTCAGCACGCAGAAAATGGGCCGCGACGAGAGCGAGGAGGCGACCGAGTTACTCAAGACCATCGGCGACTTTGAGCGCATTTCTGACCACGCGGTCAACATTCTCTCCTCCGCTGAGGAGATGGAGCAAAAGGGCCTCACGTTCTCCGGCAGCGCCCTCAACGAGCTCGCCATCCTCACCTCCGCCATCCGCGAGATCCTTTCGCTCTCGCTCAAGTCCTTCTCCTCGCAGGACGTCGCGCTCGCCCAACAGGTCGAGCCGCTCGAGCAGGTCATCGACACGCTCAAAGAGCAGATGCGCACGCGCCACATCCTGCGCATGCAGCAGGGCCATTGCAGCATTGAGGCTGGCTTTGTCCTCTCCGATCTTCTGACCGACCTTGAGCGCACATCCGACCACTGCTCCAACATCGCCGGCTGCGTCATCGACGCCCGTGCGCATAACCTCAACCTGCACGAAACGCTGCGTCAGGCCAAGACTGCCGACGGCAGCTTCCAGCAGACGTACGAATCCTACGTGGAAAAGTACCAGCTTCCTGTTCCGTCGTCAAACGTGTAAAAAGCGGGGCGCTTGCGAGCGCCCCATTTTTGCTATTTTCTTGCTTGTAAAGCGCCCGTTTCCCTGCTATACTACGGTCATTAGGTCATTTCCGCGCAAACTGTCAATTTTGCGCGGTAGGAAAGGATGATACCATGGACCCGATTTATGAGATCGAATTGCAGGACTGCCCCTACTGCCGCGGCACCGGTACGGTGGAGGATGAGCAGGGCTGGTGCGTTTATGTCACCTGTGTCGACTGCGGCGCGCAGACCGCGCACGCAAGCTACGAGTCCCCCGAGGAACGTCTGGCCGCCGCGCAGCAGGTCGCGCACCTGTGGAACGTCGGCAAGGTTCTGAACCCCGGCGTCGGCGACTGATTCGACTGGAACTGCATAAAAAGGACGGAAGAAAAGCATCTTCCGTCCTTTTTGCGCTCAACCGCCGTTTGAGCGCACAAAACTCCCCCTCCATTGCGCGTTTTCCCGCAATCGGCTATACTGAACTCATCAAGGACGTCCGCACTTTATAGAAACGGAGTTTTGCCTTTATGAACATCGACATCGGCAGCAAGATCAAAACGCTGCGCCTCTCCAAAAGCATGACACAGGAGCAGCTTGCAAAAGCCCTCCACGTGAGCGCGCAGGCCGTGAGCAAGTGGGAAAACGGCAGCTCGCTTCCCGATATTCAGCTTTTGCCCGCGCTGTCCGTCACGCTGGGAACGAGCATCGACTCGCTCTTCTCCCTCACGGACGAGAGCCGCTTTGCCCGCATCGACAATATGCTCTGGGACAAGCGCTTTCTCACACAGCAGGAATTTGACGAAGAGGAGCGCTTTTTGCAGGAAAAGTGCCGCGAGGAGGAAACGCGCCCGCGCGCGACGCTGCTGCTCGCAGAGCTTTACTGCAAGCGCGCACGGGAATACAACGACCTCGCCTCTCCCCTCGCGCGTCAGGCGCTCGCACTGAATCCCGACTGCAAGGAGGCGCACAACGCCATCTTTGACGCCGAGCACGGCGCGTACCTCGACTGGAACGCGACGAACCACTACCGCACGATCGCCTTCTATCAGGACTTTCTTGCCGCGCATCTGGAGAACCACAGCGCGCACCTGTGGCTTCTGGACCTTCTCATCGCCGACCGCCGCTGCGCGGAGGCGCGCGAGGTCTTGGATAAAATGCACCGCCTGAAGCCTACCTACAACGACGACTTTTACCTCGGCTGTATCCTTTTGCAGGAGGGGCACACCGACGACGCGCTCGCGCAGTGGGAGGCCATGTGCGCAAAGTATCCCGACACGTGGGAGGTCTACGTTATGCGCGCGAGCGAGCTTGCCAAGCTTGGACATTACGACGAAGCCATTGCGGATTACGAGAAGGCGATGGCCCTCATGCCGCCGCCCCGCTTCGTCGACCCTGCCGAGGCCATCGCGCAGATCTGTGAGATCCGCGGCGACTACGAAGCGGCCATCGCCTGCTATGAAAAAGTCATCGCCATCGAAAAAGCCGACTGGCACGAAACGCAGGGCGAAGCCATCGACGCCCCGCAGCGAAGCATCGCAAGGCTGCGCGAAAAGCTGGCAAGCCGCTGATATCGGGGCGAAAAGGCGCTTGTCAAAATCTTTTGACAAGCAATTTTCCCTCATGTAAAGCAGCTTTGCTCGACAAACTTTCCCGTTTTGGCTACCCTTGGGGCAGATCGAACGAAACGCACAGGAGGCACTTATGGAACTCGGTAATCAGATCAAGGCACATCGCGCCGCGCTCTCGCTTTCGCAGGAGGAGCTGGCGGAAAAGGTCTACGTCACGCGCCAGACCGTTTCCAACTGGGAGACCGGAGTTTCCCATAGTTAAAGATAC
>ERZ824598.2751-NODE-2751-length-17310-cov-4.414373_pt1 | contig 17310 bp, 8 predicted proteins | sample MGYA00519934_ERZ824598 | MGnify/ENA primary metagenome ERZ824598 (study PRJEB31778, sample SAMEA3449177) | human gut metagenome | biome: human gut; feature: human-associated habitat; material: faeces | place: United Kingdom | collected 2010/2012 ...
TCCTACTAATGCAACTAATACAAGTATTAATCCTATTGGTAATTCTCCTGTTTCTACAGAGATTATGACATTTGCATTTGATGTATTATCTTTATCATTGTTATCTACAAATCCTGGTATATTTTGTGTATCTACTATACTTACTATATTGTCTTTTTCTCCCATGTTGGTTTCTGCTGTATTCCAGTCTAGTACTACTGTATATTCTTTTGTTTCCCCTGGATTTATTTCTGCTATTATCTTTCTTAATACTCCAGCTTGTTCTTCCCATGTTCCGTCATTGTTTGCTAGGCTCATTCCTTCTGGAATGTTTTCTTCTATTGTTGCATTTCCTGTTACCGATTATGATGTAGCTCTAGTTTCTGCATTTGTTTCTTCATTTTGTTTTGCTGTTGAGCCACTTGATTCTACAAATTGTTTGGTAAAAGTAAAAGTTAGTAGTAAAATTCCCAGTATCACTATTAATCCTATTATTGCTTTCTTATTTATTACTCTTTTCTTATTATTGTTTTTTACCGATTCTACTTTTTTTCCTTTCATTTGCATACACCTATTTCTCCTATAATAACTTATTATATTAATATAAGTAAATAGAGCATTGCTTCCAATTCTTGGTGCAATGCTCTATCACTTTACGGATACTATTTTTAGACATTTTATATTATTTTTTAATTACATATTGTATAATATTCAATTTTACTAACTCTATCCTTATCTTTACTTTATTTTTCTAAATTTCTAAGAATCTCCTCAATAACTTCTTCTGCTAAAACAAAGTCTGTATTTATAAAACCTATTTCTGGTCTAAGTCCATCTTTATTATGGAAATCAGAACCAACCGTTACAAATAAGTTGTGTTTCTTAGCAAATTCATTCCATTTTTCTGTTTCATCAAATTTCTTATCATATCTATCTACATACAAATAGTTAGCTTCTAATCCATCAGGTTTCATATCATTAACAATTTCCAAAATATCTTCATCGTTCAAATTATCTTCATGCACATATGCTACTGGATGTGCTAAAACCACTTTTCCATTTGCAGCTCTTATAATTTCTGCAGCTTCTTTTGGAGTTGCACTTTCCTTTTTTACATATGCAGGACAATTTTCGTTCATTATTGTTTCTATAAATTCTCCTTTACTTGGAATATGCCCAAATTCTGCTAATAATTTTTCTTTGTTTTTTGGATTGTTTGTTGCATCTAAAGCTATATGTGCTTTTGTTACAGCATCTATCTTATCTAATTCTTCTACATTTATATAATATCCTAGTTCTTCTAACTTTTTAGCTACATCATGTAAATAATTATGTCTCGCATTTCTAATTTTACTTAATCTTTCTTTAAACTCTTCATCATTTAAATCTAGATTATATCCTAATACATGTACTCCTGCTTTTTTCGCTTTAGTAGAAATCTCGACTGCATTTATTATCTTTATATTTTTACTTTTTGCATATTCAAATAATTCATCATTATATGCATCTACTGTATCATGGTCTGCTATTGCAATTACAGATACTCCATTTTTACATGCTTCATCTATTACTTCTTTAGGTGTTAATGCTCCATCTGAAACTGTTGTATGAATATGTAAATCTATTCTTTTTCCCATTCTATCTTCCTCCTTATTATTCAAGTTCAGGTCCCTCGTCTTCTTCTAATTCTCCTCTTTCCTTTGTTAGTTGCTCGCCCCATCCTGTTATTCTTCTATAAAAAATTTCTTCTAATTCATGTTCCTGAAATCTTCTAAAGTTTGCTGGAGTTGCTGCTTGCGTAAGAAAATCGAACAATTCTTCTGGCGTATTTTCTCTTATTACTCTAGTTCTGCTCTTTTGTAGTGTTTCTTCCATTCCTTCTGTAAAGTTAAATGCTGTAAAAGCTGAAAGATAATCATAAATAAAGTTATATGCCTCGTCATCATATTGCCATTCTTTTCTAAGTGATTTTGGTCTAATTGGTAAATATGGTTTTCTTTCTTCTAGTTTTGCTAATTGTAATTCATCTGGTACTTGTTCTACTAGTTCCATCAATTTTGATTTTTCCATAATATGTGCATCTATTGGCAAAAATACTTTTGGAAATTCTCCGTCTTTTAAATTTGTTGAAATTTTCACAACATCACTTAAAGATTGTAATGGAGAAACATCTGATGTACGCATATTATATTTCTCTAGTAATTTGCTTAATTCAGCTTGTGCTTGTTCAATACTTCCGTCCTCACAAACTAACCACATGTCTAAGTCAGGTAATCTGTTTATAATTTTTCTTGGCTTTAATGAATCTATCATATTTTGGCATGGTTTACATACTATTTTTAAATCTGGCATTATATCATAATTTCTTTCTAGACAAGATTTACACTGCCATATGGATTTTTGTACAGGCTCCCCATCTCTTACTAATTGCCTGTTATATCTAATTTGTTCCGAAATAATTGGAATTTCTCCATTTAAATTTTCATCCAATACATAAAATGGATAGCCAGTTCCAAATGAGCCTCTATTTACACTTACTGAAGAAGCAATCATATTAAATGCTTCTATATTCCATTTTAAAAATTTTCTTTTTAAGTCAGTATTTGTTTTTTCAAAGGTTGTTGAAGATTTTTCTACCTCTTCCACAACATCTTTTATTGTTTTTGATTCGTTCATAATCATCCCTCTATTCAAATTTATAATTGTATTCCTTGTTCTCATATTTCTGTTATTTTTTCTAGAAGTTCTTTTTCTTCTGGAAACTTTGTTGGTTTTGTTCCTCTTTTACTAAATTTTTCTTCATAATATTGTTCTGCACTTTTTCTGTCTCTTTCTCTTCCAACAATTACAGCTGTTCTTGCATCTTTAAATTCTCTATTTCTACTACTATATATTCTTAGTGGTCTACTTGGATTGTCACTTCTTGTATAAACTTCAACAATATCTGCCATTCCAGATTCTTCAATCGCTTGGATATTTTCTAGCATTTCATCATATGCTTTATAAAAATGATCTTCCATTACCAACCTTCCCCAGCCTTTTTGTTCTACTTGTCCTTCATATCTTTCAATTATTGACATCAAGCAATTTAGTTCATTAACGGCCATTCCTCTTACAACTATTTTGTACCCATGCATTTTGCTCATCATCTTTGTTAATAGTTTTAAGTTTCTACCTGTTCCCTCAAAAATAACATTATACCTACTAGCTACTGCAACATCAAATAAATTGTCTGTCCAAAAATTACTTTCTTGATTAGTTACTTTTGTATAATATTCTGGATATTTTTTTGCTAATTCATCTATTCTAGGATGAAATGGTTTTAATTCATCACTATTAATGACAACAGCATTATTATCCTTAAACTGTGCACAGGCATATCCGTTTAAACCTGTTTTTCCAGAACCTGGAGGTGCAATATCTATTATTGCTATAGGTTGCTCACTTGTTTTCTTTCCTGCTAACATAATCGCATTTATTTTGTTTCCTATTTCGTTGCGTTCGTCTTCTGAAAGCTTATATTCAGTACATACTTCTTCTAATGTTTTATTTTCTTCCATATTCTATTCTCCTTCTATATTAATATAATCTTTTTTTATTTCTGGTCCGTATTCTGTTATTATTTTCTCTATTACATCCTCTTCTCCAATATACATTTTATTTCTTTCATCTATCAGTTTTTTCATTTTATCGTCTTCAGCTGTATATCCTTCTCTAGACATTTTTGCAATTTTAGCTGCCATAATTTCAACAGCTATTTCTAGATTTGTATTTTTACTCATATCACTCATACTTTTTCTCCTTTACTTCTCGTTTTATGGTAACTACTATGATATCATAAAATTTCTATTTTTTCAATCTATATCAAAAAATCAATGTTCTATATGTCTAATAAATTTATACCAGTTATTATATCATCTTTAGCACTCATAAATTCTTTACTAATATTTTATAACCTTTATATAAAAAAGAGGATATCTAATCCGAATACCCTCTTTTTTTGCATTTTTGTTTTAAAGATTTTTTAAATTACATATTTCTTAATTATGAATACTCCTCCACCTAGTGCTATAACTACTAGTGTTGCTATTCCGATATATAATTTTGCATCACCTAGTGCTACTGTAAGCATTACTGGAGCATCATCTATATCATCTTCATCTTCTTTAAAGTTGTCTGGCACAGAGTCTATGTCTGGTGTATGACTATCATTATAATCTTGGCTTATTTCTGCAATATTTGTTTTTAAGCCCATATTATCTTGTCCATTTATCCATGTTAAGATGATTGATACTGTTGCACTTTCTCCTGGTTGTAATAATGTATTTTCTAATAATTTTGTTGCAACTCTTTCTTTACCATTTAAAGGCTCTCTTGTATACCAATCCGGGTTATCTTCTTGTACAAATCTTAAACCTTCTGGGATATAATCTGTTATTTCTTTTGCATATCCAGCGATTTCACCTTCGTTTGTTATTTTGATTTGGAATTCGAATTTTACTGTTACTTTGTTTATATCTCTTCTTCCTAAATCTACTTTTGCTGGTGGTTCTGGATCTTCGTCACCTGTATGTCCTGTTTCTTGTACAGTCTGTGTTCCGTCTGCATCTATTATGATTGCTTTACTTACCCATTTTTTTAGGGCTAAATCGAAGTATTTAACTTTTACAAATTCTTTATCTAAGTCGTCTTCTTCGTTCCACTCATTGTTGTTATCTGGAGTAGAATCTATATCCTCAATTGGATCCCCAGAACTATCACTATCATCAGCAATTTCTGCTGTATTTACTAATATTCTATCTGATGTATTTGGTTCTGTTACTTGGAATGCGATTTTTACATCTCTGTAATCAGGATTGTTTTCTGTTAGTCCTTTTTCTGGGTCATATGCTTTTATTAGATTATCTCCGTCATTTTCTTCTTGTGCCTTAGCTAAGTAATCTGTTGTTACACTTTGTCCATCTTCCGATTCTTGCCATCTATACTCTCTATTTATAGGGTTATCTGGTAAGAATTTTAGTCCATCTGGAATATCATCTTTTACTTCTGTTGCATGTCCATCTATTAATCCTTCATTATATATTCTTATTGTATATGTAACTACATCTCCGTTTTCTACTTCAACAGGATCTTTTGTATGGTCATATTTAATATTTCCATCTTCTCCAATACTTAATTGTGGAACTCTCGTAGTTACTTCTTGGTCATCAACTGCAGTAATAAATTTTCTTAATGCTAAGTCAAAATATACTACTCTAACTTTTTCGAAGTCATCATCATCTTCTTGTCCTGGTACATATTCGTTGTTTATTTCGTCATCTTTATATGCTGGTAAGTCTTCATCACTTGGAACTTGCATATTATTTGTTTCAGAATCTCTATCTATTACATCATTTCCTTCAGAATCTTTTGCTTCTGTTATCTCTGCTAAATTTGTTAATTTCTTACCAAATTCTGCAGTATCTTTTACTTTACATACTATTTTTACATCTTTATATGATAATGTTGTTCCATCAAATGCTTTTATTAAATTTTGATTTGAAGTTGTTGCTGTAGAAACTGGAATGCCTCCTCTTGCTTCTGATAAATAATCTGTTGTTACTGTTCTTCCATCTTCTGAAACTTGCCATCCATATTGTATATTTGTTTCGTTTTCTGGTAAGAACTCTAATTCTGCTGGTAATTTATCTACTATTTTATTTGCATATCCATCTATTGAGCCTTCATTATATACTCTTATTGTGTATTCTACAACATCTCCTCTTGCCATATCCACAGCTTTCTTTGGATGATTATATGTTGCTGTTGTAGCTGTTCCATTTGCTAAATTTGTTACATCTACAGATGGCTCTCTACCTATTAATGTTGTTCCATTTTTTCCTGATATAAATTTTCTTAATGCTAAATCAAATTCTTGAATAATAACTTTTTCAAAATCATCATCATCTTCTTGTCCTGGTATATATTGTTTTCCAGAATTTATTTCGTCATCTTTATATGTTGGTAAATCTGTATCTGATGGTAATGTAAAGTTTCCATTTGGTACAGAGTCCCTATCTGTTACTGCTCCACCTTTACTGTCTGTTTCTTGTGTAATTTGAGCTAAATTTGTAATCTTCTTTAATGATTCTGTAGAGTTCTTTACTTTACATTTTACTTTAACTTCTTTGTAATCTAATGTTGTTCCATTATATGCTTTTATTAAATTGCTTGCATTTTGATCTCTGTCTGCTGCTTCTGATGAGTAAGCAAGTTTATTTGTTTTTATTACTCTATTATTACTTGCATCAATTTTCCAACCATAACCTGCATTAAAGTCTGTTTCTTCTGGATAATTTTCTACATCATTTATAAATTCTAATTCTGCTGGTAAATAATCTGTAATTTCTCCTACATAACCATCCAATTCACCTTCATTATATACTCTTATTGTATATGTAACTATATCTCCTGGTTTTACTGCTACTGGTTTTTTGTTATGGTTATAAGTAGCTGTTGTAACTTTTGCTCCATCAATGTTTTTATTTAAATTTGATACATCTACTGTTGGCTCTCTATTTATTTCTTTTCCATTTACTTCAGAAATAAATTTTCTTAATGATAAGTCAAATTCTCTTTTTGCAACTCCAACTTCTTTTTCTCCACTTAATGGAGTTTCTTGTTTTTCAACTGCAACTAATGGTTGTACAGTATCTGGATTTTGTGTTGTTGTCCAGAATCCTTTTGATGAAGTTCTATATGAACCTGTATAACTAAATTTTATTTTTGTTATATCATCTATATTTGATGATGGGATTGAAATATAGAAACTTTGTCCTACTAAATCTTTTATTGTTGTTCCTTGTGATACTGCTTGTTTACTTGAATTTAATAATGTATATTTACCATTTAAGTCTGTTCCATCTTGGTCTGTGAATTTTGCATTTAATTCGAATGGTAAATCATTATTTTTATTTATTTTATATGGTCCTACTATATAATTTCCACCATCTAATTCTACTGTTGGGTTAACTTCTGTAGCTAATGTTATTGGTTCTTCTACTTTTCCATTATGTGTTTTGTAATATTCAATGTTTTCTGTACTTTTAGCTGTTTTTACCATATATTGATATAGTTTTTCCATTGCATCAGCTCTTGTTTGGTTAACATCTTCTATTGTTGTATAAGAACCTACTCCTTTTTCAGCTATAGCTACAGGTTGGAATGATGGCTCTCCTGCATAATCTACATGATATATATCTGCATTCTCATTTGCTTTTGTATTTGTAAAATACCATAATGCCATTTGTTGTACTACATCTATATCATCATCTGTTAATTCTTGTTTTAATGAATCGCTCATCCCAGATGCGTTTAATAGATCTTCTCTATCTTGTGCAGCTTGCTCAGTTTTTTGAGCTTGTACTTCTACTGAATCTCCTGATTTTGCATAATATGGTATATATGCATGGTCTAAAATCCATGTAGCGGCATAATAATAGTCATCGTTTTCGAAAATTGCAGGTACTAAATTTGATTTATCTGCAAAGTCTACCATTTTATCATATGTTTGTTTAAATGAATTTGGTGTTGCTGTGTAAAAACCTTTTTCGGCTTTTAAACAGTATATTGTATTGTCAAAATTCATTGTTGTCCCGTCATTTTCGTACACAATAACTTTCCAAACTTTTTTATTTCCATTGTTTATTCTATATCCATATTGTTTTCCGTTTGTTTCTCTTCTATATTCACTTAGTCCAAATGTAACTGGATTTGTAGCTGCAAATACTGATGTTCCCATAGCTAATGCTAAAAGCATAACTATGATGCTTACAGCTATTTTCTTAATAAGTTTCATAGTTTCGTTACCATCCTTTTTCTCATAATACTGCTAAGTGTATTTTACTATATTCTAAATAATAGTCAATAGCAAAAAATAGCAGTTTTTTATGGTTATTTTTTTGTGGCTCGAACCTGCTTACGGATACAGTTTTTGCTATATTCCGTCAATTTTTTTAGTCCACATTACAATTATATTACATTTTTGTTAAGTTTACAATAATTTTTTATAAAATTCGAGGTTAGTGGGATTTGGGGACGTTCCTTTTTTCCCACAATAGAACCTGCCAAATATATGTAGCTTTCTTTAAACGCAAAAAGGACTCCTAAAATCCCGGTTTACCCGGGATTTTAGGAACGTCCCTTATTCCCTATAAAACATATCTTTTTATTGCCCAAATTCCACCTGTTAACATTGCTACTATTACAAATCCTAAACCTATATATATTTGTGTATCACCTAGTGCTACTGTTAACATTACTGGTGCATCATCTATATCGTCTTCACCATCTGTAAAGTTATCTGGTGTTGAGTCTATATCTGGTGTATCACTATCATTATCATCTTGGCTTATTTCTGCTATGTTTGTTTTTAATCCCATATTATTTGGATCATTTATCCATGTTAATAGGATTGATATTGTTGCGCTTTCTCCTGGTTGTAGTAATGTATCTGCTAATTGTTGTGTTCCAACTCTTTCTCTTCCGTTTAATGGTTCTCTTGGATACCATAATGGGTTGTCTTCTTGTATAAACTTTAAGCCTTCTGGAATATAGTCTGTTACTTCTGTTGCATATCCAGCAATTTCACCTTCATTTGTTATTTTAATTTGGAATTCAAATTTTACTGTTACTTTATTAATGTCTTGTCTTCCTAAATCTACTTTTGCTGGTGGCTCTGGATCTTCATCTCCTGTATGTCCTGTTTCTATTATGTTTTGTGAACCATCTTGGTTTGTAACAATTGCTCTACTTACCCATTTCTTTAATGCTAAATCAAAGTATTTAACTTTTACAAATTCTTTGTCTAAATCATCTTCTTCGTTCCACTCGTTATTGTTATCTGGGGTAGAATCTATATCGTCTACTGGATCATTGTTTTCATCTCTGTCATCTGAAATTTCTGCTGTATTTACTAATATTCTATCTGATGTGTTTGGTTCTGTTACTCTAAATGCTATTTTTAAATCTCTATAGTCTGGGTTTGTATCCGTTATTCCTAATTCTGGATCAAATGCTTTTATTAAGTTTGCACCTTCTGTTTGTTCTTGCTCTTTAGATAGATAATCGGTCTCTATACTTGTTCCATCTTCTGATAATACCCATCTATATTCTTGGTTTATCTCGTTGTCTGGCAAGAATTCCAATCCATCTGGCACATCATCTTTTACCCTGCTTGCATAACCTGCCATCATACCTTCATTATAAATTCTTAATGTATATGTTACTATATTACCATTTTCTACTTCTACAGGCTCTTTTGTATGATTATAATCTATATTTCCATCTTCACCAATACTTAGTTGTGGTATTCTGTTTGTTATTTCTGTATCATCTACTGCTGTTATAAATTTTCTTAATGCTAAATCGAAATATACTACTTTTACCTTTTCGAAGTCATCATCATCTTCTTGACCAGGTACATAGTCTTTATCTATTTCGTCATCTTTATAATTTGGTAAATCTTCGTCTGTTGGTACTTCTACATTATCTGTTTCAGAATCTCTGTCTACTACATCATTTCCATCTGAATCTTTAGATTCTGTTATTTCTGCTAAGTTTGTTAGCTTTTTACCAACTTCTGCAGTATCTTTTATTTTACATGTTATCTTTACATCTTTATAATCCAATGTTGTTCCATCAAAAGCTTTTAATAAGTTTTGTCTTGATGATGTTTCTTTAGCTTTTGATAAATAATCTGTTGTAACATGTCTTCCATCACTAGATACTTGCCATTCATATTCTTGGTTTATTTCATGGTCTGGTAAAAATTCTAATTCTTCTGGTAAATAATCTGTTATTTCATTTGCATATCCATCCATTGAACCTTCATTATATACTCTTATTGTATATATTACGATATCTCCTCTTTGCATATCTATAGGATTTTTTGGATGATTATATGTAGCTGTTGTAGATGTTCCATCTGCTAAGTTTGTTACATCTACTTGTGGTTCTCTACCTGTTAATGCTGTATCATTTTTACCTGTTATAAATTTTCTTAATGCTAAGTCAAAATATACTACTTTTAATTTTTCGAAGTCATCATCATCTTCTTGACCTTTGAAGTAATAATCATCATCTGTTAAATCTTCTTGATTATTATTTCCAGTATAATCTTCCATATTATCTTTATTTACATCTGGATGTGTTCCTGGAACAGAATCCCTATCTGCATTTTCCTCGTTTGTTATTGTTACATTTGATTCTGCATCATATTCTTCTGAAATCCATGCGACATTTGTTAAGATTTGCTCTTTATATGTTGGGACTGCTGTTACTGTGCATTCTATTTGTATTGTTTCTGAATCTAATGTAGTTCCATTATATGCATCAAGATTATCTGTATTTGATGTTCTTCTTAATTTTAATAGATTATCTGTTTCACTATAAGAATCCAATTCAAAATTTCCAGACACTACTCTATTAAATACTAAGCCTGTTGGTAATTGGTCTTGTAACTTTGTTGCTCTACCTGGTTTTTGTCCTTCATTATATATCGTAAGATTGTATATTACTTTGTCACCTGTTGTTACTGCAACTGGATCTTTTCTATGCTTATAACTTGCTGTTGTTCCAGTTGTAAGCGATGTTGTATCTATAACTGGTACTCTAGTATTTGCAACATTTTCTCCATTTACTTGTGTTATATATTTTCTTAATGCTAAATCAAAATATTTTGCTTTGTTTTCTACTGTTACTGTTATTGTATTTCCGCTTAAGCTTATATCTGCTCCATTTTGTGCATTTGTTATTACCGCATCTGACATTTTATATGTATTATTCTCGAATACTTTTGTTACTTGTACTGTTATTGGTGCTGTTATTATTTTTTCGTAGCCATCTGGTGCTTTTGTTTCTTCTATTGTTATTGTGTCTGTTCCTGTAGCTGTTACTGCAATTTGACCTATGTTTATTTCTCCACTTGCATTTGTTGTTTGTGTTACTTCACCAGTTGGTGAATTGATTCTAAATTCTGCCCCTTGTAACTTTTTACTTGTATTTCCTTGTTCCACCTTTACAAGTTTTAAATTATATTCGCTGTCTTTTGGTATTAATTTATTTTCTACCGTTACTGTTATCGTACTTCCACTTACACTTATACTAGATCCCGTCTGGGTATTAGTTATTACAGCATTTGACATAGTATATGTATTACTTGATAGTGTTTTTGTTACTTGTACATTTATAGGTGCTGTTATTACTTTTTCATATCCATCTGGAGCTTGTGTTTCTTCTATTGTTATTGTATCTGTTCCAGGTGTATTTATAGTAATTGGTCCTACATTAATCTCACCATTTGAGCTTGTTGTTTCTGTTACCGTTCCATTTGGACTTGTAATTCTAAATGTTGCACCTTGTAATTTGTTTGTTGTATTACCTTGTTCTACTTTTATAAGTTTTAAATTATATGAACCTTCTTTTGGAAATGTTACTTCTTTGTTACCACTAAAAGCTTTTGGTGTTCTACTCAATTCTACTATTGGTTGTACTGTACTATCTCCAGATTTAGTCCAATATGTAGCTGTTGTTATAGTATAATTTCCATTCATAGAAAATCTTAGACTTGTAATATTTTCTGAATTTACTGTACTAATTGGTATTCTTAAATAAAAATTACTTCCAACTAATTGTGCTAAAGTTTGGCTTGTTTGACTCTTATTTGAGTCTAATAAAGTATATTTTCCGGCTAAACTTTTACCACTTTGGTCTGTTATACTAAAGTTTATAGTATATGGAGTGTCATTGTTTTTATCTATTTTAAATGGTCCTACTATATAATTGCTTCCACTTACTTCTACTGTTGGGGTAGTATTTCCCATAGCTATTGGTGATGAAGTACTGTTAGAACTTGCTGTTGCTTTTTTTGCATTTTCTACAAGATATACAAACAATTTATCCATTTGGTCATATCTAGTTTGATTAATATCTTCGATTGCTTGGTATGCACTTGTTCCCCCACTAGTTTTAGTTGATTGCAATACAGTTTGGAAAGATGCTTGATTTTCAAAATCTTTGTGATATGTTGAATCATCATAATTTGTAAAATACCATAATGCTAATTGTTGTACAACATCTATATCATCATCTGATAACTCACTATTTCCACTTATTCCTGCATTTTGTAATAATGTTGCTTTATCTGTACTAGCTGTTGATGCACTTGGTATATATGAATGATTTAAAATCCATACAATTTGATTATAATATTGTGATGGTACAGGTAATGGATTCATACTATTTTTGTTCATAAAGTCATATGATAAATTATATGTTTCTTTAAAAACTCCTGGTTCTGAAGTATAGAAACCTTGTTCTGCTTTTAAACAATAAAGTGTTCTATCATAATTTATTGCACTACCAGAATATGTTACTATTTTCCATACATATTTATCACTTACTTTATAACCATATTGTGTACTTCCTACTGGTTTTCTATATTCTTGTAATCCAAACTCTTGTGATGCAGCTTGCACTTTTCCTGTTAACAATGCAAGTAGCATTACTATTATCCCCATCATTAGTAACATTAATTTTTTGTTTAATAACTTCATACAACATCAATTCCTTCTATTTTTTCTAGCATATATTATACCTCGTTTTATAGTATAAAGTCAATTACATTTTTGGCTTATATTTTCCCATTTTCGAACTACTTACGGCTCAATATTTTTGATCTAATTTACATTTATATAACAAAATAGAGAGAACCTATATAGTTCTCTCTATCTTATTATATTCTTATTAAGCTTTTTGCTCTTCTTTTTGTTCTTCCTCATCTTGACCTTCTACATGAATTTTTAGATTTTTATATCTATCCATTCCTGTACCGGCTGGTATTAATTTACCTATCATAACATTTTCTTTTAACCCCATAAGCTCATCTGTCTTACCTTTTATTGCAGCTTCTGTTAATACTCTTGTTGTTTCTTGGAATGATGCTGCAGATAAGAAACTTTCTGTAGCTAATGATGCTTTTGTTATTCCTAATAATACACGTTTTGCTGTTGCAGGTCTCTTTCCTTCTGCTATAGCTTTTTCGTTTACTTCTTCTAGGTCATATACATTTACTAAAGAACCTGGGAATAAGTCTGTATCTCCATTATCTTCTATTCTAACTTTCTTAATCATTTGTCTTCCGATAACTTCGATATGTTTGTCGTTTATATCAACACCTTGGTTTCTATAAACTTTTTGTACCTCTTGTACAAGGTAAGTATATACTCCCTCTGCTCCTTTTACTTTTAGTATATCATTTGGATTTAATGAACCTGTAGTTATTGGGTCACCTGATTCTATTTCGTCACCATCCATAACTTTTAGTTTAGCACCAAATGGTATTGTATAAGTCTTAGAATCATCTTTAGAAGTAATAACAACTTCTTTCTTTTTCTTGTCTTCTACAACTTTAACTTTACCAGATATTTCTGCCATAATTGCAAGTCCCTTTGGTTTTCTAGCTTCGAATAACTCTTCAACTCTAGGAAGACCTTGTGTGATATCTGCAACACCTGCAACACCACCAGAGTGGATAGTTCTCATAGTAAGCTGTGTACCAGGCTCACCAATTGATTGTGCTGCAATAACACCTACTGCTTCTCCTATATTTACTAAGTCTTTTCTTGCTAATCCCATACCATAGCATTTACGACATACACCTTGTTTTGATCTACATCCTAAAACAGAACGTACTTTTACTTTTTCAATTCCAGCAGCTACTATTTTGTCTGCTATTGCATCTGTTATCATTGTATTAGTATCTACTAAAATTTCTCCTGTATTAGGATCTTTTAAATCTTCTATAACAAATCTTCCTAATAATCTTTCTCTTAAAGTTTCGATTATTTGGTTTCCTTCTTTTATATCACATAAAACAATTCCGTCATGGCTTCCGCAGTCTTCTTCTCTTACGATAATGTCTTGAGATACATCAACTAATCTTCTTGTTAAATATCCAGAGTCAGCTGTTCTTAAAGCTGTATCAGAAAGTCCTTTTCTAGCACCATGTGCAGAAATGAAGTACTCTAAGGCATCTAGACCTTCTGCGAATGATGATTTAATAGGAATTTCTACTGCTCTACCTGTAGTACTTGCCATAAGACCTCTCATACCTGCGATTTGTCTTAATTGGTTCATATTACCACGGGCTCCAGATTGAACCATCATGTATATTGGGTTTAAGTCATCAAAGTTTTCTTTCATTGCTTCTGTAACATCATTTGTTGCTTTATCCCATACGTTAATAACAGCATTGTATCTTTCTTCGTCTGTTATTAAACCACGTTTATATTGTTTTCTTATTTGTTCTACTTGCTCTTCGGCTTTTGCTAATATATCAGCTTTTGCTGCTGGTACTTTAACATCTGCTGCAGAGAATGTAACCCCTGCAAGTGTAGAATATTTAAATCCTGTTGCTTTAATATAGTCTAAAACTTCTGCAGATTTAGATAACCCATGTACATTAATACATCTGTTTACTATATCTCCTAAGTTTTTCTTTATAACTGGGAAATTTATCTCTAAGTCGAATTCGTGTTCTGGATCTGTTCTATCTACATATCCTAAATCTTGTGGAATTCCTTCATTATAAATAATTCTTCCTACTGTTGTTTGTACTTTCTTTGTTTTAACTATTCCGTCTACTTCTTTGCTAAATCTTACATATACTTTTGCATGTATTCCAACATCATGGTTTTCGTAAGCCATTATAGCTTCATCTTTATCTTTAAAGTACATACCTTCACCTTTTTCGCCATCTAAGGCCATTGTTAGGTAATAACTTCCAAGAACCATATCTAGTGTTGGGACTGTAACTGGTTTACCATCTTGTGGTTTTAATAAGTTGTTTACAGATAACATTAAAAATCTAGCTTCTGCTTGTGCCTCTGGTGATAATGGTAAGTGAATAGCCATTTGGTCACCGTCGAAGTCAGCATTAAATGGTGTACAAACTAATGGGTGTAATTTTATCGCTCTACCTTCTACTAAAACTGGCTCGAATGCTTGAATACCAAGTCTGTGTAATGTAGGAGCACGGTTTAACATTACTGGATGATCTTTTATAACATCCTCTAATATTTCCCATACTTCTGGACTTAATTTTTCTACCATTCTTTTTGCATTTTTAATATTATGTGCAATTCCTCTTCCTACTAATTCTTTCATAACAAATGGTTTGAATAATTCTACAGCCATTTCTTTTGGAAGACCACATTGGTATATCTTAAGTTCTGGACCTACAACGATAACTGAACGTCCAGAATAGTCAACTCTTTTTCCTAGTAAGTTTTGACGGAATCTACCTTGTTTTCCTTTTAATAAGTCTGATAATGATTTTAATGGTCTATTACCAGCACCTGTTACTGGTCTACCACGTCTTCCATTATCTATTAATGCATCTACAGATTCTTGTAACATTCTTTTTTCGTTTCTTACAATTATCTCTGGTGCACCTAATTCTAATAATCTTTTTAATCTGTTGTTTCTGTTTATAACTCTTCTATATAAGTCATTTAAATCAGATGTTGCAAATCTACCACCATCTAATTGAACCATTGGTCTTAAATCTGGTGGAATTACAGGTACAACATTCATAATCATCCATTCTGGTCTGTTTCCAGATAGTCTGAATGCTTCTACTGTATCTAATCTCTTAACTAATTTTACTTTCTTTTGCTCACTTGCTTTAGAAATTTCTTTCTTTAAGCTTGCAGATAATTTTTCTAGATCTATTTTTTCTAGTAATTTTCTTAATGCTCCGGCACCCATTTCTGCTTTAAATGAATCTTTACCGTATTTTTCTACAGCTTCATGATATTCTCTTTCATTTAAAACTTGTGCTTCCATTAAGCCTGATGTTCCTTTATCTGTTACTACATATGATGCAAAATATATAACTCTTTCTAGATTTCTTGGAGAAATATCTAGCATTAATGCTATTCTGCTAGGTATTCCTTTAAAGAACCAAATGTGTGCAATTGGTGCTGCAAGTTCGATGTGTCCCATTCTTTCACGTCTTACTTTTGATTTTGTAACTTCTACACCACATCTATCACAAACGATTCCTTTATATCTAACTCTTTTATATTTTCCACAGTGACATTCCCAGTCTTTTGTAGGTCCAAATATTCTTTCGCAGAATAGACCATCTTTTTCTGGTTTTAATGTTCTGTAGTTTATAGTTTCTGGTTTTTTAACTTCACCTTTTGACCATTCTCTTATTTTTTCATCAGAAGCTAAACCAATTTTTATTTTATCAAAGACTTCTAACTCGTCCATTTCTTGCCCCCTTGACTTTATTTTTTAGTTTCGCAAAACTACTTATTTAATTGCCCTGCCTAAATATAAAATTTAGGCAGCAATCTTTTTTAATCTAAATCTTCATCATCATCAAGATTATCTTTTGCTAAGTCATTACCATATAGGCCTTCATCATCTAAAAGTTCATCATTTTCGAATAATTCATCATTATCTTCTTCTTTGTCTAAATCGATTTCCTCATCGTCAGCTTCTATATATGAACTTTCAATTTCGCTTTCATTTAGAACTAAATCTTCTTTCTTCTTTGCTTCGTTATAGTCTATACCTTCGTCGATATCTTCTTTTAGTTCAATTTCTTTATTATCTTTTGTATATAATCTCATATCTAATCCTAATGATTGTAGTTCTTTTATTAATACTTTGAATGTTTCTGGAATTCCAGGTTCTGGAACATTTTCTCCTTTAACAATTGCTTCATAAGTTTTAACTCTTCCTACTACATCATCAGATTTAACTGTTAACATTTCTTGTAATGTATGAGCTGCACCATATGCTTCTAGTGCCCAAACTTCCATTTCTCCGAAACGTTGTCCACCGAATTGAGCTTTACCTCCTAATGGTTGTTGTGTAACTAAAGAATATGGTCCTGTTGAACGAGCATGTATTTTGTCATCTACTAAGTGATGTAACTTAAGCATGTACATAACTCCTACTGTGATTGGTTCAGCAAATGGATCACCTGTTCTACCATCATAAAGAATTGTTTTTCCATCTGGTGTATTTCCAGATTTAACTAATAATTCTTCTATTTCTTCTGATGTTGCACCATCAAAAACTGGTGTTGCAACATTCCATCCTAATTCTTTTGCCGCTAATCCTAAGTGTACCTCTAAAACTTGACCTAAGTTCATACGAGAAGGAACACCTAATGGGTTTAATAGGATATCTACTGGTGTACCATCTGGCATAAATGGCATATCTTCTTCTGGTAATATTCTTGAAATAACACCTTTGTTACCATGACGTCCAGCC